>Ga0070672_100003464_pt1 | contig 10229 bp, 8 predicted proteins | sample KBSM13metaG_FD_66151 | JGI IMG/M metagenome (GOLD analysis project Ga0070672, IMG submission 66151) | Miscanthus rhizosphere microbial communities from Kellogg Biological Station, Michigan, USA - KBS M1-3 metaG | ecosystem: Host-associated > Plants > Roots > Rhizosphere > Soil ... | reverse complement strand
GCGGTGCAGATCAAGCTCCTGCGCGCGCTGCAGGAGCGAAGCATCGAGCGCATCGGCTCGAACAAGTCGGTTCCGTTCGACTGTCGTGTGGTCGCGGCCAGCAAGGAAGACCTGAAGGCGTTGAGCGACGAGCGCAAGTTCAGGGCCGACCTGTACTACCGGATCGGCGTTGCCATCATCGAGCTGCCGCCCTTGCGCGAACGGCGCGAGGACATCCCGCTGCTGTTCGAGCATTTCACGCTGATGGCCGCGAGCCGCTACGAGCGTTCAGCCCCGCTCGTGAGTCATGCCCAGCTGGCCGAGCTGATGGGCTATGCCTGGCCCGGCAACGTGCGCGAGTTGCGCAACGTCGCGGATCGCTTCGTGCTCGGGCTTCTGGGTGACCGACTGACGCAAGTACGCGGCCCGATCCGGAATCACGAACTGCCGCGAGGCCTACCTCAACAGGTGGAGCAGTTCGAGCGCGCGATTGTCACGGAGGAGCTGAGGAGGCACGGCGGGGATCAGTCTGCAACAGCCAGCGCGCTCGGAATTGCCAGGCAGACACTCCATGACAAGCTGCGCAAGTTCGCGATCGCGGCGGACGAGTTCAGGATCGGATAGCCTGCACGGCGCTGCGTCCCAACAGCTCGTAGGTGAGCGCAGCTCGCCTGCTGCAAAGGTCCTATTTGGCTTCGCGCAGGAGCTTCGGCGCTTCAATTCGGGCGCCGAAGATGATTCGCACCCGATTCCACACGGCCAAGATTCCCGAAGCCGCCCCTGCCGCGGCACGCGGCTCAGAGTGCCGCCGAGTCGATATAAATGCTCATGCCGAAAACGACAGCCTCGTTTGGCAACAGATCTAGGGAAAGCTACTTCCGCTTTCGAACCTAGGCCGCCGCGCGATTTGAGCCGGTGGTCACCCCGGAAGCAGACCGTCCCCTAACAGCGGGCGAGAGCGTCGCCTGTTGGTGGTGTAGCGGTCCATTTTCCCGTGGAGAACTCGCTTGACCTTTCGGTGTCCAGCTTTCATTGGTGCGGACGACGCGGACGCCCATATGAGCCGCGAGTCGCGCGCGAAACGAGTGAGAGGTCCAAGAGAAGCCTAATCAGGCGGTTAGCAGGATCTTCGCGCCTATTAGCAGCATCTGCGATCCCCAACATTTGCCGTCACTCACCTAAAAGGTAGGAGCAGAGTGCGCGAATCGTGCATGCTCGGATCTGTGCGAGGGGGTGTCCGGTAGCGGGCATCCCTACCGCGATCTTCAGGGCACGCATCGCGCCCACAAGCCGCGCAGGGCTGCGATGCGACGGCCTAGGTCTGAAACGGGGGCAGCGCCGAGCTCGGTGTTGATGATCTCGGCCTCATCGAGCGCCGCTCTCGCTGCGGACCGGTCGCCACGCGCAAGATCCGCGCTGCCTTGCGAGCACAACAACTTGGCCACGTAGAGGCGGTCGCCGACCTCGCGCAAAAGCCGAATACCCAAGGCCAGCGTTTGCGCGCCGAGTTCGGGCCGGCCGTGCCTTAGCAGCAACTCGCCGAGCGTCCCCAAGGCGCCCGCCTCGAAACGGCGGTTACCGACTTCGCGATGGATGCCCAGCGCTTCTTCGAGATGTGCCTTGGCTGGCTCGTATTCGTCGAGCGCCATGTGGTACTCGCCGATCAACCCCAGCGCGACACCTTCGCTGCGCCGGTTGCCCGTTTCGCGGTGAATTCTCAGGGCCTGTTGATAGAGCGCTGCGGCCTCGTGAAACGCCCCTTGCTCGAAATGGAGCATCCCCAAGTTGCCGAGCGTGATTGCTTCCTGATGCAGGCTGCCGGCCTCGCGATGGACGACCAACGCTGCATCGTAGGCGACGCGTGCTTCGTCGACGTACCCCAGTTCATGATGCAGCGTCGCGAGATTTCCCAGCGCAATGCCCTCCGCCGCTCGATTTCCGACCTCGCGGTGCAGCGCCAAAGCCGTCTCATAGCGGGCCTTTGCCTCGGACATTCGCCCCAGCTCCATCTCGAAGTTGGCGAGATTGGCATTCAGTAAGCCAAGTTGCAGCCGATCATTCAAGGCCTGATGCAATGTCATCGCTTCATCGAATAAGCGGCGTGCTTCGTCAGTCTGCCCAGCACGGTGGCGTGCGACTGCGAGATGTCGCAAGGCCACTGCCTGGGTCCGCGCGGTTCCCGATCTGCGCGCCGTGCCGAGCGCCTGCACGAGCATCGTGCTGGACGCTTCGATCTTGCCCTCGGAACGCAAGGCGTCCGCGACTGCAATCTGAACGAGCGCGCGTTGGTGCGGCGCAATTCGTTCGATCCCGACGAGCTGCAGCCCGAGCCTGGCCGCCAAACCAAACGGCCCCTGCGCCTCGATAACGGCCCACGCCGCGAGATAGCAGGCTGCGGATACCTCAGGCTCGTCCCGCTGGATCGCGCGCCGACACGCTGTGACCAGGTTGTCGAGCTCCGATGCCAGTGACTGACGCTTCTTGACTCCGCCGTGCCTGAGTAGCGAGTCGAGCGCATCGTCGCTGCCATACTGTGCGAAGTAGCGACCGTGCCGCTGCATTGCGGCCGTGCCGACCTGCTCTCCGAGTGCAAACAGCTTCTGGCTGGCGTATTCATAAATGCTCAAGTACATGCCAAAGAATGGCTCGGCGAGTTCGATAGGGCTGGCGCCTTTGCGCAGCCACGCGTGAAGCAGGCATTTGTCGACCAGCGACTGGATTACGTCCAGTACGGCGGGTGCTTCGGGCCAATCGCTCAGCGCCAAGACGGCTTCGGCAGCTTGGAGCGTGAAGCCACCGTCGAAGACGGAGCAGTGGGCCAGTGCTGCTTGCTCCCACGGTGCGAGCAGATCCCAGCTCCAGTCGATTGCCGCCCTGAGCGTCGCCTGGCGCCCGGCAACTCCTCGTGCGCCGGCCAGCAAGGTGAACCGATCTCTCAAGCGCTCGACGATCTGTGCCGGCGACATCACCCGCACGCGCGCAGCCGCGAGCTCGATCGCCAGCGGAAGTCCGTCGAGCAGCCGCACGACCTCGGCAACTGCGTGGTGGCTTCTCGAATCGAGAATGAAGTCCGGTTGTTGGGCGCGCGCGCGAACCGCGAACAGCGTGATCGCGTCATCGCCCAAGGCGAGAGGATGGACAGGGTGGACGATCTCGCCGGCGACACGAAGTCGCTCGCGAGTCGTGACAGCGAAGTGGGCTTGCGGGGCGCGATCGGTCCAACTTCCGAGGGTAGCTTGCGCGTGCGCTTGCACCTGCTCGAAGTTGTCGAGGATCACCAGGCAACGCCCGCGTCCGGCGATCGCGAGACCAAGCTGGGCGCTGGCGTCCCCCTTGCTTAATGGCACCCGCAGGGCAAGTGCGACCGCGAAGTGGATCCCTTCGAGGCTACGTGCCTCCGACAGATCGCAGAAGTACACGCCGCCCGGCCATTCACCTAGCCAGGACATCGCATAGCGGCGCACCAGGCGTGTCTTGCCAGCTCCGCCAGGGCCCAACAGAGTCAACAGGCGCGTACCCGCTTCGAACTGCTCGGCGAGCCGACGCAATTCGATTTGACGACCTACGAAGGCATCTCGCTCGGGAAGCAGGTTGTGACGGACCTCGCGTACCGGGTGCCACAAATCGCCGACGCGTACGACGCGGTAGGCCTTCTCGCTGTCCGCCGGAGGCACGCAGGCGGCCGAGGGGTCGGCCATCTCGGCAAGGTCGATGGGGTCCTGAATTCCTTTGAACCGGTAGTGACCATGCCGGTGCAGCAGCTGGCCGTCAAGTGCGGCTTTGTCAACGGCCGCTGCGGTGGTGGCAGTGAGCAGCGTTCGTCCGCCGCCGGCGAGCGACATGATCCGCGCGGTGAGGGGCTTGGCAAGACCTTCGACCTCCACCAGTTTTGCACCGCGCGCGACCTCATCGGGAGCGTTGTAGCGCAGTGTGACCGACGCTTGGTGAAGCCCCACGCGTGCGGCCAGACCCAGTTCGCCAACGATGCGGTGATACCCGGCGGCGAAGCGCAGGGCATCTTCAGGCCGGTCGAAAATGAGAAAGAACCCGTCGCTGCGATCGATTTCGCGACCGGCGTGTCGCGCAATCAGACGCCGAGCGCGTTGGTCATGCTCTTCCCACCACGCGGCAGCTCGGGCGTCGCCGAGTCGCTCGACGAGCGCCGTGCTGTCGACCAAGTCGGCGAAGAGCAGGGTGTGCTCGCCCACAAAGCACCATTCTCGAAGTCACCCACTTCCATGATGATCGTAGCAGGCACCATGATCGCGCGAAGGCAGCCCGTGGTCTTCCAATCGTGATTGCTGCCGTCCGCGGTGGCGCGCCAGGGTTCGGGTAATCGTATCTTTCCGACAAATTGACACGGTGGGAGCAACGTACGCAGCGCTGGATGCGGTTGGGTCTTAGCCGGACACCCCGATCCATAAGTGCTTGTCGCGGTTGCAATTTGTGGGTGCGACCGAGTCAATCTGCTTAATAAATACGATTACCCGATTTAGCACTTCCGACGAATTCGAGGTCCTCAAGGGCAGTTGTGACCATGCGACAGGTGACGCTCGAGCGGCTCGTAGATCCCGCTAATGCCCGCGCGGCGCTCGTAGATCCTGCTAATGCAGGTGCACGCTAGCCAGGCAGATGCATGATCAGACAACTCGGACGGAGATGTTCCGATCTCATTCGCAAGACGATGCGTGGCAACGTTTGAGCGCCGCCGCTCCCTCGAAACAGAGCTCCGGAATCGCGCTACACGCGATGACATTGGCCGTCGCGCCAAGATACTGGTAGCGGGCGCCGCTCGGAACTGCGAATCGCGCGCGAGCGAGCGAGGGATAAGAGCGGGCCCACGTCAGGCGGTATTAGCAGGATCTTCGAGCCTATTAGCAGTATCTGCGATCCCCACCAGCAGCAGTCGTTCACTCGAACGGCGGTTCGTCCCACCATGGGAAGAACGGGTGGCATGTCGGTCGAGACACGGTCGGGGAACACCGCGGGTCGCTTCTCGAGAAAGGCGCCTACGCCCTCGCGCACGTCGGCCGACCGGCCGCGAGACTGGATCGAGCGGCTGTCGATCCGGTGCGCGAACATCGGGTGCGGCGCGGCCGAGAGCCACCAAAGCATCTGCCTCGTGAGGGCAACCGACACTGGCGCTGCGTGGTCGGCGATCTCGCGCGCGAGCGCGCGCGCCGCGGGGACCAGCTCGTCGGGCGTGTGCAGCGAGCGCACGAGGCCATGCGCAAGCGCCTCGTCGGCGTCGAAGACGCGCCCGGTCATGCACCACTCAAGCGCCGTCTGCATGCCGACCAGGCGCGGCAGGAACCACGACGCCGCCGCTTCGAGCGTGATGCCACGGCGCGCGAAGACGAACCCGAAGCGCGCCGAGGTCGATGCCATGCGGATGTCCATCGGCAACTGGATCGTCGCGCCGACGCCGACCGCCCGCCGTTGATCGCGCCGATCACGGGTTTGAGGCTGCTGTAGATGCGCAGCGTGTTCGTGCCACCGCGGTCGCGATAGGTGTCGCCGGCCTTCAGCTTGTCGAGGTAGGGCTGATGCTGCGGCGCTTCGCGATCGAAGGTATTGGCGCCCGACGAGCGATAGCGAACATGAATCGGTAGCGCACATGCGCCAGACCGCCGACGTCCGTCGCTCACCTTGCGACAGGTCTTTAGAGGCACCACACTAGTTTGCTGCAGCGCAACAGAATGCGCTTGCAATCTGTCCCTGTGCCTCTACACTTGCTCTATGTTGCACCGCAGCATAAAGCGCACCAAAGATCAGTTCGCCCTACACCGTCAAGGAAGCCCCAAATGATCACCGTTGAACAAATCGTCGATGTCCAGAAGAGCAACCTCGAAACCCTTTTCGGCCTCACCGGCACCGCCTTCGAAGGCATCGAGAAGCTGGTCGAGCTGAATCTGCAAGTCGCCAAGTCGGCGATCGCCGATGCCGCCGCGAACACCAAGGCCGCCCTTTCGGTCAAGGACGCGCAAGAGCTGCTGGCCCTCCAGTCGAGCCTGCTCCAGCCGGCCGCCGAGAAGACCGCTGCGTACAGCCGCTTCGTCTACGAGATCGCTGCCTCGACCGGCGCCGAAGTGTCGCGCGTCGCCGAAGCGACAAGCGCCGAAGCGCAAGCCAAGTTTATGGCGATCGTCGACACGGCCGTCAAGAACGCGCCCGCCGGCAGCGAGAGCGCCGTCGCGCTGGTCAAGTCGGCTGTTGCCGCCGCGAACAACACGTTCGAGAGCGTGCAGAAGGCCAGCAAGCAAGCCGCCGAGGTCGCCGAGGCGAACTTCAACGCGATGTCTTCGACCGCGGTCCGCGCGACGAAGACCAGGCGCGCTGCGTAGGACACGACTGAGGAGCTCGTCGAGCACGAAGTTCAGAAGGCTCGGATCGCACCGAGTCATTCTCACGTCGCCGAATACGTTCATCGGTTCATGACAACATGAACGCCGACGAGAGACTGAAACTAGCCTTGGAGGACGTGCTAGCCGACCTGTGGCACGCGAGGCGGGCCGGTGATATCGGGCGATTGGCTCTGCTCAGCTACTGTGACGTCCGACGCTGGGCACGTACCGCAAATCATCAGGCGCTGGCGGCGCGGTCACACGAGCTCGTTCTGAGTTGTCCGCGCTCCGACCGCGAAGATTTCCTCTTCGCGGTCGACCAACTCATATCGGAGGTGGAGCACGCACACGCTGAACTGGCCGTTGCCGTCCGATTTGCGTCGCCGCGAATCAGGATCTAGTCCACATGATCAGCGCCCAACACAATCCCGACCATCCCGGTTCAGATTCTGTCTTTGAGCTTCGGTTCAGACATCTGTTCAAGCCTGGGCGCGCCTTTGCGTTCCCTTGCGACGCCGGAGGGAACGTAGACCTCACCGGAATGAGCGAGCGATGCCGCAACAGCTATTTCTACGTCCGGACTGTTGTCGGTTCGGAAGTGGATGTGCCGCGGATACTTCGCGCGGATCGGAGCGCGCGTCCTGAATCGAAGTTGGATGAGGACCGCGCCCTCAAGCTTTCGACTAGGCAGCTTTGCGGCTCTCCAAAATCTGGTTCGCTTCCCGGCGGCCCAGGTTTCTGAGCGCGAAGATCGCCGGCAGATGCTGAGCGCGTGGACGTGCCTTGCCCTCTTCCCAGTTGTAGATCGACTGGGCCGACGCGCCGATCAGGAGACCGCATTCGACCGCTGACAGGCCGAGCCGTTTGCGCTGGGCGGCGATGCTCCTCGCGCTAAAGCGGGTGCCCGGCGCGACGGAGTCTTCGTTTGCTGCAGGCGGGACCGCCGGCTGCCCTTCCCGGCTCGCTCTGCGCAGCTGACGCTCGAGCTCTTGCACCCGGCGCTTCAACGCGGCAATTTCGGAACGGTGGATCGTGGACGACCTTTTGAGGGAAGAGGTTTCGCGGCGCATCTCTTTGCGGGAAATGCGCGTGATTTCGTCCTTTAAAACAGAGGCGACGTTTGGCATATGAGTGCATCAAGTTGCGAGGGCGCGATATTAGACCCCCTGAATGCGGGGCACAGTAACAGTCTGATGCGCGCAGTCGCCCGCCCGGGGGAGCTACAGTCGTCTCGTCGACCTCTAATCATCCAACTGTGATACCGGCTTTCATCGTCCTCGTTGCCGTTGCTGCTTTGCTTGTCGTTCTCTATTTTTGGGGTCGCAACAGGCGTTCTCCCCAGCAAACATCTCACAGTCATTCGAAGCCCGACAAGTTGGATACGACGCTTGGCGAGTTCCGCGAGATGCGTGAGGCTCTCCGGCCGCTCGAGCACGACCGAGCTGCCTCCCGCCGAGACCCTCGAGCGGGCGAGTCCCGCCCTTAGGCGTTCGTTGCCACAACAGCCTTACCGGGCTGGGTTGTTGGACCGGTAGACCTTTCCCACGGACTCCACGTCCTGATTCGCTCTGCCTGCCGAGCTCTTCGCTCCGGTGTCCAGCGTTCGACATCACGTGCCTCCAATAGTTTGCTTGGCGCCGACGTGTTTCGCCCGCGCGAGACTGCCTGGGCTGCTTCGCCGTTGGTTGACCTGCTGATTCCCGGCCGCAAAGTTGGCCTGACGGGCGAACACAACGGGCGGGTTCTTGATTACGGCGAGCGGCACTGATCTGAGCCGCTGGCCGACGGTCAAGCACTTCACCTCGTGGTTGTCGCTGTCGCCGGGGTGCAAGATCAGTGGCGGCAAGGTGCTGTCTTCGCGAACACGCAGGACCGCCAATCCGGTGCGGCGCACCTGCGTCTGGCTGCAGTAACCGTGGGCCGAACCAGCACAGCGCTCGGCGCGTTCTATCGGCGGCTGGCCGCACGGATCGGCAAGGCGAAGGCGGTGACCGCCACTGCGCGCAAGATCGCCGTGCTCTTCTACAACACGATGCGCTTCGGCATCGACTACCGTGATCCCGGTGCCGACTACTACGAGACCGCGTACCGAGAACGGGTGGTCAAGCAGCTTCACCGCCGGGCTGCCACGTTCGGGTTCCGCCTGAAGACGATCGAGGGTGTTTCTTAGGAAGGCTACGGCCTGGTTCGCCGCCAAACGCGAGAAGACGCCCACGTCGTCTTCGAGCTGATCATGGCGAGCCAGGCCGACTTCCCCGTCGATGCGATGTGCCGCGTGCTGCAGGTGTCGGCCAGCGGCTTTTATGGCTGGCGCGATCGAGTGCCGTGCAAGCGCGCGATCGACGGTGCCGTGATGACCGAGCGCATCCGCGCGGTGCATTCCGAATCGGACACGACGTACGGCATGCCGCGGGTGCGCGCCGAGTTGATGGACCAAGGGGTCGTGATCAGCCGCAAGCGCGTTGCGCGCCTGATGCGGCGAGCGCGCATTCGCGGCATCAGCCGACGGCGAGGCTTCGTCGTCACGACCAGACGCGATGCGAGGAATGCGCCCGCGCCCGACCTGGTGCAGCGACGCTTCAGCGCGGATGGCCCTGACCGCCGGTGGGTGGCCGACATGACGTACGTTCCGACGTGGGCGGGCTTCGTCTTCCTGGCCGTCGTCCTCGATGTATGGAGCCGCCGCGTCGTGGGCTGGTCGATCGGCGAGCGCATGACTGGCGAGCTGGTGCTGGCGGCGCTCAACATGGCGCTGCAGCAGCGCAAGCCCGATAGCGTCGTGCATCACAGCGATCAGGGCAGTCAGCCCAGGTTCAACTGGTCGTCGCAACACCGCTTTGGTGAGCCGAGCGTAGCACCGCATTGAGTGCCTCGGCTGGCAAAACTCTCCGCGAGATGGGGTCAAGACCACAAGCCAGCAATTGTCGCGAGTGTTTTGGGCGTTCCCGCCAGCGTCCTCGCACAGATGAGCTGTGTCGCGCTCGGCGAATTTCTGGCGACCCAGCCGTACGTTTCGCAAGTCAACGCCCAAACTCCGAGTAGGCGAAATTGGCCTCGCAGCGCGCGTTGGGCGCGGTCGCCGTCAGCGTCGTCAGAGGATCTACATGGCTCTCTCCCACGACTCGGCCGCGGGTTGCGCCAAGTTCGACGATCGCCCGCCGGCAGCGCCTTGCAAGAGGAAGCTCATGTCATTGAGCACTCCACATCGACTTCGGAAGCGGAGGACTACAACGCCTGAAGGCCAGCAAGGCAAGCGATGACCTTCTCAGCGTATTTGTAGTTCTGCACTGAGGAAAGCTAGGGAAAGGTCGGGGCTGGCCGGGCACGAGGGATGCTGGCGCTCTGCGCGACGCTTGGCAAAGCCGAGTTCCTTTCGGCGCAGCGGGCTCGCGGCCGAGGCTTGCCGTCCTCTGAGGGACGTTTCCCCAAGCCTCCATCAAAGTCTGAAAGGAACCTGCCTATGGCGTTGTCTTGATACGAGGAGCAACCGCGGAGTGCAGGCCGTGAGCGCCTGACGTACCTGATACATCTGTAGAGGAAGATCATGATTCGTAGTTCGATCTTTGGACTTTCAAGGGCCGTCCCGGCCATGTTCGCGCTCGGCGCGGCGGTCGCACTGACGCCCACCGCGTCTCGCGCTGACCCTGTCCCCAATCCGTCCGTCACCGGTCCGATTCCGGCGCCCGTGTTGCCGCACGACCCGTCGAGGAACTATCCGTTCTTTGCCACCGACAAGCCGATCAACAAGAAGGGTTACGTGGAAGAAGAGTACTTCTTCGAAGGCCTGGCCAAGCGCTACAACACGCCCACGGGCCAAACCGGAACGGTGATCAGTTCCGGGCACCCCTATCGCACCAGGATGCTCGTTCGCAAGCCGATCGACGACAAGAAGTTCAACGGCGTCGT
>Ga0070672_100003456_pt1 | contig 10238 bp, 9 predicted proteins | sample KBSM13metaG_FD_66151 | JGI IMG/M metagenome (GOLD analysis project Ga0070672, IMG submission 66151) | Miscanthus rhizosphere microbial communities from Kellogg Biological Station, Michigan, USA - KBS M1-3 metaG | ecosystem: Host-associated > Plants > Roots > Rhizosphere > Soil ... | reverse complement strand
ACCACCGGCACCAGCCCGGTCATGGCCGCGCCCATCGCCGAGCCCACGATGGCCGCCTCCGAGATCGGCGCGTTCAGGACGCGGTCGGCGCCGAACTCCTCGCGCAGGCCCTTCGTCACCCCGAACGGCACGCCGAGCACGATGTCCTCGCCGATGCAGTACACGCGCGGATCGCGCCGCATCTCCTCGCGCAGCGCGAGATTGAGCGCGTCGCCGAAGTCCATCACCGCCACGTCGGTCGCTCCAGGGTCAGGTCAATCTCTCCAGGGCCAATAGGCGAACAGATCGGTGAGCGCCTCGGCGGGCTCGGGCAGCGGACTGGCCTCGGCGTGCGCCACCGCGGCGTCGATCTCGGCGGTGACGCCCGCGCGGATCCGCTCGATGTGCTGGCCGTCGAGCAGCCCGCGCGTCTGCAGCAGCCGACCGAGCCGGGCGATCGGGTCGCGCGCGCGTCCGTCCGCCACCTCGTCCTTGCCGCGGTAGGCTTGCCCATCGCCCTCGAAGTGGCCGACCCAGCGGATAGTATGGGCCTCGATCAGCGAGGGGCCCTCACCTCGGCGGGCGCGATCGGCCGCCCGGGTCACGGCGTCATGCACGGCGAGCACGTCGTTGCCATCCACCGACTGGCCGGGGATGCCGTAGCCGGCGGCGCGGGCGGCAATGGAGCCGCCGGCGGCGGACTCCGTGTGGGCGGTGGTCGACGCCCACCGGTTGTTCTCGCAGAAGAAGATCACCGGCAGCCGCCAGAGCGCCGCCATGTTCACGCCCTCGTGGAACGGACCGCGGTTGGCAGCGCCGTCGCCGAAGAACGTCAGCGCCACCTGCCCCGACCGGCGGTGCTTGATGGACAGCGCGACGCCCGGCGCCATCACGCAGCCGGCCGCGAGCACGCCGTTGGCGCCGAGATAGCCGACCGACACGTCGGCGATGTGCATGGTGCCGCCCTTGCCGTGACAGATCCCGTTGGCCTTGCCGTAGAGCTCGGCCATGAGCCCGCGCAGCGAGCCGCCCTTGGCGACCAGGTGGCCGTGACCACGGTGAGTCGAGAGGACGTAGTCGTCGGCCCGCAGCGCGGTCGCGACACCGACTGCGATGGCTTCCTGCCCAATGGAGGTGTGAAGGAACCCGGGAATTCGACCGCCGGCGAACAGCTCGCGCACCCGCTCCTCGAACAATCGAACGCGCAACATTCCTGCATACATCGCGAGCAGGAGGTCAGGGCCTGGTTGCATCAAGGTCCGCGCATTATAGCATCGGCCTCTCGTTGAGCCGGCGCAGCGCCCAGCCCCCGGACGCCTCCTCCAGGATGCTCAACGCGGCGTAGTCTTGCCCGAACGCGAGCAGTCGCGCCAGCGGCAAGCCGAGCGCGCGGCAGAGCAGCGCGCGGTTGGGTCCACCGTGGGCCACGATCGCGATCGGCCGCCCTGCATGGGCGGCCACGATCGCGTCGAACGCCGGTGCCACCCGGGCGAGCAGGTCCGGCACGCTCTCGCCCTCGGGAAACGGAAACTCGCCGATGCGCGCCATCCAGTCGGCGAATGCCTTCGGCTCGCGCTCGCGGATCTGCGAGGCGGTCAGCCCGTCCCACCGCCCCATGTCCATCTCGCGCAGCGCGGGGACGACGTTCGGCATCAGGCCGTGCGGCGCCCCGATGATCTCCGCGCTCCGGCGCGAGCGCCCGAGATCGCTCGAGAACACCGCGGTCAGCTTCGTCGCGCGCAGTCGCTCGGCCTGCACCGCGCACTGGCGCTCGCCCTCGGCCGACAGCGGGACGTCCAGATGGCCGATGAAGCGCCGCGTGCTGGCGCCCTCGACTTCGCCGTGCCGCAGCAGGTAGATCACGGCCGGAGATTCAGCCACGCGAGCACCGTGAGCAGCGCGGCCAGCTCGGCCAGCTCTACCGTGGCCCCGAGCACGTCACCGGTGAGGCCCCCCAGCCTCCGGTTCTGAAACCACGCGACAGCGAACGCGACGACGAGGCCCGCGGCCAGCGCTGCCACGCCAGCGACGCGCAGCGTGAGCACCGCGACGAGGATCGCGATGATCAGTGCGACCGGCGCGGCCAAGGGGCCGACGCCGGCGAGAAACGTGGCGCCCTGGCCGGTGGGCCGGGCGGAGGGAAAACAGCGGGCGAGCACGACTGGCAGCGCACGCGCGAGGGTCGGCACAATGATCAACGCGCGCCAGCGCAGGCCGGGCGGCAGCTCGCCGACCGTGACGATCTCCAGCATCAGAAACAGGATCAGCCCGACCGCGCCGAAGGTGCCGATGCGGCTGTCGCGCATGATGGCCAGACGGTGCTCGCGATCGCGCCCCACCAGCCCATCGAGACAGTCGGCCAGGCCATCGAGATGCAGGCCCCCGGTGAGGAGCTTCCAGGCAGTCACGGTAAGGAGCGCGCCTAGCAGGCCGGGGAACAACCGGGTCGTCACGAAATCGACGGCGGCTAGCATGATGCCCAGCATGAGCCCAACGACCGGAAACCATGGCGCCGCTTGACCAATTTCACCAAACGCTGAGAGGGACCGGCCCGGCGCTGGTACGATCGTGAGGTAGCGGACGGCGCGGACGAGCCCGGTCACGCCGGGATGCTATCACGCGGAATTGACACCGGCCGTCCGGCCGACGAAAATGATTTCAACGGGCGTTATTCCTTTCACGCCGAGGTCCACCCCATGAGCGTCAGCTCCGTTGCCGAGCGATGGGTCGAGGAGGTCGCCGGGCTCACTCAGCCCGCTCGCGTCGTGTGGTGCGACGGCTCCAAGCCGGAGTACGACACCCTCATCGAGGCCATGCTCGGGGACGGCACGCTCCTGTCGCTCAATCCCCGGACGTATCCCAACTCGTATCTCCACCGCAGCCACCCATCGGACGTCGCCCGCACGGAGCAGCTCACGTTCATCTCCACCCGTGAGCGGGAGGACGCCGGCCCCACCAACAACTGGATCGCGCCGGCCGAGGCCAAGAGCCGGGCGAGCGGGTATCTGCGGGGCGCCATGCGGGGCCGGACGATGTACGTCATCCCCTATCTCATGGGGCCCGGCGGCTCGTCCATGAGCCGGGTCGGCATCATGGTGACCGACAGCGCCTACGTCGTGGCCAGCATGCACATCATGACCCGCGTGGGCGACGTGGCGCTCTCGGCCATGCGCAGCGACGACGACTTCATCGCCGGCCTGCACTCGCTCGGCGATCTCTCCCCCGACCGCCGGCTGATCCTGCACTTCCCCGAGGAGAAGCTGATCTGGAGCGTGGGCTCGGGCTACGGCGGCAACGCGCTGCTCGGCAAGAAGTGCCACGCGCTGCGGTTGGCCTCCTCGCAGGCGCGCGAGGAGGGGTGGCTCGCCGAACACATGCTGATCATCGGCGTCGAGGACCCCGAGGGCCGCATCACCTACCTGGCGGGCGCCATGCCGAGCGCGTCAGGCAAGACCAACCTCGCAATGGCGGTCTCGCAGCTGAAGGGCTGGCGCGTGTGGACGGTGGGCGACGACATCGCCTGGCTCCACGTGGACAAGTCCGGTCAGCTCCGCGCGATCAATCCCGAGCGCGGCTTCTTCGGCGTGGCGCCGAACACGAGCCCCAAGACCAATCCCAACGCGATCGCCATGGTCCGCTCGAACACGATCTTCACCAACGTGGCGCTGACGCCGGAGCGCGAGCCCTGGTGGGAAGGCCTCACGCCCCAGGCCCCGCGCGGCCTCGAGGACTGGCAGGGTCGCCCGTGGGACCCGGCCTCCGGACCGGCCGCCCATCCCAACTCGCGCTTCACGGTCCCCGTCCACCAGTGCCCGTCGGCCTCCCCGAACTGGGAAGACCCGCAGGGCGTGCCGATCTCCGGCCTCCTCTTCGGCTCGCGCCGCTCGCAAGTGATCCCGCTCGTCTTCGAGGCCTCCGACTGGAACCACGGCGTCTTCCTCGGCTCCGCCATGAGCACGGAGACCACCGCGGCCATCACCGGCAAGGTGGGCGTCGTGCGTCGCGATCCCATGGCGATGCTCCCGTTCTGCGGCTACAACATGGCCGACTACTTCACGCACTGGCTGTCGATGCAGCCGCGGCTGTCCAAGCCCCCACGGCTGTTCCGCGTGAACTGGTTCCGCCGCGACGCCGACGGCAAGTTCCTCTGGCCCGGCTACGGCGAGAACGTCCGCGTGCTCAAGTGGATGGTCGAGCGGATCCGCGGCGGCGGCCAGGCCCACGAGACCCCGGTGGGTTTCGTGCCCGCGCCGGGCGCCCTCGACCTCGGCGGGCTCGACGTCACGCCCGCCCAGATGCAGGCCGCCCTCCGGTGCGACGCCGGCGAGTGGCTGACCGCGCTGCAGGACCTCGACGAGTTCTACGGCTCGTTCGGCTCACGCCTGCCTCGCACTATCGCGACCCAACTCGCCGAGACCCGCCGCAAGCTCGGCGCCTGAAGCACCGCCGCGGCCGGGAGAGCCCGGCCGCGGTTGACACCGCCCCCGTCCCGGTAATACTCGTGCCCAGTCATTCCCTCGTTGTCGCAGTGACAGTGCAGTGATTGCTGACCGGAGGGAGTTCGCGCATGAGCGTTCGCCTCCGCCACTATCTCACCCTCCTGCCTCTGGCCGCCGTCGTCCTGCTGCCTGCTCTCGCCTTTGCGGCCACTGTCCAGCCCCTCTTCAGCCTCTCGTCCCCCTCCACCGGCCCGTTCCCGAGCGATCGCTTCACGGCGCTGGACCTGCGCAGCAACACGTTGTTGCGCGTCAATCTGCCCAAGCCTGACTGCACGATCCGGGTGACCGACTGCCAGGACCTCGACGTCATCAACACGCTCGACGGCTTCAACCTGCAGCCGAGGCTCTCCATCCCCTTCTCGGGCTCGATCGATCCCGCCAGCGTGAGCAGCAGCACCGTGTTCCTGGTGAGTCTGGGCGACGCGCTGAAAGGGCATGGAGGCAAGGTCGTCGGCATCAACCAGATCGTCTGGGATCCGACGACCAACACGCTGCACGCCGAATCGGACGATTTCCTCGACCAGCACACGCGCTATCTGCTGGTCGTGACCACCGGCGTGAAGAGCGCCGACGGCACCCCGGTCGGACGGCAGGCATTCGACTTCTTGCCGTAGCAATTGCGCGGAGCACCCCGAGGCCCGCCGGGGTGCTCCGCGCAATCGAACCGAGGCTTGTCGTCAGCTCCGCCGGCTCAGCGACCTGACGTGTGGTCGCGCGCGCTCAGCAGGGTTGCGGCCTGGACGGGAAACTCGCGATCGTCGGGAAACTGCGCGGTGTACTCGCCGGCGGTGCGGCGCGCGTCCTCCATCCGGCCGATGCGGACGTAGAAGCGGACCAGATCCTTGTAGACCTGGGACGCGCGCGGCGCGACCTTGAGGATCTCGCGGCTCTGCCGCGCCACGTCCGGCTCCACGGCCGAGACCCAGGCCACGCCGAAGTAGCCGCGCCGGACCAGCACCATGACCGGCTGACCGTTGAAGAAGCGCGCGCGCTCGTCGCCGCGTACCAGCAGCCGCTCCGGACGCTTGGGGTCCTTCCACGGTCGAAGCTCCATCCACGTGAACGGCAGGATGCTCAGCCCAGTCTCGCCGCCGGCGATGCCCACGATCTCGGTCGCGTGCGGCACGGGATCGGACCGGTCCAGCTTGCCGTTGCTGAACAGGAACCCGCCCCACAGCGTGAAGCCCACGACGACGACGCCGCAGGCGCGATAGCCGAACTGCGCCAGGCCCCGCGGCCAGGTCCGCTGCAGCGCGCGGTAGATGCGGATGAACCCGAGCGCCAGGGTGAGCGCGGTGGCCAGCAGCGTGAGCACGGCCAGCAGCACGGTGAGGTACGGCTGGGATGCGCGGTAGAAGAACTGGGCCCACACCGACCACGCGCCCAGGACCGCCAGCATCAGATAGACGAACCCGGATCGGATCTGCGCGATCATGCGGGCCTCCGGTTTGCGGCCGTCTTCTGCACCTGCTCGAGGAGCGTGCGGCCGCGCGTGTTGTCGGGGTCGCGCGCCAGCACGTCTTGCAGGCAGCCCATCGCCCGGCTCACCTTGCCGGTCTCGTGATAGAGCGCGCACAGCTCGACCACCTGATCGACCTGAGTGGCGCCGAGGCGGCGCGCCTGCTCGTAGGCCTCGAGCGCCTGCGGATAGCGCTGCTCGCGCGCGTGCAGCACCGCCAGCCCCACGAACGGGCCCGGCCGGTACGCGTCGAGCTTGACCGCCCGCTCGTAGGCGGCGGCCGCCTCGTCGTACCGTCGCAGCTCGCGTAGCGCGTCGCCCATGCCCTCGCGGGCTTCGGCCAGCTCCTTGAGCTCGACGGATCGGCCGAAGCTCCGCAGGGATGCTTCGTGGTCGCCGAGGTGGCTCTGCACGCGGCCCAGTCGTGACCACGCCCGCGCGTCGTCGGGCCGGGCCGCCACCGCGGTCTCGTCCATGGCCAGTGCCTGCTCGTAGTCGCCGAGCTCGCGGGTGAGCACGTCATGGAAGCGCGCGGCGACGAACGGATCGTCGGGGGTCACGCGGAAGGCAGCCTGCACCAGGCGGTATTCGGTCGCCAGCTCTCCGCGCGCGGCGTGCACGCGGGCGGCGCCGAGCAGCGCCGCTGTGTTCGACGCGTTGGCGGCGATCGCTCGCTCGAGCTCCTCGAGCGCGCGGCGGCGCCGACCGCGTGCGTCGTGCACGAGGGCCAGCGTGACCAGGGCGTCGTCCACCCGATCGTTGGCCTCGATCGCCCGCTGGGCGTACTGCGCCGCGGTGTCGGTCCGTGCGGGGTCGTAGGCGCTCAAATAACGGTGCACGTGCGCGAGCAGACACAGGGGCGGATCGTCCTGCAGGGCGAGGTCGCCCGCCGCCTGCAGGGTCGCCAGGAACACCGTGTAGCGCCGCTCGAGACGGTCCTGCCGCAGCGCCCGCTTGAGCGTGTCGAGCGCGGCCGCCCGCTCGCCACGCCGCGCCTGGGCCAGCGTCGTGATGAGCAGCGCGTCGTAGTCATCGGGCTGGAGCTTCAGCACCCGCCCCGTCTGGGCCAGGGCCTCGTCGTACTGCCCGCGCGCCAGGGCGATCTCGGCCAGCGTGAGAGTCGGCGCGACGGCCTCGGGGTACTGCGTGAGCTCGCGCCGCGCCAGCGTCTCCGCCAGCTCGTGGTTGCCGGCCAGCAGCGCCCCCGACGACGAGGTCTGTCGCGGCTCCATCGAGGCCGCCATGCTCGCGCGGTACCAGCGGGCCGCGCCGGCGAAATCGCCGACCAGGTAGTGGGCGAAGCCGCGAGCCGCCGGCAGCGAATCGCTGAAAAACCGCACGTCCATCCGGCCCACCCTGTCGAGCGCAGCGAGGCCCACCAGCAGGACGATGCTGGCAATCCCCAGCGTGTAGTAGAAGTGCGTCGACCGCTTGCGTGACGCTTTGGCCACTGAAATCCCCCTCGGCCCGTGAATCCAGCCGGGGGTGGAGGAGGCAAGGGGTACGCCAGACCGCTATGTAGTGATGAAGTCAGCCGCGGTGCCGCCCGCTGTCAGCCGGCGGGCGCGAGGTGGCGTGACACCGCCGGGCCGCTGACACCGCGCGCGACAAACTGGCGGGCCATCGTGGCCACGGCCTGCCCTCGCGGCGCGCTAGACGGGAAACACTCCGTTGCGGCGCTGCGGGAACTCGTGGACCTTGGTTTCGGCATACGTCAGGCGTTTGACTAGCTCGTCGCGCAGCGTCGAGCCCGGCACGATGTCGTCGATCAGCATCTCGGAGGCGAGCTTGTAGACGTCGACGTCCTGCGCGTACTCGTCGCGCTTGGCCTTCACGTAGGCGGCGCGCTCGCTCTCCGGCAGCTCCATGATCTTGTTGTAGTAGACGGCGTTGACGGCGGGCTCCGGCCCCATGATCGCGATCTGGCCCTGCGGCAGCGCGATGGTGGCGTCGGGCTCGAACGCCGGTCCGCACATGGCGTAGAGGCCGGCGCCGTAGCACTTGCGCACGATCACGCTGATCTTCGGCACCGTCGCCTGCGAGGTGGCGAAGACCATCTTGGCGCCGTGGCGGATGATCCCTTGCCGCTCGACCTTGGTGCCCACCATGAAGCCGGCGATGTCGGCCAGGTAGACCAGCGGGATGTTGAACGCGTTACAGAGCCAGATGAAGCGCGCGGCCTTGTCGGAGGAGTCCACCATCAGCACGCCGCCCTTGACCTTCGGCTGATTGGCGACGATGCCGGTCACGCGCCCGCCGATGCGGGCCAGCCCCACGATGATCTCCCCCGCGAAGAGCTTCTTGACCTCGAACCACGAACCGGCATCCACCACTCGGTCGATCACCTCGTACATGTCGAACCACTTGCGCTGGTCGTAGGGCACGATGTCGTCGATCGCCCGCCCGGGCTTGGGCTCGACCGCCAGCGTGCGGGCCGGCGTCTCGCTGAACGAGCCCGGCATGTACGAGAGATAGCGCCGGGCCAGCTCGATCGCCTCCTCGTCGGAGGCCGCCAGCACGTCGCCGCAGCCCGAGACCTCGCAGTGCATGCGCGCGCCGCCCAGCTCTTCCAGCGTCGTCTTCTCGCCGATCGCCATCTCGACCATGCGCGGGCTGCCCACGTAGAGCGAGGCCTTGCCCTCCACCATGATCACCAGATCGGTCAGCGCCGGCAGATAGGCCGAGCCGGCCGGCGAGGGCCCGAACAGGATGCAGATCTGGGGCACCACACCCGAGAGCTGGACCTCGTTGTAGAAGATCCGGCCGGCGTGGAAGCGACCGGGGAAGATCTTGATCTGCTCGGAGATGCGCCCGCCGGCGGCATCCACCAGGTAGAGCATCGGCACGCGCAGCCGCGCGGCCTTCTCCTGGATGCGCACGATCTTCAGCACGGTCTTCTCGCCCCACGAGCCGGCCTTGACCGTGTAGTCGTTGGCCATGATGCAGACCGTGCGGCCCCCCACGCGGCCGACGCCGGTGACCACGCCGTCGGCCGGCGTGTCGGCCTCGTTCGAGCGCGCGAAGAGGAAGTCCTCCTGGAACTCGCTGCCCGGATCCAGGAGCAACTTCAATCGGTCGCGGACGAAGAGCTTGCCTTCGGCCCGGAGCTTGTCACGATACTTGGTGTGGCCCTGCTCGATGCGCGCGCGTTCCTGGTGGTAGCGATCTTCACCTTGGCTCATGGCGAACCCTATTATAGTGGTGCAGCGTCGGGAGGATCGGAATGACGGACCAGGAAGCGGCGGCGCTGGGGCGTGAAGCGCTGGCCGAGGTGAAGCCTGGCGCCGTCGTCGGTCTGGGGACCGGCCAGGCCGCGACGGCCTTCATCCACGCCCTCGGCCAGGCCGTGAAGTCCGGGCTGCGCGTCACGGGCGTGCCCACCTCCGAGGCCTCCGCGACCCTGGCCCGCACGCTCGGCATCCCGCTCATCGCCGAGCCCACCACACTCGACGTCGCCGTCGACGGCGCCGACGAGGTCGATCCGCAGCTCGACCTGGTCAAGGGCTACGGCGGCGCGCTGGTGCGGGAGAAGATCGTGGCGGCGGCGGCGCGGCGCTTCATCGTCCTGGTCGGCCCGGAAAAGCTCGTCCCGGCGCTCGGCGGGCGCGGCCGGTTGCCGGTCGAGGTCGTGCCGTTCGCCGCGCCGTTCTGCCAGCGCCGCTTCACCGAGATGGGCTATCCGCCCCTGGTCCGCACCAGCGGCGCCGCGCCCGTCGTCACCGACAACGGCAACCTGATCCTGGACTGCGCGGTCAAGGCCATCACCGACCCCGCCGCCCTGGATCGCACGCTATGCGAGATTCCCGGCGTGGTCGGCACCGGGCTCTTCGTCGCCATGGCCCACGCGGTCATGGTGTGGGACGGCGGCCGGGTGCGCACGCTGACGAGAGCTCACTGACCGGCTCGCCGCCGGAGATCGAGGAGGGGACTACGTGACCACGGGGACCGGATCACTCACCCAGCGCCCGGCCTGGAAGGCGCTGCTGGCGCACCACGCGCAGGTCAAGGATCTCCACCTGCGCTCGCTGTTCGCCGAGCCAGGCAAGCGCGGCGAGCGGATGACCGCCGAGGGCGCCGGCCTGTTCCTCGACTACTCCAAGAACCGCGTGACCGACGAGACCCTGCGCCTGCTGATCGCGCTGGCCCACGACGCCGGCGTGGGCGAGCGGCGGGATGCGATGTTCAGCGGCGAGAAGATCAACATCACCGAGAAGCGCGCGGTGCTCCACGTCGCGCTGCGGGCCCCACGGGGCGCCTCGATCGTGGTCGACGGTGACAACGTGGTCCCCGGCGTCCACGCC
>Ga0070672_100003430_pt1 | contig 10273 bp, 6 predicted proteins | sample KBSM13metaG_FD_66151 | JGI IMG/M metagenome (GOLD analysis project Ga0070672, IMG submission 66151) | Miscanthus rhizosphere microbial communities from Kellogg Biological Station, Michigan, USA - KBS M1-3 metaG | ecosystem: Host-associated > Plants > Roots > Rhizosphere > Soil ... | reverse complement strand
GCTCGCGATGCCCCCCGCCTTCGAAACCAGCAAGCGGATCGAAGATCGGAGCGTCCTGGAAGGGACCTGTCGACGAAGGTGGCGCCGCGAGCGTTCCCTTGAAGGGCTTGCCACCTGATACGGAAGTCTCGCTCCAAACTAGCTTCTTGATGCCGTCCTCTGGTTTCACCCACGGTCCGCCTGTCTCGCTCCAGCCCGGCGAGGCCGCGATCGCGAATTCGAGCCCCTTCTCCTGCGCGAGTCCCACGGCGAAGCGGAATGCGTCTTTCCATTCGGGCGTCATGTAGACGAGGCGTTTGTCGACTACCTGTGGGGTCGCGAGATTCGCATCGAAATTCTGCAGGCCGCCGATGCCCACGGACTGCATCCAGGCGAGATCCTTGGCAATGCCGTCCTTGGTGACGTTGCCGTTCATCCAGTGCCACCAGACTCGCGGGCGCGCACCGTTCGGCGGATCGGCAAATCCGGCACGCAATGAGTCAGCCGTTTCCGGGTGGGCGACAGGCATGCCCGACGCCATCACCAGCAGTGCCGCAGTCACCGCGGCGCGAACCGAACGCATCATCGTCTTGACCCCCGAGCGCCGACCGGTTGACTGCTATTTACCGAACACTATCGGGTGCGATCGGGTTTGCCAAATTTCTATGGGTTATCGAAATCTGCCTATGGCAGATGGGTCAGTGAGACCAAGTGGTTTGCTCGCGCATCCTGGTTTGCGGAGCGCCTGGCCATGCTCGATCAACGCGTCTGTGTACGGCTGGGCCAACTTTCCAGCCGACTTGGCGATGCCGACTGGCTCGACAATGTGTTTGGCGCTGGCGACCTGATGATGGTGACAGTGCTGCGCAGATTGAACGGGTCGGGTTTGCTGGAGAAATTTCCAAACCTCGCCGCGTATGTGGCCCGCGGCGAAGCGCGGCCCGCCTACCAGCGTGCGTTCGCTGACCAATTGGCGGTTTTCACTGGCAAGCCACCGGCCGTCTGATCCGGATCAGCAACCACAACGCCGCGCCGATCACCGCGAAGACTGAACCGCTGGCGAGCGTCGCAAGCCAGCCAAGGTGATCCACCATCAGTCCAACTACTGGTGCAAGGAAGCCGGCAGCATTTCCGCCGGTATTCATGACACCCGTGGCCGCCGAGGTGTTTGGACCCGCGACATACGTCGAGGCCGACCAGAATGCGCCTTCGGTGAACTGGGTAAAGCCGAAGCACAGGGAAAGTAGTCCAACGGCCAGGTAGGGGTTCGATGCGTAAACACCCGCAATCAGGAAGACGGCCACGAGAACCAGGCCGGTCATCGCGGGCAATCGGCAACCCCAGTTTGCGCCCAGCCGTTTGCAGAGCGCATCGCACACGAGTCCTCCGACGCCCGCGAGAACGGCACCGGTCGCGAACGGCAATACGTACAGCCAGCCGCTTTCCAGCAGCGAGAAACCGCGCTCTTCCACCAGGTAGGTGAACAGCCACTGCGCGAACATGTAGAACACGTAGTTCATGCAGAAGTAGCTGGCCGCAATCAGCAACACGTCGCGATGCACGAGCATGTGGCGCCACGCGCCGCGCTCGCGCAGCGCAGGTTCCTGCGGCCGATCACCCTCGATCAGCCGCACCTCTTCGGCAGTGATCCCAGGATGCTGTGCAGGCCGATCGCGGGCGTACCAGTACCACCACGCGCCGATGAGCAGACCCAGGGGCGCGATCACATAGAAGGATCCGCGCCAGCCGTAGTGCACGATCAGCAGGGTGACGATCGGACCGATCGCAGCCTGACCGAGCGCCAGGCCGACGCTCGTTGCCCCATTGGGGAAACCCCAGCCACCCTCGGGAAACCAGCGGGCAAAGGTGCCCGCCATGACCGGAAAAATCGGCGCGTTGGTGGCGCCGAGGAGCAGACGTGTGACGCACAGCGACACCATCACACCCGTGGCCGACGCGGCAAAAAGCGTCGGAACGAAGCCGGTCAGGAAAGTGAGCACACCCCAGGACACGGCGATGAACGTGAGGGCGCGGCGCGGACCGTAGATCTGCCCGAAGATACCGCCGGGAATCTGCAGCAGCGCATAGCTGAAGTTGAAGCTGCCGAGGATCCAGCCGATTTCGACGTTGGTGAAACTGAATTCTTTCTGGATGCTCGGAATCGCGATCGACAGGTTGTTGCGTAGCAGGTAGTTGACGAAGCACATCACGAACAACACGCCCAGGATGCGGAAGCGCACCGGGATCGCGCGCGCGCCGTTCATGCACACCTCACGCGTTGACCGCGCTGCGCAGCTCGCGCTGACGGGACAGGTCTTGCAGGATGCGGTGCGCCGCGTTGAAACCCGGAGCCCCGGTCACGCCGCCCCCCGGGTGCGTACCCGCCCCGCACAGGTACAGCGCGCGAATCGGTGTCGCATAGCGCGCATGCGCAGGCACTGGACGCATGAAGAACAACTGGTCCGGCCGCAGGTCGCCATGAAAGATGTTGCCTTCGGTGATGCCGAAGGTGTTTTCGAGATCCTCGGGAGTATAGAGACGACTCGCCACCAGCGAGCGCTGCACTGCCGGTACATGTTCTGCGAGGTGCGCGAGCAGCTGACGTCGCAACGGCTCGCGCGCAGTTTCCCAGCCTTCGACTGGCTTGCTCGGAAGGTATTGCACGAAGCAAGTCATGACGTGCCGGCCGGGCGTCACCAGCGACAAGTCGAGCAGCGAGGGAATCAGGCAATCGATCCAGAGACGCTCATGCACCCTTCCCTGTCGCGCACTTTCGTAACAGCGTTGCGCCCCTTCCAGCCATGGCACGAGTGTGAACTGCGCGTTGCGAAGCTTGTCGGCGTCGGGATCACCACCCGACAACCGGGGTTCTTCGTCCAGCACCAGGTTGAGCTTGCCGCAGGGCCCATCCATCTTGATGCCGCGCACGTCCGCGCGGAACTGTGGATCAAGTTCCTGGGCCTCCACCAGCTCGAGAAACGTGCGCTTTGGATCGGCGTTGGATACCACGATGGCGGCGGCAATCTGCGCGCCGTCCGCCAGCACCACTCCGTCCGCGCGACCCGATCGGATCGACACCTGCTGGACGGGTGACGCGGTACGAATCTCGACGCCCTTCTCTACGCAGGCGGCGGCCATTGCCTGGGTGATGGCGCCCATGCCTCCCATCACGTGCCCGACGAAGCCCTGCTTTGCCTCGGAGCCACCTCCTAGCAGATGAAACAACAATCCGAACAAGGTGCCGGGATCGTAGGGACCACCATGCTTGCCGTAGAGACTGTTCGACAGCACCAACGACTTGAGGTGTGGCGACTCGAGAGAACGATCCAGGAATTCCCCCAGGCTGCCGGTGGCGAATGCGATGAGATCCGCGACCTGGCGGCCCTTCAACCCGCGAAACTTCCATCCAAAGCGCAGCAGTTCGAGAATTCCGGCGAAGCCGCTGCGCTGCAGATCAGGAGGCGCCTGCATGAACAGCGGTTCGAGCTGGCGGGCCAGTTCGCTCAAGCGGACATCCAGCGACAGAAAGCGCTCGCAGTCTTTCGGAGCCACGCGCATCAGCAGCGCTTTCATGCGCTCGCGGTCGCTCCACCACGGCAGGATCACACCGTCCGGCATTACCGCCTGGACCGTCGGTTGAGCCGCGATCATCTTCAACCCGTGCCGATCGAGTTGCAGATCGCGGATGATTTCCGGGCGCAACATGCTGGCCATGTACGACGCAGTGGAGACACGGCAACCGGGCGCCGCGTTGCGATCGATTTCCTCGGTGACGCAGCAGCCGCCGACTACCTCGCGCCGCTCCAGCACCAGCGTACGAAGTCCGGCGCGCGCGAGATAGAACGCCGCCGTCAGTCCGTTGTGCCCTGCGCCGATGACGATGGCGTCGTAGCGGGACGTCACGCGCGATTTCTCAAGTGACCTTCGACAGGTCGCCGAGGTGCCGTTCGAGATAACGTCGGATGTCGAGACTGGGATCCTCCATCGGCGCGTAGAAGCCGCCGCGGAAGCCACGCGATCGCATCCCGTCTTGCACCGACTCGCAGATCTGCCAGTCCTGCCGGTTGACCACGTCCCAGAATTCGACCACGTCGGTCGGGTCAAAGGATGCTTTCGCGATCTCATCCGGATGGAACAGGAACTCGCAGGCGATGCGCGTGTGATCCGGCCCCATGGGCCAGAGCGTGAAGGCCGCGATGTGTTCCGCCGCGGCGCTCAGCAGCAGGTTCGGATACGCGACTTCGCCCTTGTGATGGGTCTTCTCCTTGTCCGACAGCCTGGGAAACGGCGCGCGGTTCGAGGTGCCGCTGAGCGTGAACGTCCAGGCCCCGTCACGATGAGGAATGCCGTCGTCCCAATCGAGACCTGCGCCGCCGCGCTCACGGAAGGCTGGCACGAGCGCGCACAACTCCGGGTGCACGTGCCCGCAGTGATAACACTCGTTGTAGTTCTCCATGATCACCTTCCAGTTGGCGCGCACGTCGTAGATGAGCTGCGCGCCACGACGCAGATCCTGGAGCGCATAGCGTTCCAGCTTGCGCACGGGCACCGCGAGCTGTTCGTGCAGCGACTGGATCGGCGTGGTGGCCAGGTTCACAAAAATGAAGCCGCCCCAGGTGTCCAGGTGGACCGGCACGAGTGAGAAACCTTCCTTCGGGCAGGTGGAATCAAACTGCACGTAAGGAGCCGCGCGCAGCGAGCCATCGAGGTTGTAAGTCCACGCGTGATAGGGACACACGACGCCCGCGGACAGGGAAGTCGAGCGGGTGGCCGACGGCTGCTCCGGATCCGGCAGCGGCGGCGTTCGCACCAGCCGGCTACCTCGATGGCGACAGACGTTGTAGAACGCCCGCAGCGAGTCGTCCTTCTGCCGGAGAATCAGCACGCTCTCGCCCGCGACGTGCACGTGGAGACACTCACCGCGTGTCGGCACCTGCTCGGCTCGCCCCACGCAAAACCACTGCGCATGAAACAGGCGCTCTCGCTCGAGCGCGAACACGCTCTCGCTGGCGTAGAAACGCGCAGCCAGCGCGGGCTGGAATTCGCTTGCCTGGACGCCTTGTTCGGTGGGATTCACTGTTGGACCACTCTTCTAAATTGCAGGTCCCGGGCGGATCGGCGAGCCGTCGAAGAACCGCTGTAACCGAAAAGACCGGACCTCGTTACGATCGGCCACACCCCTGACCATGTCAGCGATCAGTTTACCGGCGCCGGGACCAATGCCGAAGCCATGTCCGCTGAATCCGCTGGCAACCAGGAAACCGTCGTGCCCATCGACCTGCGAGATCACCGGAAGTACGTCGGGCGACGCCTCGATGATTCCACCCCAGGTTTCCACGAATGCGGCGGGAGCAATTTCCGGAAAGCAGCGCGCAAGCGCCGCCTGCATCTGGCCAAGCACCTGCATTTCAGGCTCGGGATGCAGCATCCGCTGACGCTCGAAGGGCGAGACCTCATCCATTGTCCAGTTCGAGGGTGTGCGCAGCGCTTCGAGAAAGCCGGAGCCCAGGCGAACGCGGATCGAATCGTGACCCTGGAGAAAGGCCGGCCAGAACTTGCGCGCGTACCGCAACGTGTCAGGCGTGAGCGAATGCAGGAACGAGCCGCCATGCGCGACCGTGTAGCCCCCGTCCGCCCGACGGCGGATCGCGATGGCCGGGCACCATGCTTCGCCCTCGAGAATCTCGCGGGCCGGCGCAGTGCGCGCCACCGTGCCGAGAACAGTCAATTGCGGAAAGGCAATGCCCATCGATCGGCAGAAGCTGCCCGTCCAGGCGCCGCCGGCGCAAACGACCAACGGCGCCGCGACACGCCCTCGCTCGGTTATCACTCCCTGGATGCGACCGGCGGCGCGATCGATACCTCGAACTGCGCAATGGCTGAAGATCTGCGCACCGTGCCGCTGCGCGGCACGGGCGATCGCCGGTGCGGCGCGACTGGGTTCGGCGCGCGCATCGCTCGCGGTGTACAACGCCCCACGCCAGCGCCGCTCGTCGGTTCGCAGGACCGCGGAGAGGCCTCGGGTATCGAGAAGTCGGGTATCGAGGCCATGCTGGCGCGCAACGCCTAACCACTCTTCCAGCTCCTTGAGCTGCGCCTCGTCTTCGGCGAGATAGAGCGATCCACCCTGCCTGAAGCCAATGTCGCCCAGTTCCTCGCGCAGTTCGAGCCACAGTTGCAGGCTGCGCATCATCAGGGGAAGTTCGACGGGTGAACGGCCTTGCTGCCGCACCCAGCCCCAATTCCTTCCGGATTGCTCGCCGGCGATCCGACCCTTCTCGAAGACGGCGACGCGCAAGCCTTCGCGCGCCAGGAAATACGCGGCAGAGCTACCGACGATACCGCCGCCGATGATCGCGACGTCCACAGCGCCGGGGAGGACGCGAGTTTCGCTCCACTCATCAAACAGGCTTGGATCGACTTGTCGTTCGCCCGGCATGACGGGGCGGCGCAGCCGCTATTCTTCTTTTGGCAGCGGCGGCGGGCTATCCGGTAGATAGGCCTTGAAGACCACGTCGCCGCGATCCTTCGCGAACTCGTCGCGTATCTCGCGCAGCAGCTGCGGTTTCTCATAGAGGTCCACCATGGTGGCCGCCAGCGTTTGCGAGGCGGTGATCATGCCCTTGTGGCCGATGGACATGCCCGCGGTGGCTACCACCGGCCAGGCGTGCCAGGGCGCATCCTTCGGTGCGGTCACCACCGTGAGGTGCAGCGTGGGCACGACCCAACTCACGTCGCCGACGTCGGTGGAACCGCCCTCCACCTCCTGTTTATCCAGCGCGCGAATGTTGCTGGCCAGGCCGACTTCCGGCACGTTCGTGGCGCGCTGAATGCTCTTGGCGAAGGCGACTTCTTCCGCCGTGAACTGCGGCGTGCCGATCCAGCGCAGGTTGGCGTCCAGCAGCTTCTCGCCAGCGTGATTGACGAGCAATTCCCAGCTCCCGCCCTGCAGGCGCACGTTGGCTTCGGTGCCGGTCATCAGCGCCGCGCCTTCGGCGATCTTGCGGATCCGCGCGAACAGCGCATCGACCTCGGTGCGCTTCTGGTCACGCGCCCAGATCCACACCTTGGCATGTTCGGGAACGATATTCGGCACGTCGCCGCCGTTGGCAATCACGTAGTGCACGCGCGATGAAAGCTTCATGTGTTCGCGCATCATCTCGATGCCCTGGGCAAAGGCCAATGCGCCGTCGAGTGCGCTACGCCCATTCCAGGGATCTGAGGCCGCATGCGCGGCCGCACCCTTGAATTCCACCATTGCGTCGACCATGGCCTGGCTGGTCACATTGTCCGCCATGGATTCATCGCCCGGGTGCCAGGCCAGCATGACATCGGCCTCATTGAACACGCCGTCGCGCGCCATGTAGGTCTTGCCGCCCACGGCCTCCTCGGCGGGCGTGCCGAAAAAGATGATGGTGCCCTTGAGCTTGCCGGCGGCGATCAGCTCCTTGATCGCGAGCGCCGCGCCGAGGCTGCCGGTGCCAAACAGGTTGTGCCCACAGCCGTGGCCGGCGGCGCCCTCGACCAGCGGGCTCTTCTCGGCGATCGCCTTCTGCGAGACACCGGGCAGCGCGTCGTACTCACCCATGATGCCGACCACAGGCCGGCCAGTTCCGTAACGGGCGATGAAGGCCGTGGGCATGCCAGACACGCCGCGTGTCACCGCGAATCCGTGCGCTTCCGCGTAATCGGCCAGCAGCTTCGAGGACTGGTGTTCGCGCAGCGCGGTCTCGGCGAATGCCCAGATCTGGTCTGACATGCCGACGAGCTCCTGGGCATGCGAATTCACCGACGAGACGGCGGCACGCTTGGCCGCACTGGGCGCGGCGGCGGTAACGACGAGGGGACAGGCGGCGAGCGCGCCGAGGACGATGCGAACGAGATGGGGGTTCATTCCCCTGATGTTAGCGAGCCGCAGACCGTTACAAGTATCAATCTTTGACCAGCGACAGTGCGCCCCGGCGTCTTTCACCCGTGCGGGTTGCAAACTTGGTCTGAGGCAACAGCTCCGCAGCCTGCTTGAGTTCCTGGCAGAGCGCGGGCAGGCGCTCGAGCAGAGGCAGGAGATTGCTGGCGGAAACCGGGCGTGAGAACAGATAGCCCTGCAGCGAGATGGCCCGGTTCTGCATCAGCATTGCCAGCTGCTCCAGCCGCTCCACGCCTTCGGCCGTGACCTCGAGACCCAGGCCTCGACACAACGCAATCGTGGCCCGCGCGATCGAGGCTGACCGCGCGCTGTCGTCGATGCCGGCGATCAGGCTGCGGTCGAGTTTGACGCGCGTGAGCGGCAGCTGCTGCAGTGATGCCAGCGACGAATATCCGGTGCCGAAGTCGTCGAGAGCAATGGCGACTCCGAAAGAACGCAGCTGATCGAGAGTCTTGATCGTATGGGATCCGGTCTGCAGCACGGACTCGGTGAGCTCGAGCTCGACGCAGTGCGCGGGCAGCTCGAATTCCTTCAGCAGCGCCTCGAGCTTGCTCACGAATCGATAGTCGAGGAACTGCCGCGGCGAGACGTTGATCGCGACGCGCGCCTCCGGCCAGGCTCCTCGATGCCAGCGCGCCGCGGTGCAGATGGCGGTGCGCAGCACCCAGTCGCTGATCTCGACGATCAGTCCGGACTCTTCAGCAACCGCCAGAAATTCGTCCGGAGAACGATAGCTGCCATCCGGCATGCGCCAGCGAATGAGCGCTTCGACCAGCTCCACCGAGAACGTCTCGGTGTTGATCAGCGGTTGATAGAACAGCTCGAACTCGTCGCCCTGGATGGCGCGGCGCAATCTCTGCTCGATCGCGAACTTTGCCGAGGCGGTGACCAGCAGCTCCGGCGTGAACGTCGCGAGCTGACTGCGTCCGAGCGCCTTGGCGCGGAACAACGCGGCATCCGCGGCGCGCAGCAGCGCCTCCGCATCCCGCTCGTGATCGGGAAACACGCTTGCGCCAACACTGACACTCACGATGACCTCGCGATCATCTACCTGCAGCGGCGTGTCAAAAGCGCGCACGATGCTCGTGCCGAATGCCAATATTTCTTCAGCATCGACGGCGCCCTGCTGCACGACAGTGAATTCATCGCCGCCAAGTCGCGCGGCGAACCCACGATTCTGCGCGATCGCCCCGAGTCGCTGCGCAATTGCGATCAGCACGCGATCTCCATAGGGATGACCCATGCTGTCGTTGAGTGTCTTGAAGTTGTCGATGTCGAGGAAGAACACGCCAATGCGCTCGCCGGAGATGCGTGCTTTTTCAAGTGCCTCGTTGAGCGCGCCAAACAACTGCCGGCGGTTGGCGATACCCGTGAGCGGATCCTGCTCGGCGAGCTCCTGCAACTGACGCGTGCGCTCCTCGACCTTGGCTTCGAGGCGCTGCTGCGCCTCACGCGCCGTGTCGCGCGCCACGGCGAGCTGCTGCGCCATCGAATTGAAGGCCGCGGTGAGTGTATCCAGCTCGCGGATGCCGCCACTGGCCACCACGCGGGCGTTCTCGCCGCGCGCCAGGCGGTTGGTGGCGGCCAGCAGCCGCCGTACGGGCCGCACGATGCTGAAGATGGTCGCGATGCAAAGATAGAGGAGTACCACGAGTACCAGGCCGCTCACCCACGCCACCAGGGAGCGGTTGGGGCCCGGTTCGGTGGCGGGCACGGACGCCGGGGTCACGACGACTTGTTCACTCACCTCGAGCGGCGCTTCGGGGAAGCGCGCGGGCAACAGCACCGCAAGCTTGCGCGAGTCCCGCGCCAAGGCATCCACCACCGACATGCGGCGCTCTTCATTCCTGAACAGGGCAACACGCGTGGTGGTCAGCGACTGAACGTCGGCGGTCATCGCGTGGTACCAGTCCGCTCCCGCGGACCGTCGCAACCCCGCCTCCCGCTCGCGCAGCGTGGCCGCGAGGGTTCGCTCTGCGCCCGCGAGCGGACCGGTGTCCAGATCACGCCCGTCGAATGAACCGCGAGTAGCGAACGCCGCACGCACCGCGTCGAGCTGCGCGCGAACCTCGAGCAATGGATCGCGTGCGAGGGCACGGCTCGAGATTTTCAAGGCCTGCTCGATTGAGGCCCTGACGCGCATATCCATGACCGTCAGCAAACCCGAGTATTGCGTGAGCATTTCGCGGCGCACACGCCGGGATTGCACCAGCGTATCGGCATTGATTTTGTGTTTGGCGATTAGGCGCGGCAACTCGCTGGGAGCCGGCGCGGTTTCGTCGAGATACTTGCCGAGTGCGACATCCAGCGCGGTACGGGCATGCGCAAAGTGCGCAGCCGACGCGCGTGAATCCGCGTCCGCGTGCT
>Ga0070672_100003423_pt1 | contig 10290 bp, 10 predicted proteins | sample KBSM13metaG_FD_66151 | JGI IMG/M metagenome (GOLD analysis project Ga0070672, IMG submission 66151) | Miscanthus rhizosphere microbial communities from Kellogg Biological Station, Michigan, USA - KBS M1-3 metaG | ecosystem: Host-associated > Plants > Roots > Rhizosphere > Soil ... | reverse complement strand
GCGCTTGGTTGGGACACGATGCTACCCACGTCCTCGTGCGGGACACGCCTCTCGCCACAGGCCTTCGGCCACGTGGGCTTCACGGGAACGTCGTTATGGATCGATCCGCATGCGGCGATCTATGTCGTTCTGCTGACCAATCGCGTGCATCCAACCCCGGACAATGACGCGATCAGGCAGATACGACCTGCGTTGCACGATGCAGTGATGGACGAACTGGGCAGGAACTAGATCAGTTTCCTCTTGTGCCCCTCGGCGAGAACCCGCCCCGTCCGCGCGCGCCCCCGACCGGCGTTGATGTATCACCGCCGCGGCCGGGACCCACGCCTCCTCGACCACCGGCTCTGCCCCCGCGGCCGCCAGGTATTTGCCCACCTGATCCCGGTGGTGCCCCGGCCTGGGTCGAAGCAGCTGTGGCCATGAAGAGCCACTCGTTGTATTTGTTCTTGCCGTTGTACAGACGCATTGAGGTCTGAGTGCTCTTGCTTGCGACAGCGAGAATGCCTCCGGCGGCCTGCGCATTCGCGGCCTGCGCGCCAGCCGTGAACGGACTTCGCGCGGTCTGCATCCCTTGTGCGCCGAGTGGCGTTCCTCGGCCGAACGTCGATTGCGCCGGTGACTGCTGCTGTGAGGCGCCGGTGAATCCTGCGCCGATCGGCGTGCCGCGCCCGCCGGTTGCTCCCGTACCGCCGGCACCGCGACCGCGTTGCCCGTCAAGCGCCTGCGGCGGCCCGCCGGTTGCTCCCGTACCGCCAGGGCCGCGACCGCGTTGCGCGTCGAGCGCCTGCTGCGGTGTCGTGCTCATGGCTTGCGCGAGCTCAGGACTGCCGGCGCCGAGGTACTGAAAGTCGCCGCCGGTGATTGGGTCCTTGTACTTCTTCCGAAGGAATCGCTGGTCGATCAGGACCTCGACGTCAGGCGGGAGTTGATTGGCGTACTTGCGTTGAAAGAGCGCGATGGCGCGGGCGTACTGTTCTCCGCGGAAGACGAGTTCGGCCTCACGTTCGCGCCGTGCAACCGTCTGATACACCGGCATCGCCGTGCTCAGCACAATCGCCATCACGCTCATCGCGACGAGGAGCGCGGCCATCGCATAGCCGCGCTCCTGTCGCCGAACGTGAGCTTTCTTCATCAGAACGTTCCGAGGAGGATCTGCGTTGTTGCGACCAGCGACTGTCCGTTCGTGAGGTCGATCTTCACGGTCACGGTAACTGGCGCATTCGCATCCGACGTGTACACGTGAGTCGTACTCGGGCTATTGGTGATGATCGAGCGGCCGTCACCGAACGCCCACTCAAACCGGGTCGGTTGAATTGCCGTGTCATCCGGAGAAACGCTCACGGTGGCCGTGAACGCGAACGGCTGACCCGATCCAAGCACGGGAGTGCCAGGGGTCGCAGTGAGCGTTGCCGTTGCGACGCCTGCAGGCTCGCGACGTGTCACTGTAACTGCCGTGCTCTGCTTCGCGCCCGCAGATGCCGTCACCGTTGCCGTCCGATCTGTCGTCAGCGTGACTCGCGCTTGACCGTTGGCGTCGGTCACCGCCGAGGAACTCGAGAGCGTACCCTCTGACGACGAAAACGTTACGGGCAGGCCGGCCAGTCTGCGACCGTTCGAGGCCGTGACGGTCGCTACAAGGTCGACGGTCCCGCCGCCCGAGGGTACAGACCCTGGGTTCGCTGCGAGACTGACCGTCTCCGCGCCTGCGGCGCCCACGGTGATTCGCACAACGTTGCTGTTTGTCGTGGACGGAGTACTCGTCCCGCCATTGCCGGTGCTCGGAGGGGTCGTCCCCCCAGTGCCACCGGAGGTTGCCGTAATATCTGCGACGCCGGAGGAATCACCGGCCATGAAAGTCGCTACTGCATAACCATTCGTCGTCAGTGCGTCGACCGGATCCACGTGGCCAAGATTGGTCGCAAAGTGGACCGTGGTGCCGTTTTGTACTGCCGTCCCACTCGACTCAACCACGTATGCGGTGATTTGGGTGGTGCCTCCGGGGTCGACGAACGTGCTTCCGGCGGAGATCGTCAGCGCCGATCCTGACGGTGCGGTTAGTGGCATTGTGTCGCACGCCACAGCCGCGATGGCCACGAGCGTCGCGCATACAAAGCTGATTCGACTCAACATCATCATTCCCACTCAGAGTAAGGCTTGCCGTCAGACCCCGTTTGATCGGAGCCGCTCTTCACATCAGCGATGCCCGGCTCGGCCGATGGATTGGATGGATCGGCCTCCGACGGCACGGTCTGCCACGTCTCGGCCGATCCCGTGAACGGATCGGGTGCGATGCTTCGCAGGTATTTCTCCGTCACCAGCGCCTGCAGGTCTGACGGGTACTTGCCTTTGTCCGCGTAGTACTCGTCGATCGCTTTCCGCATCTGGAAGAGATCTTCCTTGAGCGCCGCTTCCTTGCCGCGCTGAACGCTGGTGCCGTAGACGGTCAGGCTGACACCTGCGAGCAGGACGAGCAGCACCATGACGATCAGCAACTCGATCAGCGTGAAGCCGTCGAGACGATCGAGCAGGTTCGCGCCGTTGTTTCGTCGCACCATCGTTACCAATCTCGGTATTTCGTTCCGTCGAGCGCAGTGCCCTCGCTCTTCGTATACACATCGAACACGTTCTGGCGACCCCACGATTTGGAGCCGGGATCGTCCTGATACGAACGCAACCCCCATTCATCCCGGGTCATCGGATCGACCGGAACGCGACGGAGGAACTTGAGTTTCCGCCCCGACGCGTCGTTGGCCACCGAGACGCCATCGACGAGCGTTTCGAGATCCGGCGGATAGCCTTCGTTAGCCGGCTCGAGCTCGGTCGACGGGATGAGACCCTGATCGACGGCGTCCTTGAACTTGTCGAGCGCCGTGCGCATCTCGCGCAGCGCGCGATGAAGCTCCGCCTCACGCTGTCGCTGCATCGTGACCTGGGCCAGCGGCATGACCGTCGATGCCAGGACCAGCAGGATCGTCGTGACGACGATCATCTCGATGAACGTGAAGCCGCGCTCGCCGTTCACTGCACTCTCACCGCCGGGACCGCAGAAAACTGCAGGTTGACGGGACTCCCATTCGGCCCGCTCGCCGAGCCCGTCACATTCAGATTGGCGGCGCCAGGTGCGACAGGTTCGAAGAGCAGCCCCGCGAGTAACCCGGTTCCTGCCACGCCTGTGATGTCACCGCGGCGAACAACGGCGATGTCCACGCGTCCCGCGACAGGATCAGGCTGCTGGGTGAACGACGCATTCACGCCGCCGGCGCGCATGAAGCTCCCCTCCTGCACGTTCACGAGTCGAATGACCGCAGGGTTGTATGTGACAGTGAGCGTCACGCCGGAAAGTTGCGATGCGTTCGTGATCGAAATCGGCACGAGGTACGGCCCTCCGCCGACACGGAACTCTGGGCCAGGAACCGAAACCACGACCTGCCCCGCCGCGACAGACGTGGGACCGGGCACCGGAGCACCCAATGCGTTTGGATTCGGCACGGGCGGCGCCGGCTGCTGCGGCGCGGGCGCCGGGACCGCCGCCGGAGCTACCGGGGGCGGCGCGAGTGACTGTCCTGCCGGTGCGGGTGCCGCTGCGCCAGCTTGCCCGGGTTCGGGGTTCGCGCCGATTAACGGAGGCGGTCCGCTGAGCCCGAGGTTCGACTGCGTGCCGATGTAGATGGGTCCGAGGTCGTTGGCGGTGAACTCGCGAGACCGCACGATTCGCGGAGTCAACAGCATCACCACGTCCGACTGCTGAATCGAGTTGTCGTTCGCCGAGAACAGCTGCTTGATCACGGGCAGATGCATCACCCAGGGTATCCCGGAGAGCTGCCGGCGCTGCTGCTCCTGCAAGAGACCCGCGAGCAGAGTGGATTCACCTTCCCGCAGTCTCAGGTCTGTCTCGACGCGCCGCGATCCGAACGACGGCAGCTCCTGCCCCGCGATCGTAATCCCCGCGCCGAGGTTGCTACTCTCGATCATCAGCTTGATCTGAATGTCGCCTTCGATGCTGACGCGCGGCGTCATCTGCACCGTCACACCGACGGGGCGATAGGTGAACGACGTCAGCGGGTTGAAGTTCGCTCCGCCCTGCGCGAGCGGCGTGAACGTCGTCGACGGCACCGGGATGTCTTCACCGAGATTCAGCTTGAGGTCCGAGCCTTCGGCGCCGCGAAGCTGCGGCTTGGCGATCACCTTCGTCTCTGAGTCGGTCTCGAGGAATCGGACCACCGCCGACGGAACGGCAAGATAGAAGTCGCTGGTGCTGATGCCGCGCGAGACCGTGTTGAGATTGAAGGGCCGTGGATTGAGCGTCGTACCGTTTTCGGTCGTCCCTCCACCTCCGGCGACGCGCGGATCGACTTCAGGCGAGAACACCGCGTTGATCGCGTACGTTCCGAGATCGAGGCCGTACTGCTGCGCGCGGTTCCGGCTGACCTCGAGAATCTGCACGTCGACGACGATCTCGGCGCGCGGCTTGTCGAGCGTCTCGATCATGCGCTCGATGATGGCCATCATCGAGGTGGTCGCTCGGATCGTGACGGTGTTCGTGCTCTTGTTGGAGGTCACCGCCGGCGCGAGCGCCTGCCCCACCGGACGAATGACCTGGTTGATCGTCTGTGCAAGCTCCTGCGAGTCCACGTACGACAACGGGAAGCTGACGATGACCTGCTCCTCGTATTGCGCGCGCTTCTGCGCGTTGTCCGGGATGATCATGATCGTCTTCGGGTTCATGACCTTGTAGAAGAGGGCATTGGCCGCGACGATCTGCTGCAGGGCCTGCTCCAGCGTGACCTCGACGAGGTTCACCGTGTAGACGCGATCCTGGTAGGTGCTGTCGTACGTGACGTTGATGCCGGTCGCTTCGCCGACAAAATTGAAGATGTCGCGCAGGCTGGCCTGCTGGAAGCGAATCGGCTGAACGACGCTGTTGAAGTTGAAGAGGGGCGCTGCCTGCCCTGCCCGGGCGGCTTGACGGAGCTGCTGCGCCGACGGCCGCGGGCGACTCTGTTCGATTTGATCCCGGAGCTTGCGTTCGAGATCGAGCACCTTCCCTGCGATAGCTCGATTGGCAGGGTCGTACTCGCTCGCGCGACGGAACTCCATCAGAGCCTGATCGAGCTGTCCCCGCGCTTCGGCGAGTCTCGCGGCGTCGATGTGTATGCCGGCCGCGCTGAGATTCGCCCGTTCGTAGGAGATCCTGTACTGGACGTTCTGGGGATCCTCCTGAAGAGCCTTGCGATATTGCTCGACGGCGGCGTCCCAGTCGCCGGCTCTCGCGGCGGTGTCGCCTTTCGAGTAGGCGCTTCTGGCCGCGCAGCCGGCGGCCACAATGGCCAGTACGACGAAGGCAGCAATGGTTGCGTGTGAATGTCTCATTGTCCTGACAGCCGAATAGTCTGCCGTCCACGTCCATCGACGTAGATCAGGTCAGCTGAATCGTTGCCAATTCGCAGCACGCGATATCGGCCTTCGATGACGTCGCCCTCTTTCCCGTTGAACACGTTGCCACGACCATCACTCAGCACCGCGACTCGTGGAACGTCACCGGGTTGATCGAGATACCCGATGAAGCGGAGCGGAATCGGAGGAGGCGGTGGCGGTCCGGTCGGCGCTTGTGGCACAGGCTCGACCGGCACTCGAGGCGTTGGTTGCGGTGGTACGGCAAGAGCAGCCGCACGCTTCTCTCCGAATCGGAATACATCGCGGCTGGGCGTAGACCTGCCGTTATCCTGCCGGTCGAGTGACTCGAGCCGCACATCTCCGACCGGGTTGCCCTGACGCGACGTCTGTGCTCCACCACCGGCGGGGGTCGTACCACTGTTGACGGGCGCCGCTGGAAAACGCAGGAAGTAGAACGCTCCGCCGACGACCGCGGCGACGATAAGCAAGAGCACCAGACGAGAGCGCATCGTCATGGCTTCGTCGTCTCCGTCGTCCGGAAGTAGGTCGAAAGCTGCAATGTCAGGCGCACCGAGCCGCCGTTTTGCACGCTTTCCATCAGGCCGACATCGTCGATCACGACGAACTCCGGCGACGCCTCGATGTCGTGAATGAAGTCGCGGATATCCGCGTAGCTCCCGGCGAGATCCATCGTGACCTTCAACCGCGTCAGGTTGCTTCCGCGTTCGACTACTGGTTCGTATTTGCGGCGCTCGAAGTCGAGTTGCGACTTTGCGGCCAGCTGCGCCAGGCGTGCGAAGGTGAGGCGTCTGGCGCCGGTCAGATCCTGGGCGAGGACGCTGCTGTAGAAGGTGTCGAGCTCCTTGAGCGCGCGGTCCTTGCCTGTGAGCGTGCCGTTCGCCCGCGCGAAGTCGGCCTGGGCGGCCGCGAGCGCTTCCTCCGCGGCTCGCGTCCGCTGCTCGACGTTGGCCACGTCGCTCTGGAGCGGATACACAAAGAACGCAAAGACAAGCAGGTTGATCACGACGCCGGCGATAAGCGCATAGACCACACGCCGGTGTTCAGCGATGACCCGCTGGATCACGCTCTGGTGGGCGTCACTCACCGGCGGCTCCTGTGGTGCGCGGGCTGGCGGCCGCGGCCTGTGGCGTGGGTTCTGAGGCTGGTGGAGTGTAGACCCCTTCCACGAGCGCGTTGATCAGCCCCGCTGGAGTGGTTTGCTCCTCCGCGACGAGCACTTCGTGGAACCGGCCCGTCTTTTCGAGCGCGTCGATAAAAGACTCCAGGTCCTGCACCTGACGTGCCTCCACGCGCAGATTCACGATCAACCTACCCGTTCGATCTTCCACGGTCTGAAAACTGGTCAGTCGCACGTTCGCGGGCTCTGTTGTCTCGAGCTGCGCGAACAGCTCCGACCACGAGAACGCGCGCAGGTCGATGATCGCGTTGGCCTCTTCTGCGGCGGCCGCCACGTCGTTCAATTCCTTCGCGTCGATCTGCGATCGAATGCGACGGGCTTCGTCGCGCAGGCGCTGGGCATCGGCCTCTGCCTGCGCCGCCCGTGCACCGAGGGCGCGTCCGCTGCTGGTCAGCCGGATCAGTTGCACCAGGTTCAGCAGCGTCAGGACAATGACGAGCAGCGCCATGGCGCCCAGCGTCACCTGCACCGCGCGGATGTTGTAGAACGGCCGCGTCGAGAGATTTGTTCTCAGCATCAGGCCGCTGCCTCTTTTCGAGTCCTGAGCAGCATTCCCACCAGCGGCGACAATGTCGCCATCAACTCAGGTGTCGCCGTGATGCGATCGGTGAGCGCGGCTCCGCGAGTCGGGTCGATGGGCTCGACGACAGTTCCCATGCGCGCCTCGAGGTTTCGACGCGCCAGATCGACCTCACCCTGAAGACGCCCGATCCCACCGAGCAAGATCCGGCTGAACCCGCGACCCTCGAGTCGATCCTGGTAGTACATCGCGGTCTGGTGCACGACGTCTTCCATGGCTTCCGCGTCGCCCTCGACGCGATTGCGGAAGAAGAGGACGTCATCGCGGCGCAGGATCGCAATCGACGTGTACTCCGGGCGCATGTGGACCACGAGCCAGTCGCCCGCAGTGCCGAGATTGGAGCTCAGAAAGAGATTGATCACTGCAAACGTGGCGATGTCCACGAGACCGGCTTCAATGCCGATTCGTTCGCAGACGCCCTCGTATTCGCGGATTGTCTCTCGGCGCGCCACGACGACGACGAATTCGCCGCCGACCGCCTGGTGCGCGCCGGCAGTGTACGTGAGGCAGGCATCGTCCACTGGAAATGGCGTCGACTTCTTCACCTGCCACCGAATCAACTGATTGAGATCGTCGCGCCGGGTCGGTGTCTGATCGAAACGAACGAGCGAGACCTTGGCGGCCACGTCGGGAATCACGAGGGCGACGCGCTTCGGCTTGAGACCCAGACTCTGGCAGGCGGAGTCGAGCGCGCGCGCGACAGCGTCAGGGTCGGCAATGTTCGTGGATGTGAGAGAAGGCGTGACCGCGCCTGGCGGTAACGGCTCGACGGCATAACCCTGCACCACGGGGTTCGAGCTGCGGCCACCAAGGACCGCCACAGACACCGCGGCGGGCGAGATCTCGAGCGCCGCTTCGAGCGGCGGGCTGGCCAGCCATGACGCGAGGATGCTCATTCGACGAATGTCACCTTGTTGATTTCACGTAGCGTCGTAAGCCCGGTGAGGACCTTTTCGATTGCCGACTCGCGGAGGAACCGCATGCCATCCTCGTGCGCAGCTTTCTTGACTTCCGAGGCCGGCCGCCGGTCGAGAATCATCTCTCGGATGCGATCGGACAGATTCAGCAGCTCGCAGATCGCCGTCCGTCCCTTGAACCCCGTGCCGCCGCACTCGACGCATCCGGTTCCTTCGTAGAAGCGATGTGTCTGCGCCAGCTCGGGAGACAGACCCGCTTCCTGCAGCGCTTTCGCATCCACCAGCTTCGGGCGCTTGCAGTGCGTGCAGATCAACCGCACGAGCCGCTGCGCCATGACACAGTTCAGCGCGGACACGAACTGATACGGCTCGACGCCCATGTTCAGGAACCGGCCGAGCACATCGACCACATTGTTCGCATGGACCGTCGTGAACACAAGGTGACCAGTCAGTGCAGACTGGATGGCAATCTGGGCAGTCTCAGGGTCGCGAATCTCACCGACCATGATCTTGTCCGGGTCGTGGCGGAGAATCGACCGAAGGCCGCGGGCGAACGTCAGCCCCTTCTTCTCGTTGATCGGAATCTGCGTGATCCCGCGTAGCTGATATTCGACGGGATCTTCGATCGTCACGATCTTGTCTTCGACGGACTTGATCTCTGAGAGCGCGGCGTAGAGGGTGGTCGTTTTGCCAGACCCCGTGGGTCCAGTGACGAGCACCATGCCGTACGGCTCGCGGATGTACTTCCTGAAACGACGCAGTTCCAATTCCGGCAAGCCGAGGATGTCCAGCTTCAGCTCGGTGAACTGCTCGCTGATCGATTCCTTGTCGAGGATTCGGATGACGGCGTCCTCGCCGTGGACGCTCGGCATGATCGACACGCGGAAGTCGATCGTCTTGCCCGGCATCCGCACTTTGAAGCGGCCGTCCTGCGGAACCCGCTTCTCCGCGATGTCGAGCTCCGCCATGACTTTCACACGCGAGATGATCGAACTGTGGAACTGCTTCCCGATCGGCCGCATCGCCGGCTGGAGCACGCCGTCGATTCGATACTTCACGTAGACGGCATCGTCGCCCGTCTCGATATGGATGTCGCTCGCGCGACGCTGAATGGCGGTGTAGATCGTCGAGTCCACCAGCTTGATGATCGGACTGATGTCGCTGGTGAGCCGTTCGACGGTGAGGTTCTCTTCGCCGGTCTCGTCCTCTTTCAGGACCTGAAGCTCGAATCCTTCGGTCGCTTCCTCGAGGACACGCTGCGAGCTCTCGCTCTTCTTGAGGATTGCCTGAATAGCCGACGGCGCACCGACCGTGACGCGAATGGGCGTCCGGAGGATCACGCCGAGCTCGTCGATCATCGGAAGATCGGTCGGATCAGAGACGACGATCACCAGCGAGCGACCCTCGCGGCGATGCGGCACGAATCCGTAGCGCAGCATCAGGTCGGCCGGTATCGATCGGAACAGATCCTGATCGATCCGGAACTCACTCATCTCCACGAATTCCAGCCGATATCGGACTGCGAGCGCGCGCGCCCGCACGACTTCTTCGGAGAAGTCGTCGGAATCAGGGAGTGGATTCGTTTTCGCGGTTGCCATTACACGCCTACCACGGAGCTCAGTTCGAACAGCGGCATATACAGAGCCAGCACGACAATCGCAATGACGATCCCCATGAACACGAGCAGAACTGGCTCCACCAGGGTGATAAACCGCCCGACCTCCGTCTCGATTTCCTCGTCGTAGAACTCCGCCAGGCTATTCAACATTTCCTGGAGAGCACCGGTTGACTCTCCAACCTCCACCATCTTCACGGCCACGTCAGGGAAAATGTTGCGCTCGCGCAGCGCCGCGGCAAACCCCTGCCCTTCCTGAACGCGCACGCGAACCCGATCCAACTCACGCGCGAGATGCTGGTTCGACAACGACCGCACGCTGATTTCGAGGGCGTTCACGAGCGGAATGCCACCCCCAAGCAGTGTCGCTAACATGCGCGCCAATTGCGACGTGGAAAACTTTCGGGCGGTCTCGCCTATCCACGGGAGGTCGAGCACCCATCTGTCCAGTCGATGACGCTGAGCGGGCTGGCGGGACCAGACTGTCGTTGCAACAGCCAGGCCAACTACCCCAACAACGATAAAACCAATGTTGGCGACGACGCCGTTCGAAACCGCGACGACGATCCGTGTAGAAAGGGGTAGT
>Ga0070672_100003421_pt1 | contig 10291 bp, 7 predicted proteins | sample KBSM13metaG_FD_66151 | JGI IMG/M metagenome (GOLD analysis project Ga0070672, IMG submission 66151) | Miscanthus rhizosphere microbial communities from Kellogg Biological Station, Michigan, USA - KBS M1-3 metaG | ecosystem: Host-associated > Plants > Roots > Rhizosphere > Soil ... | reverse complement strand
ATCCGGGTGCAGCTGGACCCACTCAGTGTGTGGGGCCAGGCCTTTGACGAGGCATGGCGGCTCCAGCGCGACTTCTTCTGGACCGAGGACATGGCCGGCCAGGACTGGGAGTCCGTCCACGCCCGCTACCGCCCGGTGGTGGAACGCCTCGGCTCCCATGACGACCTGGTGGACCTGCTGTGGGAGCTGCACGGCGAGCTCGGCACCTCCCACGCCTACGTCCGGCCCATAGCCGCTGTCGAGAACGGCAGCAGCCCGCAGGGCCGCCTCGGCGCGGACCTGGGGTTCACCGGCGAGGGGTGGGAAATCACCCGCATCCTCGCGGGGGAGTCCTCGGACCCGCTGGCCACTTCGCCGCTGACCCGTCCCGGCGCCGACGCGAAGCCGGGCGATATCCTGCTGGCGATCGACGGCGTCGAACTGACCCAAACGCGGACCCCGGCGATGCAGCTTGTCGGCGCGGCCGGCCGCGCCGTGGAACTTACCCTGCGCAATGGCGCCGGCCATGGTGCGGCCGCGGGCGCCCAGCGCCGCGTGGCCGTGGTCCCGGTCAAGGACGAGGAGCGCCTGCGCTACCAGGAATGGGTCTCCGGCAACCGGCGAACTGTCCGGGAAGCCTCGAACGGGACGTTCGGCTACCTGCACATCCCGGACATGATGGCCAACGGCTGGGCACAGCTGCACCGCGATCTCGACACCGAAACGGCCCTGGACGGACTGATCGTCGATGTCCGGCGCAACCGTGGCGGCCACACCTCCCAGCTCGTGGCCGAGCTCATCGGGCGCAAGGTCACCGGCTGGAGCATGCCGCGCGGGGAAAAGCCGCGGACGTACCCGCACCACGCTCCCCGCGGACCGGTCATCATTCTCACCGATGAGTTCGCCGGCTCCGATGGCGACATCATCACGCAGGTCTCCAAGCTGCGGGGGATCGGGCCCGTCATTGGCACCCGCACCTGGGGCGGCGTCGTCGGGATCGACAACCGCTTCGCGCTGGCCGACGGCACCGGCGTCACCCAGCCGCGCTACGCCACCTGGTTCGCCGGTGGCGTTGGCTGGGGCGTGGAAAACTTCGGCGTCACCCCTGACATCGAGGTGACCTTCCCGCCGCACGCCTACGCCGCCGGAACCGACCCGCAACTGGAGTACGGAATCGGGGCGCTGAAGGAAATGATCCAGGAACTGCCCACGGACCGTCCGCCGCTGCGCGAGGGTTACCGCCGGGTCCGGCCCGCACCGCTGCCTGCGCGCCAGCAGGCCGGCCAGGCCTAGGCGCTCCCGGGCGCGGCCCGCACAGACGGTCCGCGCAGGACAGACGGCAAGGCCCCCGCCACCCTGGATATCCCAGGGCGGCGGGGGCCTCGTCGTACTGCGGCCGGGCTAGGAGGCCAGGGTGGCGTCCAGGGTGATTTCGATGCCGGTCAGGGCAGCGGAGACGGGGCAGCCGGTCTTGGCTTCCTCGGCCAGCCGCTGGAAATCGTCGGCGGAAATGCCCGGGACGCGCGCGGCCAGGGTGAGGTGGCTGCCGGTGATCCCGGTACCCGGCTGGAACGTCACGTCAGCCTTGGTGTTGATCTCCTCGGCCGTGTGGCCGGCCTGGGCCAGGGCGTTGCTGAACGCCATCGAGAAGCACGCGGAGTGCGCTGCCGCAATGAGCTCCTCGGGGCTGGTCTTGCCCTCGGCGGCCTCGGCGCGCGCCTTCCAGGTGACGTCGAAGTTGCCCAGCCCGGAGCTGTCCAGGGTGGTGTTGCCGGCGCCTGTCATCAGGTCGCCATTCCATACAGTGTGTGCGGTGCGTGTTGTAGCCATGTCCACTCCTCGACGTCGTTGTGAATCAGGGGTCCGGCTGGTGCCGGAGCCTGCCGTGATCAATCCTAGGGATTCTGTGCGGCCGCCGCACGGGGGTTCCGCTGTCAGAGGATTGTGACCCGTACAGTGTCGTCATGGAAGTTACCGAAGATGCGCAGGTGCCAGGGGCGCCCGTGGCGCGTATTGCCACGATCATGGTCAACGCCGTCGACGCCGCGCGCCTGGCGCAGTTCTGGGCCGACTTGTTGGGTACGGCCGTCTCCTCGCGCTTCGAGCAGTTCGTCTGGCTGGAGCCCGCCGGCCCAGGGGCCCCGCAGCTGGCCTTCCAGCAGGTCCAGGACCCCACGGAGGGCAGGCGGCGCCTGCACCTGGACATCCATGGGCCCGACCCTGCGGCGTTGCGCGCCCGCGCCGAGTCCCTCGGTGCCGGGTTCGTGGAGGGCAATGACATCGGCGACTTCCACTGGGATGTGATGCAGGATCCCGAGGGCAACGAATTCTGCATCGCCGGCGACTGACGGCTTAACGGTGGCAGTTAAGCGACGGCGGCGCCGCACCCTCGCGGGGGAGCGGCGCCGTCATGGCGGGTGCAGTCAGCCGGTTACTGCCACAGGGTCGCGATCGCAACGTTGAGCAGTGCCAGGCCGCCAACGCTGTTCGCGAGGCCCTTGCTGATCGGCTCGCCCTTCTTGTACTTGCGGCGGCCAATGAAGGCCAGGACGCCGACGATCAGGGCGATGACAAGCTTGACGCCGAGCTTGGCGTAGTTGGCGTTCATGTCCAGGACCGGGATCAGCCCCATCATGATGATGCCCGTGATCAGCTGCAGCATCGCGCCGTCGAACTGGCGCGGGTGGACGGTGGGCTTCTTCATCTGGCCAATCCAGATGCCGACAATCATGGCGGCGCCGATGATGTGCAGGAAGACCATGACGTTATAGACGATGTTCATGGCATCAGTGTAGCCAGAGTCTTCTACGCACCGTAGTAGGACCCGCCGCGGCCCCGGGGAGGAACAGCAAAAACGGCGACGGCGGCACGGGCGCCCGGTGGTTTCCCACCGGAGCCCGCACCGCCGTCGCCGTCAGTGTGCTTCTAGACCCTAGAGTCCGAGGTCGGCCTCGAAGGCGCCTTCCTCAAGGCGTGCCTTCAGCGTCTGCAGGAAGCGTCCTGCGTCGGCGCCGTCGACCAGGCGGTGATCGTACGTCAGGGAGAGGTACATCATCGAACGGATGGCCAGCGAGTCATCGCCGTTCTCGTCGGCGACCACTACGGCCCGCTTGACGATCGCGCCGGTGCCGAGGATGGCAACCTGCGGCTGGTTGATGATCGGGGTGTCGAACAGGGCGCCCACCGAACCGATGTTGGTGATGCTGAAGGTGCCGCCGGAGAGCTCGTCCGGGCCGATCTTGCCGTTGCGGGTGCGGTCGGCGACGTCGGCAATCTTGCCGGCCAGGCCGGCCAGGTTCAGGTTGCCGGCGTCCGAGATGACCGGAACCAGCAGGCCCTTGTCGGTGTCCACCGCAATCGCCAGGTGCTCGGCGTTGTGGTAGGTGATCTCCTGCTTGTCCTCGTCGTAGGAGGCGTTGACCTTCGGGTGCTGCTTCAGGGCCTCGGCAACAGCCTTGGCGATGAAGGGCAGGAAGGTCAGCTTGGAGCCGTTCTGGGCCTGGAAGGAGTTCTTGGCCTTGGCGCGCAGCTTGGCAACCTTGGTCATGTCGACCTCGTGGACCTGGGTCAGCTGGGTGGAGATGTCCAGTGACTCGCGCATGCGGCGGGCAATGACCTGGCGGATGCGCGGGGCCTTCTGCACGGTGCCGCGCAGCGAGGACGCAGCACTTGAAGTCGGCACAGTGGTCGAGGCGGCTGCCGGCGCAGATGCGGCGGGGGCTGCGGCCGGTGCTGCCTTTGCCTCGGCAGCTGCCAGCACATCCTGCTTGCGGATGCGGCCGCCGACGCCGGTGCCTGTGAGGGCCGCGATGTCGACGCCCTGCTGGTTGGCCAGCTTGCGGACCAGGGGAGTGACGTAGCCGGACTCTGCCGGTGCGGCAGTTGCTGCCGCAGGCGCGGGGGCTGCCGGAGCGGCGGGTGCTGCAGTCGGGGCGGCGGGCGCTGACGGAGCGGCCGCTGCGGGAGCTTCCTGCTTGGGAGCCTCCGGTGCTGCTGCCGGGGCGGGGGCGGCCGGTGCTTCCTGCTTGGGAGCTTCCGGTGCTGCATCCTGCTTGGGGGCCGCAGCGGGCGCCGGTGCTGCCGGTGCCGCGGCGCCGGAACCGATGACGGCCAGAACGGAGCCGACCTCGGCCGTCTCGTCCTCGTTGACGCGGATTTCCAGGAGGGTTCCGGCAACCGGGGACGGGATTTCGGTGTCGACCTTGTCGGTGGAAACCTCGAGCAGCGGCTCGTCGACCTCTACGGTGTCGCCGATGCTCTTCAGCCAGCGGGTCACAGTGCCTTCGGTGACGCTTTCGCCCAGGGCAGGCAGCGTGACGTCGTGTCCTTCACCTGCCGGAGCAGATTCCGGAGCGGCGGCAGGGGCCTCGGCGGCCGGAGCCTCCGCGGGAGCCTCTTCTGCGGCCGGCGCCGCTGCGGCGGGAGCCGGTGCCTCTTCGGCGGCCGCGGCCGGAGCCTCTGCCGCGGCCGGGGCGGCGTCGCCGGAGCCGATGCGGACCAGCGGGGCGCCAACTTCAGCGGTCTCGTCCTCGGCGACGAGGATTTCCTCGATCACGCCGGCGATCGGAGAGGGGATCTCGGTGTCTACTTTGTCGGTGGAGACTTCGAGCAGCGGCTCGTCCACCTCTACCCGGTCACCGACCTGCTTGAGCCAGCGGGTGACGGTTCCTTCGGTGACGCTCTCACCGAGGGCGGGCAAGTTAACGGATTCAGACATGTCGTCCCCGTTCTCCTTATTGATCTTTAGTGCGGATGATTGCTGCCTTGGTCGAGCTTAGTGCACCCGGCTTTTCGGGCCGGGTGCACCAAGCTCTGAGTTCATGCGGTGGTGCGGGCGGAGCTGCTAGCCGTGGAGGGGCTTGCCCGCCAGCGCCAGATGCGCCTCGCCCAGGGATTCGTTCTGGGTGGGGTGGGCGTGGACCAGCTGGGCCACGTCCTCCGGGTAGGCTTCCCAGTTCACAATCAGCTGTGCTTCACCGATCTGCTCGCCCATGCGGGCGCCGATCATGTGGACGCCGACGACGGGGCCGTCCTTCTGGCGGACCAGCTTGACCAGGCCGGACGTGCCCAGGATGGAGCTCTTGCCGTTGCCGGCCAGGTTGTATTCCTGGGTCTGGATCTGGTCCTCGCCGAACTTCTCCTTGGCGGCCTTCTCGCTGTAGCCGACGGTGGCGATCTCGGGTTCGGAGTAGGTGACCTTGGGGATGTTGACGTCCTCGACGATGACCGGCTTCAGGCCAGCGATCTCTTCGGCGACGAAGATGCCCTGCTGGTAGCCGCGGTGCGCGAGCTGCACGCCGGGGACGATGTCGCCGACGGCGAAGATGTTGCCGACGCCGGTGTGGAGGCGCTCGTTGGTGATGACGAAGCCGCGGTCGATCGTGATCCCGGCCTCTTCGTAGCCAAGGTTCGCCGTGACGGGGCCGCGGCCGACGGCGACGAGCAGGAGGTCGGCCTCGAAGGTCTTGCCGTCCACGAGGGTGACCTTGACGCCGTCGTCGTTCTGCTCGACGCCCTGGAAGAAGACACCGGTGGAGAACTTGATGCCGCGCTTCTTGAAGGCGCGCTCAAAGGCCTTGACGATCGTGGCGTCCTCGTTCGGAACCAGCGACGGGAGGCCTTCGACGATCGTGACGTCGACGCCGAACGACTTCCAGACCGAAGCGAACTCGACGCCGATCACGCCGCCGCCCAGGATGATCGCGCTCTTGGGGATGTAATCCATGGTCAGGGCTTCGTCGGAGGTGATGACCTTGCCGCCGATTTCCAGGCCCGGCAGGGTGCGGGAGTACGAGCCGGTCGCGAGGACAATGTTCTTGCCCTTGTACGCGGTGCCATTCACGACGACGGTGTCGGTGCCCTGAAGCTTGCCCTCACCCTCAATGACGGTGATGCCCTTCTTGCCCTTGATCAGACCCTGCAGGCCCTTGAACTTGCCGGCAATGATGCCGTCCTTGTAAGCGTTGACAGCCGTGATGTCGATGCTGTCAAGGGTCACGTTGACGCCGTACTTGGCCGAGTCGCGGGCGTGGTCCGCCAGCTCTGCCGAGTGCAGCAGGGCCTTGGTGGGGATACAGCCGTTGTGCAGGCAGGTGCCGCCGAGCTTGCCCTTTTCGATGAGGCCGACGGTGAGGCCAAGCTGGACAGCACGCAGTGCGGTGGCGTAGCCGCCGCTGCCGCCGCCGAGTACCAGGATGTCGAATTCTTGCGCAGTTGCCTGATCGGCCACTAAAACGCTCCCTCGCGTGAACGATGACACGAGAGTACGCATCATCTGGTCTTGGAACCTGTCTGCTGTGATTGTGCCAGCCGGCCGGTTCCCTTTCATTTGTGACTACTACATTGGGGTCTGCTTCTGGGAAACAAGGTTTACCTTAGCGAACCACTAATACATGCTCCACCTTGCCATGGCGTTTGTGGAGCGCTTGTGTCCAGTGTCACGCGCCTTTGTGGCCGGGAAGGCATCGCCGCCCCGGCCACAAAGCCGCGATGCGCGCTAGACGGTCTTGGCGAGGATGTCCTCGACGTAGGCCACCAGGGTGCGGACGGTGCTGCCCGTGCCCTGTTTGTGGTTGTAGCCGTAGGGGCTGCCGTTATTGAACGACGGGCCGGCGATGTCGATGTGCGCCCACGGGATCTGTTCCCCGTCCTTGCCCTTGCCGACGAACTCGCGCAGGAAGACGGCCGCGGTCATCATGCCGCCGTGGCGTTCGCCAATGTTGGCGATGTCGGCGACCTGGGAGTCGAGGCTGGCCCGGAGTTCTTCCGGCAGCGGCATGGGCCAGACGAGCTCGCCGGCCCGGTCCGCGGCGGTCTTGATGGCGCCGGTGAGGGAGTCGGAACCCATCACGCCGGCGGTGCGGTCGCCCAGGGCAATGAGCTGGGCGCCGGTGAGGGTTGCGACGTCGATGATGGCGTCCGGGAATTCCTGGCTGGCGGCGACGATGCCATCGGCCATGACCAGGCGACCCTCGGCGTCGGTGTTGAGGACCTCGACGGTCTTGCCGCCGAACATCGTCAGGACGTCCGCCGGGCGCTGTGCAGCGCCGGAGGGCATGTTCTCGGCGATGCAGAGCCACGCGGTCGCCTTGACGGGCAGCCCGAGGCCCGCGAGGGCCAGGACGGTGTTGAGGACGACGGCGGCACCCGCCATGTCGGACTTCATGTCGCCCATGCCCAGGGCCGGCTTGATGGAGATGCCGCCCGTGTCAAAGGTGATGCCCTTGCCCACGAGGGCGATCTTGGCCGTGGCCTTCGCCGGGGCGTATTCGACCTTTACGAGGCGCGGCTGCCGGGTGGAGCCCTTGCCGACGCCGAGGATGCCGCCGAATCCCTCCTTCTCAAGACGCTTCTCGTCCCAGACGGTCACCTTCACCGGCAGGCCCTTGGACAGTTCCTTGGCGGCGTCGGCAAAGGACTCGGGGTAGAGGTGGCTCGGCGGCTGGTTGACCAGCGTGCGGGTCGCGTTCACGGCCGTGCCGATCAGGGATGCCCGGTTCAGGACCGGCGCCAGCGCCTTGTCCGTGGCGAAGTCGGTGCGGATGATGACGTTCTTCACCGGGTCCTTGAGCCCGTCCTTGGAGGACCGGAACTCCGTGTAGGAGTAGGCGCCCATCGCGGCGCCCTCGGCGACCGCCGCGACCTCGGCCAGGGTGGTCGTGGGCAGGGCCAGGGTGACGGTGGCGACGCCGGCCAGCTGGCGGACGGCCGAGCCGGCGGCACGGCGCAGTGCCTCCTCGGAGAGCGGCTTCGTGGCGGAAAGCTTGCCGACGCCGGCGAGCAGCAGGATGGTCGCTCCCGCCTCGGGCAGGCCGGGCAGCCGGTGAGCCTGGTCCGCCGCGCCGGTGATGCCAAGAACGCTCAGTGATTCCGCCAGGGCCTCCGCGGCCTTGGCCGTCAGCGGATTGTCGAGCAGAACGGGGCCGTCAGGACCCTGTCCGACGCCGATGACGAGGGCATCGCTGGGGGACTTCTTCAAATCCCCTGCGACTGCACTAAGTTTGACTTCACTATTCTTGACCACGAGGACAGTCCTCAATTCTCTGTGATGGTTCTCGGTGATATTCGGCAGGAACTGCATGTTTGGCGTCCTGCCACGGATCCCGGGGCGCCGTCGGTTTGGGACGCAACCCGGTGTCTGCAAAACAGGCCCTAGGGCCATCACCGATCGTAGTCTCTCGACCGTGCGGAAATTCAATCGAATGAGAGCTGGAGCACACACCGGGCAGGAATTAGCCCGGGTGCCGGGGCGTTGTATTGGTAGAGACGCTGCGGAGCGGTGAGTGCTCCATGGGACTGGCCGGGAGGATCTGCCTGACTGGCCGTTCCGCCAGGCACCGCCCGAATGGCGGATTGCGCCCCGCTTCTCCCACCGCCGCCATCGTGAAAGGAACACGCCGTGATTGAACGGATTTCCGGCTCTTTGCTGGATCCCCAGTCGCTCTATATCCGTGATGACGCGCTGTTCTCCAGCACCGAACTGCGCGGACTCAACCTCGTCATGGGGTTCACCGGCTTCGCCGACGCGGGCCACGTGGTCCGGCAGATCACCGCAGAACTGCTGGACACGCTCGATGCCGAGATGATCGCCGAGTTCGACGCCGACCAGCTGATCGACTACCGGTCCCGGCGCCCGCAGGTCAGCTTCGTCGAGGACCACCTGCAGGACTACCAGGCACCGAGCCTGGCCCTCTACCGGCTGGTCGACGGACTGGGCAGCCCGTTCCTGCTCCTTGCCGGGTTCGAGCCGGACCTGCAATGGGAGCGCTTCGCGCGCGCCGTCGTCGGCCTCGTCGAGGAGCTCGACGTCAACCTCGTCACCTGGATCCATTCGATCCCGATGCCCGTTCCCCACACCCGGCCGGTCGGTGTGACCGTGCACGGCAACCGGCCGGAGCTGATCGAGGGAATCTCTGTCTGGAAGCCCACAGTGGAGGTGCCGGCCGCGGTGGGCCACATCCTGGAGCTGCGGCTGACGGAGGCCGGCCGGAACATCGCCGGCTATGTGATCCATGTGCCGCACTACCTGGCCGAAGCCGAATACCCCACAGCCGCCGTCGCCGGGCTCGAGTACCTGGGCGCGGCAACGTCGCTCATGCTGCCGACCGACCGTCTGCGCGAGGCGGGACGCGAGGTGGGCCGGCAGATTGCCGAGCAGATCGAGGCATCCGAGGAGGTCCAGCAGGTGGTCTCACGGCTGGAGGCCCGGTACGACGAAAAGGCCGAGGGGACGGTCCGGAGGTCGCTGCTGGCAGACGAGAACGACCAGCTGCCCAACGCCGACGCTCTTGGTGCCGCCGTCGAGGCGTACCTGGCCCGTAAAGAACCCGGCGAATAAATACTATTTATCCTAAGCCGGGCATAATGGGGGAGTGACCTCTCCCCGCGCCTGGCTGATCTGGATCGTCGGGATCTTCGCCTATCTCGTGGCGGTCAGCCAACGGACCTCCTTCGGGGTGGTCGGCCTGGAGGCAACGGAACGCTTCCACGCCAGTGCCGCGGAGATCTCCTTCTTCACCGTGCTGCAGCTGCTGGTTTATGCGGCGCTGCAGATTCCCGTGGGCATTCTGGTGGACCGGTTCGGCTCCCGCGCGATGCTCGCGGGCGGTGGTGTCCTGATGGGACTCGGCCAGCTTCAGCTGGCGTTTGCCGACAACATTCCCGGCGGAGTCCTGGGACGTGTCCTGGTGGGCGCCGGTGACGCCATGACGTTTATTTCCGTCATCCGGCTCATCCCGCTCTGGTTCGCCCCGGGGCGCGTCCCCCTCCTGACGCAGCTGACCGGCATGTCCGGCCAGCTCGGCCAGCTCTTCAGCGTGGTGCCGTTCGCCATGATCCTGCACTCCGCGGGGTGGACTCCCGCCTTCCTGACGCTCGCCGCGATGTCCGGCCTCGCCGTCGTGCTGGTGCTGATCCTGCTCCAGGACCTTCCGCCCGGGCACTCCGCACCGGCACAGTCCCAGGGGCTGCGCGCCACCGGCATTTCGCTGGGACACGCCTGGCGGCAACCCGGGACCCGGCTCGGGCTGTGGAGCCACTTCACCGTCCAGTTCAGCGGCACCGTTTTTGCCATGACGTGGGGCTACCCTTTCCTGATTTCCGCCGAGGGACTGGACCGCGGCACGGTCTCGGCCCTCATGGCGCTGTACGTCGCCGGCGCCATCGCCGCCGGACCCCTGATGGGCCGATTCGTTGCCCGGCATCCGCTGCGGCGCTCCACTATGGTGCTGCTCATTTCCGGATGCACCGCTGCCGCCTGGGCGGCGGTTCTGCTGGTGCCGGGACGCGCGCCGCTCTGGCTCCTGGCTGCGCT
>Ga0070672_100003420_pt1 | contig 10294 bp, 14 predicted proteins | sample KBSM13metaG_FD_66151 | JGI IMG/M metagenome (GOLD analysis project Ga0070672, IMG submission 66151) | Miscanthus rhizosphere microbial communities from Kellogg Biological Station, Michigan, USA - KBS M1-3 metaG | ecosystem: Host-associated > Plants > Roots > Rhizosphere > Soil ... | reverse complement strand
GTGCGGCCCTTGTCGGCGCCCGCGATCACCATCACCACGTCGCCGGTTTTAATGTGTCGTGCCATTGCTTGCTCGTTGCATGTTGCGGGTCGCCCGTCGCGGGTCGCTCCAACGAGCAACGCGCTACCTGCAACCCGCGCCTCAGACCACCTCACTCGCGAGCGAGACGATCTTCATGAAGTTCTTCTCGCGGAGCTCGCGGGCCACGGCGCCGAAGATGCGGGTGCCGCGGGGGTTGTTTTCCTTGTCGATCACCACCGCCGCGTTCTTGTCGAAGCGGACGTAGGAGCCGTCGGGGCGCTGGGTCGGCTGGCGGGTACGGACGACCACGCAGCGGATGATTTCGCCCTGCTTGATCTCGCCGGCGGGGATCGCCTTCTTCACGGCGCAGATGATCACGTCGCCGACGTGGGCCACCTTGCGCTTGAACTTGCCCTTGCTGCTCGAGCCGCGGAGCACCTTGATGCACATCGCCTGCTTGGCGCCGCTGTTGTCGGCGATGTCGACGTAAGATTGCTGCTGAATCATTTCGCTTCGCTCCGATTTTTGATTTTAGATTTCTGATTTGCGATTGAAGGCAGGAGGTTCTGCCGGCCGCCCTCAATCAAAAATCGCAAATCAAAAATCAAAAATTGGCTTTAACGCGCTTCGGGCGCCTTCCCCGTCATTACTTCTTCCGCCGACACCTGCACCGCGCGCTCGGGGGCGCGCTCCACCACGCGCAGGAGGCGGTGGTGCTTGGTCTTGCTGATCGGGCGGCACTCGGCGATCTCCACGGTGTCGCCTTCCTTGGCCTCGTTGGTCTCGTCGTGCGCGTGGAGCACGGTGCGGCGCTTCAGGTACTTGCCGTACTTCTCGTGGCGGGTCTGGTACGCGACCACGACCTTGATCGTCTTGTCGCCCTTGTCCGAACCGACCACGCCCCGGATGGTGCGCAGGAGCGCCCGCTCCACCGGCTTCTGCTTGGTCCGCGTCGACGCTTGCTGCTTTGCCATGTTCGTGTCGCCTTTGAAGTCAGGCTCTGAAAGTCGATTCCGGCCCGGACTACTTCGAGTTCGCCGCGCGGCCCTTGCGCCGGTGGCGGTACATTTCCGTGCGGGCCTTGAGCTTGCGGGCCGCGGCCTTGCCGCCGCCGGTCTTGCGGGCTCGCACCTTCTGCTTCACCGCGTTCACCCGGGTCCGACGCCCGAACGCCGGCTGCGTGTCCTTCAGGTCCGCCGCGGCCAGCCGCGTCTCGGTCGCCTGCCGGCCGTGCTCCTGCGCCGCGGCCCGGGCCTTGTTCCCGGTCGGCTGCTTCTCGATCTCGCGCTGGCGCATCACCGTCATGATCCGGGCGATGTCCTTCTTGGCCTTGCTGAGCTGGCTGGGGTCTTCCAGCTTCTCCGTGACGGCCTGGCTGCGGAGGTCGTACAGGTGCTTCTGCTTTTCGGTCAGCTCTTCGCGGAGCTGCTCGGTCTGCTTTTCCAGGATCTCTTTCATCTTCATCTGCCGCACTCCTGCTCAGCACTCAGCACTTCCCTAAGCCACCGCGTGCTTGCGCGCCACGAACCGGCACGGCACGGGCATCTTGTGGGCGACGCGGGCCAGCGCCCGCTTGGCCGTCGGCTCGTCGACGCCGGTGATCTCGAACATCACCGTGCCCGGCTTTACGATCGCCACCCAGTACTCCGGCTCGCCCTTGCCCTTGCCCATGCGGGTTTCGAGCGGCTTACCGGAGACGGGCTTGTGCGGGAAGATCCGGATGAAGACCCGACCCTCGCGGCGCAGGAAGTGGCTGGCGGCGATACGCCCCGCCTCGATCTGCCGCGCCGTGATCCAGCCGGCGTTGAGCGACTGCAATCCGTATTCGCCGAAGTTGACCACGTTGCCGCGCGAGGCCACGCCCCTCATCTTGCCGCGCTGGCTTTTGCGGTACTTCACCCGCTTGGGCATCATTGCCATAAGTCACCGTCGCTTGTTCCGTGTCGCCTGTTGCTCGTCGTCTGTTGCGGAGTGTCCGCCGCTCCAACACGCGACGCGCCACACGCAACCTGCGGTCTGTTTCCTACCGTCGTCCCCTTCGCATCGGCCCGCCCGGCCGCACGTCGGTTTCGAGCACTTCTTCGCCGTACATCCCGCGGTAGATCCACGCCTTCACGCCGATCGTGCCGAAGGTCGTGTAGGCGATCGCGTAGCCGTAGCTGATGTCCGCCTGCAGGGTGGTCAGCGGGACCGAGCCCTGGCCGGCCTTTTCCTGGCGGGCGATTTCCGCCCCGCCCAGCCGGCCGCTCACCTGGATCTTGATCCCCTTGGCGCCCGCCTGCATCGTCGAGTCCATCCGCATCTTCAGGACGCGGCGGAAGCTGGCGCGCTTCTTCAACTGCTCGGCGACCGCCTCGGCGACGAGCTGGCCGTTGAGGTCGGGGTTCTTGATCTCGATCACCTTCACCGGCGCCACCTTGCGGTGGATCATGTCTTCCAGCTCCTCGCGGAGCTTGTCCACCTCGGCGCCCTTGGGGCCGATCACCAGGCCCGGGCGGGCGGTGCGCAGGGTGATCGTGATCTCCTCGCGCGTCCGCTCGATCAGGATGTCCGCGACGGCGGCGAAGGGCGGGCGGCGATTCAGCCGCGCGTCGATCAGCCGGCGGATCTTGAAGTCCTCGACGAGGAAGGTGCCGTACGCGTGCTTGGGCGCGTACCACTTGCTCTTCCAGTCTTCGGTGATGCCCGTCCGGAAGCCGGTTGGGTTTACTTTCTGTCCCATAGTCAGGTCCGTCGTCAGTGACGTCCGGCGACTCGTTGAGTCGCGGCTACTACTCGTGCGGCGCTTACGCGCCGCGCTGGTCGAGTTCGACCACCAGGTGACTCGTCCGCTTCTTGATCTCGTACGCCTTGCCGCGGTCCTTGGGCTGGAAGCGCTTGATGATCGGGCCCGGGTCCACCCACGCCTTGGCGACGTACAGGGTCTCCCGCGTGGGGACCTCCTGCTCGTTGGCGTTGGCGACGGCGGAGCGGATCACCTTCTCCACCATGCCGCTGGCGCGCTGCTTGGCGAACTGGAGCATGCTGATCGCGTCGTCGACGTCGCGCCCGCGGACCAGGTCCATCAACAGCCGGGCCTTGCGCGGCGCGATGCGGGCGTAACGGTGAGAAGCTTTAAAAGCCATTGTCGAACCTCAGTCTTCAATCAATCCGTCAGGCGATCCGTTAGGCGGCGCCCGGCGCGGCGGCCTTGCGGCCGCTGTGCCCGCGGAACGACCGGGTGGGCGAGAACTCGCCGAGCTTGTGGCCCACCATGTCTTCCTGCACGAACACCTTCAGGAACTTGTTGCCGTTGTGGACCTCGAAGGTGTGGCCCACGAACTCCGGGATGATCGTGCAGGCGCGCGACCACGTGCGGATGGGCTGCTTGGCCCGGTTCTCGTTCAGCTTCTGGACCTTGCGGTAGACCTTCTCGTCTACGAAAGGACCTTTTTTTGCGCTTCGGCTCATAGTTTCAGTGGTCGGGGTTCAGGGTTCAGGGTTCAGGAGGAGCCGTCTCTTCCTGAACCCTGAACCCCGAACCCCGAACCCTCCTTACAGGTTCACCGTCTGCGGACGCTGCTGGTGCTTGCCGAACTTGCGGCGGCGCAGGATCAGCTTGTCGCTGTGCTTCTTCGGGTGCCGCGTGATGCCGCCCTTGGCGGGCACGCCGGTCTTGCTCACCGGGTGGCGGCCGCCGTTGGAGCGGCCCTCGCCGCCGCCCAGCGGGTGGTCGATCGGGTTCATCGCCTTGGCACGGGTGTGCGGGCGGACGCCGCGGTGGCGGTTGCGGCCGGCCTTGCCGATGCTGACGTTGATCCAGTCGAGGTTGCCGAGTTGGCCGATCGTGGCGCGGCAGGCGCTGCGCACGCGGCGCATCTCGCCCGACGGCAGGATGATGACCGCCCAGTCGCCTTCCTTCGCGCCCAGCCGGGCGACGCCGCCCGCGGAGCGGACCAGTTTCCCGCCCTGCCCGGGGTTCATTTCGATGTTGTGAATCTCGAGGCCGCCGGGGATGTTCGCCAGGGGCAGGCAGTTGCCCAGGTCCGGGTCGGCCTGGGGGCCGCTGAACACCTTCGTGCCGACCTTCAGCCCGTTGGGCGCCAGGATGTACGCCTTTTCGCCGTCCTCGTACTGGATGAGGGCGATGTTGCAGGAGCGGTTGGGGTCGTACTCGATGGCGGTGACGGTGGCGGGGACGCCGTCCTTGCTGTTGCGCTTGAAGTCGACGAAGCGGTAGAGCCGCTTGTTGCCGCCGCCGCGGTGCTTGGCGGTGATGACGCCGTGGTGGTTGCGGCCGTGGGCGCGGCGCTTGCCAACCGTGAGGGACTTCTCGGGCTTGTCCTTGGTGATGACCGAGTTGTAGTCCAGCACGCTGCCCGCGCGTCGGCCGGCGGAGGTCGGGTTGTAAAACTTGATCGGCATGACTTCGTCTCTTCGTGGCACGGGCGGCTCGCCCGTGGTTCACTCGGCTTTCAAATCACGGGCGGGCCGCCCGTGCCACCAAACCTAGAACAACTCGATCCGCGAATTCTCGTCCAACACCACCACCGCGCGCTTCCAGTCGCTGGTGTGGGTCATCTTGTAACGCGTCCGGCGGGGCTTGCCCTTGCGGTTCATGGTCCGCACGTCGGTCACTTTCACGGCGTAAATCTTCTCCACCGCCTGCTTGATCTGCTGCTTGTTCGCGTCAACGTGCACCTGGAAGGCGTACGCGTTGCGCGTGGCCTGCTGGTGCGTGCTCTTCTCGGTAACCAGCGGCTTGATGATGACGTTTGTGTGGTCCATGACGTCGGTCTTCTTTCGGTCCCGCGGCGGAGCCGCTGGGCTCTCTTACGCCCTCTTTACGCGAGGATCTTCTCCATGCCGGCGCGGGTCACGAGCAGCGTGCGGTTCTTCAAAACGTCCCAGGCGTTGAGCTGGTCCACCGTGGTTAGCGTCGTGCGGTCGATGTTGCGGGCCGAGCGCTCGAGGTTCTCGTTGCGGTCGGCGAGGGCGAACAGCACGCTGCGGTCGATGCCCAGCGCCTTGAACACGCCGGCCATCAGCTTGGTCTTGGGCTGGTCGATGGCGATCTCCTCGAGCACGCGAATGTCGTTGCTCTGGATCTTGGAGAGGATCGCCGAGTTGCGCGCCAGCCGGCGGGCCTTCTTGGGCATCGCCTGGCGCCAGTCCTTGGGGCGCCTCTGCTTGGCGTGGCCGCCGCCCTTTTTGATGGGGTTGCGGATGCCGCCGGTGCGGGCGTTGCCGGTGCCCTTCTGGCGGAACATCTTGCGGGTCGAGCCCTCGACCTCGCCCCGCGCCTGGGTGCGGACGGTGCCCTGCCGCTGGTTGGCGTGGTACATGACCAGGGCCTGCTTGAGCAGGTTCTTGCGCACCTCGCCGCCGAGCTTCTCGGGGTCGACCTTGAGGGTGCTGACCTTCTCGCCGGCCTGGTTGAATACGGGGACTTCGATCATGGCAGTGAACCATCGCGGCCCGCAGGGCCGCCGCTAAACGATGCTTACTCCGCCGACGCTACTTCGCCTGTTCCTTCTTCGCCCGCGCCGTGACCGCCTTGCGGACGAAAAGGAGCCCGCCGTTCGGTCCGGGCAGGGCTCCTTTGATCAGCAGCAGGTTGTTTTCGGGGTCGATCTTCACCAGCGGGTGGTTGCGCGTGGTGACGCGGTCCATCCCCATGTGGCCCGCCATGCGGACGCCCTTCTTGGGCTTGCCGCTCTGGCCGCGCCACGTGGCGCGCGACGCCAGCGAGCCGGGCGAGCGGTGCTTGCGCTCGGTGCCGTGCGAGGCGCACTGCCCGCCGAAATGGTAGCGCTTCATGACGCCGGCCGTGCCCTTGCCCTTGCTCGTTCCGATGACGTCAACGAACAGCACCCCGTCGAACGCGCTGACGTTCACCACGTCGCCCGGCTTGCGGTCGGTGGCATCCTTCAGCTTGATCTCGCGGAAGTGCTTCTTGGGCCCGACGCCCGCCCGGGCGGTGTGGCCGATCAGCGGGAAGGTGCTGAACTTGGCCTTGATGTCGCCGAAGCCGAGCTGGACGGCGTTGTAGCCGTCGGTCTCGACCGTCTTCACCTGCGTCACCGCGCACGGGCCCGCCTGCACGACGGTGACGGGGACGATCGCGCCCTTTTCGTCGTACACGCGGGTGGTGCCGATTTTTTTACCGAGCAGTGCGGGGGTCATGGTTCAGTTCCCGTGTCTCTTTGCGACTTACACCCGCGGCGGAGCCGTTGGGCTCCCTTTGGGATCTCTCGCGACGACAAATAAACCACCCGCGACGCGTGCCCCTTTTTCGTCAGGGGAGCGGGTTCTTGGATGAACCCCACGGTCCGGGAAAAAAAATGCCCCTTGTAAGCAGGGGCACGTGGTTACGCCGAAAAGGGTTAGGCTTTGATCTTCACGAACACGCCGGCCGGGACGACCAGGCGGTTCAGGGCCTCGACGGTCCGCGCGGTGGGCTCGAAGATGTCGATGACGCGCTTGTGCGTCCGCATCTCGAACTGCTCGCGCGACTTCTTGTCGATGTGCGGGCTGCGGAGCACCGTGTACCGCTCGACGCGCGTCGGGACCGGAATCGGCCCGCACACGCGGGCGTTGGTCCGCTTGGCGTGGTCGACGATCTCCTTCGCCGACGCGTCCAGCGCCCGGTGGTCGTAAGCCTCCATCCGAATCCGAATCCGATCGCCTGTCATGTCCGTCCTAAACTGCTTCCGCCTGTAACTCGTCCGCCTCGAACACTTTCGCTGTAACGTGCGTCAACTTCTGCGCTTCCGGTCCGCGGCAATCGACAAACCCGCCTACCGGCCCGGAGGGACGGGGAAGGTTATACGAAAAACCCGCCTTGTCAAGGGGATGGCGGTCCGGAATCAATCCTAACCACACCGGCGGCACTACTTAGCACTTACGAACGCCGAGCCCCCAAGGTTTGGACCGCTTCGCCAGCGTAACCCGCCTCACTCGCACCGCAGCAGCGTCATCACGGCGAACGCCGTCCCGTACGGCTTATGATAGCCCCACATCGCGTAGTCCCACCACGACCCGTCCGCCTCCTGGTGCGGGACCACCACCACCGCCAACTGCTTTCCGTACTTCTGCTTCCCCTCCGGCCCCAGCTTCTCCAGGAGCAGCCCCGCGTAATAGTGGCCGAAGTAATAATAGTAGGGCGCCGTCTTGTACCACGCCTCGTGCGGGTATTGCCGCTGCCGGCCCATCTCGATGAAGGCGTGGTCCTTGAAGAACCAGTCCAGCCCCTCCACCACCTGCGCCTTGCCCACCTTCTTCGAGTCCCACGTCCACAGCGCATAGTTACACGACTGCGCCCGCCCCAGGCTGCCGCGCATCTTGTTCGCTTCGAAGCGGGGGTGAAACCGCATGTCCGCCGAATAGAGGTACGAGCCCATCGGCGTGCGCATCTCCTCCAGCCGGTTGAAAGCATGCCGGACCAGCGCGTCGGGCACGTCGATCCCGGCGTGCTTCGCCTGCCACAGCGCCACCAGTCCCGCCGCCGCGTTAAAGCTGGTGCTCTCCATCGCGGGCGTGCGGGCCTGGACGTCGAAGTCGTAGTAGTTCCAACCTCCCGTCACGGTCTCGTACCGGACCAGCCGCTCGAGCTGATACTCCGCCGCCTTCTTCATCGCCGGCTTCAGCGAGGCGTCGGGGTTGACCTGCATCTCGATCGCCAGGGCCTGCAGCGCGTAAGTGTGGGCCCAGACGTTGTAGAGCAACTGCCCGTCGCCGCGGCGCGACTCGCCGTGCTCGATGAGGTAATGCAAACCCTTGTCGTGGGCGTACGACTCCCCCGCGTCGCGCAGCGCCATGACCGCCAGCGCGGTCGTCGCCACGCGGAACCCGTCGTGGCTGCCGGGGACGCTGGCGACCACTTCAAACCCGCGGGTCTCGGTCGCCTTGCCCCACGACCCGTCGGCGTTCTGGTTCGCCACGAGGTACGCGACGCCCTTGCGGATCGCCTCGGCGATCCTGGGGTCACGCGCGGGTTGGGTGGTGGGTCGGGAAGCGGGTGATGTGGACGGGGGTGACGCGACGACCTGTGAAGCTCGCGTGGAAGGAACGGGTGCCACGGGCGCCTCGACCGCCGCGGCAGTCGCTTGCGGCTTCGCAGTCGCGACCGCGCTTGCGAGGGAGCCCGCGGGGGCACTTGCGCTTGAGCCCGCGCCCGCGACGGATGGGAAGGCGCCCGGCGATATGATCCGGGACTCGGGGTCGCGCGACGCTTGCGCTGCGGATCCGTTGCCGGCGCATCCGCAGAGCAGCAGCAGGGAAGACGCTAAGCCGCAAGCGGCGCAGAGGGGGAGGGGGATGCGACTCATTTCTTCCCCTCGGGCAGCACCTGGTCGCCCTCGCTGAGCCCTTGCTTGATCTCGATCATCTTGCCGTCGGACCTGCCCGTTACCACTTCCTTCTGCGTGTCTTGTCCGTCCTTGCCGTGGAGCCAGACTTTGCCGCCCGACACGGCGCCGACGGGGACCAGGAGCACCCCGTCGAGGTCGCCGCCGTCCACGCGGACCGTTGCCCGCATCCCGGGGACGATGCGCGGGTCCACGTCGCCGACGTTGATCGACGTCGCGAACGACAAACTTCCCGCGCCCGGCTTGGGGGCCGGGGCGGCGCACGTGCCGTCGTAATTCAGATCGGGAAACGCCAGCGGCGTCACCCGCGCCTTGGCGCCGCCCTTCACCCACGCCGACTGCGACTCGGCCACCGTCAGCTCCACCTTCAGGTCGCCCGGCTTAAAGAGCGTCATCACCACCGAGCCCGAGGAGAGGCGCTCTCCCACGCGCATGGTCTTGGGGTCGGCGCCGGTCCACGAGCCGCCGCTGGAGTAGCCATAGAGCACGACGCCATCGGACGGGGCCTTCACCGAGAACAGCGCCTGGTCCTTTTTCAGGTCGTTCAGCTTCTTTTCCGACGACGCCAGCGCCAGCTTCGTCGTCGTCAGCGCCGTCTTGCGCAGCACGGCGGCCAGCGCCTGCGACACCTTCAGCGACTCCAGCCGCTGCTTCGACAGCTCCAGCGAATCCTGTATCCCCTGGCGGGCGATGGGGTAGGAGTGGGACTCGGTCTTCTCCGAGCGCTCCTCGTTCATCTTGCTCAGCGTCTTGGACACGTCGAGCTGGCGCACCGATCTCTTCAGCACGATGTCGGCGGTCTGGCTGGTCAGGTCCTCGCCCTTGTACATCTTCTTGAGCTGGTCGAGCTCGTCCTCCTGGTCCTCGACGTTGGCGCGCGACACCTTCACCTGCAGCTCCGCGCTGGTGAGCATCTGTGGCCCGTCCACCTGCTCCCACCACTTCACCGCCGCCTCGGCGTTCTTCGTCTCCTGCTGCTGGATGCGCATCGCCAGCGCGTCCGCCTGCTCGCCCAGCACCGAGTCGCTCTCGGCCTTGGCCAGCGCCGCCTTCGCCGCCGTCAACTCGTTCTCGGCGGCGGCGACGTCGCGGTTGATATAAACCGGGTCCAGCTCCAGCAGCGTGTCGCCCTTCTTCACCGTCGAGCGGTTGGGGGCCGCGGACGCGATGATCAGCGTGCCACTGTGCGCCTCGAGTTTCAGCCGCACTTCGAAGGGATCGTCGGCGAGGAACACGCCCTCGCCGTTGACGACGAACGAGAGCTTGCCGGGCTTCACCGTGTGCGTCGCGACGGCCGGCTGCGTGGAGGGGGAAGTGGTCGGGCCGGTGGTGGGCGCAGTGGTCGCCGCGGGTTTTTCCGCAGACTTGTCGGCAGACTTCTCTGCGGACTTCTCGCCCGACTTCTCCGCCGGTTTTTCGGCTGCCTTATCAGAAGACCGGTCGGCAGCCGGCTCCGCCTTGTCCGTCTCGGACTGCGTCGAGGGCGTCTCCGATTTCACGCCCTCCAGCGGCGCCTCCGCGGCGGCAAGCAGACAAACTCCCACCATCCCCGCAACCGCGCCGACCCAAACGCCCGGCTTGCTGACAAGCCGGGACCGCAACAAGCCCATACGTTTCTCCTTGATGTGCCCAGACCAACCCGAAGAAATCAAACAGCCCAATCCTACCGCCCCGTTACACGTTCCGCACGGGCCGGACCGTGACGACTGCGTAGCGACTCCCCAGCAATTACTCCCTCTCCCGGTACTCCGGGGGAGGGCAGGGGTGGGGGCCTGTTCCAGATCTGAAATCTCAAATCTCAGATTTCAAATTCTGGATCCGCCCGGAATCCTCCCGTACTCCCTCTTTTCGTGCCGACGCCCGCTTTCCCCGTACAATTCCTTCATGCGACCGCACAACCCGGCGCCCGCCCCCGCCCCCGCCCA
>Ga0070672_100003412_pt1 | contig 10308 bp, 5 predicted proteins | sample KBSM13metaG_FD_66151 | JGI IMG/M metagenome (GOLD analysis project Ga0070672, IMG submission 66151) | Miscanthus rhizosphere microbial communities from Kellogg Biological Station, Michigan, USA - KBS M1-3 metaG | ecosystem: Host-associated > Plants > Roots > Rhizosphere > Soil ... | reverse complement strand
TTACAGCGCTCACCACCGGGACTCGAACTGGTGCTTTGCCGAGATTGCCCTCGCGCGCATGGGCGGCAAACGGGTCATTACGCTGTTGATCGATCCGTTGGAAGGGCAGGCAATTCCGTCGATCCTGGGCGAGCACCAGTTCTTGGACCTCCGCGGTGGCGCGGACGATGCGACTTTCGCGCGCCTCTGGCGTGGTCTAGCCGAACTCGGAATCAGCGATGAGGCCACCAGGCGCTGGGACCCGAAACGCTCGCCATACCCTGGCATGTTGGCATTCAGCGAAGCTGAGGCACCCGTCTTCTTTGGCCGCGGCGACGAGACTCGGCAGATCATCGAGCTCCTTAACGCGAACAAGCGCCGGGACAGTCAGAGGATGCTGATGATCCTCGGTGGCTCCGGCTCCGGCAAGTCGTCGATCGTGCGTGCCGGCGTCATTCCCAAGTTGCGCCACGACACGCAATGGTGGGTCATTGACCCCTTCCGACCGGGTCGCGAACCCGTGGCCGAGCTGGCCGAGAGGCTGGCGCGTGCGTTCGGGCAACCACCAGACGCTGGCTCCGCGCTCGCCAATGAGTTGCGCCGGAGCTCGATCCCCCAGGTCCTGTTGACGCTTGTGCGCCGCACGAATCGGCCCGATGCGACGCCGCTTCTAGTGATCGACCAGTTCGAGGAGCTGCTCAGCGGTGCGGACGAACGCGCCGCCGAGTTCTTGCGCATGATCGACGCTGCGTGTGCGTCCGACCATTTCGCAGTCCAGATGATGGTGACCTTGCGCTCTGACTTCCTGGCGGTCCTCGAGCAACGACGCGACGTGCCCAATCTGCAGCGCGCTTCGAGTTCAATGAGCGTACCGCCGATGGATCGCCGTGCGCTGCGCGCATTGATCACCGAGCCGGCGCGGTTGTGCGCGTTGGAGCTGGAAGACGGCCTGGCGGATCGGCTTCTGGAAGACACCGGGACGCCAGACGCGCTGCCGCTGCTCGCGTTTGGCCTACGCGTGCTGTGGGACCGCGGACACGAAGATGGTCGCTTGACCACCGCGGAATATGAGGCGCTTGGGGGGCTCGGTCGCGTGCTCGCACGCGAGGCCGATGCCGTGCTTGACGCGGTGAAACGCGATGACCCCACTGCGTACGCGCTGCTGCCGGGTGCCTTCGTGCGCATGTCCCGTCTCGGCGAGGGTGGCGGCTTCGCGAGGGCCGTGTCCAGCTGGGAGGACCATCCCGTCGCCGTGCGGGCTGCGATGAGGCGGTTCGTGGACAAGCGGATTCTGATGTCTCGAGGCGAGAACGGCGTCGACCGCGTGGAAATCGCCCATGAGGCCCTGTTCAGAACTTGGGGACCCCTAGCGCAATGGCTGGACGAGCAGATCGACGTGCTGCGTTTGGTGCAGTTCCTGCGAGATAGCGTTGGCCGCTTCTCGCGTGATGGCGATGAGGCGGACCTTCTGCGCGGTCCGCGTCTCGCGCGCATCAAGGAACTGGCGCAATCGGGGCAAATCGTCCTGACGCCTGATGAACAGAGTCTCGTCGAGAGATCCGCAACGGCTGAGAAGGATCGGTTGTTGCGGGAGGGCAATGTGATTGGCGCCGTGCTGGCCGACGCTACGCTTAGAAGCCTCTTGGAGCCGCGGCTTAAGCCGCTCATCGAAGAGTTACTGGCTGAACAGAAGACGCGCGAGGCTTCGTCCGCCTTCGGGTTCTACGACCTTCAGGCGCGCGAGCTGGCCGACACCGTCGATGCGGCCAAAAATATCGCGCAAGCTCAAGTGCGCTGGCATCCTCGGGAGGCTGCGCTCACCGGAAACACCGGTGCCCGTGGTAACTACATCGATGTGTTCACCTTTCCTTGCTGCGGAAAGCAGGTGCTGAGCGACGGCAGTGTCAGTCAGTTCCGCTCGGATGGATGCCAGGTTCATGAACCGGAGGGTTCGGCAACAAAGGGCGTCTCGCCGGCTGAATGATGACGTCGGTTGGGGACCAGCCAAACTCGGGTGGGTGCTTCCAGCGAGCGAAGATTGAGCGCTTGACGGTCGCGGGTCCGACTTGGGATGGCCCGCCCCTTGGACTGCCGGGCAGCCGTTCACAGTCGCGATTGGGCCTCGTGGAACAACTGCTGTCGACTTCTGTTGACTATCTGGCGCACTCGGAGCGAGCTTCGGTCCGGCCTAACAATCGGCTGACCAGGTCGGACAGCGTTTGAGCGGTCAGCCTTTCCATGTGCCACAGGTGCGCAGTGGGCACGGCTTGCACCAACTCACCGGGAAGCAGGCGTAGGTCGGTTTGGCGATTTACCAGCAGCACCGCGCGGCCGGCAGCGCCTTGGCGCAGCAATGCATCGATTTCCCAGCGCACCCCGAAATGCGCCTGAGACAAGCCGCGCAGGTCGACGAGGATCGCGCCGGCTTCGTCGATCAATCGGGCTGCGGTCAGTTGCCAAGTGTCAGCGTGGCAGTAAAAGGATTCGCCGCGATATCGGCGGTCAAGGTCGGGCTGACTACGCTCCGGCGAGGCCAGCCGCTCTGCCAGATCTTTCTCGTCGCGGATGAATTCGCGCGACAGCCGGCCGCCGAGAAACTCGAGAAACTCTCCCGGTTGCACTGCGCTAGTGGCCAGGTCCGGGCCGGCGATCATGCGGAGCGGTCCGATCGCTGGCCAGCGTTTGCCCAATGCGCGGAAGAGCCGGTCAGTGCGCTCGCCAGCATCGAAGACGCGCAACAGCAGCAAGGACACCGCACGACTGCGGGTCGGCTGTGGGCGCAGCAGGAGCACGCTTGCCTTGTAGGCGAGGAAGGCCAGTAGCGGTGCTGCTGCGATCACGCCGCCGACAGGCACCAGCACCACCGCGTGCATGGCGGCAATGGAGATCCAGAACCCGTCGAGCGTCACCGACAAACTGCTGAACCGACCTTGGCGATAACGTCGCCCCAGCGCAACCCATGCCGGCCACGCCACCATGAGCGCCATCACGGTACCGGGCAGGCCGAAGGCCAGTACCAGACCCCAGGCGCCGGCCAACTCGTTGAGCTGTGCGAGCACGAGGCATTGCACCGTACCGCTCGCGCAATCGAGTGTTGTCGCAGCGCGCAGTAGTACAAAGAACCCCGCGGCTCCGCCGCTCAATCCAACGAGCACCGGTACATACACCAGCGGCCCAACCGCACGCACCCGCCAGTACAAGAACGGCACCAGCAGTACGAGGGGTACCAAGCTCTCGATCATCCCCTGCAGCACGACGTCGGCGGCACTGCACCGGTTGAAGACGCCACATTCGACGGCAACGCAACCACCGATCAGCGAGACCAGCACTGCCGACGCCATCGCAACGGACCGCCAGGTGACCGCTGAGACCACCGCCGTGCTGACGACCAGCATCCAGCCCGCGCTGGCCAGCCACCGTCCGAGCACGAAGCCTCCCGCGCCCTCGTGTGCCAGCCAGGCCGCCGCGTACTCGACGGCCATGAACACCATGCCGCCGAATCCGTAGCTCAGAGTTGTCCGCCGCCAGCGCCGCCGTATTGCGTCGAAGGTCGGCGGCGCAGCGCCCTCGCCACGCATCGGCGTTGGCGGCCTTATCAGTTCCACGGGCGATGGCTGCCAGGTTGCCGATGCAGGTGTGGCTGCAGCAGCCATCGACCGCAGTACGGCACGCCGGTAGGCACGCAGCAACAGCCACGACACGGCCAACCCTAGCGGTCCCGAATACATGACAGCCATCGAGAGGCCGGGTATTTCCATGGCTCGGCGCAATACCGCCCGATAGTCTCCCATGTCACGATGCATCGGGCCACGAACAGGATCAGGGCCCAAGTCCGCCGACATCGACGGCATCACCCTTCACGCTGCTGAGTAGGTCGACCGCATGACGGCAAGCGGCTGGACCAGTTATGCGACTACATCACACGACCGGCGTTGTCGGACGAACGGGTGCAGCTCGAACGCCGCAGCAGGTGCAGCGGGAGCTCATGAAGCCGAGGCGTGACGGCAATCTGGTGATGTCTCCGCTAGAGATCGGCAACGGCCAACTGAGTGACTGCGCCAGCAGACTCATGGGCGCTTTGGCGGCTCCGGTCGGAAGTAGTTGAGAGCCTGCGGATGGTCCGTCCGCGGTGCCTCTGCGTGAGCGCGGAGGAGCCGCTAACGCTCACCTGGACGTTCTGCCTGAGGCGCCAGAACCGCAAGATGCTTGAAAGTCCCACTGGCGCCAATCGATGGTCTGCCGGCTGAAGACCACTAGCGAATACGAAAAGCGCTTTGCTTGGTGGCTGCGTTCGACATCGTCCTCGCGAAAGGATGATTGCTGGAGAATGCGTCCCCGCCGTCGGCCGGCCGTCCTGATCCACCCCGCCACCATTGGCAGAGGCCACGCTGGCAGACCTGTCGGCATGACTTGACGAGTGCAGCGAAATTTCATCGAGCTGCGGGTTTCGTCCTGCCCGGTAGCACGCAGCATCGGGATTGACCGGTCCATGCCGCGCTGCTAGGGTCGCCGATCCCTTCTGCTGGAGTGGTTCATGAAGACATCGCACGGCGCCGCAGCCGCTCTCGCCCTGGCGCTTCTGTGGCCAGCTATTGGTTACGCCGCCCGGAAGCCGCATGCCGAGGCCGAAGGCAAGTTGGAGGCTGCCGAAGCTGCGCAGCAGGCAGCGGAGGCTCGCAACGCGCCGGGATATATCCAGCCGGGCGCCTACAGCGCGGCCTTCGCATCGCTGTCGGGCCTCGGCGTATCGGGTATGAAGTGGAAGGAAGTCACGACGCGACCCTACAACGCCGACGACCCGCGCTATCGCGACCCGAACTTCTCGAACTCGAGCGGCGGCGCCGGCCTCGTCGCAGGACGCAACACCGGCTTGGCTGTCGGTGGCGGCTTCATCTACGCGGGCGGCGCCGACGGCGGCGTGTTTCGGTCCGGCGACAACGGCCACACCTGGGTGCCTCTCACCGATGGCTTGCCGACGCTCTCGGTCGGCTGGCTGGAACTCGCGCCGGACGGTGCGCTGTGGCTCGGCACCGGCGAAGCCAACACCGGCGCGACCTCGTATGTCGGCACCGGCGTGTATCGACTCGCCCAGCCCGGCAGCACCGTGTTCACGCCAGCCGCGCGCGTCGGCGGCATGGAGCTCGAAAGCACGACCATCGGCAAGCTGCGCTTCGATAATGCCGGCAACGTCTACGCCGCGACCTCGCGCGGCCTCTGGCGGCACGCTGCCGGCAGCGGCTTTTCCTCGGCGTGGACGCAAGTGTTCGCGCCGGTTCCCGGTTCCACGTCGCCGTACGACAATATCTGCAACGACGTTGCCGCGGACCCGCGCGCCGGCGGCCGCGTGCTGATCGCCAACTGTGCGTGGCGGGGCGGAGCCGCCTACAACGGCTTCTACCTGTCGACCGATGGCGGCAACCACTGGGCCCTCACGAACCCACTCGGCGCGCTCAACCCGCAGGATGTCGGCCGGTCGACCTTTGCCTACTCGGGCGACGGCTCGCGGCTGTACGTCGTCGTCGAGTCGATCACCCTCTACACCAACAACAAGAACACGGTGCTCGGCGGCGTCTATTTCTCGCCCACCGGCAACGTCCAGGGCCCGTGGAACCAGATTGCGACGTCGGCCAACCTCGGGGCCTCCGGCTCGGCGATGAAGAACTACGTCGGCTACAAGCCGGGCGTGCAGGCCTGGTACAACCAGTTCCTTCTTGTCGATCCCGGCAATGCCGATCACCTCTTCCTCGGCCTGGAGGAGGTCTACGAGTCGCGCGATGCCGGGCACAACTGGGCCGCTATCGCACCCTACTGGAATTTCGAGTTCGCCTGCTGGTCGATCCGCGACAGCAGTAACACCTGCCCGATGGCGCCGCATTCGGACCAGCATTCGGCGGCGATCGCGAACGGCACGTTCTACATGGGCAACGACGGCGGGATCTACGCGAGGCCGCTGTTCGGAACCAACAACGCGAACGGTAACGGCACCGACTGGAGGAGCCTGAACGCGAACCTGCGCACCCTGCAGTACTACGGCGTCGGCGTCGGCCGCGTGACCGGGGGAGTGGCGGTCGCAGGGGGCCTGCAGGACAACGGTACGTCGCTCCTGCTGCCCGAGGACGCCACGGGTCAGATGGGCTCGCCGGCCGGTGGCGACGGCGGCAAGATCATCGTGGACCCGGACAACGGCTGCAACATCCTCACCGAATATCCGGCGATGGATCTCTGGAAGATCGTCGACTGCGGGCGCAGCGACGGCAGTTTCTCGGCGGTGTTCGACGTCGCGCCGCCCGACGCCGGGGCCCGCTTCATCGCCCCCATCATCGCCGACGGCGCCAACAAGAACCACTGGGTGGTCGGCGGACAGTTCGTGTGGACCTACGCCAACGGCTTCGCAATCACCAACGGGGCGCAGTGGGTGCGCGCCTTCGATCAAGGCGCTGGCCGCGCCACCACCGCTCTGGCGAGCCAGGGCGACGTCGTCTGGTCGGCATGGTGCGGGCCGTGCAACAACGACGGGTTCGCGCGCGGGATCTCCGCCAATGTCGGCGGGTCGTGGCGCCAGCTCACGCTGCCGCCCGAATTGCCGAACCGGTATGTCGAAGGGCTGGCCATCGACAAGACCGACGCCACCGGCCGCACGGCTTACGTCGGCTTCAGCGGCTTTTCGCGCAAGTGGACCGAAGGACCGGGGGCCGGATACGGTCACCTTTGGAAGACCACCAATGGCGGTGCCAGCTGGACCGACGTCAGCGGCAACCTACCCGACATTCCGGTCAATGACGTGATCTTGAACAACGGCAAGATCGTGCTCGCCACGGACCTGGGGGTCGTCGTTTCGGCCGACGGGGGGGCGACCTGGACGCGCCTCGGCGGCAACCTGCCCTACACGACCGTGATGGACCTGAGCATCGGGCCCGACGGGCTGCTGTACGCCGCGACGCACGGCAGAGGGATCTGGTCGACGACGGCCCCCTGACCCGTGCCGCGCGCCGCAAGCGGACGGCCGGCGTCAAGCCGGTGCGTGTCCGCCTGGCGAGCGTCCTCGGTTGGGGGGCCCCAGCTGCCGTCGACCGAGTCGTCGTGCTCCCCTTGCCAGGTGGCGTCGTCGATCACTTGCGCGGACCCACCCGTACTCGAGAGCGAAGCCCGAAGGACAGGCAACGAGGGCGGATTCAACCGGTCAACGCAACACACTGACTGCGTAGGCAGGAGGAGTGTTGCAGATGAAGTACCGCACACACCGCACACGCACGTACTACACCGACGCCCAGAAGGCCGTGATGTGGGGGCGTTGGAAGCAAGGCTGGACGCTGCACCAGATTGCTCATCTGTTCGATCGCGCTCATGGCTCGATTCGAGGCATCTTTGAGCAGACCGGTGGCTTTCGACCGCCGCCACGCAGCCGTTCCCCGATTGCGCTGACGCTGGCTGAGCGCGAGGAGATCTCACGCTCGATAGCCGAAGGCCAGTCGATTCGTTCAACGGCTGCACGGCTCGGGCGTGCGCCATCGACCGTCAGCCGCGAGATCGGACGCAATGGTGGCCAAGGGAACTATCGAGCCACTGAAGCGGACCATGCCGCCTGGGACCGCACGCTGCGGCCCAAGTGCTGCAAACTAGCCAGCAACAGAGCCCTGGCGCAGATCGTGACCGACAAGCTTCGGTCGCTGTGGTCACCCGAACAGGTCGCCGGATGGCTCAAGCATGCTCATCCGCATGACGAGAACCATCGCGTGTCACACGAGACCATCTATCGCAGCTGCAGCACGACGGCCCGCGAGGCGAGCTGGTCGCCGTGGCAGACGTCGCGAACCTTGAGCGCCACGAGATCACATCCGCGCAGCTTGCTGTCGATGCCCAGGTTGAAGAGCGCCAACTGGCGTACCCGGTTCTCCATCTGAAGACGCACACGAAGTGCCCAGTTGTCTCTAGCTTGAACGGAGCCTTCTGGCCGACGATCCTGCCCTTGCGCCCTTCCGGTTGCCGAGCGCCTCGGCCAGATCGGCGTCCATTGCACCGGCTCGTAGCCGCCGCTAAGCCGACGGCGTTCTTCGCCGCTGCGAGGAACGTCACCAGCGTTGCTGCGTCGCGTCTTAACCCGGACCACAATGCCATCTCGAACATGGGGCAGTCGCCACCTCTGCGCGGCAACCCGCTTCCAGCTATCCCTGCCTGCCTTGACTCGCCCAAAGACTGACACAACTTCACGGCACAGCGACGCCGCAGCGCGACCCGCTCGCTTCGTAAGTCTGCGCATGCGGCTGCTCGGACTTGTCGTGCTGGTCCTCGTGCCGTGGCTTGCGCTGGTGCTGTACACGCAGACCGACGAGCGCAGGGTTGCGGTCGCGAATGTCGATCGCGATGCGATGCGCGTGCTCGAGCTCGTGACGAGCCATCAGGAAGCGCAGATCGACACAGCACGGCAGTTGCTGACGGCACTCGCGCGGCTGCCGCAGTTGCGGACGCCGGACACATGCAACGCGCTGTTGAAGGAGATGCTGGGCGCGTATCCGCGATACACGAACTTCGTCGCGGTCGACCCGGTCGGTAACGTCACCTGCAGTGCTGCTCCCATGCGCGGCCCGATCAACGTGAGCGACCGCGCATACTTCCAACGGGCGATGGCGACACAGCGCTTCGCGGTCGGCGACTATCAGATCGGCCGCATCACGCAGCTTCCCGCTCTCACCTACGCGTATCCCGTCTACGGTGCCGGCGGCGACCTCGAAACGATGGTGGTGGCCGTGCAGAACCTGGGCTGGCTCGCCGCGGCTGTCACGCAGTTCAACCTTCCTGCCGACGCGATACTCGTCTTAACCGATCGCGACCGTACGGTGCTGGCACGCATTCCTGCCGACGAGCGCTCGATCGGCAAACCGGTGCAGGAGAGCGACGTGATCGCGGCGTTCGCGAACCCGCGTCACCGTGGGATGCTGGAAGCTGACGACGCGCAGGGGACGAGGCGGTTGTGGGTGCATGCACCGGCGATCGCCGGCGTCAAAGTCGGCGCGACGATAGGCATGCCCAAGGCTGCGGCATTCGCCGACAGCGACCGGCGGCTGATGCGCAATCTGGCAGCGCTCGGCGTTGTGACGGTGCTCGCGATCGCCGCCGCCTGGTTCGGCGCAAAGCTGCTGCTGCGACAGGTCGACACGCTGGTCGCTGCGACGGGTCGACTGGCGTTCGGCGATCTTGATGCCCGCGTGCAACCGGTCGGCGAGCGCAACGAACTCGACCAGCTCGCACACGCGTTCGACACGATGGCGGCAACGTTGAAAGCACGCGACCACGATCTGCGCCTCGCCGAGGAAAGAGCCCGCGCCGCCCAAGTGGAGCTGGCGATCACGAGCGCTCACCTCGAGATCGCGAAGCAGATCCAGCAAGCGCTGCTGCCACAGGATCAGCTGACGGCCGGCGGTGTGCGCTACGCCGGACGCTGCATACCGGCGGCGGCGGTCGGCGGCGACTACTTCGGTTACTTCGCGCAGGCCGGCAATCGCGTCGACAGCTTCGTCGGCGACGTGTCGGGTCACGGTGTCGGCGCTGCTTTGCTAATGGCCGAGGCGCGCACTACGTTCCTGGCTGAAAGGCTCTCCTCTTCCAGCGCCGCGGACCTTCTCGCGAAGCTGAATTCGCTGCTGCACGACGACTTGGACCGCGCGGGGCATTTCATGACCGCGTGCTGCGCGACCTTCGACGCGGCCACGCACGAGCTCAGCTACGCAAACGCCGGGCATCCGCCAGCGATCCTGCTGCGCTCGAACGAATCGCGATGCACGACGATCAGCGCCGACGGCATGCCGCTGGGGATCTTTAGCGAGCTGCGCTACGGCGAGGTCAAGCTCGAGCTGAGCAGCGGCGACATCGTCGTCTTCTACACCGACGGCATCACCGAGCGGACGAACACGGCAGGCGAATTCTTCGGCGTCGATCGGCTGAACGAGCTGATCGTCGCCAACCGTGACGACGAGCCGGACGCGATCGTGGACGCCGTCTTCTCGGAAGTGGATCGCTTCGCCGACGCCCGCGAGCACGAGGACGATCTGACGATCGTCGTGATGAAGCGGCTGCGCGACGCACGGAGCGGCGACACAAGGGCTATCGGGCCGGCGTCGGATCGCACACGTTGAGAGCGGCTTCGTCGCGGCAATGGCGATTGCCGGCGGGTGCCTGAGGGTGCCGCCGTTCGAATGCCCGACGACCCGTGACTGTCAGCAGCACCTCGGGAGCCGTCGGTCGCGAGGCGATCGCCCGATCTGGTCGATGTCCGGTTGATGACCGTGACCGTGCCTACCAAGCCGCGCATCGACTGACGCTTGCACGCGCCCT
>Ga0070672_100003408_pt1 | contig 10312 bp, 8 predicted proteins | sample KBSM13metaG_FD_66151 | JGI IMG/M metagenome (GOLD analysis project Ga0070672, IMG submission 66151) | Miscanthus rhizosphere microbial communities from Kellogg Biological Station, Michigan, USA - KBS M1-3 metaG | ecosystem: Host-associated > Plants > Roots > Rhizosphere > Soil ... | reverse complement strand
ACGTACAGCTCGGTGTGGTCCTCGGCCTGGCCGCTGATGATGAGCGGCGTGCGTGCTTCGTCGATCAGGATGGAGTCGACCTCGTCGACAATCGCATAGGCCAACCCGCGCGCGACGCGGTCGGCCGTGTCGTGGACCATGTTGTCGCGCAGGTAGTCGAAGCCGAATTCGTTGTTGGTGCCGTAGGTCACGTCGGCACCGTAGGCCGCCTGCTTTTCTTCGCGGCTCATCTGCGGCGTGTTCACGCCCACCGTCAGGCCGAGAAAGTTGTACAGCCGCCCCATCCACTCGGCGTCGCGCCGGGCAAGGTAGTCGTTCACCGTGACGACATGCACGCCCTTGCCGGTGATCGCGTTCAGATAGACCGGCAAGGTCGCCATCAAGGTCTTGCCTTCGCCGGTGCGCATCTCGGCGATCTTGCCGTCGTTGAGCACCATGCCGCCGATCAGCTGCACGTCGAAGTGGCGCATTTTCAGCACGCGCTTGCTGCCTTCACGCACCGTCGCAAACGCCTCCGGCAGCATCTTCTCGAGCGCCTCGCCGCCCGCGAAGCGGGCACGCAACTCGGCGGTCTTGCCCTTCAGCGCGGCGTCGTCGAGCGCCTCGTACCGGGATTCGAGCGCGTTGACCTGCGCGACGATCTGCCGGTACTGCTTCAGCAGACGATCGTTGCGGCTACCGAAAATCGAAGTGAGAAGCTTGGGCAACATGCGGCGTCAGGGGTTGGGGGCGGGCGGCGAAGGCCGCGATCAGCAAGCCGCGCCAACAAAGAGAATCGGCGCGCGGTGCAATGCGCATTCGGTCGGAGGTGCGGGCGGCACCGATCCAGTTCAAGGCTTCCCGAGGCTGGAGGCTGTCGCCAAAGCGTCGAATTTTATCATTCGCGTCGCATCGCTAAACTCGCACCGTGAACCCCAAGCCTCCTTCACGACCACCGCCGGTCACCCCCGACGCACTGCGACTGAAGCAGGCCTTGCAGCAAAGCGCGCCGCTGGCGCTGCTGCAACAGCTGATGCGCGATTCGAACGCCCGCTTCGACGCGATTCGCCCGTGCCTGCCTGCGGCGCTGTCCGCCCACGTCAAACCCGGGCCGGTCGACGACGCCGGCTGGTCGCTGCTGGCAGCGAACGCATCGGTCGCTGCGAAGCTGCGCCAGTTGCAGCCGCGCCTCGAAGACGTGCTGCGTGAGCGCGGCTGGCCGGTCAGCGCGATCCGGGTCAAGGTTCAGTCGGGGTGAATCGGGCCCGGCCGACTGCCGCAGGCGGCTGGGTGGTGCCGGCTGTCCGAATCGAACGGACGACCTTCCGCTTACAAGGCGGGTGCTCTACCAACTGAGCTAAGCCGGCGCCGAGTCGCGGCATGCCGCGATCGGGTCGAAAGTATAGATGGCGAGCGGGCTACTTGATCCGCTTGAGCGACGGCCGCCCGCCGGCCGGAGGCTCCGGAGGAGGCGCATCGCTCACAGCGTCGGCCGGGTCGCCTGTGCCTTTGCCGGTAGCCGCATCGGCGGTGCCCTTGGCCTTGCCGGAGGCCGCATCGGTGAGCGCGAGCCGCGGCCCGCGCTGCGCCGCGGTCGCCGACGCCTCGGCATCGCCGCTTGCGGGCGCCTGTCCCTCCGAGGGCATCGGGAAGGCCATGCCCTGCCCGTTCTCGCGTGCATAGATCGCGATCACATGGTCGATCGGCACGATGATCTCGCGCGAGCTGCCGCCGAAACGCGCCTTGAACTCGATCGTCTCGTTGCCGAGCTTCAGCGCGCTGGTCGCCTCGAAGCCGACGTTCAGCACGATCTCGTTGTTCTTGACGTATTCGCTCGGCACCTGCACCGTCGCATCGACGAACACCGCGAGATACGGCGTGAAGCCGTTGTCGGTGCACCAATCGTGCAGCGCCCGGATCAGGTACGGCCGCGTGGAGGTGCCGGCCGTGGCGGGCGCGATCGGTGGGCTGCTCATGCGATGAACTCGGGATGCGCGGCCTTACTTGCGCATCACCTTCTCGGACGGTGTGAGTGCCTCGATGTACGCCGGGCGCGAAAAGATGCGCTCGGCATACTTCAGCAGCGGCACGGCGTTCTTCGACATGTCGATGCCGTAGCAGTCGAGGCGCCACAGCAGCGGCGCGATTGCGACGTCGAGCATCGAGAAGTCGTCGCCGAGCATGTACTTGTTCTTCAGGAAGATCGGCGCGAGTTGCGTCAGGCGATCGCGGATCTGTGAGCGCGCCCTTTCGAGCTGTTTGTCGGTGCCCTTCATGCCGCGCGATTCGAGCATGTTGACGTGCGCGAACAGTTCCTTCTCGAAGTTGAACAGGAACAGGCGCACGCGCGCGCGCGCCACCGGGTCACCGGGCATCAGCTGCGGGTGCGGAAAGCGCTCGTCGATGTACTCGTTGATGATGTGCGATTCGTACAGGATCAGATCGCGCTCGACCAGGATCGGCACTTCGTTGTACGGGTTCATCAGCGCGATGTCTTCGGGCTTCGCGAAGAGATCGACGTCGCGGATCTCGAAATCCATGCCCTTCTCGAACAGGACGAAGCGGCAGCGGTGCGAATAGGGGTCGGTGGTTCCGGAGTAAAGCACCATCATGGCGGCGAATCCTTGGCTTCTGCGGGTCTCGAAGTGCGAGACCGCGGGTCACAAAATGAGAACGCAGTGGGCGTCCCCGGCGGGGCATTCCACTGCGCGGCGTCCGTGGCCTTCAGGCCATGGGCGGGCGAGACGTCACTTCACGTCTTTCCAGTACGCGGCGTTCAGGCGCCAGGTGATCACGGTCAAGACCCCGAGAAAGATCATCGCCAGCACGCCGATCTGCAGGCGCGTGCCCTGTGAAGGCTCGCTGATCCATTGCAGGTAGGCGACCAGATCGCCCACGGCCTCGTCGAAGCCATGCTCGTCGAGCGTACCGGGCGTGAGCTGCTGGAAGCCTTCGAAACGGTGCTCGGTCTTGCCGGGTTCGTGCGGGTTCTTCTCTTCGACGTAACGCGCCGCGCGCTGGCCCTGCAGCTGCCAAAGCACGTTGGGCATCGCGACGCCGGGGAAGGCCATGTTGTTCCAGCCGGTCTCCTTGGTGTCGTCGCGATAGTAGGTGCGCAAGTAGGTGTAGAGGTAGTCGGCACCGCTGCCCTTGCCGATGTCGGCGCGCGATCGCGTGATCACCGACAGGTCGGGCGGTGCCGAGCCCAGCCATTCCTTGGCCTGCTTCGGGTCGAGCGCGACCTTCATCGTTTCGCCGACCTTGTCGGTAGCGAACAGCAGGTTCTTCTTGATCTGGTCGTCGCTCAGGCCGATGTCTTTCATGCGGTTGTAGCGCATGTAGGCCGCCGAATGGCAGTTCAGGCAGTAGTTGACGAACAGCTTCGCGCCGTTCTGCAGCGCAGCCATGTCGGTGCTCTTCTCGGTCGGGAAGCGATCCCACGCATAGCCGCCTTCATTGGCAAGCGCGCCGACCTGGAAGCCCAACGCAAGCAGCAGGGCGAGAACGAATTTTTTCATTGTCTAAGTACTCCGGCGGGCGCGGTTCAGTGGGCGGCGAAGATCACGCGATCGGGCACCGGCTTGAAGGTGCCCATGCGGCTCCACCACGGCATCAGCAGGAAGAAGCCGAAGTACACGAGGGTGCCGAGCTGCGACACGATGTTGCCGGTCGCCGACGGCGGCTGTGAGCCGAGATAGCCGAGCACCAGGAAGAAGAACACGAACACGCCGTAGAGGTACTTGTGCCAGCCGGGCCGGTAACGGATCGACTTGGCCAGGCTGCGGTCGAGCCACGGCAGGAAGAACAGGATGACGACCGCCCCGCCCATCACCACCACGCCCCAGAACTTCGCATCGAAGGTCTTCAGCAGGAACACCGCGACGAGCGCGATGATCGCCAGCGCCAGCTTGCCCATGGCGCCGAAGCCGCCGCGAACGATCCCCAGCACCGCGGCCACGGCGACGATGCCGGCCAGGATGTTGACCATCACATCGGTCGTTGCGCGCAGCATCGAGTAGTAAGGGGTGAAGTACCAGACCGGCGCGATGTGCAGCGGCGTCTTCAGCGGGTTGGCCTCGATGAAGTTGTTGTACTCGAGGAAGTAGCCGCCGCCTTCCGGCGCGAAGAACAGGACCGCGCTGAAGAGCAGCAGGAACACGCTGACGGCGAAGATGTCGTGCACCGTGTAGTACGGATGGAACGGGATGCCGTCCAGTGGCACGCCCTTGGCATCCTTCTTGGCCTTGATCTCGACGCCGTCGGGGTTGTTCGAGCCGACCTCGTGCAGCGCGATGATGTGCGCGGCGACCAGGCCCAGCAGCACCAGCGGCACCGCGATCACATGGAAGCTGAAGAAGCGGTTCAGGGTCGCGTCACCGACGACGTAGTCGCCGCGGATCAGCAACGCCAGATCGGGCCCGATGAACGGCACCGCGGCGAACAGGTTCACGATCACCTGCGCGCCCCAGTAGCTCATCTGGCCCCAGGGCAGCAGGTAGCCCATGAAGGCCTCGGCCATCAGGCACAGGAAGATGCCGCAGCCGAACAGCCACACCAGCTCGCGCGGCTTGCGGTAGCTGCCGTACAGCAGCCCGCGGAACATGTGCAGATAGACGACGATGAAGAACGCGCTCGCGCCCGTCGAGTGCATGTAGCGGATGATCCAGCCGCCCGGGACGTCGCGCATGATGTATTCGACCGACGCAAACGCCTGGCTCGCGTCGGGCTTGTAGTGCATCACCAGGAAGATCCCGGTGACGATCTGGATCACCAGCACCAGCATCGCCAGCGAGCCGAACACGTACCAGAAGTTGAAGTTCTTCGGTGCGTAGTACTCGGCCATGTGCTCGTTGTAGAGCTTGGTCAGCGGGAAGCGGTTGTCGACCCAGTTCAGCAGTTTCTGGGACGCCGTCGCATCGGCGGCGGCTTCGTGGTATTCGGCCATGTTCGTGTGGTCTCCGGGGTGCCGTCGTGGGTGGTGCCTGTCAGGGATCAGGCCTTCTTGTCCTCGCCGATGATCAGCCGGGAGTCCGACAGATACATGTACGGCGGCACTTCGAGGTTGTCGGGCGCGGGCTTGTCCTTGAAGACCCGACCGGCCATGTCGAAGGTCGAGCCATGGCACGGGCACAGGAAGCCGCCCGGCCAGTCGTTCGGCAGCGACGGTTGCGGACCCGGCACGAACTTGTCGCTGGGCGAGCAGCCCAGGTGGGTGCAGATGCCGACCACGACGAGCAGCTCGGGCTTGCGCGAGCGGTACTCGTTGCGGGCGTATTCGGGTGTCAGTTCGTCGGGTTTGCGCTGCGACTTCGGATCGGCGAGCTCGTTGTCGACCTTGGTCAGCTCAGCCAGCTGCTCGGGGGTGCGGCGGATCACCCACACCGGCTTGCCACGCCACTCGACGGTCATCTTCTCGCCGGGCTTGAGCGTGCTGATGTCGACCTCGACCGGCGCACCGGCGGCGCGGGCACGCTCCGACGGCTGGAAACTGGCGACGAAAGGGACGGCGACGGCGCCGACGCCCACCACACCGGCACAACTGGAGGCGATCAGCCAGGTCCGCTTGCCGCTGTCAATCTTTTGCTCACTCGGCGGCTCGCTCCGCTGTTGGGTCATACAGGTTCCTCGAACAAGACATCAGGTCAGGGTCAACCCGGCATTCTAGCGGACGTGTCAAGGTGCTTGACTCGGCAACGACCTCCGGAATACAACGCGCCGGATGCCGACGCAGGGGCGTTGCGCACACCGCCCACCCCGGGAGCAACCCATGTCTTTCTCGTCCGAGTTCAAAGAGTTCGCCATGAAGGGCAACGTCGTCGACCTGGCGGTCGGCGTGATCATCGGTGCGGCCTTCGGCAAGATCGTCGACTCGATCGTGAAGGACCTGATCATGCCGATCATCGGCCGCATCGTCGGCGGCCTCGACTTCTCGAACTACTTCGTGATGCTGGCCCAGCCGCCGGCCAACTACAGCGGGCCGATGACCTACGAGGCGCTCACCAAGGCCGGCGTGCCGCTGTTCGCGTACGGCAACTTCATCACCGTCGCGATCAACTTCCTGATCCTGGCGTTCATCATTTTCATGATGGTCAAGCAGATCAATCGGCTCAAGCAGGCCGCCCCGCCGCCGCCGGCCGAGCCGCCCGAAGACGTCGTGCTGCTGCGGCAAATCCGCGACGCCCTGAAGCGCTAGCGGGCGAACCGCACACTGCCGGCACGGGAGCGACCCGCCGACCGCGGCGGATCGAACTGGGGCGCGTTTGCCCGCCAATTTTGGCCCCATACTTGCGAGCGCGACACTATGCTCGTCCGGCAGCGTCCCTGGCTGCCCGATCCGCCCGTCAGTGCCACCCTCGCTGAGATGACCCCGACCGAACCCCGACTGCGAACCGCGCTCGACGCGGCAATGAATCAGATCACGGCGACCGTGGGCTCGGTCGCCGACGAGTTGTCGGAAACCCTCGGGCAGGCGACGCCATCGGGGGCGCGCGGCGGCGAACGCGAGGCCCTGGGCGCAGCGCAGCTCGAGCTGCGGCGCAACCTTGCCAAGTTCCGCACCACATTCACCGACGAGTTGCGCAGCCAGATCAGCCAGGCGACGGCACCGCGATCCGACCACGGCCGCACGCTGGCCGCCACCGACTGGCGCTCGCTCAGTCTGGTCGACGACAGCGAGGTCGAGGAGCGCATGCACTCCGACCGGATCGCGCAGGCCATTTCACATGCCTGCGAGGTCGAGCTGCGCGAGCTCGCGGGCTACATGGCCAGCTTGCTGCTCGCCCGGCGCACCGATCCCGACCGCCATCCGCTCGGCCCGGAGGCGCTCGGCAATGTGCTCTACACGGCGATCGGCGCGGTGTCCGACGATGCCGAGACGCGCAAGCTGCTGGCGCGCGAGCTCGGCCAGGCGGTCGCCAAGGCGATGCCGGAGTGCTATGCGCAGATCATCGCGGGGCTGCAGGCTCGCGGCATCGAACCGAGCGTCCTCGGCGTGCGCTCGGTCGAAGGCCCGGGTAATCAGCTGCCCGGCGTCAACTCGGGCTATGCCTCGCTGAGCAGCACGCGCGGCGCGCCGACCGACCTCGACACGCCAACGTTCACCGGCGGCGGCCCGGGTACTGGCGCCGGTTCGCGCTCTGTTCACGGCGGCGGAAGTTCCTACGGTGCGCCGACCACCAGCAGCGGCATGCGCGCAGCCGGCACGCGGGGTGCAGCGAGTTCGCTGGCCGATGCGCAGCTGATGGCGCTGCTGCGTCGACTCAACGCCGCAGCGAGCGGGCCGGGCGGCTTCGATCCCCGGCCATGGACCTCATCCGGGCGCGGCAATTTCTCCGCCAGCGTCCAGGGCGGCAGCGCCGGCCCTGCCGGCTTTGGTGGCGGCGGTGACGGCGGCAGCACAGGCCTTGTTGGCGGTGCTGGCGCGACCGGCTTTGGCGGCGGTGGGACGGCCTTCAGCGGCGGTGGCGGCTTCGGTGGCGGCGGTAGCGGTACTGCCGGCCATGCCGGTGCCGGCTTTGGCGGCGGTGGCGACGCGCCTGGGGCCGCGTCGGGCGGTCTTGCCGCCGCGTCCGGCGCCGGATCAGACCCCGCCGGCGGCCCCCTCACCGGCCTGATGGCGGTGAACCTGATCCGAGCGCATCGCGAAGAGCTGATGCAGGCGTCGACCGGCCGCCTCGACCACATGGTGATCGACGTCGTCGGCAGCCTGTTCGACCAGATCCTGTCCGACAGCCGCGTGCCGCCGCACATGGCGCGCCAGATCGCCCGCCTGCAGCTGCCGGTGCTGCGTGTTGCACTGAACGACTCGACCTTCTTCTCGTCCCGACGTCATCCGGTGCGCCGCTTCGTCAACCGGATCGCCTCGCTGGCCTGTGCGTTCGACGACTTCGAAGACGATCCCGGCCGCGAGTTTCTGGGTCGGGTGCGCACCTTGGTGCAGGAGATCGTCGACGGCGACTTCGACCAGATCGACCTGTACACGACCAAGCTCGAGGCGCTCGAAAGCTTCATCGCCGAGAAAGGCTTGCGCAACGCGCCGCAACAGGAAGCCGCGAACACCCTGCACACCAAAGAGCTCGAGCTGCGCCTGCAGCAGCGCTACACGCTGCAGTTGCAGCGCGCACTGACGAGCCTGACCTTGCCGGCCTACCTGCGCGACTTTCTGCCGCAGGTCTGGGGCCAGGCACTGGTGCTGGCGTCCACCCGCGACGGCCCTGCATCCGACCGCGCGCAGCGCTACCGGCGCGTCGGGCGCGATCTGGTGATGAGCGTGCAGCCGAAGGGCGCGCCCGCGCTGCGCAAGAACTTCCTGATGCAGCTGCCGGCGCTGATGAAGGACCTCAACGAAGGCCTGAAGCTGATCGGCTGGCCCGAAGCCGCGCAGCGCGAATTCTTCGGCAAGCTGCTGCCGGCGCATGCCGAATCGCTGAAGGGCCAGCCGCTGTCGGAGCTCGACCACAACATGCTGGTCAAGCAGCTCGAGGCGGTGTTCAGGATTCCGGTGCCCGGCACCGAATCGCTCTCGGCCGCCGACGAGGTGCCCGAGGTCGATGCCGAGACCATGACGCGCCGGTTTTCGCCGGAAGAGGCGGCCCGCGTCGGCCTGGTCGACGAGAGCGCGGTCGACTGGTCGGGCACGGTCGACATCGACCTCGGCGCCGACGCGCCTGCCGACAGCAGCAGCGGCCCCGATTCACTGGCGGAGCCCGAAGAGGCCGCGGCCGCCGGACTCGGCCTCGGGCTCGGCTTGGCGCTCGACCTGAACCTGGATCTCGCGACCCCCGAGCCTCCCGAGCCAACCCGCGGCCCGCAGCTGATGGACCACATCAACCTGGGCTTCGCCTACCAGATGCACCTCAAGGACGAGTGGCAGAAGGTGCGCCTCGCGCATGTCAGCGCCGGGCGCAGCTTCTTCGTCTTCACGCGCGGCCGCAAGCACCAGGAAACGATCTCGATGACCGCCCGCATGCTGGCCCGCATGTGCGAGACCGGGCGCCTGCGCGCCGTCGAAAGCGCCTACCTGATGGAGCGCGCGACCTTGCGGGCACGCAAGCAGCTCGCGGCGCTGAAAGCCCCCGCGACCCAGCACTGAGGATGGCGCACCCGGCGCCGGGGTACCGACGCGGCCGCGGGACGGCCGATGCCCCAGCCGCCACCGGGCGCCCGGTTCATCCGGCGCTGAGGCGGCGCGCCATCTGCAGCGCGGCACGCAGACTAGACGCATCGGCGCGGCCGGTGCCGGCGAGGTCGAACGCGGTTCCGTGGTCGGGGCTCGTGCGAACGAACGGCAAGCCGAGCGTCACGTTGACGCCATGCTCGACCCCGAGGTACTTGACCGGAATCAGCCCGTGGTCGTGCGTCATCGCCACGACGATGTCGAATTCGCCCGGGTGATCGGCGCTCGCACGCGCCCGCATGAACACGGTGTCGGGCGCGAACGGCCCGCGCGCATCGATGCCTTCGGCACGCGCCGCCTGCACCGCCGGGCCGATGATGCGGATTTCTTCGTCGCCGAACAGGCCGCCCTCGCCCGCATGCGGGTTCAGCCCGGCGACGGCGATGCGCGGCGCCGGCTGACCCCAGCGCGCCGCGCTGCGGTGGGCGATGCGGATGGTCTCGAGCACCGCATCGAAGGTCACCGCATCGATCGCGCTGCGCAGCGACTGATGGATCGTCACCAGCACCGTGCGCAGTTCGTCGTTGGCCAGCATCATCCGCACCGGCGGTGGCGCGCCCGCGGGGGCGCACAGCGCCTGCAGCATCTCGGTATGGCCCGGATATGGCACGCCGGCAGCCGCCAGCGCGCCCTTGTGGATCGGCGCCGTGACGATCGCCGCGATCTCGCCCGCCAACGCCAGCGCGACCGTGCGCGTGATGGCCGCCGCGGCCGCGGCGCCGGCACGTGCGTCGATGCGGCCGAGCGGCGCGTCCAGCAGCCCGGCATCGAGCCCGTCGAGCTGCAGCACCGGCACGCACCCGGGCGGCGACTGCCAGGCATCGGCGGCGGACTCGACACCCGCCAGCGCGAGCCCGCCACCGCTGAGCGCGACGGCGCGGCGCATCACCTGCATGTCGCCGACGACGACACAGCCGGCGCCCTGCGGCCCGCGAAACAGCTGCGCGATGATCTCGGGCCCGATGCCGCAGGCGTCGCCCATCGTCAGGGCCACCGGCCGCGGATTCGATGCATTGCTCATGCGGTCATTGTCGCGAATCAGCGCGCGACCCTTGATCGATAATTCCAGGCCACCACACTCGATTCCATGCGCAAATCCTGGCTTCTGTTCTCGCAGGCCGTCACGGTCGCGGTCGCGGTGCTGTTCGTCGTCGCGAC
>Ga0070672_100003384_pt1 | contig 10343 bp, 12 predicted proteins | sample KBSM13metaG_FD_66151 | JGI IMG/M metagenome (GOLD analysis project Ga0070672, IMG submission 66151) | Miscanthus rhizosphere microbial communities from Kellogg Biological Station, Michigan, USA - KBS M1-3 metaG | ecosystem: Host-associated > Plants > Roots > Rhizosphere > Soil ... | reverse complement strand
CGCGACAGCACGTCCAGGCCGCCGCGCGGCGACACGAAGGCGTTGACGGTGCCGATCGGCTTGGTCGCGTCGGTCGAGGTCGCGGGGATGCTGGTGTCGAGCGGTTTCGCGGCAGTCATGGGGATCCGTGGTGTTGGGTCTTGGCGATGCCGCTCAGCCCTTCGGTGCGATGTGCAGGTAAGCCGCCACGCCATCGAGCAGCATCTGCACCGAAACCGTGACCAGCAGCATGCCCATCAGCCGTTCCACGGCGACCAGCACGCGCGCGCCGAGGATCTTGTAGAGGTAAGTCGCGGCGAACAGGATGACCGCGGTCGCCAGCCACGCGATCAGCAGGGCCGTCACCCAGTCGGCGTTGCGCTGCGGGTTGGAGTTGCTCATGAGCATGACCGAGGCCATGCCGGACGGCCCGGCGATCATCGGGATCGCCATCGGGACGATGAAGGGCTCGCCCTCGGGTACGTCGCCGAACATGCCTTCGGCGGTCGGGAAGATCATCTTCAGGCCGATCAGGAACAGCACGATGCCGCCGCCGATGCTCACCGATTCCTGGCGCAGGTGCATCGCGTCGAGCACGTGCTGGCCGCCGAGCAGGAAGGCCATCAGCACGACCAGCGCGATCACCAGCTCGCGCGCGAGCACGATGCGCCGGCGCCTGGGCGGCAGCGGCCGCAGCAGGCCGAGGAAGACCGGGATGTTGCCGAGCGGATCGAGGATCAGCAGCAGCAACAGGGCGGCCGACCATGTACTCATGGAGTGCGTCCGCCGGCCGGCGTCGCAACAGGAGCTCGAGGATTCTTGATTGCCCCCGGGCCCGGAACGCCCACGAGGCAGTCCATCGTAGGCCTCTTGGTACTCACGGCGAGCGGCCCGCAAGCGGCAGGTCGATCACCGCGGGCGCTGGCGGAACGTGGGCGATGTCCGGCGTCCAGACCTTGCCGCGCTGGTCGACGCCCGCGGCCGACAGCAGGTGCACGCAGGCACCGGCGTACGCCGACGCGGGCGGCCACGTGCCCGGCACTTCGCTCATGAAGGCCTTCGCGCGCAGCGGCGTCTGCATGGGCCCGGGCTGCAGCGCGCTCACCCGCACGCTCGATCCTTCCAGTTCGTCGGCGAGCACGCGCACCATCCCTGCCAGCGCGAACTTGGCGACGCCGTATCCGCCCCAGTAGGCGCGGCCCACCCGCTGCGGGTCGTCCAGCACGAACACCAGCGCGGCGTCGGGCGCGCACCGCAGCAGCGGCAGGCAGGCCCGGGTCAGCAGGAACGGCGCGGCGACGTTCACCTGGAGGGCGTTGACGAAGTCCTCCGGATCGGTGTTCTGCAGCGGCGTCAGGCCCTGGAACTCCGCGGCCGCGTGCAGGATGCCATCGAGCCGGCCGAGTTCGTCGCCGACGCGCATCGCCAGTTCGGCGTGGTCGGCAGGCGTGGCGCCGAGCAGGTCCATCGGATAGATCGCAGGCGCGGGCCCGATCGCGGCCAGCGCGTCGTGCAGTCGCTGCAGCTTCGGCACGCGCCGGCCGAGCAGCACGACCGTCGCGCCGGCGGCCGCGCAGGCGCGCGCGGCGGCGTCGCCGAGAGCGCCGTTCGCGCCGGTGACGAGGATGACGCGGCCTTCGAGCGCGTCCCTGCTGCCTTCGGCTCGCGTCACGCCCGCTGGGCCTCGGCGGCCATGCGCTTGAGTTCGCCGCTGGCGTGCAGCTCGAGCGCGATGTCGCAGCCGCCGATCAGCTCGCCGTTGATGAAGAGCTGCGGGAACGTCGGCCAGTCCGAGAAGCGCGGCAGGCTCGCGCGGATCTCCGGATCGGCGAGCACGTTGATGACGTGCACTTTCGCGTCGCATTCCATCAGCGCCTGCGCGGTGCGGCTGGAGAAGCCGCACATCGGGTACTCGGGCGTGCCCTTCATGTACAGCACGATCGGATGGGCTTCGACTTCGGCCTTGATGCGGTCGATCGCGCTCATGAGGGTCCTGGTCTTCGCGCCCGCGTTCGGCGGGCCCTGCTGTGGGATGGGGCGGCGGTAGCGCAGCGGCAAAAAACATCCGGTGGCATCGTTCGATCGCTCGAACCGCTTGCCCCGGTTCAACGGGGTAGAATTGTAATCCCTGCGGAGGCACGACGCCCCCGCCAGGACGCCGGATTCCGCGATGGCGCCGGCCGGACCCACCCCGCGTGGACGATGACCCGGGCCTCCCGGACGCCTTCGCCACGACACAAGGAGTTGCCATGACGATCGAACTGCCCCCCCTGCCCTACGCGCGCAACGCCCTCGAGCCGCACATCTCCTCCGAGACGCTCGATTTCCACTACGGCAAGCACCACCAGACCTACGTCGACAACCTCAACAAGATGATCCCCGGCACCGAGTTCGCGGACGCCGACCTCGAGGCGATCATCAAGAAGTCGCAGGGCGGCATGTTCAACAACGCCGCCCAGGTGTGGAACCACACCTTCTACTGGAACAGCCTGTCGCCGAACGGCGGTGGCGAGCCCAAGGGCAAGCTCGGCGAGGCGATCGCCAAGGCGTTCGGCTCGTTCGCGGCCTTCAAGGAGGAATTCACCAAGGTCGCGATCGGCACCTTCGGATCGGGCTGGGCCTGGCTGGTGCAGCGCCCCGACGGCACGCTCGCGATCGTGAGCACGTCCAACGCGGCCACTCCGATCACCGGCGCCGACAAGCCGCTGCTCACCTGCGACGTGTGGGAGCACGCGTACTACATCGACTACCGCAACGCGCGCGCGAAGTACGTCGAGGCGTTCTGGAACCTGGTGAACTGGGACTGGGCGATGAAGCGGCTCGCCTGATCCGGGCCGACCCTGCATCATGGAAGGCTGGGCGATCCCGGCCTTCCCGCTTTCGAGCCCTCGCGATGCGCAAGATCCTGCCGATCGTCCTGTGCTTCCCGCTGGCCGCGTTCGCGGCTCCGCCTGCGAGCGCCCCTCCGGCGAAGTCGCCGCCTGCCGTCTCGGTGGCCGCCTGCGACGTCCAGCTCAACGTCATCGATCCCGATCCCAAAGGCCTCAACGTGCGTTCCGGCCCCACGGCATCGGCGCCGGTCGTGGACGTCATCCGCGACGACGGCGACTGGAGCTCGGTGCACGTCACCGGACAGCAGGGCGACTGGATGGCGATCGATCGCGCGGAAACGATCGACGACAGGCTCAGCGAGGGCGTGCGCTCGGCGCTGAAGCGTCCGGGCTGGGTCCATGTCAGCCGGCTCGGCGTCAGCGAGCTCGCCACCGGCAGCGGCACCGTCCTGCGCGACCGCCCTTCGCGGGACGGCAAGGTGCTCTCGCGCATCCGGCCCGACGACAGCGCGCCGACGCGCATCCTCGGCTGCCAGGGAACCTTCATCCACGTGCGCCACGGAACGCAGACGGGCTGGACCGACACCTGGTGCAACGACGAGCGCACGACCTGCGCCTGAGCGCCGCGCAGCGGTTCGCGCGCGGCTAGCCCCCGAGCCGTCCCACCACGGGCCGGACCTGTTCGTCCCTGCCGAGCTGCGAGCAGACCCGCGTCAGCGATGCGGCGAGCTCGGATGACGCGTCCGCGCGCAGCGTCGCATGCCCGACCTTGCGTCCCTCGCGCGGCGACTTGCCGTAGTCGTGCCAGTGCCCGCACGGATCGCCGAGCACCGCGTTCGCGTCGGGCATCGCGCCGATCCAGTTGAGCATGCAAGCGTGGCCCACCATGCGCGTGCTGCCGAGCGGCAGCCCGAGCACCGCGCGCAGGTGGTTCTCGAACTGCGAGGTCTCGGCGCCCTCGATCGTCCAGTGCCCCGAGTTGTGCACGCGCGGGGCCATCTCGTTCGCGAGCAATTTGCCGCCGGCGAGGAACAGCTCGAGCGCGAACACGCCCACGTAGTCGAGCGCCTCGGCGACCGCGCGCGCATGCGCGACCGCCTTCGCCGCGATCGCCGCGTCGACGACCGCCGGCGCGAGGCTCGCCGACAGGATGCCGTGGTCGTGCCAGTTCTCGGTGACCGGCCAGGCGCGGAATTCGCCGTCGCGACCGCGCACGGCGACCACCGAGATCTCGCGCTCGAACGGCACGAAGGCCTCGAGGATCAGTCCGACTTTCGCGGCCTGCGTTCCGAGCGCGTTCCACGCGGCGTCGGCATCGTGGTCGCCGCGCAGGCGGAACTGTCCCTTGCCGTCGTAGCCGAGCCGCCGCGTCTTGAGGATCGCCGGCGTGCCAATGCGTGCGATCGCCGCGTCGAGCGCGTCGCGCGTGGGCACGTCGGCGAATTCGGGGACCGCGATGCCGAGGTCGCGGAACAGCGTCTTCTCGGCGAGCCGGTCCTGCGCGACGGCGAGCGCGCGGGGGTTCGGGAACACGGGCACGCGTTCTGCGAGCCAGTGCGCACTTTCGGCGGGCACGTTCTCGAAATCGAAGGTCGCCACATCGATGCGCGCGGCGAAGTCCGCGAGCGCGTCGAGGTCGTGGTAGTCGGCACGCAGCAGCGGCGCGAACTGGCCTGCGCAGGCATCGGCCGCGCTGTCGAGCACGAGGAAGCGCAGGCCGAGCGGCGCGCCGGCGAGCGCGAGCATGCGCGCGAGCTGGCCGCCGCCGAGGATGCCGACGGTGGTCATCGCGGCGTACCGGCGGGCACGCGCGGGTCGTCGTGGTCGAGCACGTCCTGGGTCTGCGACGCGCGGAACGCATCGAGCTTCGCGCGCACCGCCGCGTCGTCGTGCGCGAGCAGCGCGGCCGCGAACAAGGCCGCGTTGGAGGCGCCCGCCGCGCCGATCGCGAACGTCGCGACCGGGATGCCCGCGGGCATCTGCACGATCGACAACAGCGAATCGAGCCCGCTCAGCGCTTTCGACTGCACCGGCACGCCGAGCACGGGAACATTGGTCTTCGCCGCGAGCATTCCCGGCAGGTGGGCCGCGCCGCCGGCGCCGGCGATGATCGCACGCAGGCCGCGGCCCGCGGCCTTCTCCGCGTAGTCGAACAGCAGGTCCGGCGTGCGGTGCGCGGACACCACGCGCACCTCGTGCGCGATGCCGAGCGCGTCCAGGCGGGCGCTCGCGTGCTGCATCGTGTCCCAGTCGGATCGGGAACCCATCACGACGCCGACCCGCGGCGCCCCTGCCTGATTGCCCATGTCGTCCGGTTCCTGCTTTCCAGTCCGTTATGGAAGGTGCCGCGTGAGATACGTGTTGTAAATGCCCGCCGGGGAATACAAAATCAGGTACTTGCGGGCTGGTGGGCCCGGGCGGAGTTCCCGATGGATCGACGACTGCTCGACATCCTGTGCTGCCCCAGCACGCGCCAGCCGCTGGCGATGCTGCAATCGCACGAGATCGAGTCGATCAACCGCGCGGTCGCTGCCGGCAGTCTGCGGCGTGCCGATGGTAGTACGCAAGCCGAGCCCCTGCGCGAGGGCCTTCTCACGCGCGATCGCAAGCTGGTGTACCGGATCGACGACGGCATTCCGGTCCTGCTCGCGGACGAATCGATTTCCTCAGCGCAGGTCACAGATTTTCCCGCGTGATGTGCCTAGGCTTCGGATACTTTCCTGCTGCGCGGCAGTCCTGAGATGACAGCCTCGATCCGCTCCTCCACGCCATGAGCGACGACAGCGCCCGCACCGCGTCGCCCCAGGCCAATGCGCGCATGATGCAGGATCTGTTCGCCGGTCTGCGCATGCGGCTTCGCGAGCCGGTGGTGGCGCTGTTCGACGCGCTCGACGACACCCTCTTCGACCTCGGCGAGAACGCGCGTTCGGGCGAGGCGCAGCAGCACCATTTCGATGCCCTCCGCGAGTGCCGCCGCCAGCGCGGAAACGTCCAGGAACAGTTCCTCGTCGCGCTCGGCCAGCCGCAGCGGCCGCCCGCGGAAGACCACCGGCATCCGCTGCACGCGCAACTCTCGCTGGTCGACCCGGAGGACCTCGAGGAGGAACTCGCGATCGACAGCATGGCCGCGCGCGTCGCGCAGCGGCTGTCCGGCATCCTGCATCCGCTCAACCAGCGCGTCGGCTGGCTGCTCGGCGACGAGGCGATGGACGCGCAACGCAATCCGTTCGGCCCGCTGCAGATCGGCCGCGCGTTCCGCGACGCCGCCGCGCCGCTCGACATCGACCTGCAGACGCGGCTCGTGCTGTTCAAGATCTTCGAGCGCCAGGTGCTCGGCGCGCTCGAGCCGGCCTACGTCGAGATCAACACGCGGCTCGCCGATGCCGGCGTGCTGCCGAACCTCGGCCACGCGCGACGCCCGGTCGCGCAGCCGGTGCGTTCGCACGAGCAGTTCATCCACGAGACGCAGGCCGCTCCCGCACAGGGATTCGGCCTGCATCCGCACGACGCCGAACTGCTGTCCGCACTGCGTTCGCTGCTGGTGCGCGAATCCGACGCCTCCGCTGCGCACCACGCGCCGCTGCCGCCGCACCGCACGGTGCCCGCGGCCGACGTGATGGACCGCGTGCTCGCGCGCTGGCGTTCGCGCGCGAACGCCGCGGCGCAGGGCGCGACGCTTTCCGAGAACCTCGCGCTGCCCGCGCGCCAGCTCGCGGCGCAACTGCTGGCCGAGGCGCACAACGCGGTCGACGGGCTGCCGCCCTCGCCGCAGCAGGCGGCGACCGTCGACATCGTCGGCCGCGTGTTCGACGTGATCGCGCGCGACCGCAACGTGCCCCAGCCGATGCAGCCGGTGATGCAGACCCTGCTGCTGCCGGTGATGCGCGCCTCGCTGCGGCATCCGGGCATGATCGCCGAGCACGAACACCCGCTGCGCCAGCTCGTCGACCTGATCGCCGAGAGCGCGATCGGCTGGTGCCAGAACGCCGATCCGGACAGCAGCTTCCTGACCAATCTGCGCGACAGCCTGCGCCGCATCGCCGCGTGCGAACGTGCCGAGGAAGCCGACCGCAACATCGCGCAGCTGCGTTCCCAGATCGAACAGAGCATCCGCCGCGCCGAGCTCGCCGAGCAGCGCGCGGTCGAGGCGCACGCGGGCCGCGAGCGCCTGTGGCAGGCGCGCCGCCAGGTCAACAACGCGCTCAAGGACATCATCGGCGAGAACGAAATCCCGACCTGGGTCAGCTACCTCGTCACCCGTCCGTGGATGAACTGCCTCGTGCTGATCTGGCTGCGCCAGGGCCCGGATTCCAACGCCTACGCCGAAGCGCTCGGTTTCGCCGAATCGCTGGTGTGGTGCGCGAACGCAGGCGGCGAGCGCGTCGAGCAGCTGCGCATGCGCGCCCTGCTGCCGGTCATGGAAACGCAGCTGCGCCAGGGTCTGGCGACGGTCGCCTACCAGGACAACGAGATCTCGCAGCTCATCAACGAATTGAACCAGTTCGTGCGCTACCGGATCGGCGACCTGCCCGCGCCGGCCTTCATCGAGGCCGAGCCGCCGGCCGCGAATGCGCCGGGCGCACTGGCCGCCGATCCGGACGGCATCGACGAGCAGCCGATGCCGCAGAACGTCGATCCGGACGTGCTCGCGCGCGTGCGCACGCTGCGCCCGGGCACCTGGCTCACGTTCGAGAAGGAAGGCGGTCAGGTCGAACGCGCGAAGCTGTCGTGGATCAGCCCCTACTCCGGCCGCTGCCTGTTCGTGAACCGCAACGGCCTGAAGATCGGCGAGCGCCGTCCGGAAGAAATAGCCCACGCGATCGAGAACGGCTTCGCGAGCATCGTCGAGAACACCCAGCTCATGCAGCGCGCGCTCGCGCAGGCGCTCGCCCAGGTCCGCAACGGCGAGACAGGCGACTCGGAAGTCAAGCGCGCCTGATCGCCGCCGTGCTAGCGTTTCGCGGATGAATCCAGCCCGCGAACCCCCTTCCCTCGAACCGCCCGATGCGCGCCTCGTAGCGTCCGACGTCGCGCGCGCGCTCGCCGAGGACATCGGCAGCGGCGACGTCACCGCCGACCTGCTGCCCGATGCGCACGCGCAGGCCTACGTCGTCTGCAAGCAGGACGCCGTGATCGCCGGCCGCGCCTGGTTCGACGCGACCTTCCATGCGCTCGACGGGCGCGCGCAGGTCGCGTGGACCTGCGGCGAAGGCGACCGGGTCGCGGCCGGCACCGTGCTGTGCACGATCCACGGGCGTTCGCGCGCGCTGGTCAGCGCCGAGCGCACCGCGCTGAATTTCCTGCAGACGCTGTCGGCGACCGCGACCGCGACCGCCGCCTTCGTCGAGGCCGTGCGCGGAACCGGCGCGCGCATCCTCGACACCCGCAAGACCCTGCCCGGCCTGCGCCTCGCGCAAAAGTACGCCGTGCGCGCTGGCGGCGGCACCAACCACCGGCTCGGCCTGCACGACGCGATGATGCTCAAGGAGAACCACATCCTCGCCGCCGGGTCGATCGAGGCGGCGATGCGCCATGCGCGCGAGCGTCATCCGGGCGTGCCGCTGATCGTCGAGGTCGAGACCCTCGCCGAGCTCGACCGCGCGCTCGAAGGCCGGCCCGAGCGCATCCTCGTCGACGAGTTCGCGATGGACGACCTGCGCGAGGCGGTGCGCCGCGCCAAGGGCAAGGTGCCGCTCGAAGTCTCCGGCGGCGTGGACCTGGGCAGCGTGCGTGCGCTCGCCGAGACCGGCGTGGACTGCATCTCGGTCGGCTCGCTGACCAAGCACGTGCGCGCGGTCGACCTCTCGATGCGGTTCGGCGCGCCGCCGGCAAGCTAGACCGGCGAAGCCGTGCGCGCGCCACTGGAATTGGAACGCACCGATTCCGCGGCGTGGAATGCGCCGCGTGCCGCGGCGAACCCCGTCTCCCGTCCGTCAGCGCAGGACGAAGTACGCGACCGCGAGCACCACGACCACGACCACCGCGATCATCGCGATCATCTTGCCGCTGCCGCCCGACGAACCGCTCGCGGCCGCGGCGCCGTCGGGCTTGCGGGTGGCGGAGACTTCCTGCCCCGGCGCGACGAGCATGAAGCGGACCGCGTCCAGGCGCAGTTCGTCGCCGGGCTTCATGAAGCCCTTCTGCACGCGCTGGCCGTTGACGTAGGTGCCGTTCGCAGAGCCGAGGTCCTCGACCGACAGGCCGTCGGCGACCGGCTTGAGCTCGACGTGGCGGCGCGAGATTTCGTCGACCGTGACCGGGATGCCGCACTCGGGCGCGCGCCCGATCACGGTCGGGCCGGCGACCGGATACATCTTGCCGAACACCGGGCCGGACACGCCGCGCAGGATGTACTTCGGCACCGCCATGCGCATGCGCGTGGCGCCGCTGTCGGCGTCGGGGTCCAACGTACCGGTGTTGCCGCTCGACGGCGCGCGCGGCGCATCGGGCGCGGCGACGCGGATGACCACGCTGCCGATCGCGATGGTGTCGCCGGGACGCAGCGCGATCATCTCGCGCACGGGCTTGTCGTTGACGCTCACGGGGGGCGCGCCGGCCGGGACCTGCAGGTTCACGCCCATGCCGCTCATCTGGATTTCGCAATGCAGCGGCGCGATGCCGGGGCGCTCGAGCACGACCGTGCCGTCCTTGGACGAGCCGATCTTGTTGATGCCCGGGTTCAACGGCACCTGCGCATGCTCGCCGTTCGGAAATACCAGTTTCATGCCATGTCCCCTTAGCTCGGCCCCTGCCCCACGGTCCAAAGATAACGCAATCGCGGCGAAATTACGGCCCGGCGCACAGCGGCCAGATCGCGCCGGGCGAAGCCCGCGCAACCTGCCAACGAACGCTCGTTCCTACTTGACGACCCTCAGGCGCGCTCCGCGCCGCCCCTTGTCCCCGGACGGCGGCGTGCGGTCGGGCGGACCTTCCGGCCCGGGCGCCTCCTCCCGGTGCAGCGGCGCGGGAACCGCGCCTTGCGCTTCCTCGGGCAACGCCATGCCTTGCCCGCTCTCCTGCGCGTAAACCGCCTGCACCGCGGCGACCGGCACCCGTACCGGCTGGCTGACACCGCCGAAGCGCGCGAGGAACTGGATCTCGGCATCGCCGAGGCTGAGCTGGGTGACCGCGCGCGCGGCGATGTTGAGCACCACGCGCCCGTCCTTGACGGCCTGCGCGGGCACCATCACGCCCTGGTGGGCGGCATCGACGAGGATGTACGGGGTCATCCCGTTGTCGTTGATCCACTCGTACATCGCCCGGATGAGATACGGGCGGTTCGAGGTCATGACGGGGGGAATGCGTGACGTCATGCGACGCGGTCGATCAAAGGGCGATATCGCGCAGGATACGCTCTTCGGGCGTCAGGCTGCGCAGGAAGCCGGGATTGCGGAAGATCCGCATGCCGTAGTCCTCGATCGGCTTGCATTCCTTCGGCAGCACGATGCCCAGCGCCGGAAGGCGCCAGACGATCGGTGCCATGGCGCAATCGGCGAGGCTCATCTCGGGGTTCAGGAAGAACTTGCTGGCCTT
>Ga0070672_100003377_pt1 | contig 10347 bp, 8 predicted proteins | sample KBSM13metaG_FD_66151 | JGI IMG/M metagenome (GOLD analysis project Ga0070672, IMG submission 66151) | Miscanthus rhizosphere microbial communities from Kellogg Biological Station, Michigan, USA - KBS M1-3 metaG | ecosystem: Host-associated > Plants > Roots > Rhizosphere > Soil ... | reverse complement strand
CCGTGCGCACGGCACAGCTGATCTCGGCCGAGCGCTCCGAGGCTGGCGTGCCGTCCAGCCCGGACGCCACCACCTCGGAACTCGCAGGTGCCCGCGGCACCGACGTCGACGGCATCCGGGTCCACAGTGTCCGGCTGGCCGGTCTTGTCGCGCACCAGGAGGTCCTGCTGGGCGGCCCGGGGGAGCAGCTGACCATCCGCCACGACTCCTTCGACCGTGCGTCCTTCATGCCCGGGGTGCTGCTGGGGATCCGCAGCGTCGCCGCTCACCCCGGTCTCACCGTGGGACTCGACGGCTACCTGGACCTGGGACTCTGAGCCCGATGTCCGCTGCCTTGACTGCCCTGAAAGCGAACCGCACCAAGATCTGGGTGGGGGCCGTCACCCTGCTGCTCGTGTTTTACCTGGTGGTGTCCCTTCAACGTTCCGTGCTCCTGATGTCCGACCCCAGCCTCGTGGCGAAGGCGATCGGCGTCGCCTACCTGGTGCTGCCGGTCATCGGGGCCTGGGCCCTGATCCGGGAACTGCTGTTTGGTGCCCGCACTGAGCGGTTGGCAAAGATCCTCGAAGCCGAGGGAGGCCTGCCGGAGGACACGCTGCCGCGCACGCCCGCCGGCCGGATCATCCGCGAAGCCGCCGACGCCGAATTCGAGAAGTACCGCGCCGAGGCCGAAGCCGCCCCCGAGGACTGGCGTTCCTGGTTCCGGCTCAGCTGTGCCTACGATGCTGCCGGAGACCGCAAGCGCGCCCGCGCCTCAATGCGCGACGCCGTGCGGATGTTCCGCGCCGGGGCGCAGAAGAACTAGCCGGACGCTGTGCGGAAGGCCGTGCGGGGCCGGGCTGCGGAACTCAGCGCCGGACCTGGGTGCGGAACTTAGCGCACGCGACGAGGCCGGCGGACTTGGGCCGGCTGGTGCCGGCCGGCCTGGCTGGCCGCATGGGTCGCCCACTCCAGCGGCCCGCGCCACGCCATGGCCGCGAAGACTCCGCCGGCCACCAGCACCCCGACAGCCTGCGCGAAGTACACACCCTCCACGGTCCAGCCCGGCATCAAGGGCTGGTCGTGCAGGGCGGCCATGATGCACAGGTGAGCCGTGTAGAGGCTCAACGTCATGGCCCCGGCTCCGCGCAGCGGCAGCAGCAGATCCAGTTCCAGCCAGTCGCCCAGCCGGCCCAGCAGCAGGCACAGGCCGATCACGGCGGCAGCGGCCCCCGAGGTGTGCAACAGATCCAGCGTGGTGCCGGAGTGCGGTGCACTCGTGGCCAGCCACCACACTGAGCCTGACTGGTCGATGCCGGCCAGGTTGACCTGCAGCAGGCTCTCCAGCGGGTAGGCGGGATCGCCGATGTGCGCCTGAAGGGCCTGCCTGCCGCCCCAGTCTTCCAACATGAGCGTCCCCAGCCATTTGGACATGACGGCCACCACTGTGCCGGCAGCAACGAGCAGGAACGGCACGGCCGCTTTCCACAGCGCCATCCGGCCGATCACCAGCCCTACGAGGAGATAAGCGATCCACTGCAGGACAGGGTAGTAGCCCGTGAGGAAGAGGTCGCCCAGTAGCCTTGCCGGCGTGGCCAGATCCTCCCAGCTTGGGTTGTGCCCCAGCCGCAGGGGCGGATCGGCGGACAGCAGCCACGGCCGCAGGAGGTAGGCCAGGGCGGGGGCAGCCAGTATCCAGAGGACCGCGAGTGCGGCCAGGCGTTTCAGCCCAAGCCCGATAAAGGGCAGCACGCACAGGAACAGCAGGGCGTAGTGGACCAGAATTATCGCGATGTTGACTTCCAGCCCGCCCAGGGAGAGCCCGACGGCGCCGATCACGAGCGCCCGCAGGGCGATGCCTCTGCGGGCCGCCCGCAGTTCGGCGCCCTCAAGCGGCTGCTGTTTCCCCGTGGACAAGGCGAGTCCGACTCCGGCCAGCACGGCGAACAGCGCGGCTGCCCGTCCGGAAAACGCCAGGCCGATCCAGGTGGGCGTGAGCTGCGGGTCCGGCTCAAAGGTCGCCAGCACGTGGGTGGCCATCATGGCCAGCAGGGCGAGGCCGCGCGCGGCGTCAATACCGGCCAGCCGGACGCCGGAGGAAGAGCCCCGGACGGTCCGGGAAGCCGTAGTCATTCCGCGCGCCGTCATCATCTGATCGTCTCACGATCGGCCCGGTGACCGTCTCATCTTCGGCCCGCCCGCGGCCCCGATCCTTCTCCGGGCATCCCTTGTATTCGAATATATGTTCGAATACGATGGGCGCATGAACGACGCCCCAGAGCCAGCCTTCCTGAAGCCCGAATTCACCGGCCGGGATTCCACAAGCCGACAATTTCCGGGCCCGGATCCGTCGGGCCCGCAATGGACCAGCGCGACGCCTGGCGGAAGAACAAAGCGTGGCGAGCCGGCGGCCGGCGTCCTCAAAGCCATGAGCCCGGGCGTGGTGGACTTCCTCTTCCGGCGCTTGGTCGCCGGGGAGCCGGCCGAGGACGTCCAGTGGGGGAAGGAGGGGGCGGCGCTGGCCGCGGTACCGCCGGGAGCTGAGCTGGCGCGGCGGCTGGCCGAGACGGACCTCGATGCCCTCACTCCAACCGAATTGTTCGACTACGTGCGGGCGGCCCAACGTCTGGCCGCCTGGGCGGAGGCCCTTCGCGAAACCGCCGTCGGGCGTTACTGCTCGGCACCTTCGGCTCCCTCCGGCGAAAGACGGGGTGCATAGGATGGCAGGGTGACCACTGGCTCAATCACCGCGTTGACGCTGTCCGCCGTCCAATACCAGGCCCTGGATGGTGGCGTTGCCGCCAACGTGCCCGAGCACATCCGGCTGATCGAAGACGCCGAGTCGCATGGAGCCCGGCTTGTCATCTTTCCCGAACTCTCGCTGACGGGATACCGGCTGGACCTGCTGGACGGACCCGGGGAGTGGCTGAGCGCGGCTGACCGGCGGCTGGACGGCATCCGGGAAATCTGCCGGCGCACCGGAATAACCGCCGTCGTCGGTGCCGCGTTCAAAGACGCGGACGGTATGCCGCGGCTGGCCGCCCTCGCGGTCCATCCAACAGGCTCCATCGAGACCAGCTTCAAAACGCACCTGCACGGACCGGAGCAGGATCTCTTCGTGGCCGGCAGCAATCCCGCGGTCCTGGAGATCGACGGCTGGAAGGTCGCCCTGGCGATCTGCTTCGACGCAGCCCGCCCGGGCCATGCGGAATGGGCCGCGGACGCCGGGGCGGACATCTATGCCGTCTCGGCCCTCTACACGGCCGGCGAAGACCACCGGCTGGCACTGCATCTCGGCGCCCGGGCCATGGACAACCGGATGTTCTCCGTCCTGGCGAACCTGGCGGGCGCCACGCCGCTCGGCCCTTCGTGTGGCCTGAGCGGGTTCTGGGGTCCTGACGGGCTCCCGCTCCGGCAGGCGGCCGGCACCGGCACCGAGGTGCTGACCGCGAGTCTCCAATACAGTGTGCTGGCGCGGTTTCGGCGGCCCTGAGTCCGGCCGGGCCGCCGAAACGTGACGCACGGCCGCCGAGTTTGACGTTCGTCACACCGCCGCCATTGTCCTAACATGCCGCAGACAAGGTAACGTTTTTCATATGGCTGACTCTGATATTCGCTCTTACACGTTCGGGACCCTCGTGACTGCCATGGTCACGCCTTTCACATCGGACGGTGAGGTCGACTACCGGCAGTCGGCGGAACTGGCGAGCAAGCTCGTCGACGACGGCAATGACGCCCTCGTGATCTCCGGCACCACGGGGGAGACCTCCACGCTCGAGGACGACGAAAAAGAGAAGCTCTTCCGCGTCATCGTCGAGGCCGTGGGCGACCGCGCCAAGGTCATCGCCGGGACCGGGACCAACCACACCTCGCACTCGATCGAGATGGCCAAGCGCGCCGCCAAGGCCGGAGCGCACGGCCAGCTGATCGTCACGCCGTATTACAACAAGCCCAGCCAGGCCGGTATCCAGGCGCACGTCGAGGCCGTGGCCGACGCCGCCGACCTCCCCGTCATGGTCTACGACATCCCCGGCCGCGCCGGCGTGCCCATCCTGCCCGAGACCATGATCCGGCTCGCCGACCACCCCAGGATCGTCGCCCTCAAGGATGCCAAGGCCGACTTCAACGCCGTCACGCGCGTCCTGGCGAACACCGATCTTGATGTCTACTCCGGCGACGACGGCCTCACGCTGCCGTGGATGGCCGCCGGCGCCGTCGGGCTGGTCAGCGTCTCCGCGCACGTCGCGACGCGGCAATTCCGTGCGCTGATCGATGCCGCACTTGCAGGCGATTTTGCTACCGCCCGCACCCTACATTTCGAACTGGACCCCGTGGTCCGCGCAGTGATGACCCACATTCAGGGTGCTGTCGCTGCCAAGCAGGTTCTTAAGTGGCAGGGAGTCCTGCCCAACTCGGTTGTCCGTTTGCCCCTCGTGGAGCCGGGCGAGGCCGAGATCGCAACCATCCGCGAGGATTTGGCGGAAGCGGGGATGGTCTTTTCCTGATCGGGAGCCAATCCTGACGGTTAAGAACCAGCCCGGCTTCAGCCTGGAAAGTAGTGCACTATGACCCAAACCGCCCTTCCCGGCCTTGTCACGCCGCCCCGCCTCCCGAAGAACACCCTGCGGATCGTACCGCTCGGCGGAATCGGGGAAATCGGTCGAAACATGACCGTTTTCGAGATCGATGGCAAGCTCCTCATCGTTGACTGCGGCGTCCTCTTCCCCGAAGAGACCCAGCCCGGCGTCGACCTCATCCTGCCGGACTTCTCCTACATCGAGAACCGTCTCCAGGACATCGTCGCGGTAGTCCTGACCCACGGTCACGAAGACCACATCGGCGCCGTCCCCTACCTCCTGCGCCTGCGCGCCGACATCCCCATCGTCGGTTCACAGCTGACACTGGCCCTCATCGAGGCCAAGCTGCAGGAACACCGGATCAAGCCGAACACGAAGATCGTCGTCGAGGGCCAGGTCGAGAAGTACGGGCCCTTCGAATGCGAGTTCATCGCCGTCAACCACTCCATCCCGGACGCCCTGGCCGTGTTCCTCCGCACCTCGGGCGGCACCGTCCTGCACACCGGTGACTTCAAGATGGACCAGCTGCCGCTGGATGGCCGCATCACCGACCTCCGGCACTTCGCCAAGCTGGGCGAAGAAGGCGTGGACCTGTTCATGTCGGATTCGACCAACGCCGACGTCCCGGGGTTCACCACCGCCGAGAAGGAAATCGGACCCACCCTGGACCGGCTGTTCGGGCAGGCCTCCAAGCGCATCATCGTCGCCTCCTTCTCCTCCCACGTGCACCGTGTCCAGCAGGTTCTCGATGCCGCCGCCAACCACAACCGCAAGGTTGCCTTCGTGGGCCGCTCCATGGTCCGGAACATGGCCATCGCCGCGAAACTGGGCTACCTGGAGGTCCCGGCCGGGATCCTGGTCGACATCAAGAACATCGACAACCTGCCGGACAACCGGGTTGTGCTGATGTCCACCGGCTCCCAGGGCGAGCCCATGGCCGCCCTGTCCCGCATGGCCAACGGCGACCACCGCGTCGTCGTCGGCGAGGGCGACACCGTCATCCTTGCGTCCAGCCTGATCCCGGGCAACGAAAACGCCGTCTTCCGCATCATCAACGGACTGCTGAAGCTCGGCGCCGACGTCATCCACAAGGGCAACGCCAAGGTGCACGTCTCCGGCCACGCTGCCGCCGGCGAACTGCTGTACTGCTACAACATCCTTGAGCCGCTCAACGCCATGCCGGTGCACGGCGAAACCCGCCACCTCATCGCCAACGGCAAGATCGCCCTCGAATCCGGCGTGCCGGAGGAAAGCATCCTGCTCGCGGACAACGGCAGCGTGATCGACCTGCGCGACCACCAGGCCGACATCGTGGGCCAGGTCGAGGTCGGATTCGTCTACGTCGACGGCTCCAGCGTCGGCGAGGTCACCGAAGCAGACCTCAAGGACCGCCAGACCCTCGGCGATGAAGGCTTCATCTCCATCATCACGGTCATCCACCGTGCCACCGGCAAGGTGGTGTCCGGGCCGGAAATCCACGCCCGCGGCGTGGCGGAGGACGATTCCGTCTTCGACGAGATCATCCCCAAGATCAATGAGGCCCTCGAAGAAGCCGTGCTGAACCGCACGGACCACACGACGCACCAGCTGCAGCAGGTCGTCCGCCGGGTCGTCGGCACGTGGGTCAACCGCAAGCTCCGCCGCAAGCCCATGATCATCCCGGTGGTCCTTGAGGCGTAAGCCTCAGGTGGTTCACCGGGCGTAAGCCTCAGGTGGTTCACCGGGCGTAGGTCCTTCACACCGCCCGGCGCAAGCCTGGTCAACGGCCTTCCCGGCCAACCCGCAGCCTGAGCGCCGCGGGAGGCGGGGGAGGCCGTTCCCGTTGGTGGTGGCGGCAACATGATCCCGGGCGCCCGGAAATTCGGGGTTTTCGGCCCGGCATCCGGTACCGTGGCGGGTATGGCGACTCGTACTTCTTCCGCGCCTAGAGGAAACTCAAGCGGCAAATCAGGCAGTTCTCCCGGCCGGGGGTCCCGTCCCGCCGCATCCAAATCCGCCCGGCCGCGGGGAGCCGCAGGTGGCACCGCAGGTAGAACCGCAACCACCGCGCGGACCCGGCAGTTGGCCGTTGTTGAGCCGCACCAGCCCTGGGTAGTGAGGGTGCTGGCCGGTGCCTGGCTGGGCGTCGCCCACGTGATCGGCGCCGGCATCCGGCGGGTCGGCCACGACGTCAGCGACCTCGCCCCCGAGGACCGCCGCGACGGCGCCGCCCTGTTCAACCTGGCCCTGGGAGTCTTCGTTGCCACCTTCGCGTGGTGGGGGTTCCAGGGCTGGCTCCCTGACCTCGTGTTTGCGATCGTCAACGGCACGTTCGGCTGGATGGCCCTGCTGCTGCCGCTCATGCTGTTCGTGTGCGCCTTCCGCCTGTTCCGCCAGCCCGACGACGGCCGCGGCAACAACCGGGTAGGCATCGGTTTCCTCATCATGACGTTCGCCGGTTCCGGGCTGGCCCACATCATTGGCGGCCAGCCGACCGTCGCCGACGGCTTCGATGGACTGCGCCGGGCCGGCGGCATGCTCGGCTACCTCGCCGCCGCCCCGCTGGCCGCCGTGCACACCGCCGTCCCCGTCGCGGTCTACGGCCTGCTGGCCTTCACCTCCCTGCTGATCGTCACCGCCACGCCCTTCGGCGCGATCCCTGGCCGCCTGCGCGACGCCTACGAGCACCTGATGGGCATCGACCTGCAAGACGACGACGGCGGCGACCGCCACGACCGCAGCTACCTGTACGAGAACGACGCGCCGGCCCCGCCCCGGAAGAAGCGCAAGCGCCTCTTCGGCAAGGACCACGACGACGAGTCCGGCCTGGAAGGCTACGTCGGCGACGAGGCCTTCGAACGCGCCCTCATCGCAGATGAGGAAGCGGTCGACGCACCTCCGGCCAAGGGCACGAGGGGCAAGGCGCGCTCTGGTGTGGAAGCCGACGCCGCGCCCGACGTCGCGCCCGGCGTCCGCCGTCCCACCCAGGCCGAGATCGCCGTCGAAAAGATCAAAGCCGCCCAGGGCCTCGGCACGGCAGGATCCGCCGGCGCTGCGGCGGAGTCCAGCGGCGACGCCACCGAGGCCATCCCGCTGGTCACTCCGGGGATGGTGGCCGCGGGATCGCTCAATGCCGCCGCTGCGGCCGCCAAGGTCCCCTCCAACCCGGTCGCGCCCGCACCGCTGCCCACCCCCATTCCGCAGCGCACCGAGCAGCTTTCCCTGGCCGGCGACGTCACCTACACCCTGCCGGCGTCGGACGTGCTGACACCCGGTTCCATCCCCAAGGAACGCACCGAGGCCAACGACGCGATTGTCGCCTCGCTCACCGAGACCCTCAACCAGTTCAACGTGGAGGCGCAGGTCACCGGCTTCAGCCGCGGCCCCACCGTGACCCGCTACGAAATCGAACTGTCCCCGGGCACCAAGGTGGAACGGGTCACCGCCCTGTCCAAGAACATCTCCTATGCCGTGGCCAGCTCGGATGTGCGCATCCTGAGCCCCATCCCGGGCAAGTCGGCCATCGGCATCGAAATCCCCAACACGGACCGCGAAACCGTGTCCCTGGGCGACGTGCTCCGCAGCCAGAACGCCCGCCGCACCGACCACCCCATGGTCATGGGGGTCGGCAAGGACGTCGAGGGCGGGTACGTCGTGGCCAACCTGGCCAAGATGCCGCACCTGCTCGTGGCCGGCGCCACCGGTGCCGGCAAGTCCTCGTTCGTGAACTCGATGATCACCTCGATCCTGATGCGGGCCACCCCGGACGAGGTCCGGATGGTCATGGTGGACCCCAAACGCGTGGAACTCACGGCCTACGAGGGGGTCCCGCACCTCATCACCCCGATCATCACCAACCCGAAGAAGGCGGCCGAGGCCCTGCAGTGGGTGGTCCGGGAAATGGATGCCCGCTATGACGACCTCGCCAATTACGGCTTCAAGCACATCGATGACTTCAACAAGGCTGTCCGGGCCGGCAAGGTCCACCCGCCGGTGGATTCCAAGCGCGTCATCAAGCCGTACCCGTACCTGCTGGTCATCGTGGACGAACTCGCCGACCTCATGATGGTGGCCCCGCGCGACGTTGAAGACTCGATTGTCCGCATCACGCAGCTGGCGCGTGCGGCCGGCATCCACCTGGTCCTGGCCACCCAGCGCCCGTCGGTCGACGTCGTGACCGGCCTGATCAAGGCCAACGTGCCCTCCCGCATGGCCTTCGCCACCTCCTCTGTCACCGACTCCCGGGTGGTCCTGGACCAGCCGGGCGCCGAGAAACTCATCGGCCAGGGCGATGCCTTGTTCCTGCCGATGGGGGCCTCCAAGGCCATGCGTGTCCAGGGTGCCTGGGTCACCGAGTCCGAGATCCACAAGGTCGTCGAGCACGTCAAGGGCCAGCTCAAGGCCGTTTACCGCGATGACGTCGCGCCCGAGGCGCAGAAGAAGCAGATCGATGACGACATCGGGGACGATCTCGAGGTCCTGCTCCAGGCAACCGAGCTCGTGGTCACCACCCAGTTCGGCTCCACCTCGATGCTCCAGCGCAAGCTCCGCGTCGGCTTCGCGAAGGCCGGCCGCCTCATGGACCTGCTCGAGTCCAGGGGTGTGGTGGGGCCCTCCGAAGGTTCCAAGGCGCGCGACGTGCTGGTCAAGCCCGATGACCTCGCCGCCGTGCTGGCCGCGATGAAGGGCCAGGACGGTCCGGTGTCCGCCGACTCGCAGACCGCGGCGCTGAGCGATAACGCCAACGCGAACATCGCCCAGGGCGGTTACGCCGAGGACCTCGTGGCGGCGGACCTGGAGAACCGCACCCAGGCGATCGACTACCATGACGGCGCCGACGGCGGTTCCGGCGACGAGGACGGCTCAGAGGACGCCTGGTCGCTCACCGGCCGGTAGCGCAGACGGTAGCCTAGGAAGGTGAATAGCGCCGAAGCCAACGCCGGATCCGCCTCGCGGATCTGGAACCTGCCGAATGTCCTCACGATGCTGCGGATAGTGCTGGTGCCGTTCTTCGTCTGGTTCCTGCTCCTCGACGCGCCGGGGCTGCAGGCCCAGAACGGCGTCTGGCGCTGGGCGGCCGCCTTCGTTTTCGCGGTCGCCATCTACACGGACAAGCTCGACGGCGACATCGCCCGGTCCCGCGGCCTCGTCACCGATTTTGGCAAGATTGCTGACCCGATCGCCGACAAGCTCCTGATCGGTTCCGCGCTGGTCATGCTCTCGTTGCTCCAGGAACTGCCCTGGTGGGTCACCATCCTGATCCTGGTCCGGGAGTGGGGCATCACCGCGCTGCGCTTCTTCGTCATCCGCTACGGCGTTATCCCGGCCTCGCGCGGCGGAAAGCTCAAGACGGTGGTGCAGACGGCGGCCATCTTCCTCTACGTCCTTCCGCTGGCATCCCTCGCCCCGTGGCTGGGCGTCGTGGCGTTCATCGTGATGATGGCCGCCCTGGCCATCACCCTGTGGACCGGCGGCGAATACGTCATTGAGGCGCTCAAGCTGCGGTCCGCCGGCATCAAGGCAGAGAAACAACGTTCAAGGGAGAACAAGCCATGAACCAGCCGGACCCCGCTCTTCACCCCAACCTGCACCCCAATCTGCACCGCCTGGCGGAGCAGGCAGTCACCGGCGCCCTCGGCCGCGGCCTGACCGCCGCCACCGCCGAATCGCTCACCGCCGGCATGGTCACCGCCGTGCTGGCCGACACGCCCGGCGCCTCCGGGATGCTGCAGGGCGGCGTGGTGTCCTACGCCAACAGGGTCAAGTCCGACGTTCTTGGCGTCCCCGCTGAGCTGCTCGACGCCGTTGGCTC
>Ga0070672_100003374_pt1 | contig 10349 bp, 8 predicted proteins | sample KBSM13metaG_FD_66151 | JGI IMG/M metagenome (GOLD analysis project Ga0070672, IMG submission 66151) | Miscanthus rhizosphere microbial communities from Kellogg Biological Station, Michigan, USA - KBS M1-3 metaG | ecosystem: Host-associated > Plants > Roots > Rhizosphere > Soil ... | reverse complement strand
CGCCGCGTGAACGTTGCCATCGCCGCATCCCAGTGAGCCGGCGTCGACCGTTTCCTTCTCCGAGCTGCCGTCAGGGACAGTGAAGTTCATCGTCTGATCGGTGAGGTACACGACGCAGCCCGGAAGATGGCGATGCATCGGCGACTTTTCGCCAGGACCGTAGCGCACGCGGATGAATCGCGCGACGTCGTTCTCGAACGAGACGGAGTAGTGCTTCGGATCCGCCGTCGGTGCGTCCGGATATGAATCGGCGCGGCGCTGTGCGATCAACGGCACCAACGTTCCACCAATCAGGACACCAACAACCATCCCGATGATCAGATTGCGCATTGGAGTCCCTCTATTTGTGAATCTTTCAACGCGAATCCCAGGACAGGAAGCACGTGGACTTCCCGTCACAAGACGATATTAGAGTTAGGATATGGTCTTCGTCATGTCTAAGGTCGGCATCTACGGCGGCGAGGACCCTCGCGATCTGCCGGCATACCCGTTGCCGGAAGTGGCTCATTTCTTGTGGGTCGCACGCTCGAAGCTCGCCCGTTGGGCGCTCGGTTATGAAGTCGAAACCAGGCATCAGCCGGTCGTTCGAATCGCTGATCCTTCCAGGCGACTGTTGTCATTCAACAACTTGGCCGAGTTGCACGTCTTGAGCGCTCTTCGCTACTATAACGTCCCGCTCCAGCGAATAAGGAGAGGTATCAAGTATCTGCAACAGAACGTCGTCGGTCTGGATCACCCTCACCCATTGCTGGCTCGAGAACTCCACACGGACGGAATTGGAATCTTCGTTGAACAGTTAGGGCAGTTTCAAAACATCACGAGGGATGGACAGGGCGTGCTACGGCAGCTCTTTGAGGCCCATCTCAGAAGGATCGAGCGCGACCCCAACAAAGACAGCGTGCTCCGGCTGTTCCCTTTTGTAAGGTCACCCGACAGACTCGACGCTCTGGAATTGACGACTGAAACCACTAATCAGCCGCATGCAGTCAGTATTGATCCCATTGTGTCATTCGGTCGGCCCGTTGTTGCGGGAACTCGTGTCCCGACTGTCGAATTGGCAAATCGATTCAGCGCAGGTGAGCCAATCGACTCCCTTGCCGCAGACCTCGATCTACCTCCGTATCTAATCGCGGAAGCAATCAGGTACCAGCTCGCGACGCGAGTTGCCTGAGCTCCCTGCTTTCTACGTCGACGAATCCTTGTCACAGGTCTTGTTGCCTGAAGCTCTCAGGCAATGCGGGCTCACTGTCTACAAAGTCACGGACAAGTTCGAGCGCGGAGTGTCAGATCCTGAGTGGTTGCCGGAGGCTGGACGAAACGGGTGGATCGTATTGACGAAAGACCAAGGCGATTCGGAGGCGGCCGAACGAGATGATGGCACTGATGAACTCAGGGGTCCGGGCATTTGTTCTCGCGGCCGGCGAAATCACCGGCGCTGACCAGGCAGCACTCTTCGTCCGGATTCTTCCGAAGATGCTCGAACTCATCGACCAACTCGCGCCACCGTTCTTGGTGAGAGTCTCCAAGGGCGGCCGCTGCGATGTACTCCATCCGCCAGAGTAGCTCTGCCGTCGGTTCGCGATTCGAATGAGGCGGGTCTGAAGATCCGCCTCTACTGTTCCGCCCGCTCTACGGCTCCACGCAGGTGAAGCTTGCTGCGCTGCTCTCGCTCCCGGGCGCGCCGGTGAACTTCGGAAACTTCGGCCACTCGCACAGCGGGCGGGAGCGATTCGCGTTGGGGTTCCCGTCGATGGCGGTGAGGCCGGATGGCGCCTGACCCTTCTCGACCCACGCTTGCAGCGCTTTGAGGCTGTCGATCTTCGCGTTGAACGGACCGAAGCCGTGGCCGAAGCCGGGAATCATGTAGAAGCGCATGAAGCTGTCGACGCCGGACTTGCCGAACTGCTTCACCTGCCGCTGGTAATAGAGCTCCGAGTTGTGTGGCGTGATGAAGTCGTCGGCGGTGCCATGCGTCATGATGATCTTGCCGCCCTTCGCCTTGAACTTCTCGAGGCTCACGTCCGAAACATCCATGATCGATGCGACGGTTGCAATGCGTGCCTGCCACTCTTTCGGGTCGAAGGTCATCGTATCGAGCTTCGGGTTGCGGCTGATGATGAACTTCGCCGTCTGGTCACCGGCGGTATAGAGCAGCGGCTCCTTGCCTGACAACGGATTCGACGGCTGCTGCACCTGGCCCCAGTTCGAACGTTCGCGGAAGAGCGCCCCTTCGAGCAGCGGCCATCGCGGGAACGTATCCATACCCGCAACACTGAAGCCGGGTTTGTAGTCAGACGCGATCTTGGCCACTGCTCCGAGCTGTGCGTCGGACAAACACGTATCGCCGGTGTCCGCGCCGTTGGCGCACCGCAGCGCCTTCACGTCGAATGTCGTCGTGCATGCCTTGACGCTGCCGATGATGCCGTCCTTCACGCCATCGAGTCCGTCGCACTTCGCGTAGACCGCGTCGGTGATCAGTTTGGTTTTCGCCGGGTTCAGCCACGCCGCGCCGCCGCCTTCGTACACGGCTCGTCCCGCATTGAGCGATCCGAGATGAAGCAGCGTGACGTTGTAAGCGGGGTAATGTGCGACGACGCCGTCGTAGTCATTCGGGTATCGCGCAGCGGCATCGAGTGCTTCGTGTCCTCCCTGCGAACCGCCGATGAAGTAGGAGCGCTCGGGTGCGCGGCCGTACGCCTTCTTGATGATTTCCATCGCGGCGTCGTGCCCCTTCTTCACCGACTCCTTGCCGAAGTTGCGCAGCGCCTCGTCGTCCATGGCGAAGCTGCCGTCGAATCCGGGAGGCGCCCTGTGGCCACCATCAGTTCCGACTGTGACGAATCCCTGCTTCAGCGGGTTCTCCACGCTGGCGGGCTGCAGCGTGAAGCCGGCCAGACCGGTGACGAGCGAGCCGTTATAGCCGCCGCCTCCCATCTGCAGCACCCGGCGATTCCACGCTGTCGGCAGGTTGACCTCGAACTCCAGATTTGGCGAGCTCGGGTTGTGCGGCTTGACGATGCCTGTTACCTTGCAGAAGTCGCCGTTGGGATTGTCCTTCGCCGATGCGGCGACCGGCGTCGCCGCCTGTACAACCGCGCCGCCCGTTGGCAACCCAATCGCAGAAGCAGGAATCGACATCCCCTGCAGGCTCGCACATGCCGCCGACGGCAGCGCCGTCCCACTGTCCTGAGCGATGGCAGTAACACTCAGGGTCGTCAGAAAGACAATGAAAAAGGTGCCCGCCGAATGCGGCAACGCTATATGTCTCATGATCGGTCCTTGAAGGTTCGCCTCATTCTACATTCGGCCTCTCTCCTGCTGAGGTAGGATCCAATCAACGAGGGAAGTGATGCGACATCGATGGCTCGTTCTCCTGTTCGTGGCTCTTTCCGTCAACGCGAACGCGCAGTGGTTGAACTTTGCCCCACCGGGGACTCCGATGACGCGTGACGGGAAACCCAACCTGACGGCGCCCACCCCGCGCACAGCGGATGGCAGGCCGGACCTCTCTGGTACCTGGATGCACGAGCAGACGTCGGCCGAGGAAATGAAACGCCTGTTCGGCGCATTCATCGACGAGGAGATCAAGACGGGAGTGCCGGGCATGGAGATCGGCACCCAGAACAAGTACGCGATCAACATCCTGCTCGATTTCAAACCCAACGAGGCACCGATGCGGCCGGAGGCTGTCGAGCGTATGCGCCGGCTGGCGGCCGAGCGCGACCCCGCTAACGTATGCGTGGACGTTCCGGGCTTCCCTCTGGCGGGTCTCCTCTCCGAACCGATCAAGATCGTGCAGGCGCCCAGGACGACCATCGTCCTCTACGAAGCAGGCTCGCTGCATCGCCAGATTTACAGCGACGGCCGGGCATTCCCGAAGGAGTTCAACCTTCCGGCGTTCCTCGGCTACTCCGTTGGCCGTTGGGAAGGTGACGTGTTCGTGATCGAAACGCGTGGGTTCAACGACAAGACCTCGCTCGATCTGATTGGACATCCACACAGCGAAGCGCTCCACGTGACTGAACGCTTCCGGCGAATCGATTTCGGGCACATGGACGTCGAGATGACGTTCGACGATCCGCAGATGTACACCAAGCCGTTCACCGTCAAGATCCCGCATACGCTGATGGCCGACCAGGACATCTTCGAGATGTTCTGTGAGAACGAAAAGGACAGCGTGCACATCAAGAACGCAAAGAGCAAATAGCTATCGGTGCGACGTCACGCACGCCGGTTTAGTTAGCGACCGTAAGTCGTTGAAGCGCGTCAGGAAGACGCTGGTAGTCTAAACGCGATACGCGCGGGCGCGGGAGTGCCGTTGGACCATTCGCCATGAGCGCCGCCCGGCCGGCAGGACCAAGAAGACTGCTGACGAACGCGATCGCGTTCTCTCGATTGCGACTGTTTACCGGAATCGTTACACCCCATCCGACAGTGCTCGCGGGGATCGAGACCGACGCGCTGCTTCCCGGAATGCCGAGGCCTGGAATCGTAACGCCGATAGGCGGATCTGAAGACCCGCTTCTACTTGAAGCTTGAACGCTCGAGAGATCGATCTCGGTGGGCAACCTCACGTACCTATACGAGGAGTCACGTTGTGCAGCCGCCGCCGCGGTGTGCTCGTAGGTGAACTGAAAGCTGAAGTCTTTCCCCAACACGGCCGCAGGACCTGAGGGATCCGCAACGTTCACCTGGTAATGCTGCAGCAACGAATTATAGAGGCCGGGCACCTTGTAGTGCTTCTGAGCCAATTCAAAGATCATGTGCGCGCGGTATCCACCTGGATCCATGAACGGGTGCGCACCGCTGATGCGTACGCCCGACGCGGTCAGCACGTCATACCAGCCTGCGCTGACCTGCGGAATAGACGACGGCGGATTGAAGGAACCGGACACGCGCAATGCCGCGGTTTTCGGATCCTTGACGATGTAGGCCAGTACCATCCGCCCGCTCGCAAACACGATTGTGTAGTCCGCGAGTTTTGCCGGCTTCAGCATTGTGTCGATCACCAGATCGTCGGCCGGCGCGATGACGTCGCACTCTAAGCCGCCAGCTGCGAAACGACGGACAAGATCCACACTGCCCCCCGACGTGTCCACGACGGTTACGGTCGGGTGCTGCTTCTTGAATTCCTCCTCCACCTGATTGAATGCCGCGAGCAGGCTTCCGGCGTGACAGACGTGCAGCGCTGTTCCAGAAGGCGGGCTTGACCCGCCTCTACGAGAAGACTGGCCGTAAAGCGTCATCGTCGCTCCGCACAGGATGACCACGGCGAATGGCAGTCCTCGCGCGGTGAAGCCAGACACTAGGTTCAGCAACGAGATCAGAACGCCACCTCCATCGATATCGCGACGGTTCGCGGCTGACCGATATGCGCGGTGTAACTCCCCACATTCGCCCCGGTGATGTTCCCTGGACCGAGCGTCGACCAGTAATGCGTGTTCCCGATGTTGTTCACATTCAACCGCCACGTCGTCGCCACACCTTTCAGCGCGTGGGCATAGCGAACGCCCGCATCGACGACGTTGTACGCCGGGGTGTAAGCGGTGTTGGCGTCATCGATCGGACGTCGGCCGACCAGCTGCCAGTTCAGCATCACGAACGTGGCCGGGCCGGCGGCGACGCGATACTCGGTCAACAGATTCGATTTCCATGTTGGGATACCGACGAAGTGTTTACCTTCGGCTTCGACCGCGGCAGTGTTCGTCAGCGTGGGATCCAGGACAGTGAAGCCTCCGTAGGTGGTGAGGCGCGCTCCGACGCGACCGGTGACCATTGCTTCGACGCCGTAATTCAACTGATCGCCTGAGATCTTGAAGACATTATCGGCAGGGTCGAGATTGGCAAAGGGGCGCTCCAGACGGAACCACGCCGTCGAGACATCGAGTCCAGGCAACGAGAGCTTGTAACCAATCTCCAGTTGATGACTGCGATAGGGCTCGAGCCCTTGTCCTCCATTGACTGCCGTCGTCGGCGCCACATCGCCTTGCTGCAGGCTGCTGCCCCATGTCGCGTACAGTGTCGTGCGCGGCTGCGGCTTGTACAGCAGGCTGATCAACGGGCTCACGCCGTCCGTGTCATAGCCGCCCGTCCTCACACCGCTGTTATTGTAGTTATCCGTCCAGATCCAATCCTGGCTGAGCGCTGCGCGTATCGACCACCCGCCCGCGAGGGCCACGCTGTCGGCAACGCTGAAGCCCTGTTGATGAACGGCGCTCGAAAGAAACAGGTTCGTGTGCGTCGGAATGCCGGCCGGCGGAAGTTCGAATACAACCGGCGATGCGATGTTCGCCGTGCCGAGACGCACACTGGCCGGCGGCGGATTGGTCACGTCCGAGTACGTCTTGAACGTGTAGCCGGTGACGCCAATAGCGACATCGTGACTGACGCTGCCAGTCATCATTCGACCGTTCAGGTGCGAGAGATTACTGAAGACACGGAAGCGAGGCGCAAAGCCGGTCGCCAGTGACGCCGTGTAGTTGCCGGCGTTGTCGCTCAGCGCGTTGACCTGCGTGCTGATATCGCGTTCGACGAGCTGATCGAGGGCGCCGACACTCAGCTGCCAGTTCGAATTCAACTCGTGGCGCACTCGCAACTGACCAATGCGTGACTCGAGGTCGACACCTGCGTCAGGCTGCCCGTAACCTTCGCGTGCGGGATCCGGTGCGTCCTCTGGCACCAGGATGAAGGGAGTGTTTCTGTTCGAACGTCCGTAGGTGAACCAACCTGGAAAGCCGCGCTGCTCGAGGTTGTAGTGGCTGTAAAAGGCTTCGACGACCGTACGGTCGAACGGCCTGACATCGCCGGCGAGGCTCACCATCGAGCGGGTCAGATCGCTGTTGCCGACAAACGTCTGGCCGTTGCCACCAATCGCATTGAGTCGATACCCGAATCGCCGCTCCGATCCCACACGTCCACCAAGGTCGGCCTGACCCGTCACCACCGACTGACCGTCGTAGTTCAACGACAAGCGACGCACCGGCGCCTCGGTCGGGCGCTTGGGCACGAAATTGAACATCCCCGATGGATTCGCCGGGCCGTACAACGCGCCGCCGATTCCGTTGAGCACCTCGATCTGCTGCAGCGACTCCATGCTGTTGGCACCGGTGACGACGATGCCCATGCCGTCCATGCGCGCGTTCTGCATGTTGCTGCCTTGCATGCCGCGCGTGGCGGGGCGCAGGATCTCCGATCCCTGCATCTCCTGGAATTCAACGAGCGGGAGGTACTTCGAGGCTTCCTTGAAGTTCTTCACCTGTCCGTTGGCAATCAGCTCGCTCGGCAGCACGTTCACCGTGTACGGCGTGTCCAGCAGCGGAGCAGCTCCGAGCGGTCCCAGTGAGGTGACGCTCTCGACCCGATAGCCGGCGCGGGCGCGCCCTTCCACCGATACGAAATCAGTGGCCCCGGCGAGCGCGAGTGAGATGTCGCGCGTCACCCCCTGACCCGGCGCGAGGACGATCTCGGTACTTGTGGCCTCCTGAAATCCTTTCGCGCTGACGGTCACGACGTACGTGCCAGCCTGCACTCCCTCGAATCTGTATCTGCCCTGCACGTCGGTCTGAGTTGCCCTGATCTGGGCCTGTCCGCCGAGCAGCGAGACCTGGGCATTCGGAACGACCGCGGATTGCGGATCGCTCACCGTGCCCGAAACAACCGACTGCGCGAGCGCGGGTTGCGCGAAGAGCAACGTACAGATGAGCCAGCGTGAAATCATGCCGTTCAGGATCGGCGCGACCACTCCTACAGGTCCAATAGATTGTGCAGATGACGCTATGGACGACGTCGATGATGCCCTGCCGCTAACGTCGCGCTGTGTCAAATTCCCGTGAAAGACGGCGCGAAATGGCGGGTGGCTCGGTGACACGCCCGCACTCGAAGGCAGCCAGGACAAGCGGTGAAATCGGGTCACGATCGACGGCAACGAGGCCGACGCTGTGCTCGACAGCCGGTTCGGTCAGAGGCACGGCCCTGACGTCGGAGATCGGGCCCATCACCTCGAGGAAGTACTCCGGGATGATGCTGGCCAGCCGCATCAGGTGGACGTTCGCGCAGAGATTGATGACCGAGTTCGTCTCCAGTTTGGGGACCGGTGCCGCGTTGGCGGCGCGAAAGGCGCGGTCGATGATGCGCCGGTTCTGCATGTCCGGCGTGAGCAGACAGAGCGGTTCCTGCGCCGCGTCGGACCACGACACGGACGCCGCGTTGGCGAGCTCGTGATCGGCGCGCACCAGCAGGCAATAGCGCTCCATGTAGATCGCCTCGGAGCGCATGCCTTCAATTGGCTCGTTATCCAGGTACGTCAGCCCGATGTCGATCGAGAAATCCTCGAGGCATCGCAGGATGTCGATCGAGCTTTGGGACAGCACGGTCAACTCCACGTCGGGGTGCCGGTCGCGCATGGCCCTCGTGATGAGACCGGCCATCGGCAACGCCGTCGGGATCACGCCGACCGACAATCGGCCGGACAGCGAGTTCGACGTGTTCCGCAGCGTCGCGATCTCCTGTTGCAGCGACCCCCAGGTGTCGAGGATGGTGTGTGCCCACTTGAGGACACGCTCACCATCGGGTGTGAACCCATGAAAACGCTGACCGCGTTCGACGATGGGGACCCCGAGCTCCTGTTCGAGCTGACGGATACGGCCTGACAGCGTGGGTTGCGTCACGTGACAGGCTTGCGCGGCCCGTGTGAAATGCTTCTCACGCGCGAGCGCCACGAGATATTGCAGCTGGCGGATGTCCATCAGAGCCGGAGTCGTAAAGATTCACGCAAGATCGTAATAGCGTTCGGTGTGAATGAGCGAGCGGTCACCTCGCTGAGGTGTCTCACCGGTCCCTGGGATCGCCACGTGAACCCGCGTCTCGCCGACTCGCCCCACGAGTTCGCGCCGCTCCACCAGGTCGAGCAGGTCGTCGACGATCATCGAGAATTCCAGGCGACCCGGCCCAGGCCGCAGCGCCCCCGGCGGCACGGCCACTCGATGACCGTTCGCGGCCAGCACAGAATACCCGAGCACCTCGGCGACGTCGGCTTTTCCGGGATTCATCATGACCGCGCTCTTGTCCCCTGCGACACGAATGCGCCCATCGATCAGCACCACCAGATCCTGCGCCACTCGCAGCGCTTCATGTCGATTGTGCGTGACGAGCAGCGTCGTCGCGTCGAATGCCTTGAGCAACTGGGGCAAATCGTCGAGCAGCCGAGAATACGTGCGCTCATCCAGTCCTTCGAGCGGTTCGTCGAGCAGGACGAGCGGCGCCTTCAGGCACAGCGCACGCGCGAGGTTGACACGGCGGCCTTCACCTCCCGACAAGCGATCGGCACGCCGGTCCAACAGGTGTGGAATGCCGAGGCGGGCAGCCGCGTCCTCGACACGGCGCCGCATCTCTCCGTTGTTCACCCCCCGCAGGCGAAGCCCCAGCTCGAGGTTTTCGCGAACGGACTGCCGGAGAAACACCTCCTCCTGAAAGACATAGGCGACGGATGGATGCGAGGCACCTCCGTAGCTCACATGTCCCGCGCGCGCACGTTCGAGCCCCGCAAGCAACCGCAGCAGCGTCGTCTTCCCCGATCCATTCGGACCGAGGATCGCGGTCGTCCGCGTACCACGCAAGCGGAGCGATGGGATATCGAGAACGCGGCGGCCGCCGCGCTCCACCTGCACACCCTCGAACTCAATGTCCATCGACTCGCCGATCCTCGTCCGGCCGGCTAGCGCGCTTTGAAATCGATGTAGCGCGCTTCGCTGGTCACTTAGTGCTTTGTGCCTGGTTGTCCATCATGTCCGTGAGCGCTGCTGAACGATGGTCAAGGACAGATTGACGACGAACGACATCACCAGCAGCACGAGCCCCAACGCCAGTGCGCGTTCGACTTCTCCGCGGCTGGTCTCGGTGACAATCGCCGTCGTCAACACGCGGGTGCTTCGTTCGAGGTTACCTCCCACGATCATCGAGGCGCCGACTTCGGAAACGATGGCGCCGAACGCGGCCATGATTGCGACCAGCAGGCCGAGTTTCGCTTCCCGGGCGAGCAGCCACAGGCGCCGGATCCGACCGGCACCAAGCACGATGAGCAAGTCCGGCAATCGCGGTGACAGCGCCTGGAACGAGGCCGTCGTGAAGCCAATGACGATGGGCGTGGCGATGAGAAATTGCGCGAGCACCATGGCGCGCTGCGTGTAAATGAGTTCGAGGTCACCGAAAGGGCCGCTCCTGACCAGCAGCAGCCAGACGACCAGACCGACGACGACCGGCGGCATTCCCATGCCGGTGTTGATGAGGCCGAGCAGCATCGTCCGCCCGCGGAAGCTCCGTCGCGCAATCACGTATCCGACCGGCACGCCGAC
>Ga0070672_100003371_pt1 | contig 10351 bp, 7 predicted proteins | sample KBSM13metaG_FD_66151 | JGI IMG/M metagenome (GOLD analysis project Ga0070672, IMG submission 66151) | Miscanthus rhizosphere microbial communities from Kellogg Biological Station, Michigan, USA - KBS M1-3 metaG | ecosystem: Host-associated > Plants > Roots > Rhizosphere > Soil ... | reverse complement strand
GCGCTCGCCGAGGTGCCCGCGCTCGCCGAGGTGCCCGCGCTCGCCGAGGTGCCCGCGCTCGCCGAGGTGCCCGCGCTCGCCGAGGTGCCCGCGCTCGCCGAGGTGCCCGCGCTCGCATTGCCGCCGCCGCTCTTCGCACCCGCGCTCGAGTTGCTGGTGCCGGCGCTGCCATCGTTCGAGTCGGCGCCTTGCCCGCAACCGAGCAGGAACAGCGCGGCGCCGAGCGAGCAGAGACCCGAGATGCCAATCTTGTTCATCGCTCCTCGCCAGCCTTCAGCGCTTCAAACCGGAGTTCTGGGTAATGGCGTCGGGGCAGGTCACTTCCTTGTAGGTGAGCGCCGGATTGTCGGGCGCGCCGAACCAACCCGTGAACCACTCGCAGCCCGTGCGTAGCTCCGGCTTGTTCGCGAACACGCTGTCGCACTTGGCTTTGGCGCAGGCCTTCGATTTTTCATAGTCGAAGTTGTTCGACTTCTGGCAAGCCAGAAAAAATCCTCCGTACTGTTCGCCCAAGTCCGTGCTGCCCCATTGCTTCGAGCACGCGTCCAAGAGACCGACGCCGCCGCCGGGCACCAGCAGATCGAATTGATCGCCGCCCACGCCGCCGTTGTTGATTGCTTGCACGATCATGGTTTTGCCGAGCAGCGCTTTCGAGCCGGCATCGACGCTGCTGTTGTGTGAGCCGCCCGTGAACTGCAATTGGTAGCACTTGCCGCAAAAGTCACTGCCCTTGCTGACGGCGGCATAGCCATAAGACAAGGTGTCGCTCACCGCCCACGGCTCGAGCGCGTGGCACATGTAGGCGACGCCGCCGCTCTCACAAGCGTTTTTTGCCTTGTTGTCGCTCAGGGGCTGGTCGTCCTGGCTGCAGCTCTGGATGGGCGTGCGTCCGCCGACATTCTGCGGCCAGCCACAGGCCGGCTTGCAGCAGTCCCAGTAGCGCGTCGCCCAGCCGTTCGTGCCGCCGGTCAGCGGCGGCGGCTGCACCACTCCGCCCGGGTATCCGCCGCCTTGCCCGTTACCGCCGCTGGCGCTGCTGCCACCGCTCATGCCGCCGCTGCCGCCTTTGCCGCCGCTGCCGCCTTTGCCGCCGCTGCCGCCTTTGCCAGCGGCACCGCCCGCCGAGCCACCGCTACCGGCAGCCCCCGGGCCCGCTCCAGCCGCGCTCGGCGCGCCACTCGAACCGGGCGAGCCTGCCGAGCTCGACGTCGGACTACCGCCAGCACCAGCGATCGTCGGAGCGCTGCCCGCGGTTGCTGCGCTGGGCGAGCCCGCGACACCACTACCGGCACTGGCGATCACCCGGCTGCCCGCTGTGCCCATGAAGGCCGGATCGTCCGAACCGCTCGTGCACGAAAAGAGCGTGCTCACCATGCCGGTCAAACCCACGCCAGCAAAGCAGATCCTGATCACTCGAGACTTCTTCAAAGTACCTCGGGGGTATCATCGACCGCACAGGTGCGCGAGCCAGAACTAGCCGTGTAATTTTCCAGGTTGCGGCGTCGCCAGCAGAAATCATGCGCCGAAAGCCGGCTTGCCTGCTTTTGAAGTCGACGGTTACTACGCCGCCCAGTCAGCGGCGTGCGCTGCCCTGCGCACGCCGGAGCGTTGCTCAGCGTGCGACGCTCGCGGCTTTCTTGGCGACCTTTTCCAAGAAGCGCTCCGGCTGAATCACCACGCGCTGGTGCGTGCCTTCGCCGATCGAGTCGACGCCGTCGTGCGCGCTGACTCGGAATGACAGCTTTCGACCCTCGACTGCTTCGAGCAGAACCTGCACCGTGACTCGCAGCCCCGGCGGCGTTGCCGCCGTATGCGAAATGCGAATATCGACACCGAGCGATTGCTCTCCGGACTCGAGATGCGGCTGTATCGCTTCCATGCAGGCCCACTCGAACAGCCCGACTAGGTATGCAGTGGCGAAGACATGCGGCATGGCTTGGAACAACGGCGATTCGGGATAGACGTGGGGTACGGTCTTCTGCTCCGGCACCGAATAGCTGAACTCGAAGGTGAGCCCTTGGCTGAGGGATGGCTTCATGCTGGTTCCTGCTTTAGCATCGGCTTTCGAGCCGTTGCGCGCCGGCCGCTGCCAGCGCCTCAGCCGTTCTCGGCGCGCGGCCCACGCAGCTCCGCTGGTGCGAGCTTTGGGTACCCTTGGCGCACGAGCCGTTTCCCCAGAAAAAATCTCGAAATCACGGCCATTTGCCTAGGGCATGGCAAACTTGTCGCCCCCCTTTTTATCGTGATCGCGACTAACATCCGCTGCCCGCGCCCCGCGAGCGAAACATGACGATCGAGTTGCTGATCGAGGCCATCGTGCGCCAAACCACGATCTTGATCGCCCAGCTTGCCACGTCTGGGGGGACGCGCGCGCCGCTGGCCCAAGTGGCAAACCAGGTCTTCTTGGACTTGGTCTACGAGCTCGAGCGTCAGGGCGTCGGTCGCAAGGTGAGCGCGGACATGTTCGGTCTGGGCCTTCGCACCTATCAGCGTAAAATTCAGCGCTTCCTCGAGAGCTCGACGGATCGCGGGCGCTCGCTCTGGGTCGCCGTGCTGGACTACGTGCAGCAGGCCGAGAGTGTCACGCGCGCGCAAGTGTTGGTGCAGTTCGCCAGTGACGATGAAAGCCAAGTGCGCGGTGTGCTCCACGACTTGTGCGAAAGCGGCTTGATCACGGTCTCGGGCAGCGGCAATCGGCTCAGCTACCGCGTTACGCCGGAGGATGCGCTGGCGCGTTTGCGGCAGGCTCACTCGAACGATGGCCTCGACGAGCTTTTGTGGGCGCTCATTTACCGTGAAGGCCCGTGCACGCTGGCCGAGCTGCAAAAGACCCAGGTCGACGCCCAGGCGCTCGGGCCAGCGCTCGCGCGTCTGTTGCAGGTGGGGCGGGTCGAGCAAGCAACTCCCGACGGGCCATACACGGCCCGTACCTTGGTGCTACCCCTCGGTTCCGCCGTTGGCTGGGAGGCAGCCGTTTTCGACCATTTCAAGGCCGTGGTGAATACCGTCACGAGTCGCCTTCGGATCGATCGCAACCGGCCCGCCCTGGCCGACCGCGTGGGCGGCAGCACGTACACGCTCGAAGTCTGGCCCGGGCACCCGCACGAGGCGCAGGCGTTCGAGACCTTGCGCTCACTGCGCTCGCAGTTGGGTGCCTTGCGCGACCAGGTCGAGCGCTACAACGAAGCCCATCCGCCGCCCGAACGGCACACGCAGGTCTTGATGTACGTGGGGCAATGCTCGATAGAACGGGGCGAGGATGAACCGGATGAGTCTTGAAGGGATGCTGCGCAAGAGCCGTTCCCTGGCACCGCTCTTGCTCGGCATGTGGTTGATCTTTTCGTGCAGCACGAAAGAGTCGTCACAAGAAGGCAGCGAGACCCACTTCCTACAGACGTGTGAGGCGTCGTGCGCCGACGGAATGTCATGCATTTGCGGCGTCTGCACGCGGCCCTGTGAGGGGCAGAGCGACTGCGCCGACTGGGCGGGAGTAGCAACCTGCACGCCGCTCGGCCCGCGCGTGGCTGAGCAGCGCTGCGCGCCTTCGGAGCAGAGCGCGATGTGTGACGCCGCCTGCCTCTCGGACGCGGATTGCAGCAAGCTCGCCGCGAATCGCATCTGTGATTACGGCTATTGTCGTCAGCTGCACCAGCAAGCCCCCCCGCCGGCCCCGGCGTGCATGCCGACGGACTATGCGGCATCCGACGTATTGATCTTGGGTGACGTGCTGATCGAGCTCAGCATTTTCACGGCCCAGCTCGAGCAAGCGGCAGTGACGAGCGGCAACCTGACGTCGGGCCAGCACTACCGAGACTCGGCGTCGGCCGCGAGCTCGCTGCTCGCGAGCGGAGCGCAGAGCATCGACAGCGAATACACCAACGCGCTAGCCGATGGCAAAGCGCGCCTAATCGTCATGGACGGCGGCGCAACCGACGTGCTTTCGGGTCAATGCGCCGGCATGTTGAGCCCCGATTGTCCCGCAGCGCGCGCCGCGGTCAGCGGTGCCGAGCAGCTGTTCCAAAGGTTCGCACAAGACGGCGTGGAGCACGTCGTGTACTTCTTTTATGGCGACCCGATCGGCAATCCGACGCTCAAGGATGGACTCGATCTGATGCGTTCGCTGCTGCGAAACGCCTGCGGTCGCAGCCCAGTCCCGTGTCATTGGCTGGACTTGAGGCCCACCTTCGCCGACCACCCCGAATACGTCGCGCCCCAACCCGCGTCCCAAGGCCTGGTCTTCTCCGATGCAGGCGCGACGGCTGCGGCCGCCGTGACCTTTGCCTTCATGCAGCAGCAGTGCGTGGCGAACTGACCAGGATCTACCGTCCCCGTCGCCGCGCCACGCACGACTGACTCAGGCGCTCGTCAGTGCAGGTACGGCTTGATCGCCACGTACCATTTGTCGCCCATACGCGGGTAACCCTTGCTGTCGTCCGGGTGCACCCCGTCGGTGAGCTCCGAGGTCGGAAAGTCCTTGTATTGATCGACGAAGATCACGTGCTTGCCGGCGTTGGCTTTCTTCTGCACGAGTGCCGGGATCCCCTCGTTGTACTTGGGGACCGCGGTAGAGTTGTTGAGCGGGATGATCGAGGCCACCGCGAGCAGTGAATTGGGAGCTGCCGCCACGATATCGTCGACGATTTTTTCGAGATCAGCGAACGCGTTGGCCTGGCTCACGTTGTTGGTGCCGATGTGCAGCAAGATGATCTGGGGCATGTCCTTGAGCGCGGTGCCCTTCACATGCTGCGAATCGAGGTTGGCAGTGGTGATCCCCGGATAGCCCTCATTGCCCTTGGGGAACGGCGCGCCCGCTACCATGGCCGGACCGTTCGATTGGCTGCCGACGAAGGTCAGGTGCAAATTGTCCGTCTTCGCCCGGGTGAACAGCTGCACGCGGTATCCGCCATTGTTGGTGGGGGTGCCGAACGTGATCGAATCGCCGAGCGGCAGAACTTTGCAATCTCCGCTGGCTGGGCACGGGTCGAAACCAGTCGAGCCAGCGCTCGAGCCACCACCAGCGCTCGAACCGCCGCTCCCCACCGAAGCGCCGCCCGAGCCGCCCCGGCCCGCCGAGCCGCCCCGACCCGCCGAGCCGCCCGACGAACTGCCCGCTGATCCGCCGGGAGCGCCACCTGCGCCGCTCAGCCCAGGACTGCCCGCGAGACCGGGACTGCCCGCGCCGCCGCTGCTCGGGCTGCCCGCACTGCCACTGCCGCTGCCGCCGCCGCCCACGGTGGCGGCACCGGCGATCGCCGAGCCGCCGTGTCCGGCCGCTGCTGGCCCCGCACCTGCGCCGCCCGGCGACGTTCCGCCGCCGTCTCCATCGCTCGAACAAGCGAGGTTACCACAAACGGCGATCGCGCCCAGGAGCCATGCGCTCCGTTTCGCGAACGTCGGCCAGAGTCGAGTCTTTTGCTTCACTGCGCGCGTCATCTTCCGGGCACCTTAGCGAATGCATTTCAGGCGCGATAACGACATCCGCGTCGCCGGGCGTTGCCTGAAATGTTCAAGTGTATGTGCAGTGCGGGGGCGCGTGCTGGGCCATCTTGCATCGCGCGGGGTGGTGCATCGCCTCGAGCAGGCGCTCAAAGATCCAGTTTGCGCACACGATACCGCTACGGATGTTCGAATACGGAGCGACTCCCGCGCGCTCGAATCATCGACTAACGTGTCCCGTGAGCGGGCGAGTCTCGAGAGCGTCGAGCTACGTCGTCGCGGCGTTGCGGAACGGTTGAAAATGGGACAAAGGATCGGACCAATGACTAGATTACGAGAAGCCTCCCTCACTATCGGTTTGGCGTTTTTCTTCGCCGCATGCAGCTCGTCGTCCCCGAGCTCGCCAACCCAGGGACAGGCTGGCTCTTCTGGCAGCGGTGCCCCTCAGACGGCAGGCGCCAGCTCCGGCAACACGGCTGGGGCCAGCTCCGGCAATAGCGCAGGCACCAGCTCGGCCAACACGGCTGGCAGCAACGGCAGCAGTACTGCGGGCGCGGGCGGCAGCACTGCCAGCACCGCCGGTAGCAGCAGCACGAGCGCGGGAACGTCCGCCGGTGCGGGCGCGTCGTCTGCGGGCGCGAATGGCCAGGCCGGCGGATCGTCAGCCGCAGGCAGTGGCCCGGTCGTGGGCGTCAACCTGCCCGACGTCGTGACTTCCGCGAATGGCGCCTTCTGGAAAGTGGGCACGCTCACCGCAGCGACCAGCGGCACAGCAGACGTGACCGCAGACGACACGCAGATGAAGCAGCGTTGGGACGGCTTCGGCGGCACGTTCAACGAGGCCGGCTGGGACGCGCTGTCCGTGCTTTCCGCCGCCGATCAGCAGCTGGCGATCAGCCTATTATTCAGCGCGGCCGATGGCGCAAACTTCGCCTATGGGCGGCTGCCCATTGGTGCCAGCGACTACGCCCTGAAGCGTTACACGCTGGCCGAGACCGCGAACGACTACGACATGGCGAGCTTCTCGATCGCGCAAGACAAGAAGTTGCTGATTCCCTTCATCAAGGCTGCCCTCGCCGTCAAGCCGGAGATCCACCTGTGGGCGAGCCCGTGGACGCCTCCGGCTTGGATGAAGGACAACAACAGCACCGACGCCGGGAACATGAAGGATGACGACAAGACGCTGAAAGCCTTCGCGCTCTACCTCGAGAAGTTCGTCACGTCGTACGCCGCCGAGGGCGTCAAGATCGAAGCGGTTCACCCGCAAAACGAGCCCGGATACACCAATCCGTACCCGAGCTGCGCGTGGACGAGTGCGCTCTACATCAAGTTCATCAGGGACTATCTCGGGCCGCTCTTTGCAACGGACAAGGTTCCCGCCGACATCTGGTGTGGCACGATGTCGAAAGAGACCGACGGCACGATCGCGACCAACCTCGCCAACGACGCGAAGGCGCTGGCCGTCGTCAAGGGCTTCGGCTTGCAGTGGAACACGATGAGCACGGTCTCCTCCTTGAAATCGAAAAATCTGTCCATCATGCAGACGGAGCATCGCTGCGGTAACTACGACGGGTTTTCGAGTCCCCACGCGACCAGCTCGTACGACGCGAGCAAGCCCCAGAACGATTTTGCCTACGGCGTCGAAAGTTGGGGCAACATCAAGGATTGGATCGTGGCCGGCGTGAACTCGTATAGCGCTTGGAACATGGTACTGGACACGTTGGGCACGAACTTGAATGCCTCGAAGCCCTGGCATCAAAATGCACTGCTCACCGTGGATCGCTCGGCCAAGAAGCTGACCGCAACCCCGGCCTACTACGTCTTCCGCCACTTCTCTCAGTTCGTGGCCCCGAAGGCGACCGTGATTGGAACCAGCGGCGGTGATGCCTTGGCCTTCAAGAACCCGGACGGCACGCTCGTGCTCGTGATGTACAACTCGGGCGCCGCCAAGAAGGCGACCGTCTCGCTCGGCGGCAGCAAATTCACGTTCGACATGCCCGGCAACGGCTGGGCAACCGTGCACCACTCGAAGTGAGCTCGCGGAGTGTCCCGGGAGCCGCGCTGCGGTTCCCGCGACAGCGCCGCTTCACGCTTCAGGCGTTGGCCTTCAACGCCTCGAACGCGCCTGGGTCATGGATGGTCGGCGGGGTCGTGCCACCGCCGATGAAGTCTTCGGTCTTGTCGTACATGCCGAAGTGGGTCACTTCCGCCGAGCCACCTTTCACCGGGAAGCCGTCCGCGCCTGCCTTCAGCCCGAGCGCATTCATCAAGTTGCAGTAGTACTTGTTGATTGGTGCGTTGGCGAGCTTGGCATCGGTACCGGTGGACTGGGTGGTGCAGTCGATCATGTCCGGCGTGCCAGGCATGCACACCGACTCGCTATTGCCGTTCGATAGGTTCGGCGAGCCATCGTCGACGTTTACCGCCCAACCAGTCTTGAAGTAACCCCCCGCGCTACCCGCCTGAATGATCGGCAGGTTGTTGAGATTGCGGGCGGCGCCGTCCGACACGTCTTGGAACCAAACGGCCGCGCTATTGTCGAGCGTGGTCGTGCCATCAGCCTCGGGGATGCCGTCCAGCATGGACACGAGCTTGGCGAACTTCTGCGCGTAGTAGCTGTCGATCCTCAGCAGCATCTCGATTGCGTTGGGTACGCAGGAGCCCTGCATACTCGCGTTGTCGAGGCGCTTGCTGAGGCTCGCGGAATCGTGGAGGACATCCAAGCCCCTGAACACGAAGTTGCCCGGATATTTCAACCAGATGATGGGGTTTACGTTGCACACGGCAGACAGGACTGCGACAGCCGAATACACGTCCGCCGCATCCAAGCTGTCCGTGATCTTGTTCGTGATGGCGTCGCTGTTGGTGGAGCGGATCGCCGTTGCTTCGACGTTCGCTTGCGTCGCACCGAGACGAGTGGCGACCTCTGCGTTGCACTGAGCTGACGCAAACACTTTTTCCGTCTGCTGCAGCAGCTCCTTCCAAGCCTCGAGCTTCATGCGGTCCGAGCGGCTCATGTCGGATCTGTGCAGCGCGTCGAGATCATGGCGCACTAGATCGAGGATGCTCTTGCCGCGCGCCGCCTGGTAGCTATCGGCGGAAGTGGGCGCGCCGGGCTGGAACAGGCCCGTCAGGCTGCTGAACGCCTGCGCGATGGGCTGCGCATCGAAGCGCGTTTCCGCGCCCTGGTACGAGATCGCCGATTGCGGCGACTCCTTCAGTTGCCCGCTCACACTCAGGAGTAGAGGCGTGCCTTGTGGGCTCAATTGCTGAGCCAGGACGTGATCCAACGAGGGCCCGAGCGGCATGGCGTTGAACTTCGTCGCTGAATTGAAGCTGAACGGGTCGTTGCTGTTGGGCGTGACGGGTTGGCAAGTGAAGTACGAGCCATAAACGTTGAGATACGGATCGTTGCCCTGACCGCGCTTCATGTCCACGGTCCACTCGTTCATGGCGCGGATGCCGCGGGGGATGAGCAGCTTGCCAGCGAACGGCGCGAGCGGAGCCAAGGTGGTCGGCAAGAGATCCGCAGCCTCGAGCGCGCCGTGGGACTTCGTAGGAAAGAAGCGCGTCGTGATGCAGCCATAGTGCGTGAACATCGCGATCAGGCGCTTCGGTGGGCTCACGGACTGCGCTTTCGCGCCGCGGCCGCCCAGTGATCCCAGGAACGGCGCAGCGACGACAGCCCCGCCCAGGCCTCGCAACAAGATTCTACGGTTCATCTGCCTCGTTATTTCTTGAGCCGAGCGAGCGATCGCGACTTTCCCGATCGCTTGCCAACCGCACTCGAAGTGTAACACGGCACTCGCGCGACCGTGATCGGTGAGGGGTGAGCGGGGCGCGAGAAAATGGGAAAACTGCTGAGCGGAGATTATTCGTCAGCACGGCGAAGTTTTTTTCGTCCCCTCGCAAATGGACGGTGCTGCTAGGCGACGCACGAAAGTTGCCTGGAGTTGCCGGCGACCCTCGCGCTGGCAGGGGCGTGACTCTTGCGACGCTCGAACCACCGCATATATGGTCGCGCGACAAATTCGTGCAGATGCGGGAGAGCCAGATGAAGCGACCATATGCAGTGTTCCTTGCGACGGTGGTGATTGCCAGCTGTTCTTCGACGGACAAGACGCCAGACGGCGGCGGCGGTGCGGCTGGCATGAGTGCCGCCGGGAGCAGCGGTACGCCGAACCACGCCGGCAGCGCTGGGCACAGCGGCGGCGCGGGCGGCCTGAACGCGGCGGGGCAGGGCGGTACGAGCGCGGCCGGCACGAGCGGTAGCGGGGGCAAGGGCGGTGCTTTCGGAACGGGCGGGGGAAGTGGTGTGGCTGGCGCATACGGAGGTGGCGCCGGTGTTGGCGGCTCAGCCGGCCGCGGTGGTGGCAGTGGTGCGGCTGGTGGCGGCGGTAAGGGGGGTGCGGCTGGGGGCGGTGGCGTGAGTGGTGCAGGTGGTGGCGGCGGCAAGGGTGGCGCGAGCGGCAACGGAGGGAGTGCGGGCGCTGCTGGCGGGTCAGCCAAATACTGCGACACTCATCCGCTGTCGCCGGCGCCGATTGTCGTGACCGATCGCTTCGATTTCGACAATGTCGGCGTTCTGACGCAATTGGTCGAACATGCTGCACCCAGCGTGTGCGACGAGGCCGCCGTTGCCAATGCCGTCGGCGATTGCGGCGAGTGGACGTACACGCCCGACGCAACCAGCCCGAGCGCGGTCAAGCGCCAATGGATCTCCGATCCCAGTAGCGTCAAGTATGCGCCCGTGTGCATGGCTGCTGGCATGACTCGTGTCACGTTCGCGGCCAAGGGCAAGGTCGGCGGCGAGAAGGTGAGCTTCGGCGCTTCGCAGGCGACGCCGATCGAAATCACCCTGACCACCACCTGGACGCAATACGCGATTTCACTGACAGGCGTGAATTACAACACG
>Ga0070672_100003359_pt1 | contig 10371 bp, 13 predicted proteins | sample KBSM13metaG_FD_66151 | JGI IMG/M metagenome (GOLD analysis project Ga0070672, IMG submission 66151) | Miscanthus rhizosphere microbial communities from Kellogg Biological Station, Michigan, USA - KBS M1-3 metaG | ecosystem: Host-associated > Plants > Roots > Rhizosphere > Soil ... | reverse complement strand
AGCGGACGATCGGCCATCAGAACTGGAAGTAGATGAAGGGTGCCACGCCCTCCGGGCCGAGGACGCTCGTCACCATCAGCGCCAGCGCCAGCACCGTCGCCTGGGCGAGAACGGGGAGTCGCGAGAAGCGCGCCATCACGACGCGCGGGAGGCGCGCGGGGAGGTACTGCGAGCCGATGCCGACCGCGATCGCCAGCAGCACCCCGCTCGTGACGAGCGGGGACGGCTCGCCCCAGCCGGTGAAGAGCCCCTCGATCATGTCCCACGCGGACCCGAACGAGTCCGAGCGGAAGAAGATCCAAGCGAAGCAGACGAAGTGGAAGGTCAGGATCCGTGCCCGCCACCGCGGCCAGCCTGCGAGAGGACGGGCAGGGGCGGCCCTCCGACCGTGCCACCAGCGCTCGCCCGCCAACGCGACTCCGTGGAGCCCGCCCCACACCACGAACGTCCACGCGGCGCCGTGCCAGAGCCCGCCGATCAGCATCGTCAGCATCAGGTTCCGATACGTGAGGACGGTCCCCTTCCGGTTGCCGCCGAGCGGGATGTACACGTAGTCGCGCAGCCAACGCGAGAGCGTCATGTGCCAGCGCCGCCAGAAGTCCTGGACGGAGACGGCCGCGTACGGCGAGTCGAAGTTCTGGGGGAACGAGAAGCCGAGCAGCAGCGCGATGCCGATCGCGATGTCGGTGTAGCCCGAGAAGTCGGCGTAGATCTGCACCGCGTAGGCGTAGACGGCGATCAGGATCTCGAGCGACGAGTGCTGCCCGGGAGCCGCGAAGACCTGGTCGACGATCGAGGAGGCGAGGTAGTTCGCGATCACGACCTTCTTGAAGAGGCCGGTCGCGATGAGGTAGAAGGCGCGGCTCGTGTCGACCCGGCGCGGGTCGCGCGGCTTCTCGATCTGCGGGATCAGCTCCGACGGCCGCACGATCGGGCCGGCGACGAGGTGCGGGAAGAAGGACAGGTAGACGGCGAACTTCTCGAGGGTCGTCGGCTCGAACTCGCCGCGGTACGCGTCGACCACGTAGCTGATCGCCATGAACGTGAAGAAGGAGATCCCGACCGGGAGCACGATCGCCTTCAGGGAGAGCGGGAGGTCGTAGCCGACGATCGCCGCCATGTTGTCGGTCGAGGAGACGAAGAAGTCGTAGTACTTGAAGTAGCCGAGGACGCCGAGGTTGCCCGCGAGCGCGAGGAAGAGGAGGCTCTTGCGTCTGGCGCGATCCGTGGTGCGCCAGATGCGCACCGCCAGCATCTGGTTCCAGATCGTGCAGCCCGCCAGCAGGAGGACGAAGCGCCAGTCCCACCAGCTGTAGAAGACGTAGCTCGCGGCGATGATGAACGGTCGCCAGCGGTGCGGCCAGGGCATCGTCAGCCACGAGAGCGGCAGGACGATCAGGAAGAAGATCGCGAAGGTGGCGGTGGGGAAGAGCAAGCTCGCGAAAGGGTACGTCCGGCGCGGCCGGCGAAACGGGCGCTAGAGGCGCTGCTCGACCGTTGCCTCGGCGTCGTCGAGGCGGGGCGGCAAGCGGGTCACAGCGGTGTCGCCGTCGCCATCGGCTCCCTCGAGCAACGTGTGCTCGACGGGCGGGCTGAACCACGCCGGGTCGGCGGTCACGGGACCGCTCGGCGCGGCGACGTAGACCGGCTGCTCCGGCCGCCGGTCGGCGCGCGAGGCAGCCCACTCGATCAGGGCGACGAGCACCCAGGCGCCCACCATCACACCGCCGATCGCGACGGGGTCGAGGTCGGCGATCGCGGCCGCGGCGGCCGCGGCGGCGAGAAAGAGGCCCTCGAGGAGGAGCCGCGGGACCTGCGGGCGCCGGCGAGCGGGGGAGTCCAGCGCGCCGACCCAGGCGTAGCTTCCCGGCGCGGGTTGCAGCGCATGGTCGTCGGCGGACCTCGGGAGCGCGGCGGCGGGGTCGAGCCGTCGCACTTCTTCGTGCAGTTGCGTGACCTGCTCCTCGAGTCGGGCGAGAGCGCCGGCGACGTCGTCTGGCTGCGGCTCGCTCATGCCGGCCCCTCGAGGTCGTCCATCGCCGACAGCGCCTCCTGCGCCTTGGCGTGGACGCGGGCGCGCCGCTCCTCGAGCGACTCGTCCCGCGCGGGAGGCCCTGGTAGCTCGGCTGCGGGAGCGTCGGGGTCCCGGGATTCGGCGAGCTTGCGGCGGAGCTCCTCGGCCGGGTCCCCGGCGGGCGATACCGGCGGCGGCGGCGCCGGGGCTTCCGTCCGATCCCGCCGCGCGGCCAGCAGGCGCGCGAGCGCGGCGATGCCGACGAGCCCCGCCGTCCAGCCTATGAGCCTGCGCACGCTGCCATCGTACCCCGGGCCGCTGCTACCCTTCCGCGGCTTCCTGCCATGCCGCGCGACGCCGCTCCCGGGCGCCGCATCACCCGGCGTGGCCGATTCAGACCGAGGGAAGGAGAGAGGGAACGCGTGACCGAGTACGAGATTCTGCTGTTGCTGGACCCCGAGCTGGCCGAGGAGAAGCAGGCCGAGGCCGTGGACCGGCTGCGCGGCCTGATCGAGCAGGGCGGCGGGACGCTCGAGCGCCACGACGTGTGGGGCCGGCGCCGGCTCGCCTATCCGATCGACAAGAAGGAAGAGGGCGTCTACCACCTCGTCAGCTTCAGCTCGAACGCAGAGACGCTCGACGAGATCTCGCGTGTGCTCAAGATCGACGACGGCGTGATGCGTCATATGGCGACACGGCGCCCCGAGGGGGGTCCTTCCGAGCCAATGGCGGCGGCCGCCGAGATCAGCGACCATGTCGAGACCGATCCCGCGGACGCCCTTGAGGAGGACGAGTAAATGGCAGCTTCCGTCAACAGAGTCGTTGTCGTCGGGAACCTCACCCGGGACCCGGAGCTGCGTCACACGCCGAGCGGCACGCCGGTCTGCTCCCTCCGCATCGCGGTCAACACGCGCCGCAAGGACGCGTCGGGACAGTGGGCGGACAAGGCGAACTACTTCTCGGTGAGCGTCTTCGGCCAGCAGGCGGAGAACTGTGCCCAGTACCTGGCGAAGGGACGGCCCGTGGCCATCGACGGCCGCCTCGAGTGGCGCGAGTGGGAGCAGGACGGCAACAAGCGCGAGGCGGTCGAGATCGTCGCCGACTCCGTGCAGTTCCTCGGCAGCCGCGGCGACGGCGACGGGGGCGGCGGCGGCGGCTACATCCCCGCTGACGCGCCCGCGACGCCCGCCGGCGACTTCCCCTCGTCCCCGACCGACGACGACATCCCGTTCTAGGAGACCACGAGAATGGCTGCGAAGACGCAACCGCGCAAGCGGCCGGGCCCCGGGACGACCGGGGGACGCCGCAAGAGCTGCTACTTCTGCAAGGACAAGGTGGTCGAGGTGGACTACAAGAACGTCAACCAGCTCCGGCGCTACATCTCGGAGAGGGGCAGAATCCGCAACGGCCGTATCACCGGGGCGTGCCGGCGCCACCAGCGCCAGGTCGCCGTGGCGGTCAAGCGTGCCCGCGAGATGGCGCTCCTGCCCTACGGGCAGGGGTCGTGATGGAGGTCATTCTCCGCAGCGACGTCGAGAAGCTTGGCCTGAAGGGCGAGGTCGTCGACGTGAAGCGCGGCTACGCGCGGAACTACCTGCTCCCCCGGAAGCTGGCGGAGGTCGCCACGCCGGGCCGGGTCGCCGAGATCCGCCGGATCGACGAGGAGCGAGCGCGCCACGAGGCGCGCTCGGCCGAGCAGGCCGCCGGCATCGCCGACACGCTGACGAAGACGGTGCTCCGCTTCGAGGTGAAGGCCGGGCCGACCGGTGCGCTATTCGGCTCCGTCACGCCGACCGACATCGCCGAGGAGCTCTGGAGGACGCGCAAGATCCGCGTCGACCGGCGCAAGATCGACCTCGACGTGATCAAGCGGATCGGCCGCTTTTCCATCCCGGTGCACGTCTTCGAGGGCGTCACCGCGGAGGTGAAGACCCTCGTCGTGCCGGAGGGCGGTGAGCTGCCGCCCGAGGAAGAGCTGGCGGCCCTCGAGGCGGCCGAGCAGGCGGAGGCCGAGGCGGCCGCCGCCGCGCACGCCGAGGCGATCGAGGCGACCGAGGCCGCGCTCGCCGAGGATCTCGTGGAGGACTCCCTCGAGGAGGAGCCTTTCGCGGACGAGCTTCCCACGGAGGATCCGCCCGAGACCTCGGGCGAGCCCGAGAGCGTCTGACGCAAGGGCCCCGCCGGGCCCTTGCGTCTCCACAGTTCCGTCCACACAGCCCACAACCGCGGCCGGCGAGCTGTGGACGACCGCGCGAAATCCTCGCAGCGAGCGGGCGACCCGCCGGAACAACTCCGCGGCCGCGGTGGAGAACCGTGTCCGGCGCGGGGGATAGAATGGGAACGTGTGTTCTTTTTTCCCTGCACGCCCGTGCCTCGTAACCGGGTGATCGGCACAAGTGGACACGTCACTCTCTGACGGCTTACATCCCACGTCGTGAGCGTCGCCCACGCATCGTTGACGGCCGAGGTGCCGCCGCAGAACCTCGAGGCCGAGGAGGCCGTGCTCGGGGCGATGCTCCTCTCCGAGACCGCGATTGGCGCCGTCACCGAGATCCTCAGCGCGGAGGACTTCTACCGTGGCTCCCACGGGACGATCTACCGCACCTGCCTGGCGCTCTGGGCGAAGGGCGAGCCCGTCGACGCGATCACGCTGGCGAACGAGCTCGAGGAGCGCGGGGAGCTCGAGCAGATCGGAGGCGCGTCGCGCGTCGCCGAGCTCGCGGCGCTCGTCTCGGCCACGGCGAACGCCGAGCACTACGCGCGCATCGTCAAGGAGACCTCGACGCTGCGGGGCCTGATTCGGGTAGGCCAGGAGATCGCCCGGCTCGGCCGCGAGCGGCTCGGCGAGACGGCCGAGCTCGTCGACCAGGCGGAGCAGATCGTCTTCGATCTCTCGCAGGAGCGCGTTCGGGGCGACTTCGACCACATCGGCCCGCTCCTCACCGAGAGCTTCGAGCGGATCACGAAGCTCTACGAGGCGGGCGCCGAGGTCACCGGAGTCCCCTGCGGCTTCCGCGACCTCGACCGCCTCACATCGGGGTTCCAGCCGGGAAACCTCGTGATTCTCGCCGCGCGGCCGTCGATGGGGAAGTCGGCGCTCGCGCTCTGCATCGCCGCCAACCTCGGCGTCCGCAGCTCGACGCCCGTCGCGCTGTTCACGCTCGAGATGTCGAAGGCCGAGGTGACGCAGCGCCTCATGTGCAGCGAGGCGAAGGTCGAGTCCGACCGCATCCGCTCCGGCAAGCTGACGCAGGAGGACTGGCCGCGGCTGACGGCGGCCTGCGACAAGCTTATGAAGGCACCGATCTGGGTCGACGACACCGGCTCGATCACGATGATGGAGCTCCGCTCGAAGGCCCGTCGGCTCAAGGCGCGGGAGCCGGCGCTCGGGCTGATCGTCGTCGACTACCTCCAGCTGATGACGTCGGGCGGCACGGTCGAGAACCGCGTCCAGGAGGTCTCGCAGATCTCGCGCAACCTCAAGGTGCTCGCGCGCGACCTCGACGTCCCGATCCTCGCGCTCTCGCAGCTCTCCCGCGCGGTCGAGCAGCGCGCAGACAAGCGCCCGATCCTGTCCGACCTGCGCGAGTCGGGGTCGATCGAGCAGGACGCCGACCTCGTGTTCTTCGTGTACCGCGACGAGTACTACAACGGCGAGGAGTCCGACCAGCAGGGACTCGCGGAGGTGATCCTCGCCAAGCACCGCAATGGTCCGACAGGTACAGGTGCCGACGCGGTCAAGCTGAGCTTCCTGCGCCGGTACGCGAAGTTCACGGACCTCGCGGGCGCCGCAGCCGCCTGAGCGGATCCCCTGCTGTGCTACTCCTCGGTCGTGGCCGGGGCGATCGTGGCGATGGGAGGCGGCCCGCTTCTGCACGCCGAGGCGAGGCTCGAGGACGAGCTGCTGCGGCTGGCCCCCTCCGAGCGGCCGGTCGTCTGCTTCCTGGCGACCGCCGTCGGCGACGACGCCGGTGCGCTCGTGTCGTTCTACGAGGCCTTCGCACCGCGTGACTGCCGGCCGACGCATATCGAGCTGTTCGGCATGCCCGACGATCCGGCCGGCCGCATCGCCGAGGCCGACGTCGTCCACGTGCACGGCGGCAACACGGCGAACATGCTCGCGCCGTGGCGATTGCACGGTGTGGACGAGGCGCTCACGGCGGCCTGGCGGCGCGGCGCGGTGCTCGGCGGGTGGAGCGCGGGCGGGTGCTGCTGGTTCGACGCCTTCGTGACGGACTCGTTCGGCCCGGAGCTCCGCGGCCGACGGGTCGCGGGCCGTGCCGACCCGGCGGCTGTGAACCCGGCCGCGCGTGGGCGGGGGCGGCCGTGACGCACGAGGTCCGGCTGACGAGCGGCGACCGGGTGCTCTTCCCGGACGTAGGTGTGACGAAGCGCGACCTGTTCGACTACTACGGCGCGATCGCGCCGGCGATCCTCCCCCATCTCCGGGACCGGCCGTTCACGATGAAGCGGACTCCGATGGGTGTGGGGACGCCGTCGTACTTCCAGAAGCAGGCGCCGAAGGGCATGCCGTCGTGGATCCCGACCCGCGCGTTCCGCACCGTTCGCCGCAGCGGCGAGTCGCGGATGGTCGACTTCCCGCTCGTCGGCACGCCCGAGTCTCTGCAGTGGATGGTGCAGATGAACTGCATCGACATGAACGCGTGGTACTCGCGCGTCGACCGGCCCGACAGGCCGGACTACGTCGTCTTCGACCTCGATCCGCCCGACGGGCAGTTCGCGCTCTGCATCCGCGCCGCGCACCTGCTGCACGAGCTCCTCGAGTCGCACGAGCTGCGCTCGTACGTGAAGACGAGTGGCGCGGACGGGATCCACGTGCTCGTTCCGATCGCACGTCGCTACGACTTCGGCGACACGTACGCCTTCGCCGAGGCCGTCGCGCGACGGCTCGAGGCGGACAACCCCGGCGTCGTGACGACCGAGTGGCTGAAGCGCAAGCGCGAGGGCGTCCTTCTCGACCACCGGCAGAACGGCCACGGCAAGACACTTGCCTCCGTCTACTCCGTGCGCCCCAAGCCGGCTGCGCCGGTGTCGACGCCACTCCGCTGGGAGGAGCTGGCCGACGACGTCCGTCCCGAACGGTTCACGATGCCGGTCGCGCTCCAGCGTGTTGCCGCGCACGGCGACCTGTTCGCGCCGACGCTCGCCGGGGGGCAGTCGCTCGGCGCCGCGCTGAAGCGGCTCGGTTGAACGTCTCTGCAGCCGGGCCGCGTGCGAGAATGGCGCACGTGCCCGCGACCGTGATCGTCGGCGCGCAGTGGGGCGACGAGGGGAAGGGCAAGATCGTCGACCTGCTCGCCCAGGAGTCCGACCTCGTCGGCCGCTACCAGGGTGGCCCGAACGCGGGGCACACGATCGTCGTCGACGGCGAGACGTACAAGATCCGCGCGATCCCGTCGGGCATCGTCGCCGGTGTCGCGAGCGCGATCGGCGCGGGCTGCGTCGTCGACCCGGAGGTGCTGATCGGGGAGCTCGACGAGCTCGAGTCCCGAGGGCACCGGACGGACGGGCTCGTCTTCGTCTCGGGCAACGCACACCTGATCATGCCGTGGCACGTCGCGCTCGACGGCGCCCGTGAGCGGCGTCTGGGCAAGCTGCAGATCGGGACAACGCGTCGCGGGATCGGCCCTGCGTATGCGGACAAGGCAACCCGCATCGGAATCCGCGTCCAGGATCTGCTCGACCCGAAGATCCTGCGGGAGAAGGTCGAGCTCGCCGCCGGCGAGAAGAACGTGTGGCTGGAGCGCGTCTACGGGATCGACCCGTTCGACGCCGAGGACGTCGTCGCGCGTACGCTCGAGCAGGCAGAGCGCCTCGCGCCCTACGTGGCAGACACCTCGCTGCTCGTCGATCGTGCCCTGCGCGACGGGCGGCGCGTCCTCTTCGAAGGCGCCCAGGGAACGCTGCTCGACCTCGACCACGGCACGTATCCGTTCGTCACCTCTTCGAGCCCGATCGCCGCCGGCGCCGCGGTGAGCTTCGGCCTCGGGCCGCAGCGGATCGACGAGGTTCTCGGGGTCTCGAAGGCCTATGTGACCCGAGTCGGCGAGGGGCCGTTCCCGTCCGAGATCGACGGGCACGCGCAGGAGCGCGTGCGTGAGCTCGGCGGTGAGTTCGGCACCGTGACGGGACGCGTGCGCCGCTGCGGCTGGCTCGACCTCGTCGCACTGCGCTTTGCCGTCCGCGTCAACGGCATCACGTCGCTCGCGCTGACGAAGCTCGACGTCCTCTCGTCGTTCGACGAGATTCCGGTCTGCGTGCGCTACCGCCTTCCCGACCGGTCCGAGACCGAGGACTTCCCGGCCCACCAGTCCGACTTCCACCACTGCGCACCGGTGTTCGAGACGCTCGCCGGCTGGAACGAAGACCTGACCGGCTCCGCGCTCCCCGACGCGGCCGCCGACTACGTCTCCTTCGTCTCCGACGCGCTGGACGTCCCCGTCACCCTCGTCGGCACCGGCGCCTCGCGCGACGCGGTGCTCTCGCTCCAGCCCTAGTGCTCCGTCCCGGAAGTCCCTTGATGATCCTGGCGCGCGAGAAGCAAGCAGCGCAAGGACGCAGGGAGCGCCAGTACTGGAGACGTAGTGGCGCGACCGAGGACCCCGCGATGCGCCGCTTCGCAGCCGCCAGCGCGCAAGCGATGTCCGGGACGGAGCACTGGTAGACGCTCGATGCGCGTCCTCGTCGTTGGCTCGGGGGGTCGAGAGCACGCACTCACGTGGCGCCTCTCGTCGTCGCCGGGGCTGACCGAGCTCCATGCTGCGCCCGGGAATCCCGGGATCGCGAGGCTCGCGACCTGCCATCCGGTCGCTGCCGACGACGCAGAGGGCCTGCTCGGCCTGGCGCGGTTCCTCGGCGTCGATCTCGTCGTCGTGGGGCCCGAGGCGCCTCTGGTCGCGGGCGTCGCCGACGTGCTCCGCCACGCGGGGCTCACGGTTTTCGGGCCGTCGGCCGCGGCGGCGCGGATCGAGGGGTCGAAGTCCTTCGCCAAGGACGTGATGGCCGCGGCAGGCGTCCCGACCGCCGCCTTGCTCGACTCGACCCGCGTTCCGTGCGTGCTCAAGGCCGACGGTCTGGCTGCCGGCAAAGGGGTCGTCGTCTGTCGGACGGAGGCCGAGCTGGTAGCCGGAGTCGAAGTCGCTCGCGGATTCGGCGGCGACGTCGTCGTCGAGGAGCTGCTCGACGGGCCCGAGGTGTCGCTTTTCGCCGTCTGCGACGGAACCGACGCGCTCGTCCTCGCGCCTTCGCGGGACTTCAAGCGTGCCTACGACGGCGACGAGGGCCCGAACACCGGAGGAATGGGGTCGTTTGCCCCCGTTCCCGACATCGGCGACGACGCGCTCGACGGTTTGGTCGAGACGTGCATCCGGCCCGTTCTCGGCGAGCTGGCTCGCCGTGGAAGCCCCTTTGTCGGCACGCTCTTTGCGGGGCTGATGCTCACCGCGGACGGCCCCCGCGTGCTCGAGTACAACTGCCGCTTCGGCGATCCGGAGACGCAGTCCGTGCTTCCGCTGGTCGACGGGGATCTTCTAGCGGCGTTGGCAGCGGCCGCGGGCGGGTCGCTGAGCGGCGTCGCGCTGGGCCGGCTCGCGGCCGCCGCGGTAACGGTCGCTCTTGTCGCCGGTGACTACCCGAGCTCCGGCGACCGCGGAACCACGATCGAGGGAATCGCGGATGCCGCGGCAGAGGGAGCGCTGGTCTTCCACGCCGGTACCGCGCTGAACGACGGCCGGCTCGTGACCAACGGCGGCCGTCTTCTCGGCGTGACGGCGACAGGCCCGACGCTCGCAGATGCGCGCTCCGCGGCGTACGCGGCCGCCGACCGCATCCGCATCCCGGGCGCCCGCCGCCGGGAGGACATCGCGCGCACCGACGCTCTCGCCGGTTGACGGGTGATTTCCGCAAAGAGCGCACCTCCCTTGGGGCACCCCAACCCACCACCCACTTTTCATTCTATCGCCGGAACGGGCAACAGTGGGTCACGAAAGTGTGTCGACACTGCACCAACTTCGTCACGGATCGCCCCTCCGGCGCGGCCTCTAGACTGACGGCGTGATCGCTCGCTACGCGCGTCCCGCCATGACCCAGGTCTGGTCGGACGAGGCGAGGCTCGCCAGGATGCTCGAGGTCGAGCTCGCGGCGCTCGAGGGCTGGCGCGCGCTCGGCGTGGTCCCCGGGGACGCCGTGGCGCGCATCCGGTCCGGCGCGCAGCCGCCCTCCGCAGCCCGCGTGGCCGAGCTCGAGCGGGAGACGAACCACGACGTCGCCGCGTTCGTCGACGCCGTTGCCGGGTCCCTGGGCGAGGACGGGCGCTGGTTCCACTTCGGCCTCACGTC
>Ga0070672_100003354_pt1 | contig 10377 bp, 10 predicted proteins | sample KBSM13metaG_FD_66151 | JGI IMG/M metagenome (GOLD analysis project Ga0070672, IMG submission 66151) | Miscanthus rhizosphere microbial communities from Kellogg Biological Station, Michigan, USA - KBS M1-3 metaG | ecosystem: Host-associated > Plants > Roots > Rhizosphere > Soil ... | reverse complement strand
TTTTGCTGGCGGACGAGCCGACCGGCAATCTCGACCCACAATTGGCGGTCGATATCTTGGGCTTGCTGGAAGACATCAACGAAACTGGCGTCACGGTGCTGTTCGCCACTCACGATCGCTCGCTGCTCGACGTGCGCCCCCGGCGCGTCGTGGTGCTCGACGAGGGCAAGGCCACCGACGTCCCCAACGGCTTGGATGACGTTGCGGAGTTGGTCGGCAAGCGCGTGGCGTGAAGGATCGACAATGACTCCCATCGAACGAGCGTGGCGCGGCACCAAGAACGATTGGCGAATGCACGCCTTGAGCGTGTTCTCGGTGGCCGTGGCCTTCGTCTGCCTGGCCTCGGCGCTCTTGGTCGTGGTCAACGTGAGCCACGTCAAGGACCGCTGGTCGAGCACCGGGCGAGCTTCGGTTTACCTGAAAAAGGGGGCTGATCGCCAGCAAATCGCCAGCCTCGAGCGGGCGCTGCGCGGAAGTCTGGGCGTGACCGAGGTCAAATTCGTGTCCAGCGAAGACGCGCGCCACGAAATGACCGGCCAGAGTGACGACCCGATCATCGACTCACTGCCGACCGAAGCCTTTCCTGCCTCGCTCGAGGTGAGCATCCAGAGTGAAGTCGCCGCGGGTCGACTCGATCAGCTTTCGCAACAACTCGCCGCGCTGCCCGCGGTGGATCGCGTCGAGACCTACGCCGCGTGGAGCGATCGCTTGGCGGCGCTCTTGGCCGGTGGCGTGACGGCCTCGGGGCTACTGGCGTTGGTCGTGCTCGCGGCAGTGATCAGCGTGGTCTCGTCCACGATCCGACTCGCGCTGCAGCGGCGCCGCATCGAAGTCGAAGTGTTGAAGCTGGTGGGCGCGACCGACGACTACGTGCGCCGCCCGTACGTGGTGGAAGGCGCGGTGCAGGGCGCGCTCGGTGCTACGCTCGCGCTCGTGCTCTTGGGCGTGCTGTTCGCCATCGTGCAGAGCCAGTTCGATGCCAGCTTTGCCACCTTGATTGGCCTCAAACCCTCGTTTTTGCCGTGGAGCGTGGCGCTCGCGCTGGTCGTCTCGGGCGCGCTGCTGGGCGCGCTCGCAGCCCTGCTCAGTGTGCGAAGGCTGCTCAGCGCATGAAGTCGGTGCGCCTCGGCCCAGTCGTAGGTGTGCTCTTGCTGGCCGCGAGCGCCGCCGCGCTCAACGCGCCGGCCGCTGCGCTCGAGCCCGACGATCAGACCGACCCCGCGGAAGCCGCCGACCCGGCGCCCACGCCCGCTGCAGCCGCCGCGGCTGCTGCCCGGCGCGATCTCGGGGGCGACGCAGAACGTCGCCTGAGCGAGCTCACTCGCCAGACTCAAGCCGGCAAAGCCGAGCTCGAACGGCTCGGCAAAGAGACGGACAGCGCGCACGCGCGCACGGTCACGCGGGGGCGCGCCTACGTGCTCCTGGCCAAGGCCGGCCTGCTGCCGGTCGGCGGCGGCTTCGAGGCCTTGGTCGAGCACGCGGTGCGCCTCGAGCGCCTGCGCAATGCCATCGGTTCCGACCTGAAGCTCGAACGCGAGCTCAGCCAGCGCCGCGTGTCACTCGGTCGCCAACTGCTCGACCTCGAGGCGCGCCGTTCCACGTTGGAGAACGAAGTCCGAGCCATGAGCGCCGCGCAGAGCGCGTTGCTCTCGGAACAGGACCGCGCGAGCGCCTTCGCGCACGCGTTTTCGGGCAGTGTCGGCTCGTCGCACACCGCGGTTTACGGCGCGGGCGTCGGACCCTCCGACAGCGCGCCGCAGGCCGGCGGCTTTGCTGGCCTGAAAGGGCGCTTGCCCTTTCCGATCACGGGTCGCAGCGAAATTCGCAGCGCTGAGCGCGCCGGTTCCGAAGGGCCGGGCCTGGAAATGTTCGCTCCCGCGGGCTCCGTGGTGCGCGCGGTGCACGCGGGACGCGTGGCGTTCGCCGACTCGTACGCGGCGTATGGTCGCAGCGTGATCCTCGATCACGGCGGCGGTTACTACACGGTCAGCGCGAACCTGGGCTCGATCGACGTCAAGGTGGGCGACGATTTGTCCTCGGGCACGCGCCTAGGCACGGTCGGCCTTAGCGACGGTGCTGCACGCCTGTACTTCGAAATCCGGGCCGGCAAGAGCACGCTCCCGCCCGCGGACTGGTTCGGCATTTGAGCGTGTCACTGGGCTAAGCTCGGCCGCCCATGGGTTCAGCCCTTTTTCTGGTCTGCGCTTTACTGTGCTTGGGCTACCTCGCGCGCCGGCTCGGCCGACTGCCGGAGAACGCGGCGGAGGTGCTGAATCGCTTCGTGATCGACATTTGCGTTCCGGCCACGGTGCTGCGGCTGGTGCCGAAGATGACCGTGAGTCCGGCGCTGGCGGTTTTGGTAGTGGTGCCTTGGGCGATGGCGGGACTCGCCTATCTGACGGCACGCCTCGCGCAACGATTGTTCAGCTTGGATCGTGCGGACACCACGGCGCTTTTTCTGGCGACGGCGCTCGGCAACACCTCGTTTCTCGGCTTTCCGCTGTGTAGCGGCCTGTTCGGCGAGAGCTCGCTGCCGTTCGCAGCGGTGTACGATCAGCTCGGCTCGTTTCTGCTGCTCAGCACCGTGGCGCCGCTCGCGCTCGGCAAAGTGAGCGGTGACGCGCGCGTGACCCCGAGCGAGCTCGCGCGGCGCGTGTTGCTCTTCCCGCCGTTCTTGGCGCTGTTACTCGCGCTCTTGCCGCTGCCCCACCCGGCCGCGCTCGAGCCGGTGCTGACCGCCGCCGCGGCACCACTCGTGCCGCTCGCCATGTTCGCGGTCGGTCTGAAGCTACGGTTTTCGCCGCCGCGGCCGAAACGCGTTTTCGGACTCGGGCTCGCGCTGAAGCTATTCATCTTTCCGGGCGTCGCCTGGGGCTTGGCGCACGCGTTGGGCGCACGCGGTCTGGTGCTCCAGGTCGCCGTGTTGGAGACCGCGATGCCGACCATGATCACGGCCGGCGCGCTGATGATGGCGCACGGTGTGGCGAGCGAGCTTGCGGCTGCGTTCGTCAGCTGGGGGCTGATTTTTTCGCTGCTGAGCGTCCCCGCCTGGTCGCTCTTGGTTCGCTGAGCGCGGCTGCGCCTGGCCGAGCTGCTCAGCTCCTGCTAATCCTGAAGCCGATGCTTCGATGTGGGTTTGGGGGTTGGGGCGCGCGTGCTGTCTGCAGCGGGCTCGTTCTGTCGTTTGCGAGCGTGTCGCTCGCGCAATCGTCGGCCAGCTTTCCGGCGTCTCCGCCCGCTGCTCCGCCCGCGGCCGCTGCTCCGCCCGCGGCCGCGCCTCCGTCCGCTCGAGCCGCCAGCCCGGCGCCGCCAGCAGTGGTGCCCACGGCCGCGCCGCCAGCCGCAGCCGTGCCGCGCCTGCCTCCGGCGACGCCCGATCAAGCGCTGCCCAATTTCGGTCCTGGCTTCGCCCCCGCGCTGCTCCCGTACCGCGCAGGGCTACCGATTCCGCCGGGCTATCATGTCGAGCATCGCGCTGCCAACGGCTTGATCTACGGTGGCTTGAGCACGCTGGTCATCGCCTACACGACCGCGATTGTGTTGGGCGCGACCGCCGACGTCAAAGCCGGCACGGGTTGGTTGGCGTTGCCGGTGATCGGGCCCTGGGCGGCCATTGGTGCGCGCAGCTACCATTGCAGTAACGATCCACTGCTCGCCAACAAGTGCGTCAGCGGCGCATTCAGCGAGGTGCAAACGATCGCCATCTTGTCCGCTGACGCCGTGGTGCAGGCGACTGGGGCAGTGTTGTTCGTCGCCGGGCTTGCGAGCGGGCACGACGAGCTCGTGCGCAATGACCTGCCAGTCAGCGTCCGAGTGTTGCCGCGGGCGGTTGGTGCGAACGGCTTCGGGATCGGCGTCGACGGCCGGTTTTGAGCCGCTTCTGACGGGTCAGCGGGGGCGGGCGCTTTTTCGAGCAACCGGCGCGGCTCCTGTACCGATCAGGCAGGGCGCAAGCAAATGCGCCCGGACCCAAAGGAGTATTGCAAAATGACCACTCGTGTTGCCGTCGGCGGACCGCCGACTTCCGTCTACCCGACCACGACCGCGCCGCGCGTCACCCCCGAGCCCGCGCGCCCCTTTCAGCAAGTGATGAACGCCAGCTCGGCGGCCATCGTCAGGGGCGCCGAGGCTGCGGTCACGCATCTGCCCGGCGGCAGTATCTTGGCCGCAGCCATGCGACCCGGGGGCTCGGGCCTCGGCTCCGGATTGTCGGCGGGCAACCCGTACGGGCCCAGCACCGCCCTCAATCGCCCGGAAGGCCCGACCGGCACGGCGACGTCCGCGCTCGACGCGGGTCTGGGCGGCAGCGTTGGTGGGGGCGATCCGAACATGCAACAGGTGCTCGCCCAAGACGCGGATCAGAACCTGTATTACCTGCAGCTGCAAGAGCAGATTAGCGCCGAAAGTCGTGGTTATTCCGCCGTTTCGAACGTGCTCAAGGCCCGCCACGACACGATGAAGAACGCCATTGGCAACATCCGCTGAGCAGTTCGCGGCCGCTCGCGACCCGAGCGGCTCGCCCGCCTCTGGGCGAGCCATGCTAGGCTTTCGTGGGCAATTGTCGCGGCTAGGAACCAATCGAGGATTTAGCCATGGGTATCGACGGTATTGGCAAGCCCCCGGGCGCAGGCATCGGGAGCATTGGCGGCGCATCAGGCAAGGATGCCGCGCGCCCGGCAGAACCGTTCAAGCTGGACGCGAGCGCGCCAGCCGCGGGCGGCAAGGTGAGCGCAGCGCTCTCCAGTCTGCAACGCGGTGAGCTGTCGCTGGATCAATATTTGGACGGCCGCGTCAGTGAGGCCACCAGCCATCTGGTCGGCAAGCTCAGCCCGGATCAACTGGAGTTCGTGAAGCAATCGCTGCGCGATCAAATGGCGACCGACCCGGTGTTGGTCGAGCTCGTGCAGCGCACCACCGGCAGTGCCCCAGCGTCCGAGCTCCGTTGACCGCCCTGCGCACGAAAGTCCCGGTCTCGGAGCTGCGGATTCTCGGGGAATACCGCGGGCTGCTCTTCATCGATAAGCCGGCGGGCTTACAAACCGAGCCCGACGCGCGCACGACCGATACGCTGCTCTCGCGCCTGGCCGCGCAACTGCGCCTGCCCGATTCGCGCCTGCACGCGCTGTCCCGGCTGGACACCGGCGTGAGCGGCGTCGTGACCATCGGGCTCAGTCCGGACTCGAACCGGCTGGTGCAAGGCTGGCGGGAGCAAGGCCGCTTCAAGCGCCGCTATTTGGGCTTGGCCACCAGCGCCATGGGCAGCTCGCTCGCGCGCGCGGGCGCGTGGTCGGAGAGCATCGGGCGAGGCGCCGGCAGCTTGCGCTCGGTCAGCGGCCGCAACCCGGAAACCGCGCATACGGATTTTGCGCGCGTGGCCAGCGCGCAGCTGGTGCGCGCCACGCCGAGCGCGCTGCATTTGCTCGCGCTCGCGCCCGTCACCGGTCGCACTCATCAACTGCGCGTGCACTGTACCGCGCACGGCTTGCCGCTGCTCGGCGATCGCGCTTATGGCGGCGCGTCGCGCTTCACCTCCGACAACGGCGCGGTCACCGCGCTGGAGCGCATTGCGCTGCACGCCGCCTGGGTCGAGCTGCCGCTGTCCGCACCGTGCCGAATCGAAGCGCCCACTCCGGCCTTTTTGCTCGACATCTGGCGTGCCTTTGCCGGCGACGCGGCAGCGTTCGAAGCGGCGCGGCGGCTCGCGCTGCCAGCGCCTGCGGAATAGCGCCCGTCCCTGGTCGCGTGTGTTTCGCGGGCCCGTGCCATCGGTTAGGGTCCCGCCGGCATGAGCCTCGCGGCGAGCCTTCGCAGATTATCGATTGCCGAACGGGTCGCGCTGCTCGCCTGGCTGCTGACCGCCGCTGCCTTGCTGGTCCGCTTACCCTTCGGGGTGAGTCACCGCGATGAAGCCTTCTACAGCGCGATGCCGTATTCGTTTCTGATCGGCAACCAGCCGTACGTGGACGAGCTGGCGATTCACCAGAACGCGGGCCTACTGCTGGTGCCTTTTTTCCGCCTGTATCTGGCGCTGACGGGTTCGGCGGACGGTCTGATCTTGTTCAATCGCGTGCTCTACTTCCTGTGCTTGGGACTCACCTCCTTTGCCGCCTACCGCTTCGTGCGGCGCATCGCCGACTTCGGCACCGCCTGTTGGAGCGCGACGGTGCTGCTCGGCTTCGGTTACTTCAATCTATTGGCTCTCAGCTACAACACTCAAGGTGCGTTCGGCTTTCTGTGCGGCACGCTGTGGGTGGCCAATGCCATGCTCGATCGCACGCCCGGGCCGCGGTTGTTCGTCGCTAGCCTGTTCTTCCTGCTGGCCGTCTTCAGCTACCCGGGTCTAGTGATCGCCGTACTGCCGTACGGCGTCATCGTGCTCGCGTGGTTGTATTTCAAGCGCGGCAGGCGGGCTTGCGTCAACGGGCTGCTCGGTCTCGCTGCGGGCGCTCTCGTGGCGCTGCTGGCGCTGCTCGGGCTCGCTTTTTGGATCGGTCGGGCGAACTTCGAACGCTTGAAGGAGTTTCAGCAAGCGCTCGGCTACGGCGCTGGCAGCGCCCTGGCCAAGCTCGACTTCTACCACTCCGAAGCTTGGAATTGGCGTTACCATTGGCTGGCCTTTGCAGCCGTGTTCGTGCTGACACCGCTCGCCTGTCGGCTGCTCGATCGCGGCTTGTGGCGAGTGGCGTTGGCGACCGTCGTCGCTTGCGCGCTGTGCTATCGCTGGTGTTTCTCCATCTCGGGGCCCACGACAGCGATGCTGTTCTTCCTTTCGATACCGGTGCTGGCACCGTGCAGTGTCGCTTTCAACCGCGGCTTTCGCCAGGGCAGTTTGCTGCTGCTGCTGATTTGGCTGCCCTCCGTGTTTTCGATGCTGGCCGTCACCTACACCAGCTCGAATGGGCTAAGCGCGATGTCGCTCGGCAGTCTCGGCGCGCTCTTGGCCGGCGTGGCCAGCCTGGGCGCACTGCTCGAGGCGCGGGCGCTGGCCCAGCCGCAGGCGCGCCATGGATTTGCGCTGGTCGCGGCTGCGTTCTCGGCCAGCTGCGCGGTGCTCGAGCTGCACAGCTTGTATGCGGGCGCGTACGACGACACGAGTAGCGTGCTGCGTGAGCTCGACACGCGCGTCTCGTCCGGGCCGATGCGCGGCACGTACACGACGCGCGCCAACGCCGAAATGTTGGTTGCAGTCGACCGTGATTTGAAAGACCTGGCGCTGAGCGCGCGCTCACTCACCGTGTTCGACGGCTTCGCCGAGGGCTACATGTCGACGCGCCTTTCGCCGCGAACCTGGTGCCAGTGGATTTACTGGACCGGGACCGGCGCTTCCCGTCGGAAGCTGATGGAGGGCACGTTCGGCAGCCCCGAAAAATTGCCGGACCTAGTGCTCAAAATCCATCAGGAGCAGGTGTCTCGATCGCTGTGGAAGAAATACGAGCGCAATCGCTACCATTTGGTCATCGACCGCCCCCAGCACGGCTACCAAATTTTTCGCAAAAACGCGTTGGAACAGGGCTAGTCGAGCGTTCACGCGCGGCGGCCAAGCGCGTGACGCCGATCGCCCCGATGCATGGGCGAAGAGCAATGCTATAGCGGGGCCGTGAAGCTCGCCCGTGTCAGCATCGTTTTCGGCGTCCTGGTCGCCTGTGGCAGCGCTCACTACGCGACCGTCGACCCGGGACATCCGGCGCTCGTCGTTTCGCACCACGTGGCCGAAGGCAAGGGCGAGGGCGCGGACCGGCACACCCCCCCGCCTGCCGGCGCTGCCAGTGCGGCGAGCGAGGGGCAGTTGGGAACACTGCCCTTGCCTCCGCCAGCGTCTGCGTCGGTGTCGGCGTTGTCGGGCTCGGCGCCGGATCCGCAGCCGCTGTCGATGGCCGAGCAATGGCAGTATCAACTCTTGTTTCAGAACGGCGCGCCCAGCGTGGAGCAAGTCGAGAAGCAGATCTTGCCGAAGCCCATCTCGACCCCGCGGCGCATGGGTCGCTTCGCGCTCGAGCTCTGGATCGGTCGCGAGTTGATCGATCGCGTGCGCTTCGATTTCCCGTTGATCGCGGCCGAGGAAACGCCGGGCGCCACGCGTCGTCCCCTGCACGACGCGCCCAGCTTGGTGCCCCACGCGACCGCGCGCATTCGCGTGTCCGTGCCCGCCAGCCCGCGAGCCACGCGTTTGGTGTTGGTCGATCGCGCGACCGAAAAAGTCCAAGAGCTGCCTTGGCCGCCGGACCGGCAGCCGAGCGCACCTACACCGACGACGACTGCAAGCGCGCCCCCGCCCGCGTCCGCTGCCCCGCCGCCAGCGCCTCCTGCGCGCGCACCCAAACCCCCGACTGGCAAGTAACGCTCGTCGCTGCTTTCTGCGCCTGGCCTAGCGTTCTCGGGCCACATCGGATACCCCTGTCATTCCGATGAAATGTGAAGCTTGCCAGCACCAGAACATCGACGGCGCTCGCTTCTGCGCAAACTGCGGAGCGCTGATGCCGACGCTCGCGGAGGCCGGGGCGGACCCGCTGATTGGTCAATTGATCGGCGGGCGCTACCGGGTGACTGGCGTGCTCGGCGAAGGCGGCATGGGCATCGTGTACGTGGGCGAGCAGCAGATGGGCTCGACCGTACGCAAGGTGGCGATCAAAACCTTGCACGCGCATTTGTCCAAAGACCCGTCGGTCATCGCGCGCTTTCATCGTGAGTGCGGCACGGTCGCGCAGCTCGAGCACCCGAATACGATCAAGTTTTACGACTTCGGCTCGACGGCGGACGGCACGCTGTACATCGCCATGGAATTCGTGGCGGGCAAGCCGCTGGCGGACGTGCTCGCGCACGGGCCGCTGTCCGTCGAGCGCACGATCAAGATCATGCGCCAGGTGTGCGGCGCTTTGGACGAAGCCCACCTGCAGGGCATCATTCACCGCGATTTGAAGCCGGACAACGTGATCTTGACCGATCGCGCGGGCGAGACCGACTTCGTCAAATTGCTCGACTTCGGCATCGCGGCGCGCACCGAGTCCGCTGACGCGCAGAAGGAGCAGAAGCTCACTCAGCAGGGCATGGTGCTCGGCACCCCGCCGTACATGAGCCCCGAGCAATTTACGGGCAAAGCGTTGGATGCGCGCAGCGATATCTATTCGCTGGGCGTGATGACTTACGAAATGCTCGCGGGCCGTCTGCCGTTCGACGCCGACACACCTTGGCAGTGGGCGACGCAGCACATGAGCGTGCAACCGATCCCGTTCGAGGTCTCGGCGCCGGCCAAGAACATCCCTGAAAACATGCGCAAGGCGATCTTGCGTGCGCTATCCAAGAACAAGGAAGATCGCGAACCGAGCGCGCGCGAGTATTTCACCGAGCTCTCCGACGGCGGACGCGTGACCGTCGAATCGCACCCGGACATCGGCGGCGCGACCGGCACTGCGGCCATGGCGCAGGTGCCTGATTTTGCTCCGCCCGTCGCGCCGATGATGATGAACCCGCCGCACCCGGGCGGCCCAGGGCCGGTCGGGTTCCCGCCTCCCCCGATGACCAGCGGCCGTGGCAACAAGAGCGGCGGCGGCAAAGGCCTGCTGATCGGCCTGGGCGCCGTTGCCGCCGTTTTGCTGGTTTCAATCGCGGTGCTCGCGGCCCGTTCCCTGGGCGCGAAGAAAAATGCCGACGCCGACATCATCCCGCTGGATCAGGGCACGGCGCGCAGCGGCAGTGGCGCGGGGATCGGCAGCACTGCTCCGGTCGTCACCCTCGATCCAATCATGCCTCCCACCCCCAGCGTGCCGCCGGTTGCGTCGACTGAGGCCCCCGTCGGCACGTTACCGCCGGTGGAGCCCGTCAAAACTGCAACGCCCACCGGCGGCGTCAGCAAGCCTGCTCCTGCCCCCGTCTCCGGCGCGAAGGCCTGCGATGCTTGCATCGCGGCCGCCAGCAATGGCCAAGCGTCCGCTGCGGCCGCCAACTTCTCGCGCTGCGATGACGCTGCCAAAAAGGCGCAATGCGGGCAGGCGGCCCGCAACAAGGCGCCCGCCGCCGCGAAGCAAGCCGCACTCAATGGCAACTGCGCGGCGGCCAAAGCCATCATCGCGGGCGCGCAGGCGATGGGTGCATTCAGTCCCGCACTTGGTTCCGCCCTGGCTGGATCCAGCTGCAAGTAGATTTGTTAACCATTCCAGTCACTTGCAACGGCGAGCTCGGGCGGGTGCAGCGCTTTTGCCGTCAGCTTGACGACTGAGGGAACTCGTATTTAGATGCTGAGGCGTCCCGGTGACGTTTGGCATCGCGCCAAGTGACGAGCTCGAAGCAGAGGGGAGTTCTCCCGCACGGGAAGTACTCAGTGAAAGTAAGACCCCCAAGCATGTCGACACGGATGACCTGGCCTGAGTTCTGTCGTTCGAA
>Ga0070672_100003348_pt1 | contig 10387 bp, 6 predicted proteins | sample KBSM13metaG_FD_66151 | JGI IMG/M metagenome (GOLD analysis project Ga0070672, IMG submission 66151) | Miscanthus rhizosphere microbial communities from Kellogg Biological Station, Michigan, USA - KBS M1-3 metaG | ecosystem: Host-associated > Plants > Roots > Rhizosphere > Soil ... | reverse complement strand
GCGGATCGGAAGTCACCGCTGGCGACGTCCCGCTCGAAGCCGGCGATGTCGAGCTCCAGCCCAGTGCCGACGACGCGAACCGTTTCCGGGTCGACCTCCAGATGTTCGCCGAGCGACTGCTTGAGCTCGAGCAGCGTCTGCCGCAGCGACTGTCGGGCGCGGTCCTCACCGCGTTCTCCCCAGAACAGCGTCGCCAGCTCGGTCCGGGATGCGGGACGGGGCGCGCGACGAGCGACGTAGCTCAGTAACGCCAGCGGTTTTCGGCGGAGGGGAGGCGGGACCCCTTCGTCGGCTTCGAGTCGAAGCTCACCGAGCGTCCGTACGTGAAGCACTGCGCCGTCTCCTGTTCCCGAACTTCCTTGGCCGGCTGATCGATCGCGCGGGCAGGCACCTCCTCGGGGGAAGCGGCGTCTGGCGTCGAAGATGGGTGCCGCTGGGGCAGGCGGCAAGCGTCAACAGCGGGTTCGGCCGCCGAGCTGGACTCCAGTCAATCGATTGAGCGACAGCGACTTGACGCGCGCCTTGACGGTTCTGCGCAGGGGCTTCGGTAGAATCGCTCTCGTACAACGGCACGCCAACCGGCCATGCGACGAACGCGGCGCTGGTCAACCAATCGAATACTCCGAGGTCCAGCCATGCAACGCTCAATCATTTTCCCAGCCGTCCTGCTACTCGCTCCGGCCATTGCCACGGCACAGCAAGGCAACCAGCCCAAGAATTGGTCGAGCAGCATCGGCATCGGGACGGTTGCGATGCCAACCTATACCGGCAGCAATCGGTACCGCGTCCGGCCCGTGCCGCTACTCCAGCTCGAGTTCAAGGAGCGCGTATATGTCGGATCGTCCACCGGTGGTGTGGGTGGAGGTATGGGTGTTTACCTGATCCGTGGCTCGTCGCTCACCTGGTCGACAGAGTTGAGCACCGCCGGCAAGCGCCGCGAAAGCTTTGGCGACGGACTCGCCGGTATGGGAACGCGAAACGCCGGTACGTTCGTCGGCAACAACATCTCGTACCGGGCTGGCATGTTCACGGCTGCGGCGAACGTCGCGATCGGACTCGGGAAGGACGAAGGTTCGACCGGGTCAGTGGTCCTCGACTCGAAACACGTCTTTGGGCGCCGCTGGATCGCCAGCGTGTCATCCGGTGCGACGTTCGCCGACAAGGACAACATGGCGTTCGACTTCGGGATCAGCTCGAGGCAGGCCGGTCGTCGTCAGGCGCTCATTGCCGCCGGTGACTCGCGGTTGTCGGCGGGTGACGGCAGCATCTACTCGCCGAAGGGCGGTCTGAAGCAGGCGCAGGTTGGTACTTCGCTTGGTTTCCTGATCACCAACCGTGCGACGGCGATGGCGTTCGGGTCGGGAACCCGTCTGGGCAGAGAAGCGGCGGCCAGTCCGCTCACCCGCAAGCGCAACGGAGTGACGGCGGGTCTCGGAATCGTCTACGGGATCTAGCGTGTCATTCCGAGCGGGTTGTCATTCCGAGCGGAGCTGGGTGTCATTCCGAGCGAGCGACAGCGAGTCGAGGAATCGTGCTCATTCCGGTAGAGAGGCCCCTCTGCCCGTATGATCGCGATTCCTCGACTCCGGCCTTCGGCCTCCGCTCGGAATGACAACCGGCTCGGAATGACAACGACTAATCTGTCTTCAGCGCGATGAGTGGATCGACCCGCGTCGCCGCATGGGCGGGGAGCCAGCACGCCAGCGCCGCCACCATCATCAGCAATCCCGACACGAATCCGACCGTAAGCGGGTCCGTCGGGCCCACCCCGTACAACACGGCACCTAACGCGCGCGTCGCCGCCACGGAAATTCCGAGCCCCGCCAGCACGCCAGCACCACTCAGCGCCAGCCCTCGGCGCAGGATCATGCGCCTCACGTCGCTGGCCCGGGCGCCCAGCGCGAGACGGATGCCGATCTCCTGTGTGCGCTGCCGTACCAATGCCGCAATCACACCATAGACGCCCACGGCGGCGAGCACGAGCGCGATCACGGCGAACGCAGCGAGCACCATTGCGTTGAGCCGCGGTCGCGCCAGCGATGTCGTTAGGCGCTGGCGCACGCTCGCAACCCTGGTGACCAACGCCGTCGGCTCGATCTCGGTCACGGCCCGCCTCGCGTCGCCGAGTGTCATGAAGTGTCCCGGTCGGCCGCGCACGACGACGAGCGTGAGCGGCGGCAGGTCGGCGTTCTGCGCCCACGGCGTGTACACGACCGGTCGTGGGAACGTGAGCTCGCGATACCGCACGTCGCCCGCGATGCCCACCACAGTGAACCACGGGCCGGGCGCATCAGCGTGCCCGAACTTGAGGCGTTTGCCGACGACATCCGCGCCCGGCCACGCACGCCGCGCCAGCGCCTCACTCACGACGACCACGGGCGAGCTCCCCGCTCTGTCGTCGGACGTGATGCCCCGCCCTCGCCGGATGGGAATTCCCATCGTCGAGAAGTAGCTCGGCAACACGGCCTGAAGGTCGAGCGGTGGGTTCGCCGCTGCGTCGCGCGCCGTTTGCGCTTCTGCCGTGTAAAAAGCGTCCCAGCCATTGTTGCCCGAGAACGGCGGAAGCAGAACGACGGTCGCCGACGAGTTTCCGGGCAGCGCCGCGAGCCGTTCGGTCACGCGATCGTAGAACGCCAGCAGGCGCGGTCGACTCGTCGCAATCGTCTGCGGCAGCTCGGCTTCTATGGTACTGAGCTCGGTCGTCGCGAATCCCATGTCGAGGCTCTGGAGCTTCTCCAGCGTTCTCACGAGAAGCCCCGCTCCGACCAGGACCACCATCGCAAGCGCAACCTGGGCGACGGCGAGCGCGCTTCCGCGCCGCCCAGCGACTCGGTCGGCAGAGCCGCCACGGCCGCCCGACCGAAGGACGTGACTCAAGTCATCGACACGAGACAGCCCGATGGCAGGCCACAGGCTGAACACGAGCGCGCTCAGCACGACCAACGCCGCCGCCCCACCAAGTACCATCGGATCCACGCGAATTGCATCGATCCTGGGCAACTCCACCGGGGCGAGTGCGACGAGCAGATGCACGAGCCAGGTGGCGATCAGCACTCCGGCAACGCCCCCCAGCGCCGCGAGGACCAGCCCTTCGGTGAAGAGTTGGCGCACGAGGCGCCATTCGCCCGCACCGATCGCGACGCGAACGGCGAACTCGCGGCGTCGCGCAACGCCGCGGACGACGACGAGGTTCGCGACGTTGACGTTCGCAATGAGCAGGAGAAGCGCGACCGCACCTCCGAGCGCGAGCAACGTCGGCCTGACATCGCCGGTGATGAGCGACTCGATCGGGCGTACCGTTCCACGAACGTCGCGCGGCTCACCAGGCTCGTATGCCTTGTGCGCCAGAAAATCCGAGAGCTCCGCGCGCGCCTGCTCCACTGTGGCGTCGCGCCGCAGTCGGCCGACGAGGTTGAACGGCCACTGACCGCCACCGCTGGCCGCGTCAGGCATTACGGTGAGCACGGGTACCCACATCTCGGTGATGCCCGGGAAAGCGAATCCGGAGGGCACGACTCCCACGATCCGGAAGGGATCGCCAGTCTGCGCGGACCGGATGGTGTGTCCAACGACCTCGGCGTCCCCTCCGAATTCGCGACGCCACAGCGCGTAGCTGATCACACCGACGCGAGGTCCCCCGGGGACATCGTCGCTGGCCTCCAGCATCCGGCCGATCAGCGGGCGTGCACCCAAAACGCGGAATAAGTCGCCGGACGCGACACCGGTCGTGATCGAGAGGACGCGGTCGCCGTCGCGCATGGTCACGGGCCAGGAGCCGTCGTATTGCGCGCCGGCAACGGCCTCGAGTGCACGCGTCTGTGCCGCGAACGCACGCAGATCTTTCACCGAAAACGGCACCAGCGCCTCGTTCCCTACCAGCTGCTCCTTCCGCAGCACGACGACGCGCGACTGATCTCGAATGGGAAGCGGCTGGAGGAGTACGCCGTTGATCACACCGAACACTGCCGTCGTCGCACCGATGCCAACGGCGAGAGTCACGACGACAGAGAGGGTGAACAGCCCGTTCCGGCGCAGCGATCGAACCGCGAAGGCGAGGTCGTGACTTAGGGTTGCCATCTGGCTGATTACCAAAGTCGGAGTAGTCTCGCTATTAAAGCAGATAATGTTGCAAATCGGGCTGCTTAAATGAAGAAAGCATGCAACACAGCGGGATTATCGCGAGGTTCACTCCAAAGTCTGTGTAGAATCGCAGCTGTTAATAACCGAATAATTTCATAATGAAGCGGCTAAGTGTTAAATTGTTGCATTCGTCGGCTGTGCTGGACTCTAAATCCGAAATAATGTCATCCCGCTTTCCTCCGGTTTTCCTTTCCACTGCCAAGACAGCCGTTGCAGTCTCGAGGGCTGCCAAGAAGGGCGAGGTACGGAAGATTGGGCCACGGCTATATACCTCGCAGCTGTCGGGTGACGCGATAGAGGTGATTCGCGCGAACCGTTGGCAGGTGGTCGCGCTCTACGCGCCCGGGGGCGTAGTCGGGTATCGGACGGCGATCGAAGGAAAGCCAACCGCCGACGGAACGGTATTTCTTTCAGGCCCGACGTTGCGGCGCATCGATCTTCCAGGACTTCGCGTTAGGGTGGTTCCGGGGCCTGATGCGCTCGAGGGAGACCGCGAGTTCATTGGCGGACTTCGCTTGGCCTCGAGAGCGCGCGCACTTCTCGAATCGTTGCGGCCTTCCCGAGCACGAGCAACCGAAGCCCGGGGGTTATCGCGAGATACGGTCGAACAGATCCTCGATAGAGAGTTGGAACTTGGCAACGAGGCCACGCTGAATGCCCTACGTGACCAGGCGAGTAATCTCGCGTCGCGACTCGGTGCCGAGCGAGAGTTCGAGGTACTCGACGGAATCATCGGGGCCCTGCTCGGAAGCCGAAACATCCCGGTTACAGCCGCTGGCGCGCGGGGCCGCCTGGCGGAGCCGCCGTACGACGCAAAGCGACTGACGCTGTTCGAGGAACTCCATGCTGCGCTCGTGGCGACCCCGTTACCTACGCGCGCGGACCCGGCTGCGGCGGGATCAGCCTTCCGCCACCTAGCTTTCCTCGACGCCTACTTCTCGAACTATATAGAAGGAACAGAATTCGAGCTCGACGAGGCTCGCGCGCTGGTGTTCGAGGGTCGAGTCCTCCCAGACCGTCCGGCGGACTCGCATGATGTCCTAGGTACGTTCGCGTTGGTCGGGAATCGAGATTTCCTCGGCGTCGGCATCAGCGATCTCCCAGATGGTGCCGCGTTCATCGCGCGCCTCAAACAGGCGCACGCCGAGATCATGCGCGGGCGCCCAGAACACGGTCCGGGGAGGTTCAAGGAGACCGTCAATCGCGCGGGAAACTCGGTGTTCGTACATCCCGACGCCGTCACAGGGACGCTACTCCACGGGTTTACGATCGCGAGGTCGCTCGAGCGACCCTTTGCCCGAGCCGCAGCGCTGATGTTTGTCATCTCGGAGGTTCACCCGTTCGCAGATGGCAACGGACGGGTCGCACGAGTACTCATGAACGCCGAGCTGTTCGCGGCTCGCCAATGTCGCATCCTGATACCGACCGTCTTTCGGGACGACTACCTGACGGCGCTCCGGACCATGACGAGACAAGGCCACGCCGATCCTCTCGTGCAGGCGCTCGAACTGGCCCAGCGCGTGACAGCGGCAATCGACTACGCGGACCTCGATCAAGCGATTGCGGCACTCGCGAACGTGAACGCCTTCGAGGAGCCGTCGACGGGCATCAGGTTGCGCGCTCCGAATCCCCGTTAAATCGCGCCTATATTCCGGATCCACACTTTCAAATCGCCTGATCGTGAGTCACGACACCGCTCCATCCGCCGCGCACAAGGACTTCATCCGAGACATGGTCGCCGACGACGTGGCGACCAACCGCTTCGGACGACCCGTCGCCACGCGCTTTCCGCCGGAGCCGAACGGCTTTCCGCACATCGGGCACGTGAAGTCCGTGTGCCTGAACTTCGGGATCGCGAAGGAGTTCGGTGGTCGCGTCAACCTGCGCTTCGACGACACGAATCCGTTCACCGAAGACGTGAAGTACGTCGAGGCCATCAAGCGTGACGTCGAATGGCTCGGCTTCACCTGGGACGCCGAGCTGTACGCGAGCGACTACTTCGAGCGGTTGTACGAGATCGCCGAGGATCTCGTGAAGCGAGGCAAGGCGTACGTCGACTCCCAGACCGAAGAAGAGATTCGCCTCAACCGCGGAACCGTGACGACGCCGGGCGTGCCGGGCCCGTATCGTGACCGCTCGCCTGACGAGAACCTCGACCTCCTGCGTCGTATGAAGGCGGGCGAGTTCCCCGACGGCTCGCACGTGCTGCGCGCGAAGATCGACCTCGCGCACCCGAACATGATCATGCGCGACCCGTTGCTGCTCCGGATCCGCAAGGCGCCGCACTACCGGCGTGGCAATGCGTGGTGTCTCTACCCGCTGTACGATTTCGCGCACGGCCTGAGCGACGCGATCGAAGGCATCACGCACTCGCTGTGCACGCTGGAGTTCAAGGACAACAAGGGGATCTACGACTGGCTCGTGCACGAGGCGGGCTTCGAGCGTCCGCCGGAGCAGGTGGAGTTCGCGCGCCTCGAAGTGGACTACACGGTGCTCAGCAAGCGGAAGCTGCTCAAGCTCGTGAACGAGGGACGCGTGAGCGGGTGGGACGACCCGCGCATGCCGACGATCTCGGGCATGCGTCGTCGCGGCGTGACCCCCGAGGGGCTGCGCAACTTCGCGGAAGCGATTGGCGTCGCGCGCAAGCCGGCGCGGACCGAGCTCGCGACGCTCGAGCACCACATCCGCGACGACCTCAACATGCGCGTGCCGCGGGTCATGGCGGTGGTTAACCCGCTCAAGGTCGTGCTCACGAACTACCCGGAAGATCAGGTCGACGAGCTCGAGGCGTCGTACTACCCGCACGACGTTCCGCTCACAGGCTCGCGGATGGTCCCGTTTTCGCGGGAATTGTGGATCGAGCGGGACGACTTCATGGAGGACCCGCCCAAGAAGTTCTTCAGGCTCGCTCCGGGCCGGGAAGTGCGACTAAGGTATGGCTACTTCATCACCTGCACAGACGTCATCAAGGATGCGTCAGGCAACGTGGTGGAGCTCCACTGCACGTACGACCCGGCGACGCGTGGCGGTGACGCCCCCGATGGCCGCAAGGTCCAGGGAACGATCCACTGGGTTTCGGCCCGGCACGCGCTCGACGCCGAGGTACGGCTCTATGACCGGCTGTTCACGGTCCCCGACCCGGAGGCGGTAGACGACGGTCAGGAATTCACCGCCACGCTCAATCCCGACTCGCTGGTTGTCGTTCCCGGTGCTAAGATCGAGCCGAGCGTGGCGAAGGATCCCATCGGCACGCGGTATCAGTTCGAGCGCACCGGCTACTTCATTAGCGATACGATAGATTCGACGCCGGACCGGCTCGTGTTCAATCGAACGGTGACGCTCCGGGACAGTTGGGCAAAAGTGAAGGGAAAGTAGTAGGCCCGTCACGAGCATGAACGCGAAGGCAAACGTGCGCGAGCGGGTCGGGCTTGTTCCGTGGTGCTCGCATGTCGCTCTGTCTTCGCGGGAGTCACCGTCCCATTGCACTCGTCGCCGGCGTTGCCGCGTTAGGCTTCGGCCTGGCGGCGTCGGCGCTCACGGCGCCGCTCTCGGCCCAGGTCGTCCGCGGCACTGTCACCGAACGGGCCAGTAACACGCCCGTCTCCGGCGTCCTCCTCGCGGTGCTCGATGGTCGGGACACCGTCGTCGTCCAGGCGTTGAGCAGCGAGGGGGGCGGGTTCGAGATTCGCCTCCCAGGGCCCGGGACGTATTCGCTCGACGTCAAACGCATTGGCGTCAAGCGCGTCCGACTCGCGCCCTTCACGGTCACCGAGGGCGAGTCGCGGCTGCTCGACATTTCGGTCGAACCGGTGCCCGCAGTCCTGAGCTCCATCAACATCACGGGCCGGACATCGTGCGTTCGCAACCCGCAGACGAACGCGCGCACGGCCGCGTTATGGGAAGATGCCCGCGCCGCGCTCACCGCCGCGGTGATCACGCGCGGTCTCGTCGGCGCCGCCGACACGGTCGTCCGCTTCGAGCGGAAGCTCGACGTGCGCGACTGGCACGTGCTCTACGAGACGCGCCGGAAGGTGTCCGCGTCTCGCGACCATCCGTTCCGCAGCCTCCCGGCGGAAGTGCTTTCCGTGGGCGGCTACATCACGGTGAACCAGGACGGCTCGACGGACTACTACGCTCCCGACGCGGAAGTCCTGCTCTCCGATACCTTCCTCGCGGATCACTGTTTCAAGATCGTGCCCGCGGGGGAGTACGACCACGTCGGGCAGATCGGGCTCGCGTTCCAGCCGATCCCCGAGAAGAAGAAGCCCGACATCAAGGGCGTGCTCTGGATGGACGAGAAGTCGGCGGAGCTGCGCACCCTCGAGTTCAATTACACCTGGCTGCCTAACGGCGTCCGCCCCGCGGATTTCGGTGGGACGGTGTCGTTCTTCCGGATGCCCGGCGGCCGGTGGATCGTCCGGAGCTGGAAGATCCGGATGCCGGAGTTCGGCAACCAGCGCACCGTGCAGACCGCGGATGGATCCTACGTTTCCGTCGGCCGGAGCAGCTCGCCGGTGGTGGCCCGCATCTCCGAAGAAGGCGGCGCCGTTCCACTCTCCACGCTGATGGGCCAGGTCGGTCAGGTGCGCGGAACCGTTGTGATGGACACGGTCACGAACAAACCAATTGCCGGAATCACAGTCGCGCTCGAAGGCACGGGCGACTCGACGACGACAGGAGTGGACGGCGGTTTCGAGTTGCCGTTCGTGCAGCCGGGCTCCTACACCATTGTGATCCGGCATGCAGTGCTCGATTCGTTAGGCATCCGCCACCTCGCGCGCACGGTAGAGGTCGATGCTGGCCAATCGGCCGCGCTGGCGCTGCGTTTTCCGACGAACCAGGAGCTCGCGGGCCGCCTCTGTGACAAGCCCGTGGACTTCGCACGCCACTCGGTCATCCGATTCCTGATTGTCGATCAGGCCGGTGTGCCATTGGCGAATACACCGGCGGTGTTCTCTCGTGTGCCGATCGACTCCACGGGCAAACCAGTCGCGGATAGTGCTACCGCCTGGGACGTCAAGCTCGACGCTGGCGGCGGCTTCCTCGGCTGCGCGCTACGCGGGGATGAGATCGTGCGGATCGAGGCGGTGCCTGAGTCCGGGACGCCGTGGGGAGAGACAGTCCGCCCGCGCGTGGGCCTCATCGGGTGGCACGTGGTGCGTATCGGTAAGCGGCGATAGCCGTGGGGCGATTGTCGCGGATCTCGGAATCCAGATCATCGCGCCGGGGCCGGTGGGAACTACGATTGGGCGGATGACACGGAAAACGGCCGGATCCGGCTTTGCATCGACGCTGGCTCTCGCCGGACCCTGAAATAATGGGAACGGCCGCCCGGGAGACTCCTGCGTCCCGAGCGGCCGTTCCCAAAACATCCGGCCCGTTGCGCGAGGGGCGGTCCCGGACGCGGTCTTATCCTGCTTCTTCCGCGTCATCCGCGAGATCGCCGTTCCCACTGGCCCGGCGCGATGACGCGTCGATGCAGAGCAGTATCCGGCAGTTTCGCAGTACAGATCCGCCGAATCGTAGTTCTCACCGGCGCGGCGGAACGATGCCAACAGCCACCGCTCCGCGGCTATCGCAACACTAGGATAGCGTCACTCTGCTCGTAGGGCCACGTTAGGATCCACGCGTGACGCCCGGACCGCCGGCACCGCACTCGCCAGGGCCGCGGCGGCGAGTAACGCGAACGCCACGAGCGCGTACACCGCCGGGTCCTTCGGTGACACCGAAAAGAGCAGCGGCGCCACCCATCGTCCTGCCCACAATGCCACCCCGGTTCCGAGAACGACACCGGTCACCGCGAATCGCATACCCTCGCCGACCACGAGCCGCACCACGTCGGCGACCCCGGCGCCTAACGCGATGCGGACTCCGATCTCCTGGGTGCGCTGCGCCACCGAGTATGCGATGACGCTGTACAGGCCCACGGCCGCCAACACCAACGCGAGTCCGCCGAAGACCACGAACATCGTGGCGCCGAGCTGCCAGGCACGCTGGCGCGGGTCGATGAGCTCGCGCAGCGGCGTCACTGTCACGTAGCCTGCACCCGGCATCAGCTTCTGCAGCTGCCTCCGCACGCTCTCGGCGCGTGTGCTCGCGTCGCCCCGTGTGCGCACGAACAGCACCGCCTCTTCAGGCCTCAGCTGCTCGATCGACAGATAGAACTGGAGCTTCTGCGTCTCCGTCAGGCTGTTCTGATGGATGTTCTCGACGATGCCGACAACCGTGCGGCACGGAGCGGAGCGCG
>Ga0070672_100003343_pt1 | contig 10394 bp, 7 predicted proteins | sample KBSM13metaG_FD_66151 | JGI IMG/M metagenome (GOLD analysis project Ga0070672, IMG submission 66151) | Miscanthus rhizosphere microbial communities from Kellogg Biological Station, Michigan, USA - KBS M1-3 metaG | ecosystem: Host-associated > Plants > Roots > Rhizosphere > Soil ... | reverse complement strand
CCGAGCACGATGGCCATCAGGATCACAAAGGTGATGGCGCCGATTACCGGTACACAGGCTGAAATCGCTTCGGTCACGCGGCGGAAAGCCATCTGGAATCCTCCCATCGCAAGGGTTGTTGCACAGAAGAAAAACATCGCGGCATTGACGACCAGCAGAAAATAAATGCTGTTTTGTAAAAGCGCTCCCCAGAAACGCATCTGGTGGTGTTCGTCGCCGGTTCCGTACACGAAATATCCAACGATCAGGGAGATCACACCAACCACCATCAGCCCCATGGACCAGGTCCTCATGCCGGACGGTATTTCGAATCGTTCTTTAATGGTCATTCCAAATGATTTTTTAAGATCTATTTTTTACTTTCTGTCGAATCTGTCTGACTTCCTGCTGCAGCATGGGCCGCCGCCTGTTTGCTTTTAATATATGATACCACCATCCAGCGCTGCCGGGTGTCAAGCTGGGAAGCATAGCTGCCCATCTTATTCTTTCCATAGGTGGCAACATAGAACATCTGACCCGCGGGTATGGCTTCGATTTTCGCATCTCCTACCAGGGTGGCCGGTTTGGCCGGATAAGGTCCTTCGCCGCCGCGGTACAGGGGACCGTTGCCGTCGAGGTTCGATCCGTGGCAGATTGCGCAATTCACCAGGTAAAGCCTGTGCGCTTCAGTCATCGTTGCTTCATCCATTTCAGGAAGCGGATTGGGCACTGCTTTTGAAGCCACATAATTGGTCGTATCACCCGGAGCATCTTTGGAAATATCAAAGGGGATCATCGCGCCTCTTTTCAGTGTGCCCGCTACCGGGATATTGCTGTAATGAATTCCTTTTTTCAAAAGCTCTTCTCTCATTTCCGGTGTCTCGGCATAGGTTTCATAAGCCCGGCTATAGGCCATGTCCGGCATATAAATGCGGCCGGGATTGCGGCGCACTTCACTGCCACAGGAGGTCAGCAGGACCAGCGAACAACAGAAAGGAATAAGTTTTTTTTGGATCTGCATGTCAGTATTCATTTCGTTAGGCCAGTAAAGGGTTTGCATTGTCCACCGAAGGCAAATTCTTGCTGTATGTTCCCAGCCACCATCCGGTTTCTGCATTCTGCACATGAACATCCGCTGCGCCGGTGGATTTCAGAAAGGATACCAGTTCGGCTTCGTTGGTTTTTGGTGTGCATTCGATCACCATTACAAACTTGTCGTCGGTGGCGCGGAGACTGAAATGATGTTTTCTTACGAAGGGCGCCATCTGACAGAGATAACAAAAGGTAAGCACCATGCCTACCGAAGCAAACAAAACGGTAAGCTCGAAGGTGATGGGTATCCACGCAGGAAGAGCGAAATGCGGCTTACCTCCGAAGTTCAGTGGCCAGTCGTAGATCAGGCAATAACTGATGCCGGTCAGCGCGGTAGCGGTTCCCGTAATTCCGTAGATGAAGCCGGCTGTATGCAGGCTTGTTTCCCTGAGGCCCATGGCGTGATCCAGACCGTGGATCGGCATGGGTGTGTATACGTCGTGCATCCTGTAGCCGGCTTTCCGAACTTTCTTCACCGCCGGAAACAGTACGCCTTCGTCGTCAAAGCTTCCTACTACAAATTTTTTTATCGACATGGTAACGCTTTATAATTATATCAATGGGCTTCGGCATGCTCGAACTCATGCGCAAATACCTCTGGTGTTTCGCTTTCGCTCTTGTCCATTTTCTCTTTATAGTTATCGCCGGACCTTTTCAGGATATGTTTGATTTCTGCCACCGCGATCACCGGGAAGAACTTGGAGAACAGGAAGTAGCAGGTGAAAAACAATCCGAAGGTTCCCAGGTAAAACCCGATTTCCCAGATGGTGGGCGCATAGTACGTACTCCAGGCACTGGGAATATATTCCCTGTAAAGTGAAGTGACGATGATCACAAAACGCTCGAACCACATTCCTATGTTTACGATCACCGACATAAAGAAGGTCACCACGAGATTACGGCGCAGTTTGCGGAACCAGAAGATCTGCGGTGAGATCACGTTACAACCCATCATGATATAGTAAGCCCATCCATAAGGAGACAGCAGGTTCACGCGGTTCTGCATGAAGGCAAAATTTTCATATGTAACCTGTCCGTACCATGCGATGAAAAGCTCGGTGAGATAGGCTATACCTACAATGGAACCCGTGAGTACGATGATCTTGTTCATCACGTCGATATGTTCAAGCGTGATGTATTGCTCCAGCTTCAGCACTTTCCTGGTAACGATCAGCAGGGACTGCACCATGGCGAATCCGCTGAATACCGCACCGGCAACGAAATAAGGAGGAAAGATGGTGGTATGCCATCCGGGAACTACAGAAGTGGCGAAGTCGAAGGATACGATGGTGTGTACGGAAAGTACCAGCGGTGTACTCAGACCGGCCAGTACCAGCGAAAGCGCTTCATGCCTTTGCCAGTGTTTGGTGGATCCTGACCATCCGAAAGAGGCTACGCCGTAAAAGAATTTTCTCCACTTCAGTTTCGCACGGTCGCGGACGGTCGCCAAATCGGGAAGAAGTCCGCAATACCAGAACAGAAGGGATACGGTGAAATAAGTTGAGATCGCAAATACGTCCCAGAGCAGCGGTGAGTTGAAATTAGGCCAGAGGGGACCGCGGGTATTCGGATAAGGCAGGGTGAAAAATGCCATCCATACGCGACCCATATGCCAGATGGGGAACTGGCCGGCGCACATTACCGCAAAGATCGTCATGGCTTCCGCGGCGCGGTTTACACCGGTACGCCAGCCCTGGCGGAAAAGCAGGAGGATCGCAGAGATCAGGGTTCCCGCGTGACCAATACCCACCCACCACACGAAGTTGGTGATATCCCAGCCCCAACCGATGGTTTTGTGCAGGTTCCACTGCCCCGTACCGTAGATGACTTCACGGGTTACAGAGAATATACCAAAGCAGAGAAGCAGGACGGAGACCAGAAATCCGGTCCACCAGAGTTTGGAGGGACGGTTCTCAATCGGCCGCACGATGTCCTCCGTGATCTGATGATAATCCTTATTGCCTTCCACCAACGGGGCTCTTACCTGGGATTCGTATTTGAATAAAGACATACTGGGTTATCAATTTTTCCTTCCTGACAGAAAGGAAGTTTGAAAATATTTATGCTTTCGCCCCGGCTTCCGGATTCCGGACCTTGGCGAGATAACTCACATTTGGCAACACGTGCAATTCTTCCAGCACGTTGTACATTCTTTGTTCGTTGTCGCGGCGTGTTTTTACCACTTCGCTCTGGCTGTTATTGATATTACCAAAAACAATGGCGTTAGTCGGGCAGGCCTGCTGGCAGGCTGTCTTAACGTCGCCGTCGTTCAGGATACGATTCTCTTTTTTCGCGCGTAGTTTTCCATCCTGCAGACGCTGTACGCAGAAGCTGCATTTTTCCATTACACCGCGGGAACGAACCGTTACATCCGGATTCAGCACCATGCGGGTAAGGTCGTCATTCATCATCAGCACCGATTCGTTCAATTTACCCACACCGTTTTCGTCCTGGTTGTTCGGGAAGCTGTCTGCTCCGTTATAATCTTCCCAGTTGAAGCGGCGAACCTTGAAAGGACAGTTATTCGCACAATATCTTGTACCGATACAGCGGTTATATGCCATCTGGTTCAGGCCTTCCGTACTGTGGTTGGTTGCGGAAACCGGACAAACATTCTCACAGGGCGCGTTATCGCAATGCTGGCAGAGCATCGGTTGAAAAACCGTCTGCACACTGTTTGCATCGGCAATATCGCCGGTGAAATAACGGTCGATACGAATCCAGTGCATATCGTGGTAGCGCATCACTTCATTCTTTCCAACTACCGATACATTGTTTTCGGCGATACAGGCCACCGCGCAGGCGCCGCAACCGATGCAGGAATTCAGGTCGATCGACATGCCCCAGTGGATACCCGGCTTGTCGAAATAAGGATAGAGCGTTCCTTCCTGTGCATAGTGTTCTATGCCGCCGTATTTCGCCATTTCCTTTTCGCGGTCTTCCAGGATTTCATTCGGCGCTTTTTCAAATTCTTCCAGCGTAAGTTCCTTGATTACCGAAGTACGTCCTTCGTATGAACCATGCACCTGCGTCTGCGCCAGTTTATAGAAGTCGCTGGTTTTTTCCATGCTGACATCCGGTGAGAACCAGTCGTACGTGGTTCCGTTGCTGGTAACAAACGGAAATACATTTTTACCCGCGTCTACGGCTGCTTTTCCGATATAGTCTCCCGTATTCTTGGGATCTGCACTCTGGCGGCCATAACCTGTTGCAATGGCCAGCACGCCGTCGGGCATACCCGGTACGGCGATGACCGGAATGGAAATTTCCGCAGTACCTGATTTTATTTTCACCACCTGGCGGTCCGGGTGGATTTCGTATTTGTCGGATTGATTGTGATCCGTGAGGTCGATGCCGTATTCCGCTTTAATGAAATTGGGGGAGACCATGGCGAAATTATCCCATGTGGCCCTCGTGATCGGATCCGGAAGTTCGAGAAGCCAGGGGTTGTTCGACTGTGCCCCCACGCCAAGGCTCACCTGCTGATAGATGGCGAGTTCATACTTACCACCTTTTTTGAATGAGGATACTGCAGACGCCGCAGCTGCTACCGGTGCGGCAGAAAAAGTGGCGGTTGCACTCGCGATCGGCGTATTGCCGGGAACGCGTTCCACCACACCATCCTGCAGGGCTTTCTCATAAAGCTGCTGACCTCCCAGTTTTGAAACCCAAAACTGTTTGAACTGGTCGTCGTAAGTAGATTTCACACCTGCCCAGGTCATCAGCGAATCTTCGAAATTCCTGGTCTGGAACAGCGGCGCAATCACAGGCTGCATCAGGGAAATAGATCCGGTTTTTGGCTGCGCATCTCCCCAGCGTTCGAGGAAATGGGGCGAAGGGATGACATATTTACACAGCTCCGTGGTCTCGTCGAGCCGGTTGCTGAAAGAAATCGTTGTCTTTACTTTGGCAAGGCCCGCTTTAAACTGCGCCGACAGGGGGCTGTCGTATACAGGATTCACTTCATAGATCAGCAGTGAGCTGATCTTGCCGGCATTCATGTCGGCTACCAGCGTAGCGAAGTCGCTGTCAATACCCTGGCGGGTAAGGTTCTGGGCGTCCCATGTAATGGTCGTTCCGTTGGAACCGATGGCTTCGTTGATCGCGTTGACAAGAATTTGTACCTGAATATTATTGGATCCGGAAACCACGAGGGCTTTCCCTTTTTTCGCCAGCAGATCTTTGGCAGCAGCCTTAACACCTGCTGAAAGTTTTTCAGGAAGTTCAGGGGCGCTTACGCTTCCACCCACAGCAGCCAGCAGGGCAAGAGCTACGAGGCCAGACTCAGAAGGCTTGTGCGTAAATCTTTCGTCGGCATTGGCGCCCGTGAGGCTCAGGAAGGATTCAAACTGATAGTGCCTGCTCATCGCGGGCGACTTCTCGTTGATCTTCCGTCCTTTAATATACTGACCGGCATATTCGACCGGCGAGAGCCAGGTGCCAAGGAAGTCGGCGCCAAGGCTTACAATCACTTCGGCATTGTCGAAATGGTAGGAAGGAATTCCGCGGGTACCGTAGGTGGCTTCGTTGGCCTGTAACATACCGCTGTAAGAATCCGCATCATATTGTATATGGCGACTTCCCTGGTATTTGGAAAGCGCCTCTCCTATAAATTTATTGGTGGTAACCGAAGTAATGGTGGGCGTGATGAAGGCAATCGTACCCTGCTGGCCCGCCATGGAATCCATTACCAGTTTGTCGAAGGCCTCGAAGCTCGTAACCTGCTGAAAAACACCGTTTACCTTTTGCACAGGATAACGAAGCCGGGCGGTATCGTAAAGGTCCAGGATAGATGCCTGTACGCGCGCGGAAGTTCCCCCGCGTGTGACAGCAGAAAGGTCATTTCCTTCCAGTTTGATGGGTCTGCCGTCCCTTACTTTGGCAATAACAGAAACCGCATCGCCGCCTGAGACAAAGGTCGTGGCATAATAATCCGCCACACCCGGCACCATATTCTCGGGCTTATTCACGTAGGGAACAATATGCCTTACCGGCATTTCGCAGCTCGCTGCCAGCGTGGCGGCAGCGGTACTGAAACCAAGATATTTCAGAAAATCCCGGCGCGGGGTTTTTGAATCGAGCAATCCTTTCTTATCGGCGAGGGATTCCATCGGAAGATCTTCTTTGAATTCATTCTCAGAATCCTTTTTGAAAGATGTCGTCTGATGAAGCTCTCCAAAACTTTTCCAGTACTTTTTGTCGCTCATGAACTCAAATTTGAAAATTTGAAGGTTTGGGAATCTGACTATCGACCCGGGAAACCGATCCCAAATCCCCGGCTGTTCTGATTAATAATGGCACTTCTGGCACTCTGTGCCACCGATATTTTCTACCGTTACACTGTCCATCGTCCCCTTTGCAAGGTTCTGATGGAATCTCTCGTAAATACTATAGAATTTATTTCCGTTGCCCGATGAGTCGGAGAAATTTACTTTGGTTGTGCGGTGACAGTTGATACACCAGCCCATGCTGAGTTCGGAAAATTGCTTTACCTCATTCATCTGGGTAATGCTGCCGTGGCAGGTCTGACACTGAACATTTCCTGCGCGGATATGCTGGGAATGATTGAAATACACGTGATCGGGCAGGTTATGGATTTTGACCCAGCTGATCTGCTTTCCGGGACTTGTATATTTTCCGGAATTGGGGTCATAGCCCGTGTAAGAATACAGCTTCTGGATTTCCGCGGTTCCGTCTACTTCCTTTCCATTCGCACGATACAGCGGTTCACCCTTATAATCATTGATGGCTGCGTGACAGTTCATACATACGTTCAAAGAAGGAACGCCCGCCATCTTGGAATCCCAGGCGCCGCCATGGCAATACAGACAGCTGATCTGGTTATTTCCGGGATGAACTTTATGGGAGAAAAAGATCGGTTGTTCCGGCTGATAGTTCTGCTGGCGTCCCAGGCCGATAGCCGCCTGTACCACATAATATCCGCCGATGACAAAGAGCACCAGGACGGCAAAAGTGATATATACTTTATTACGGTAAAAAGGGATGGGCTCTGAAGCCGGTACACCTGACTTATCATCGGAAAGTTTCTTCAGGTTGCTGTTGACCTGCAGGAGGACGAGCATGATCACGGCCAGGATCAGGGTCAGGATACCATATAAAAGAGTACTGTCTGAATCTTCGCCGGGCTGGTTAACCTGCGTAGGAGATCCGGCTCCCGGGCCAGGCGCTTTGTACGTCTCAACATACGTTAATATGGCGTCGATTTCCTGGTCGGTAAGTTGCGGAAAGGTGTTCATCGGCGTTTTGCCGTACTGAACATAGAGGTCGTTGAAATATTTATTGCCGGATGCGAGTACTGCGGTGTTGTTCTTTATCCAGGCGTGGAGTAATTTCTTGTCGGGTACGCGGGAAGTTACACCCTGGAGGGCGGGTCCTGTAACCACTTTAGTGGGGCTGTGACAGCTTGCGCAGTCGCTCTGGAACAATGCTTTACCATCTTGTGCCGAGAGGATATTTCCGGTAAAAAGAAAAAAAGTGGAGAGTAAGAAAATGGCGGATATTCGGAAAGCACTTAGTCTTTTGTGATGCATGTTATACAATTATGTATAAATGTTAAAAATCGCTCTCGGTTGGCTGCAAAAGTAAGGCAGGAAATCAACATTCTGCCAACCACGTAGAATTTTTTTTTGCTTAATCCGGCTTGCATTTCAGATGGTTATAAACAGTATACTAATTTTCATTTAACGTATTGTCATTTCAGTGTCACGCGCTCCGCGCCGTCAGTTTAGTGTTAAAATCTTCCTGCTTCATCCGCGAAAAACGGCGTCATACGAATCCGTTTTTTACGGCATCTTTGTTAGTATCGTTGGCCGTGAGCCGGTGGCCGTTCGCCGGTGATAGTTTATGGTATATGGTATATGGTTTATGGTGTATGGTAAATGGTTCATGCCACACGAACCTCGACAAACGACAAACGACCCACGGCCCACGGCTAACGGCCCACGGCCAACGGCCAACGGCTAACGGCCCACGACTTTATGACAAATTCAAATAATTTAAAAAGTAAAGAGGATCCTATCCGGGTGGCGATTTTTGCCTCGGGGCAGGGATCCAATGCCCGCGAGATCATCCGATACTTTCATGAAGAAGGGCATGCTGCCGGCAAAAGAAGCGTCCAGATTGCGCTGATCGTTTGCAATAAACCCGGCGCCGGCGTGTTGGACATTGCAGAAAAGGCCGGCATTCCCGTTCTGTTGATCGAAAAGGAAAAATTTTTCCGCGGATCGCATTACCTCGAAGAATTTAAAAACAGGGAGATCGGTTTCATTATCCTGGCAGGATTTCTCTGGAAAATACCCGACGGTCTGATCCGGGCCTTTCCGGAACGAATCCTGAATATCCATCCGGCCCTCCTGCCCGATTACGGTGGCAAGGGCATGTACGGGAAGACCGTCCATGAAGCCGTGGTGGCCGCAGGAGAAAGCCAGAGCGGTATCAGCATTCATGTAGTAGATGAGCAGTACGATCACGGAAGAATTTTTTTCCAGGCCCGGGTATTGCTGGAACCGGGAGAGACCGCTGAAACCCTGGCGTCGAAAATCCATCAGCTGGAATACCGGCATTTCCCGGAACAGATCGGCCGCTGGCTTGAGACATTTTTTCAGCAGAAACAAAATGATTGAACTCTTATTTTATTCAGGCCTGGTTAAAGCGTGGCGTCATCCGTTTAATTAGCCATCCTATTATATCGTTAAACCCTGAAATGTTTACTCGCTTCGTGCTATTTTGCTTTTCCGTTTGTAAAAACGGACCGGGTAGCGAGGGCATATTTATCATAAACACCGCGATTTGATCCGTTTTTACTCATATTTCAAAATCGTTTTTGTCTTTTCCCTGTTCGCCTGCTGTTTCTCCGAATCCAGAGGCCAGGATGTGCTGGTCCATGGTACCGTATTTAATATGTACAGAACAAGGCCGCTCGATGGTGTTTCTGTGCTTTGCAGCTGCGGAACGGGTACCACTACGGACTCCAACGGAAACTATTATATCCGCGTAAGCATTAACGACTCTTTGCGGTTTTCTTACCTGGGCAGGGCAACGCAGTTTTTTCCTGTTATGACGATCAATCAGTCAACCAGTTTCGATATTGCCCTGCACGTGAATCCTACGGAGCTGCATGAAGTACGCGTGGCGCCGAAGAATTATCATATGGATTCGCTCCAGAACAGGCAGGACTACGCGAAGATTTTCAATTATAAAAAGCCGGGGATCGAATTATCCAACGGCCCCAGCGGTGCGGGCCTGGATCTCGACGCGATCATCAATATGTTTGCGTTCAAGAAGAACCGCCGCATGCTGGCCTTTCAGCAAAGGCTGATCGAAGACGAGGAAGACAAGTTTGTCGAGCACCGGTTCAGCATCTTCATCATTCATAAAATCACAGGACTGCAGGGCGACGCGCTGGACAGTTTCCGCCGTCAGTACCGCCCCTCCTATCTTTTTACCAAGTCTGCCTCCGACTACGAATTTTATGATTATATCAAGCTTGCCTATCAGGAATACCAGGCAAGGCAACGTCCGCGCCCGGGACCGGCGAATAAGCCGCATGAGTAGTTAATGGTATATGGTTAATGGTTTATGGTACATAGTTAATGGTATATAGTTTATAGTGCATGGGGGTGAGTCGATATTGTGAACCTTACTATATCACCACCATAAACCATAAACCATATACCATATACTATAAACCATAATTTATTTACCAAAAACTTGTCTTAAAATTGTCCTGCTATACCCATGTACTTACTGCGTCACATACCTTTTTTAAAGGCGGTTTTCCTGCACAGCGTTACTGCTTTCGGCGGGCCGCAGGGACATCTTGGTATGATGATGAAAACTTTTGTGAATCGCCGGCGTGACGTTACGGAAGAAGAACTGATGGACTTTAACGCCTTCTGCCAATTACTGCCCGGCGCTTCTTCCACGCAGACGCTTACGCTGATCGGATACAAACGCGGCGGCATTCCGCTGGCCGTGCTCACGCTGATCATCTGGATACTGCCGGCCTGTATTATCATGGGCGTGTTTTCTTTTTTTGTTGAATATCTCAACCAGAAAGACGGGAGGCCTAATATTTTTCGTTTCGTAGAACCCATGACGGTGGGCTTTCTGGCTTATGCAGCATGGAAAGCATTCCGCGTGTCGGTTCACAATACAATTACCCACTGGATCATGGCGATTTCCGCCTTTGCCACTTTTTTTCTTTTTAAAACCCCCTGGATCTTTCCGATCGTCATTGTATTGGGTGGCGTGGTAACGAACCTCAGCAGCAAGCGTATTCCGCAGTCGGAGAACCTGCCGCG
>Ga0070672_100003334_pt1 | contig 10403 bp, 10 predicted proteins | sample KBSM13metaG_FD_66151 | JGI IMG/M metagenome (GOLD analysis project Ga0070672, IMG submission 66151) | Miscanthus rhizosphere microbial communities from Kellogg Biological Station, Michigan, USA - KBS M1-3 metaG | ecosystem: Host-associated > Plants > Roots > Rhizosphere > Soil ... | reverse complement strand
CCCGTAAAAATAGTACAATTACGATCACAACAGGAAAAGTATAAAAATCAAGATTCAATTGACCTTGTGTATATAATACAAATTAATAAAAAAACGTTTAATTCAACAGAGTTTGAACCATTAATGCAAGTAGTACATGACGATATAGCACAAGTATGTTTTAAAGATTCAAAAGTGAAAAATGTTCGATTAATAATAGATACCAAAGATAATGAAATAACAGTTAATGAAGGTATTCATATAATTGATTCTTTTAATCAATTATGCTTTGAGCGGTTTGATGACAATGAGAAGAAAAAAATAAAGATTTTTGATATTACTCCATTATTGGTCGCAATAAAACACGGGTTTTATCAAGAAGATTACAATGAAATTGATGTATTTCTCAAAAGACTTGTTAAAATATACAATAACACTATGATTTATATTCCTGCATTTCTTTTTTTCTATATTGTAGTAGAAGAAAAGGAATATTTATCTTTTTTTAACCCCCAGCCTGATTATAAAAACACATCTAGAGATGAATATAATTATTCAGAACAGATAATTAGCGATGTTCAAGATGATCCTGTGCGTGATTACAAATATCATTTTATACTTAATAAATATAATATTGCATTAGATACATTAAATAAATTAGGTGTTGAGTCCACGTTAGATCTAAGTATTGAAACATACTGTCATCCATTCTTAAAAATCTTTAGAGATAATAAATTTGTTATTGAAAGAGTATTAGACTCGTGGAATGAGAAAGAAAATCCCAAGGAGGAGAGAGAATGGAAGGTGATTTATCTAAATGAAGAAAAATATCAAGAAGATTTTAAAAAAAATAATCCACTATTTGAAAAATATAGTTTAAAATATAATTTAAAAGATTACAGAAATTCTGACGGTAATAATATTTTGACTTTATGTTATTTTTTACCCTCAGTGAATGAATCAAGTTGTAAGATAATAAAATTTTTACATAACTTAACTCATGTTGATATTAACAGTTTAAATAAAAACAATGAGAATTTCATGACGGTAATCTTAAAAGAGGTTTTATTATCTATTGATGAAAGAGTTAAATCTAATCAAGAGTATGATGCAAAAAGATTGAAAATTGACTATAAGAATATATGCTGTGTTTTAAACTATTTTTTTAGTCAAGGGGGTACTTTGCTAGATTACGACGGAGGTGCTATTTTTCTTGAATCAGTTATTTCATATTTTGATGCAAATCCGTATTCAGTTGAAAATACTTATTTATATAGAATTCAAAATATTCTCTTAAGGCAGTATCCCTTTTTAGAAAAAGAGGAGTATGAGAAATAAAAAAAATTCCGAAAAAATTAGAATTTTTTATTTAAATTTTTCTGGATGTTTCAGGTGAAAATCAGTTTCTTGTTGAAATGCATGACCCACTTTGAACAATAACTCCTCAGAGCACTGAGGTCCAACTAATTGCATACCAATGGGTAAGTTTGATTTTGTAAATCCGCAGGGAACCTGTATTGCTGGAATTTTTGCCAAATTAATTCCGCAGGTAAAATAATCTTGCAAGTCCATTTGCAACTTATTTCCCTCGAATGTGTCAAATGAAAACGCAGGAATTGGATGTGTCGGCATGATTAAAAGATCGACTGACTTAAATGCGTTATCAAACTCATCTCCTAGTCTGGATTGTACGATTTTTGCATGTTGATAAAATTCATCAGCATGTCCAGCAGAAAGTACATAATTTCCAACCATAATTCGTGTTTGAACTTCTTGCCCAAAACCTTCGGCACGACTATTTAGATAAATATCTTTTAAATTTTTTGCATCAGCAGTTCGATAACCATATTTTATACCATCAAACCTCGCCAAATTCGAAGCGGCTTCTGCTCGGCTAATGATAAAATAACAGGCAGCGGTATACGATAGCATCGGTAATTTTATTTTTTTAATTGTCACATTTTTTTTAGTAAATAAAGAAATTGCCTGTTCAATTGCAGCTACAATTTCATTATTCATTCCTTCAGCATACAAAGCCTCTTCAACAATGCCAATGGTTAGGTTTTCTGGTAACTTTCCGTCAAGATGTTTTGTGTAATCGTATTTTTCTTTTTTAAGCGTTGTAGCATCATGTTCGTCAAATCCTGAAATTGCAGAAAAAACTAGCGCATTATCAAAAACGGTATGAGAAAAAATACCAATTTGATCAATTGATGATGCGTATGCAATTAATCCGTATCGAGAAATAAGTCCATAGGTCGGTTTTAATCCAACAACACCACAAAATGCTGCGGGTTGACGTACCGAACCTCCTGTATCGGATCCAAGTGAGAAAGGAACGAGTCCTGCGGCAACTGCAGCAGCCGATCCGCCGCTGGAACCGCCTGGAACTTTTGTAAAATCCCATGGGTTTTTTGTTTTAAAAAGTGCCGAAGTTTCAGTAGAACTTCCCATCGCAAATTCATCCATATTAGCACGACCAATGATTACTGCGCCTTCTTTTTTCAATCTTTCTATAACGGTTGCGTCATAAGGTGCCTTATAATTTTGCAGGATTTTTGAAGCACAAGAAATTATTTTACCTTTTTGGCAAATATTATCCTTAATTAATCCGGGAATACCACCCAGAAGTCCATTATTATTTTCCCCTGCGACAACAGGCTCAAAAATTTCAAGCGAGGATTTAATTTCGTTGTCGTATTTTTTAAAGCGTTCTTTATAAAAATCGTGAATTTCTTTTGTGTCTATTTTTTTCTTGGAAAGAAGATTTTTTAGGGTATGAATGGTAGAAAATGGTGTAATAGTATTTGTTTTCATAATTTTTCTAATTTTTTAACTATGTTCTAAAATCATTGGTACAAGAATTAAGGATCCTTCTCTTTGTGGCACTTCTTCAAGCAATAACTCTGAATTGACAATAACATCAACAAGGTCTTTTCTGGTTCTGTTTTCCTTTAATAATACTTCAACTGGGGTAATAGTTCCCTGTACTTCTCTTACGCATACGGCGTAATTTAATACCGATCCTAACTGTCGTGTTATTTCGTTTAGTGCTTTATCATTTAATCGGATATATGATAAATAAGCAATGCGATTTGTTTCTTCTCTTGAGATTGTTGCCATTAATATTTTTTCCTATATTTGAGTGTTTTTCCATTCATCACCATTGAACCAATAAAGATATGCTATAGTCATGAACGCATTACTAATATAAAATATACTATATAATGCTATAAATTTATAAAATTCCTCTATGTGAACATAGTTTACAAAAAAATAAGAAAATGGTCCAAAAAACAATAATCCCACCGCTAAACGCACAATCATTACAACGTACACGTTACCTGCGCCACGAAGTGCCCCCGATAAAATAAGCTGTAATAAATCAAAAAAAACAAAAATACTTAATAAAGGAAATGCTTGCGCGGCAATAACTGAAATAGTACCAGTTTTGTCAAAAAATGATGCAATGGAAAAAGCATATCGAGAAAAGGTAATTAAAAGAAATGCCACCATTGCTGAAGCTAAAAATATAACTTTTTTAATATTGTTTTTTACAGAAAACCATCGCGCACGTCCCACATCGTTACTTGTCAAAAAAGTTATAACTTGTGCAAATGCAAGAGCCGGAATGAAAGCAAATCGTTCCATATCACGGACAATACAAAAAGCGGCAGCAGAATTACTCCCAATAACATTCATCATTTTTCCAAGCCAAACATATGCAAATGCCATCGCTGTTTTATCAAAAACTACTGGTATTGTTAATTTTATTAAATGCCACGCGTAAGAAAAATCGGTAAATGGCTTTAAAAGCTCAATACTATATTTTCTTACTTCTTCGTGTGTCATGATATACCATAAAGAAAAAAACATCATACTTGCATATTGAATACAGGTGGCAATCCCAGAACCTTGGAGGCCTAGTGCAGGAAACCCGTATTTACCAAAAATTAATAGATAATCAAAAGTAATAAAAAGAGCGGAACCTACCAAAAATATTTTCATGGGTGTTTTTGTATCTTTAATGCCGCGCAAAAATCCGACAAGCGCAAAATAAATAAACATGCAAAATACACCAATTGAGCGTATGCGCAAAAATGGTATACCAATGGTCATGATTTCAGGAGAAACATTGTAAAAACGATAAATTGCTGGTGCGCCGAAATATAAAAAAAGAGAGAAAGAGATTCCCATAATTGTCGTTAACCAAAAAGCATCAACCAATGCTTTTCCTGCTTCTGTAAATTCATTTTTTCCGTTATGTTTCCCGCTTAAAATAACCATGCCGACAGAAAGTGCCTCTGCAATTTTTATTAATGTGTGAATAAAATTATTGGTAATACCAAGTGTTGTATATGTTTCCACTGACTTTAATGAACCAATAAATGCGGCATCGATCCAAAAAGGCATGGTATATACCACCAAGGTGGTGATAAATTCAGGAAAAAAATAACGTAAAATGGTAAAATAGTGTTCGCCTTCATAGATTTGGGGCGGGACTACAACACTTTTGCTATTATACAAAAGACCTTCTTTTTTCATTGCAATACCCTTCTTATACTTTTGTATTGTTTTTAAAAAATATCAATGAGCGCTCTTTATTTTCTATCATATACTGTTTTTGTTCATACATATATTGCGCATCTTGTTTGGTTGATTGCCAATCCTTTGATGCAAAATATATCAAGGTTGCGTCTTTATAAAAACAAGAGGGCTTAAACATACGAATTAACTCATCAGTTTTAAGGGATGCGCGCGATAAAAACAAAGTAACATCAAAATGTGTTTTTCGCAAAAAAGTTCGCCAATCTTCTGAATAAATAATTATGTCTTTTAAATTAAGTTCTTGGATAATGCGCTCCAGAAATAAAATCTTTTTTTTATGAACTTCAATAAGAATAACTTTAAGATGGGGTGCATAAATTTTTAATGGTATACCTGGAAGCCCAGCTCCAGTTCCAACATCAGCTATCGATGTTATTTTTTGCATATCAACAAATGATGTTATTGCTAAGGAGTCTAATAAATGATGAGAAACTATTTTTTTTGGATCTAAAATTGCAGTTAAATTATGTAATTCATTGGTTTCAAGAAGAAGACTAAAATATTTTTTATACTGTTCTTTTTGAATATCAGAAAGTACCGGTGTGCCGATGCCATCTATTATTTCCTGTAAAAGCCTGATTTGGTTCATATTTTTTCTTTTCGTAGCATTGTGATATAAAAACATGTTATGATCCTGAGGTATTATCCAAAGGATTTTTTAATGAATACGGCGATAATCAAAGTAATATACATGTTTATCATAGTACCATTTTTTTTCTTATTTTTATACACGCATGTTGAATCGCTCATCATGGTGCCGATTACTTATGAAACATCGGTTGAACAGGTGTATAAATTACTTCTAAAACCAGAAAAACAGGCGCATCTTATTATAAAAAAAATTGGTTCTCACAGTCCGATTTCTGGTATTCTTGCAACATATGCTGGTTATCTTAGTTCTTCAAATAATTATGGTGAAATTATTTTTTCACGCCATCAGCAAAAAACTCCCCTTTATATTGCGATTACACCAATTTTAGAACCAATTATGCGTATGGGGAATAATGTTGATCATTGGGAATTTTCAAAAACAGCAAATATTGCATTTTTCCGCGTAGATATTTCTTCCAATGTTAAAAACGGGTTCCTGACCATTTCGGTTAATGAAGAACCTATTCCGGTTGACTTTGTAGTACCCTATCCCACACTCACCATTTTTGCAAAACCAAAATATTTTGATATGCCGACCGGCATATTTGAAAGTCCAGAAACTGATCATTGGATTTTGCCTTCGATAAAGCTTAAAAAGGATATATATTTAGAAAAAAATTCAATACTGACTCTTCCCTTTCTCCAATTATTTGAACCGATTCATACAATCATCAAAAAAGAACCGAAACGCAAAATGATCCGTTTGCAAAATTGAGAAATCCTTTTTTATCAACTTAATTTAATAAAAAAATTACAAACCGCAGATTTTATTTAAAAAATATGGTAAAATATTTAAAGAAAGTCAAAAAAAGGATCTTTGTATGAAAATATACATTTCTTTTGATGCGACGAGCCTTGTCCACATTGTAGAGCTTTCGCAAGTCTACGAATTATATTTTGATCAATTTATTATCGGCACGTTACCAATATATAAAGAAGGAATGGGAATTCTAAAATTATTAAAAACTGAATTTCCGAAGAAATTAATATTAGCAAAAGTTCGTGTGACCGATTATGCCCAAGAGCATGTCCATTTATTTTCTTTGCAAGGCATTAATGCGATTACCGTACTACCCGGCATTAGTCGGGCGATGCTTCACGCAATTACTATTGCTGCGCACGAAGTTGGCATACAGGTTATTTTAGAAATTTTTGACACTACTTTTATGAATCAATCAATCCTTGAAGCAAAACAATTAGGAATTGATGTTATTTTATTTCATTATTTTCAAGATAAAAACAATCAACAGTCACTCTCTGAGCAATGGGATTTTATAAAGGATAATATTAATCTCCCCATATTGTTGGAAACTTCTTTTACCAAGGAAATTATCGATGCGCTTCCGATTTTGCAGCCATATGGCATTGTGGTGAACGAAAATATGTTAAAAAATAAAAATACTATTGATGATTTAAGATACATTCAGCAAATGTTTAATAATATTTAGAAAAAATTACAAAATGAATAGTTAGTTGAAATAATATTGTTTTCTGCTAAAATTTATCATAGAAATGTTAAAAACAATAGTAAATATGATTATGAATACTAGAACCTCACCTTTTTTTCTAATTTTCCTATGTTTTTTGTACTCATCAATGCTCAATTCAATGAAAAATGAATTAAAAACATTTAAAGAAGAAACAGAAAAATTAGATGATTCTGAATTTTTTAAAGAAACTACTGGTATTTCTGGTATTGGTCGTACTTTAGATATCATTGCTCAAGAGCCAACATCTCTTTTTGCGCAAAGAGTAAAAAAAAATCGTGTATTACCCATCGAATTTGTTGTACCTGCTTTAAAGCAAAGATTAATAGATGAACATGGAAATTTCAATGATGTTTTGGCAAAAAAATATAGTGAATTTATTAATAAAAATACTCTTGACAGAGGATATAGCATACTTAGTGATTACCAAGAACGTCTGGAAATTGATGATTGGTATAAAAATTTTTATACAGCAGAAAAACGTGAATTCTTGTCTTATTATATGCACTCCATATTTTATATGGATCTTTATAGTGATGAAACAAAAACATTTATGTTGTATGAAAATTATATACTTCCTTATTGCACAGGGAAAAATCCTATTCCACTTATTAATGTATTTTTAAAATCAAAAAAATTGATTAAAGATAAGCTAGATTTTCCCACAAAACTTCTACCACAAATGCAAGACGCACTGTTTTGGTATATTATAAAAATCAGTCTTTTGTATTATGTTTTACCAATAACTGGTGGTCTATTGGGCGCTGGCGGTGTAAGGTTTTTAGCCGTCAAATATCATAAAAATCCACAAATATTTCAGTTGTGGTTACAAAAACTAAAAAAATTATCTTCCACGTAATTTTGCAGCTGCATAATTAAATTGAAAAAAATAGTTTTGCCACTGTTTGTCGGTGGTATTGTATTCGTTATCGTACATAAAGTGATCAACTAACGCTTCTCGCGTTCGAACAATTTCTCTTAATCTTCCTTTGTTTTTTTTATCTGCAATTGTAAAATCGATAAGTTCTAATGCTCTAAAAAATGCGCCTTGGCTGTATTCTTTATTGTTTTTATTTTTCCAAATAATTGTACGTTCGATATCGCTGCCAATATTTGCAAGTTGTTCAATAAGTGATAATTTAAACCAGCGACCAGTGGCAAGTTCTTTATGTATAATCACTTTGTTACCAATTTATTTACAATTTTTATTACTTTTTTGCGGACTTCTTCATTTTCAATACCGCGTGTTTTATTATTCATTGAAGGTCGTACATTAGTCATAGAATCAAATTCTATCCAATCTTCTTCTAAAAAATTGTAAGGATATAAATTAATTCCCCACAAGTTTTTTTGTTCAGAACCCTCTTCTAAAAGATATTCTTCTTGATCTGCATGTAAATCTGCATCAACGACCATAACCTCTTTTTCTATATCAACGACTGCCTTTACCAGTTGGTTAAACATCTTTTCTGACATTTGTTTTAAAATTTCAACTGATATGTTTTTATTTATTTTCTGCATTATAACATCCAAAAATATCTATAACTTTAGTATATAATTATTTTATATTAAAAATCATAAAAATAATATAAAATAAATCTTTTAAACCGTGATTGATGAATCTATGAATTTTCATGAATTTTGTCTTATTTTAGAGGATCTTGAGAGCACTGCTTCAAGAAACGAGATGACCAAAAAACTGGCTGAACTTTTTGGCAAAGTTACCCCAAAAGAAGGAAAATATGTTTCCTATTTTTTACTCGGTGAACTTGAACCACCCTATATCGGTACCCAATTTTCTATTGCAGAAAAAACGATGATTGTTGCTATTGCTACCTATTTTAATGTTGAGGATGAAGAAATTAAAAAGGAAGTAAAAAAACAGGGTGATATTAGTAAAATTATGAGGCAGGATGGTTGGCACAAGAAAATGCCGACCAAATCAATTGAACATATTTATAAAGATTTAGTTGAACTTGAAAACATTTCGGGGCTTGGTTCGCAACAGGAAAAAATAGATTTTTTACTTAAGATTTTTGATGAAATAACGGTGCTTGAAGCAAAATATATTATAAGAATTATTTTAGGTAAATTACGTCTTGGTTTTTCTGATATGACTATTTTAGATGCTTTGTCATGGTATTTAGTTCAAGACAAGTCGCAAAAAAAAGAGCTAGAAGTTGCATATAATGTTTGTGTGGATATTGGGTTTATTGTACAAACTGTTTTAGAAAAAGGAATCGAAGGGATAAAAAAAATAGATATTATTATTGGCATCCCCATTCGACCAGCAGCTGCCGAACGATTAAAAAATGCTGATGAAATTTTTGAAAAATTAGGGCCGTGTGTTGCGCAACCAAAAATTGATGGTTTTCGTTTACAAGTTCACTTTGATAAAGAAAAAAATATTTTGCGCTTTTTTTCTCGCCATTTAGTTGATATGTCAAATATATTTCCTGATCTTGTTTCCAGTATTAAACAATTGGATTGTACGTCGATCATTTGTGAAGGGGAGGCAATCGGATATAATGCAACAGCAGATGAATTTTTACATTTTCAGGAAACAGTAAAAAGAAAAAGAAAACATGGAATTGAAGAGGCTCAAGAAGAACATCCGCTTAAATTATTTTTGTTTGATCTTTTGTATTGTGATGGAAAATCGTATTTAAATGAAGGACACGAAGATCGAAGAAAAAAATTAGAAAAAATATCTGATCATCTTAAAAAAGAAGCAAGAGTACAATGCATTCAAGAATATAAAATTTATTCAGCTGATCAGCTAGAAGATCTTTTTTTGCTGCAACTTGAGCACGGTCTTGAAGGTTTAGTGGTAAAACGTCCAAATGCAGTATATCAAGCAGGAAAAAGAAATTTTAATTGGATAAAATTAAAAAGGACGCATGAAGACAGTTCTTTGTCTGACACCATTGACGTAGTAATTATTGGCTACTATTTCGGTCGTGGAAAACGAGCTCAATTCGGTATTGGGGCGTTACTTGCTGCAGTATATAATGAAAAAAAAGATATGTTTGAAACGATTGCAAAAATTGGGACCGGTTTAAAAGATGAAGAATTTATCGAGACAAAAAAGAAACTTGATGTATGCAAAATGAATGAAAAACCGCATAATGTTATTTGTGATAAATCATTAACGCCTGACGTGTGGATTGAACCAAAAATTGTGTGCGAAATTTATGCAGATGAGGTTACCCGCTCACCGATTCACGCTGCTGGAAAAACTGAAAATACCAATGGTTATGCACTTCGTTTTCCAAGATTTTTAAAATATCGAGACGATAAAGGCGCAACAGAAAGTACAACGGTAAAAGAAATTGAAGAAATGTATAAAGATCAGAAAAAATAAGATTTATTCTTCTTTTTTATGCTTGTAAAAACCAACACCCTCGGGTTCGAAATTATTGTTTTTAAAAAACTCAATTGCCTTAACATTTTCATCAACAATACAAGTCCCAACACAAAAATCATCTTTTTTGTTTTTATAAAGGTCTTCAAGCGCATAATTAACGCGAACTCGAGAATTAAGAGAGAGCTAATTTTTTCTTTGTGAATCTTGTTTTACACCAATAAGATAAATAAAACCGCCATAGGTTAATTCTGGTCCGTATACAATAAAAGCAACTGTTTGATGTATGTCGTTACGAATTACTTTAGTGATTT
>Ga0070672_100003333_pt1 | contig 10405 bp, 9 predicted proteins | sample KBSM13metaG_FD_66151 | JGI IMG/M metagenome (GOLD analysis project Ga0070672, IMG submission 66151) | Miscanthus rhizosphere microbial communities from Kellogg Biological Station, Michigan, USA - KBS M1-3 metaG | ecosystem: Host-associated > Plants > Roots > Rhizosphere > Soil ... | reverse complement strand
GGGAAACCGGGACGGGCCGCGCGATGGCGGCCGTCCCGAAGATCGATCCGATCAACCGCCGACGCGGAAGGGGTCCACGTGGCGGTTGCTTTCGACGTAACGGCCTTCGTTGACCCGGGCCTGGTGCTGCAGGAGCGCAAGCGCGGCGAGCCGGTCGCGAATCCAGGAGGCACGCCGCGCCGAGCCGTCCCCATCCGGATGCTCGCTCTCGCGGTAGCTTCGGAAGTCTTCGTATTCGTCGGCTTCCTCGGCCAGCGCGGGCCAGGCGAGCTCCAGCAAAAGGACGTCGTCGAGCTTGCCGAGCAGCGGGATGCGGTCGGGGATCAGGTTCTCCCGTTGCTCCATGTAATCGAGCAGCTTGCGGGTGCGGACGCAATCGGCCTCCGCGCAGTCCCAGTCGGGGTCGGCCAGCATCGAGCGCAGTTGTTCGATGCGCCCCAGCCGTTCGTCCAGTACCGCCCGTGCTTCGGACTCGGGCATCGCCAGCAGCCAGTGCCCCAGTTGTGACAGGCGGTCGGCATCCACGCGGGGCGCGTCGGGATGGATTTCATGCAGCAGGGCGTCGAAGCGTACGACCTGGTCGCGATCCAACGACCAGTCGTCGGGGATGCTGGTCGTGCCCGACGTCCAGGTCGGAGGCCAGGGCAGTTCGGTTTTTGATGAAGTATTCAGCCGTGTAGGCATGGGAAACCTCCCATGTGCCGGCGAAGCGGGGGAGGTCGGCGACCGGCCGGCGGATCGCGCGACCACATCCTTGGGATGCACGAACATCATGCGCCGTTGCGGCAGGGATGTCCCACGTCAGAAGTCAGGCGGACTGACGAATGTTGTTCGGGTTGCTGAATGCATGGCTCGACGGTTACGCCGGCAGCGGATCCCGCTGCAACGGTGCGAACAGATCGTCGCTTGCGCGCACCGGCGCGAAACTGCGCCGATGTTGCGGGCAGGGGCCGTGTCGCTTGAGCGCGGCCAGGTGTGCGGGCGTGGAATAGCCCTTGTGCTCGTCGAATCCGTATTCGGGCCAGCGCGCATGCAGTTCGCGCATGTGCCGGTCGCGGGAGACCTTGGCGAGGATCGACGCCGCCATGATCGAACGGTCGGAGGCGTCGCCGCCGACGATGGCTTCGGCGCGACACGGCAGGTCGCGCGGCAACGCATTGCCGTCGATGCGCGCCAGGCATTCGCCCACGTGCAGCACGCCATGCAGCGCACGCTGCATGCCGAGCATGGTCGCGTGGTAGATGTTGATGCGATCGATGTCCTCGACCTCGATGAATACCACGTGCCAGGCCAGTGCCCGCTCGACGACGCGCGCATACAGCACTTCGCGACGATCGGCACACAGCTGCTTGGAGTCGGCGAGCCCGTTGATCGGCGTGCGCCCTGGTTCGAAAACGACGGCGGCAACCACGACCGGACCTGCCAGCGGGCCGCGCCCGGCTTCGTCGATGCCAGCGATGTAAAGGCGGGATCCGGAAATCGACAATGGCGAATCGGACAACTCAGCCATGGTGCCGTCAGGCGCCAGGATCGAGGCGGATGTGTCGCTGCGACTATGCTTGCTCACTGTTGCGCGCTCGCTGGCTTCCGGTTTCCGGCCCCCAGCAATTCTGCCACCGCATCGGCCGCCTGCGCCGACGCATCGCGTCGCAGTTCCCGATGCAGGGCGCGGAACCTCGGCACGAGCGCCGCGGCGGCGGGCTCCTGGAACAAGGGCAGCAATGCGGCGGCGAGCCGATCGGGCGTGCAGTCGTGCTGCATCAACTCCGGCACCACCCGTTCACCGGCGAGGACGTTCGGAAGTGAATAGGTGTCGACCTTGAGCAGGCCGAGGCGCTTGACGATCGCGTGCGTCAACGGCGCGATGCGGTAACCGACCACCATCGGTCGCTCCGCCAGCATCGCCTCCAGCGTCGCCGTGCCCGACGCGAGCAGCACGACGTCGCTGGCGACCATCGCGGTCCGCGCATTGCCGTCCAGCAGACGGGAATGGGGAATCGGAAAACGCGAATCGGACAGGAGCGGTTCGATTGCAACGCGACACGCTGGCGTTGCAGCCGGAATGACGACGCGAAGATCCGGTATCTGTCGGGACACCAGCGACGCTGCCTGCAGGAAGACCGCGCCAAGGCGCTCGATTTCCCCGAGGCGTGAGCCTGGCAACACGGCGAGCACCGGCGCATTGCGCGGCAGATCGAGCGCATCGCGCGCCGCAGCGCGATCGGGATCCAGTGGCATCGTGTCGGCGAGCGGGTGGCCGACAAAGCGTGCATCGACGCCGTGTTTCGCGTAAATCGCGGGCTCCATGGGAAATAGGCAGAGCACCATGTCGGCGCTGCGCCCGATTTTTTCCGCGCGGCCCTCGCGCCATGCCCAGACCGAGGGGCTGACGTAATGCACGGTGCGCAGGCCGCGCTGCTTGAGCCAGCGTTCGACGCCAAGGTTGAAGTCGGGCGCATCGATGCCGATGAAGACGTCCGGACGCCACGCGAGCAGGCGCTCGCGCAGCGCGCGTCGCAGGCGTAGCAGGCGCGGAAGGTGCGACAACACTTCCGACAAACCCATCACCGACAGTTCGGCGGCGTCGTACCAGGCATCCAGCCCGGTTGCACGCATCGCTTCGCCGCCGATTCCGGCGAATTCCGCTTCGGGAAAACGCGCACGCAAAGCCGCGATGAGGCCGGCGCCGAGCAGGTCGCCGGAAGCCTCGCCCGCGACCAGTGCGATCTTCATTGTGGCTTCACCGCAGCAACGGCCGCTCGCCGCTGTCGATGAAATCCAGCAGCGCGCGTACGTCGTCGCTGTCGCGGGCCAACTCGGCGAGCTGCACGCGCGCCTCGGACAGGTTGGCGCCGGACTTGTACAGGGCGCGGTAGGCGCGTTTGATCGCGGCGATGCGCTCGCTGCCGAAGCCGCGGCGCTTGAGTCCCTCGGCATTGATCCCGCGCGGGCGGCCGTAGCCTTCCTGTGCGACAAGCACGTACGGCGGAACGTCTCCGTTGACGAACGCGCCCATGCCGATGAACGCGTGCGCGCCGATCCGGCAGAACTGATGCACGCCGACGAAGCCGCTCAGGATGACGTGGTCGCCGACTTCGACGTGGCCCGCGAGCGTGGCGTTGTTCGAGAACACGCAATGGCTGCCGACGTTGCAGTCGTGGGCGATGTGCGTGTAGGCGAGCAGCCAGTTGTCGTCGCCGATGCGGGTGACGCCGCCGCCGTTGCCGGTGCCGCGGCTGATCGTGGCGAACTCGCGTATGACGTTGCGGTCGCCGATGACCAGTTCCGTGCGTTCGCCGGCGAACTTCTTGTCCTGCGGATCGCCGCCGATCGCGGCGAAACCGTGGATATGGTTGTCGCGGCCGATGTGGGTCGGGCCGAGGACGCTGCAGTGTGCGTCGACGATCGTGCCGGCACCGATCTGGACGTCGGCGCCGATGGTGCAGAACGCGCCGATGGTGACGCGGTCGCCGATGCGCGCGCCCGGCTCGATGATGGCGCTGGGGTGGACCTGCGACGCCACGTCAGGCTTTCGCTTCCGCGCAGAGGATGTCGGCGCTGGCCACCTGGACGCCGTCCACGCGGGCGATGCCGGTGTACATCGCCATGTTCCGGATGATCCGGCGCAGGGTGACATCGAGCTCAAGCCGGTCGCCCGGGACGACCATCTTCGTGAACTTCGCGTTGTCGATCTTCACCAGGTAGAAGATCTTTCCGGTCGCCGGCACGCCGCCGGACTCGAGCTGGTGGGACAGCTGCGTGATCAGTCCGCCGGCCTGGGCGAGCGCTTCGATCACCAGCACGCCTGGCATTACCGGCAGGCCGGGGAAATGGCCCTGGAAGAACGGCTCGTTGAACGTGACGTTCTTGATGCACAGAACGCGCTTGTGCGGCTCGAACTCGACCACGCGGTCGACCAGCAGGAACGGATAGCGGTGCGGCAGCAGCGCCTGGATGCCGTTGACGTCGATGGGAAGTTGCAGGGTCATTCCGGGTCCTTGTCGGCGTCGGGGTTGCGGTCCGAACCCACGCGTCGCGCCAGTGCATCCAGTTGCTTGAACCGCGCGGCGCTCCGGCGCCAGCTGCGATTGTCCATGAGCGGTGTCCCGGAAGAATACTCACCAGGCTCGCGGATGGAATGGGTCACCAGGGTCATCGCCGTGACGACCACGCGGTCGCACAGTTCCAGATGGCCGAGTACGCCGGCGCCGCCGCCGATGAGGCAGTAGCGCCCGATGCGCGCGCTGCCGGCCACTGCCGAGCAACCCGCCATCGCGCTGTGCGCGCCGATGCGGACGTTGTGGCCGACTTGGATCTGGTTGTCCAGGCGCACGTCTTCCTCAAGCACCGTGTCCTCGATGGCACCGCGGTCGATGGTGGTGTTGGCGCCGATCTCGCAGTCGTCGCCGACCACGACGCCACCCAGTTGCGGGACCTTCAGCCATCGGCCGGCGTCCATCGCCAGGCCGAAGCCGTCCGCGCCCAGAACGGCTCCGGGGTGAACCAGCACGCGCTGGCCCAGCCGGACGCGTCGCACCAGCGTCACCCGGGCGACGAGTTCGCATCCTTCGCCCACCACGCAGTCCTCACCGATGACGCATCCGGGGCCGATGATGGCACCGGCTGCGACCGTGCTGCGTGCACCGATGCTCGTGAACGGGCCGACCTGCGCCTGCGAATCGACGGAGGCATCGTGCGCGACGACCGCCGAGGCATGGATGCCTGGCGTGGCGGCCTCGCGATGGTCGAACAACGCCGAGATCCGCGCGAAGGCGACATATGGATCGTCGGCCAGCAATGCGGTACCCGGGTAGCCGGCGGCGTCGGCAGCGCGCATCACGACCACGCCTGCCGCGGTGTGGTCGAGTTGTGCGCGGTAGCGCGGATTGGCCAGGAACGCGAGGTGTGTCGATTCCGCGCGCGCTAGCGTCGAAACCCCCGCGATGCGAATCGCGCCGTCGCCATGCAGCTCCAGCCCGAAGCGTTCCGCAAGTTGCCCTGCGCTGTAGGAAGACGAATGCGCGCTCACGACATGACGTCCGGCATGCCCAGGACGAGCTGCCTCAGAACTGTCCGCCGAAGGTGAACTGCAGGCGTTCGATCTCGTCGCCCGGCTGCTTGCTGATCGGGAACGCGTAGCTGATCGAGATGGGGCCGACCGGCGCCCGCCACAGCAGCGCGACACCGGCCGAATATCGCAGCGTGTCGATGTTGAAATCGTCCGCATTGCTATAGACGTTGCCGAAATCCACGAACGCCGACACTCGTGCCGCGGGACTCTTGATCAGGGTCGGGAAATACATTTCCAACGAACCGATCGTCTTCACCGCGCCGCCGAGCGGCTGGTTGGCCTCGCGCGGCCCCAGGGTGTTGTCGCGGAAACCGCGGACCGAATTCGTGCCGCCGGCGTAGAAGTTCTCGAAGAACGGCAGCCCGTCGGCAACGATCGGCGGGTCGTACGGATGGTAGTCCGTATCACCCGGGTTGCAGGTTTCCCTCGACGGCGGCCGCGGGTCCTGCACGTCTGGCTTTCCGTCGCCGTTCGTATCGCGCGGGGCCGGCAGCGGATACAGGCAGAAGCTCGAACGCGAAGTCGGACTACCGTAGCTGTCGCCATAGCCCAGCTCCACGCGCGTATCCAGCACAAACGCGCGCGACAGCGGCCAGAACTTGGAGAACTGGTAATTGAGCTTGTAGTACTGCACCGTCGAGCCCGGCAGCGTGACTTCACCGGAGACGCGCTGGAAGGTGCCGCGCGTGGGGGTGAAGTAATCGTTGCGGGTGTCGCGCGCCCAGGCCAGTTGCCCGCGCCAGGCGTGGAAGGTGTTCTGGTTCAGCGCGTCGATGTAATCGATGATCGATTGCGGCGTCGAACCAGGGAACGTAAAGATCTGGTTGCTGTCGATGCCGAACAACGCCGACACGGTGTCGGTCTCGGTGATCGGCAGCCCAAGCGTGACCTGGCCCGAATGATTTGTCGTTGAATAGGCTGCGGTGTTGAAGTTGGAGTTGTCGAACTCGCGCCAGGTCAGGTTGTAGCCCAGCGACATGCCTTCGTCGGTGAAGTACGGGTTGAGGAACGAAAACGCGTACTGCTGGAGGTAGGAGTTGCGCTGCGCATCCACCGAAATGCGGTTGCCGCTGCCGAGGAAGTTATTCTGCGACAGCTGGATCGAGGTCGTGATGCCGGTGAGCTGCGAGAATCCGAGGCCGAAGATGAAGCTGCCCGACGTGGTTTCCTTGACCGAGAACACGACGTCGACCTGGTCGTTGGAGCCGGGCACGTTCTGGTTCTCGACGTCGACCGTCTCGAAGTAGCCGAGCCGCTGCAGGCGGATCTTGGAGCGGTCGATGGCGGCCTGCGAATACCAGGCACCTTCGAACTGGCGCATCTCGCGCCGGAGCACTTCGTCGGCGGTGCGCGTGTTGCCCTTGAACACGATGCGGCGCACGTTGACGCGGGGGCCGGGCACGACCTGCAGGTTGATGCCGACCGTGCGCTTTTCGCGATCGAGCTCAGGAACGGGATTGACCTGCGCGAAGGCGTAGCCGATGTTGCCGAGCGTCGCGGTGATGGAGTCGGAGGTGAACTCCAGCAACTGCCGGGAGAACGTCTGGCCCGACTTGACCAGCACCAGCTTCTCGAGGTCTTCCTTGGGCAGCACGGTGTCGCCGGTGAGGGTGACGTCCGACACCGTGTACTTCTCACCCTCGGTGACGCCCGCGGTGATGAACATGTCGCGCTTGTCGGGGCTGATCTCCACCTCGGTGCTGTCGACGCTGAAGTCGATGTAGCCGCGGTCGAGGTAATATTCGTTGAGCTTTTCCAGGTCGCCGGAAAGCTTTTCGCGCGAGTACTGGTCGTCGCGCCGGTACCAGCTAAGCCAGTTGGTTTCCTGCGATTCCCAGCGATCGGTGATGTCTTTCTGCTCGTAGACCTCGTTGCCGATCAGGTTGATGTGGCGGATCTTCGCCGGCTTGCCCTCGTCGACGAGGATCGTGATGTCGACGCGGTTGCGGTCCAGGCGCGATACCGTCGGGGTGATCTGTACGTTGTACTTGCCGCGATTGTTGTACTGGCGCGTGAGTTCCTGCGTGACCTGGTCGAGGTCGTGCCGGTCGAAGGTTTCGCCTTCGGCCAGGCCGATGTCGTTGAGGCCTTTCTGCAGGTCCTCGGTCTTGATGTCCTTGTTGCCTTCCAGCGTCAGCTTGTTGATCGCCGGGCGCTCGGTGACGGTCACGACCAGGATGTCGCCCTGGCGGCCCAGGCGCACATCCTCGAAGAAACCGGTCTTGTACAACGCGCGGATCGCCTCGGCTTCGCGGCTCGCATCGATCGTGTCGCCACGTTCGATCGGCAGGTAGGTGAACACCGTGCCGGCGGAAATGCGCTGCAGTCCGTCGATGCGGATGTCGCTGACGGTGAACGCACTCGCGGCCTGAGGCGTGTCGGTCGTCGCCCCGCCCACCGAGAAGGGATTGGCCGACTGCGCCAGCGCGGGAAGTGCCGGCGCAAGCGCCGTGGCAAGGGCGAGGGCAAGCAGGCGGCGGGCGGGGGTTCGCGTCATTGGGTGGTCCGATTGGGGATTGAGCCGTCGCTTGCGGGCGACGGCGGGCGCAGGCCTGGCTCGCAGGAATGGTCAGTGCAGCAGTTGCAGGATGTCGTTGTAGAACGCCAGGCCCATCAGGCCCGCCAGTAGCGCGAGACCGACATATTGTCCCGCGGCCATCGCGCGCTCGCTTAACGGGCTGCCTTTGACCAACTCAATAAGGTAATACAGCAGGTGCCCGCCGTCCAAGACGGGGATGGGTAGGATGTTGATAACCGCCAGACTGAGTGACATCAGGGCAAGGAAGTTCAGGAACCACGCCGGTCCCAGCTGGGCCGATGCGTTGGCATAGCGGGCGATGGTGATCGGGCCCGAGACGTTCCCGGCCGAGGCGCGGCCGCTTGCCAGCCGGACGATCATCGCCATCGAGTCCGACGTCAGCTTCCAGGTTTCGCGCAGCGCCGCCGGAACCGCGGCGACGGGTCCGAATTGCAGCTTCGCGTCGTAGGCGGGGATGCGGGCGGGGGCCGGTCCGACGCCAAGTGCCCAATAACGGCCGCGTTTGGCGTCCGACCATCGCCTGGGCGTGATCTCGAGCGCGAGGCGCTCGCCGTCCCGATCGACTTCGATCATCGCCGGATGGCCGCCGACCTGCTGGACCAGCGGGCCTATGTCGTCGAAGGACCGCACCGGCGAGCCGTCGATCGCGGTGATGCGGTCGCCCTCGGCGAGCACGCCCCAGGCGGCCGAAGTGGAATTGATGGTACCGACCGTGGCCGGGAGCAGCTGGTGCCGGGGTGTCAACCCGATGTCCTGCAGCGAGTTCTGTGGGTCGAAGCCCGCGGGAAGCTCGGACAACCGCAGAGTCCGCACGGCTTCGTCGTCCTGCGCCGTGCGCACGCGCAGCGTGACGTCCTTGCGATCCATCGCCGCCGTCGCCAGCGCAAGTGCGGCCTCGCTCCACGTCGGCGTCTGCCGGTCGCCGATCGCCAGCAGCGTGTCGCCGCGTTCCAGGTGCGACTGCGCGGCGATTCCCTCGACGTGGCCCACCACCGGCGCGAAATCCGGACGGCCGATCACGAACATCACCCACAGGAACACGACGCACAACAGCAGGTTGGCGAAAGGTCCCGCGGCGACGATGGCGATGCGGCGCCCCACCGACTTGCGGTTGAACGCCTGCCCGGCGTCCGCCGGGGCAACGTCGCCTTCGCGCTCGTCGAGCATCTTGACGTAGCCGCCGAGGGGGATCGCGGCGATGGCGTATTCCGTGCCGTCGCGCCCGCGTCGCATCCACAGCGGGCGACCGAAGCCGACCGAGAAGCGCAGCACCTTGACGCCGAAACGGCGGGCGACCCAGAAGTGCCCGAATTCGTGGAAGGTCACCAGCACGCCGAGGCTGACGATCATCCACCACACGGAACCGAAGAAGTTACCCATGGAATGCAGTGCTCATGACTGTGCTCATGAAAGCCCGGCGCCCGCGCCGACGGGCGTGGCGCGCGCGATGGCCGCTTCGACGTAATGCCTTGCGCGCGCATCGGCATCGTGCAGGACCTCGAGCGAATCGGCGGGAACGGACGGCAAGGCGGCGAGCGCATCCTCGACGAGCGCCGGGATGCGCAGGAAACCGATGCGTGCCTGCAGGAACGCGGCGACGGCGACTTCGTTGGCGGCGTTGAGTACCGCCGGCGCCGTGCCGCCGCTGGCGAGTGCGTCGAACGCCAGGCGCAGGCACGGGAATGCGTCGAGGTCGGGCGGTTCGAAATCGAGCCGCCGGTGTTTCAACAGGTCGAGCCCGTCGACGCCCGACGCGATTCGCTGCGGCCACGCAAATCCGACCGCAAGGGCGGTCCGCATGTCCGGTAGTCCGAGCTGCGCCAGCATCGAACCGTCGACGAATTCCACCAGCGAATGCACCAGGCTCTGCGGGTGCACCAGCACTTCGATGCGTTCGCGCGGAACGGCGAACAAGTGGTGCGCCTCGATGACTTCGAGGCCCTTGTTCATCAGCGTCGCCGAATCGACCGAGATCTTCGGACCCATCGACCATTTTGGATGCGCGACGGCTTGAGCGGGCGTCACATCGGCGAGCCCGTCGCGGGTGCGTCCGCGGAAGGGTCCGCCCGAGGCAGTGAGGAAGATGCGGCGCAAGCCATCGCGTGCGCCGGCATCGGGCAGGCACTGGAAGATCGCGTTGTGTTCGCTGTCGATGGGGATGACGCAGGCGCCGGCGGAGCGCGCCGTTGCGGTGAGCAGTTCGCCGGCCAGGACCAGCGACTCCTTGTTGGCCAGCAGCAGGCGTTTGCCCGCGCGCGCGGCAGCCAATGTCGAGGGCAGGCCGGCAGCGCCGACGATCGCCGCCACCACCGTGTCGCAGGCGTCGCTGGCCACCAGTTGTTCGAGCGCGCGGTCGCCCGCGTGGGGCGTCGTATCCAGGCCCGCGTCGCGCAACCCGTCGCGCAGGCGTGCGAATTGCCCCGTGTCGGCGACCACCGCGTGATCGGGGCGATGCGCGCGGCAGGCCGCAATCAATCCGACGACGTTGCTGCCGGCGGCAAGCACGGTCGCGCGCAGGCGCCCGGGGTGGCGCGCGATCACGTCCAGCGCCGATGCACCGATCGATCCGGTCGCGCCGAGGACGGCGATGTTGCTGGTGGAAGCGTTGGTCAAATCAGAAGACTTCAATGTGGGTTGGAGGCGACGCCGTTGCATCGCGTCCGCAAGGGGGCGGTTCAGAACCCCAGCCAGGCCTTGCCGATTGCGAACACCGGCAGCGCCGCGATCACGCCGTCGATGCGATCCAGCACGCCGCCGTGTCCCGGGATCAGGTCGCCCGAATCCTTGGCGCCGAC
>Ga0070672_100003332_pt1 | contig 10408 bp, 10 predicted proteins | sample KBSM13metaG_FD_66151 | JGI IMG/M metagenome (GOLD analysis project Ga0070672, IMG submission 66151) | Miscanthus rhizosphere microbial communities from Kellogg Biological Station, Michigan, USA - KBS M1-3 metaG | ecosystem: Host-associated > Plants > Roots > Rhizosphere > Soil ... | reverse complement strand
GCGGCTCGCCGCTCACCCGGATTACGCCGAACGCCGCCACGGGCCCCGGATGGACTGGCAGCACGAGGCTGGCGAGGCGTGTCTGGTGATTGACCTCGACCTGCTGCTCGCCGAGCTTGGCACTGGCAAAACCGTTCTGGCCGAGCGCCGTCGTGAGTGCAGTGCCCGCCGCGATGACATCGGAGGCAATGACCGGGTCACCGGCCTTTACTGCGAACGCCTGACGGAGCTTTGCGGCCTCCGGACCCGCCGCCGCAAGGCCCGGAAGCTCGACGGTGACGAAGCGATATTGCTGGCCCGGGGCAACCACGAGGACGACTCGGATCGTGCCGTCGGCGCGTTCGGTTCGCGGCTCGACGGCGGCATCGTAATAGCCTTGGCTTCGCAGCAGTTGCGCGAGGAGATCCGCGTCGGCGCGGGACCGCCTGCTGACCTGTGCGGCGTTGGCGGGCTTCTTGCGGTCGGCGTCCAACGCGGACTGTTGCCGGAAAGCCTTCAGGACCTCCTCGACGTTTCCGATCCCCGCCAAGCCTTCGATCGTCCAGCCGTAGCGAATCTCACCGCCGTTCTCGTCGGCTAGCGACGTAGTCGCCGGCTGCGGGACTGGCGCCTGCTCGGTAGACGGCAACTGTTCCCTTGCATTGAGGTCCGGCCAATCGACGCCGATGTCGGGCAGCGGTGCGAGCGGCGCCGACGGGTCGAGCTCATCCGTACTTGGGGGCGCCACCTGAGCGTGCGCGACGACTGGGGCAATCGCAAACGTCGCCGCTGCGCACAGCAGCCGTGCGCCGCTCGCCACTGAACCCCCGCCGGTCATCCGGGCCGAACCTTAAACAGCCGTCCTGAACGACGCCAGTCCGAAGGATTCACGCCAGGCCCAGGGTTATCCTGTAGTTTGTCTTATTAAATCATCGATTTAGTGGACGAGGCCGCGGACTTCCTCGCTACTCAGCGTTGCAATGACGCGTTCGATCTGTCGCCAGTGGCAAAAGCGCGACACATTGCCTTCGTCGCGGCTGCGTTCGGCGCGGGCTGCGGCTTCATAGCCGGCGTCGTCGCCGAAGCGGTCCATCAGTTCCGCGGCATCGGAAAGCGCGAGCCGCCCATGGATGAAGGGATTGTCCATGCGTCGTCCATAAAGCAGGCCCTGTTTCCCGGTTGCGCACAATCACGGTCAACGAAGCGTTGACCATCTGCTCCGTTGCTAACCCTGATTGCACCGCCGCGAGCATCGCATAGAATGCCGCTGCTAGGGGGCGCGGCCGTGACGGACTTGTTCCTGTCCTACAAGGCAGAAGATCGATCGCGCGTCGCGCCGCTCGTGCAGGCGCTCGAAAACGACGGACTATCGGTCTGGTGGGACGAGCATATCGGCGGCGGCGACGAATGGCGCGATACGATCCTGCGTCATCTTGAGACCGCACGTGCCGTGGTGGTCGTGTGGAGCCGGAGGTCGGTCGGACCAAACGGACAATTCGTGCGGGATGAGGCCACGCGCGCCCTCAAGCGCGGCGTGTACGTGCCGGTTCGCATCGACAAGGTCGACCCGCCCCTCGGTTTCGGAGAAACGCAGGCGTTCGACCTTCAAGGGTGGAAAGGTGATCGGTCGGACCCGCGTTACCAGGCAACCCTGGCGACACTGCGCAAGCGCCTGGGAATCAAATCGGGGACTGCGAAGCGATCCGCGGAGCCGGCAGCCGGAGTCAGCCGTCGGACGGTGGTCATTGGCGGCTCGCTAGCCGCAGTTTCGGCGGCAGGCGTCGCCGCCTGGTTCCTGGCGCGGCCACAGGGCGAGCGCGGGGAAAGCATTGCGGTCCTGCCCTTTGCCAACTTGAGTGGCGATCCGGCGCAAAGCTATTTTTCCGAAGGCATCGCAGAGGAGCTCAGGAGCGCGCTCTCGCGAATCGCCGGTCTGAAGGTTGTCGCGAGAACATCGTCCGAAGCGGTGAAGGATGAAGACGCGAAAACGGCCGCCCATGAGCTCGGCGTCAACAATATCCTGACCGGCAGCGTTCGGCGCTCCCCCCAGATGATCCGGGTCAGCGCCCAGCTGGTCGATGGCCAGCAGGGGCTCGAACGATGGGCAGAAGTGTACGACCGGCCGCCGGCGGACGCCCTGGAAGTCCAGACGGACATCGCGGACAAGGTCGCGGAGGCCCTCAGCATTCGTCTTGGGGGCGCGGATCGCGAGCGCCTCGCGCAAGGTGGCACCAACAATCCCGAAGCGCACGATCTGCTGCTGAAGGCCGAGCAGTATCAGAAGGACGAGAGTCGGGAGTCCGTGCAGCGGGCCATTGGCGTCGTCGATGCCGCGCTGGCTCTCGATCCCAAATATGGCGACGCATGGTCGACCAAGGCACAGTTACTGAGCTTGCGGGCAGGTCGGTTTTCCATGAACGCAGCCCAGTTTCGAGCCGGCTATGGCGCCGCTGAGGAGATCGCCCGCAAGGCCATACAAGTAGCGCCGCAGTCCAGGCGGGGTTACGCCGCACTCGGGGAAATCCTGGACCAGCAGCTGAAGCGGCGCGCGGCATTCGTTCAGTTCCGGAAGATGCTCGCCTTGTCGGGTGAGGAAGGGCGGACGCTACCCATCTACGCGACCTTCCTTTCCGAGATCGGACGCAGCGGCGAAGCTTTGCAAGCCGCCGACCAGGCCATCGCGCTCGATCCACTGAACTCTCGATCCTACGGCCGGAAAGCGGCGATTCTGGCGAACGCGAGACGATACACAGACGCTATCCGAGTCCTGGAAAAAGCGGCTCAATTGTCGCCTGGCGTCAAAGGAATTGCTTCATTCCGCGCCTATTGCCTGGCGATGTCCGGCAGAACGGCGGAGGCACGTAGGGAGCTCTCAGCCACTTTTGGCGATCCAGCGGACGCGCCGCCCGGATGGGCCGCATCGCTCCTCCGCGGCGGCTCAGACCCTGCTCTCGGGGAGCGACTCCTGGCCGGATTGCGTGAGTCGACGGGGGACGGCGCCCCTTACCAATATGCGCAGATCTACGCCCAGCTCGGTAGGAAAGAAGAGGCGCTCGATGCTCTCCAGAAAGCCTGGGACGTTCGCGATCCCGGGCTGACGACGATGCTCGTTGATCCTCTCCTCGACCCGGTGCGAAACGAGCCGCGCTTTCGCGATATCCTCCGCCTGATCGATAATCCGACATAGCGCCGGTGACTGACCTCTTCATCTCCTACAAGGCGGAGGACCGGTCCCGGGTCCTGCCACTGGTCGCTGCTTTGGAAGACCAGGGAATATCCGTCTGGTGGGACGAGCACATCGGTGGCGGCGACGATTGGCGCGAGACGATCCTGCGTCATCTCGAAACGGCCCGATGCGTGATCGTCGTCTGGAGCCGGCGTTCGGTCGGGCCCAAGGGAGAATTCGTCCGCGACGAAGCATCGCGCGCGAAGCGACAGGGCACTTACCTTCCCGTCCGCATCGACAAGGTCGATCCACCGCTTGGGTTCGGCGAAATGCAGGTCCTAGACCTGGCGGGCTGGAAGGGCGACACGGCGCATCCGCGTTTTCAGGCGGTTCTGGCGGCCGTGCGCGCCCGTCTCGGCATCGAAGATTCCTCGCCGTCAGGGCGCCCCCATCGATCGCGAGCAATCAGCAGAAGAAGCGCGGTCGCAGGCGGCGCGATCGCCGCTGCGGCGGTTGCCGGAGGCGGCGCTTGGCTGTTGATCAAGCCCTCGGGTGCGAAAGTCCAGAGCATCGCCGTTCTTCCATTCGCCAATCTGAGCGGCGAACCGAACCAGGCCTATTTCTCAGATGGCATTGCCGAGGAGCTGCGCAGCGCGCTTGCTCGAATCCCCGGCCTGAAAGTCGTTGCCCGCACTTCGTCCGAAGCCGTGCGCAATGCGGATATCGAAACCGCTGCCTCGAAACTGCATGTCGAGAACGTCCTTACCGGCAGCGTCCGCCGCTCGGCGCAGATGATCCGCGTGAGCGCGCAGCTCATCGATGGCGGGACCGGCACAGAACGCTGGTCGGAGGTGTACGACCGCCCCGTGGGCGACGCGCTCCAGATCCAAACCGACATCGCCAACATGGTCGCGCAAGCATTCAGCATCCACCTGGGTTCGGCCGAGCGGCGAGCTTTGAAGGAAGGCGGCACGGGGAACGCCGAGGCGCAGGACCTGCTGCTTCAGGCGCAAGCCATCGTCTGGCGCAATGACGATGCGGCGTCGTTCGCGCGCGCGATGGATTTCGTCGATCAGGCATTGTCCCTCGATCCCCGCTATGGCGACGCATTGACCGCCAAGGCGTCGATCTTCGCCTTTCTCGGAGGTTATCTCGCAAGCAGCGCAGCCGACGCACAGCGGAAGCTCGAACTTGCCGAGACTTTCGCCCGTCAAGCCGTCCGCGTCGCTCCGCGCTCAGCGCAGGCGCACGGCGCACTCGCAAACATATTATGGGCGGAGCTGCGGCTCCGGCCGGGCCTCGCTGAATTCGGAGCGATGGAAAAATTGCCCGGCGCGAGCTCAAACTATTTCAGCGGCTTCGATGCCTATGTGCTCGCTCTGGTTCAGTGCCGCCGGTTCGGCCCGGCGTCCGCTCGCGCGGACCAGCTGATTGCCGCCGATCCGCTCAATCCAAATCTCTATTCAACTAAGGCGATCACATTGGCTTCGGTAAGGCGCTTCGCCGAAGCCGAGCAAGTCATCCAGCAGGCCCTCGCGCTCGGGCCGGACCTTATTTGGCCCAAGGCATTTCACGCTTTTTATCTCATGCAAATGGGCAGACTGAGCGATGCGCGCAAAGAGTTTACTGCGCTGGGTGGCGCTGGTCCCTGGGTTGCTTGGGCGGCAGTTGCAGCCGAACGGAGCGGCGACAGGCCGGAAGCTGACCGTCTGATCGCGGTTATGCATAAATCCATGGGCGACGGCGCGCATTTCCAATACGCCCAAGTCTATGCTCAACAAGGTCGCCCGGATGAGGCGATAGCCGCATTGGAAGCGGCTTGGGACATGCGGGACTCCGGCCTGAACTTTTTACAGGTCGATGCCATGATGGATCCTTTGCGCAAGGACCCGCGCTTCCAGGCGATCGTCAAACGGCTCGACTTCCCGACTTAGCGCTGGCGCCTCAGCGTAGCGCATGCCAGTGCGCGGGCGATGACGAACCCCAAACCGCTGGCCGGTGGCTGCCTGCTGACGATCTGCATCCTTGCCGGCTTCCCGTTTGGACTTGCGATCGGCAACCCCATGAAGGGGATCTTGATCGGCACCGGCGTCGGGATTGCGGTCGCGCTCGCCTGGTGGCTCATCGACCGCAGGCGCGCGCCCTAGACGACCTTCCGTCCCGACCAGATCACCCGACCGATGCAGTTGATCTCATCGAGATCGCAGTCCGGCCAGTCGGGATAAGCGGGATTGTCCGATTGAACGGTCACTCGGCGGACAATAGGGCTGAGCGCCAGGCGCTTCACGACGAGCGCATCGTCCACCCGCAGCACGTAAATCCCGTCGCGAAGCCTCTCAACCGCGTCACCTAGATCGACCAGGATGTCGTCCCCGTCGTTCAGCGTGGGCGACATGGAATCTCCTTCCACACGGACGATCGACAGAGAGGACGAGGGCGTCGCAGTGAGGGCCTTCAACCAGCGCTCGTCGAACCCGAAATAGGGTTTGCCCAAGCCCTCGCGGACGATTGCCCCAGGACCTGCGGAAGCGAATACGGGATGGCGGTTGATGCTGATAAGCCCGTCAATGGCGCGCGGCTCGTCCGGCGGTCCGCCAAGAACCGTTTCAGAAATCGAGAAATAGCGGGCGAGTTTCCGCCGCTCCTCCTCCTTCAAACGCTTCGGCACGCCGCGCCTCACGAATTGCTGGATGTAAGCAGGGTTGCGACCGAGCATCCGCGAAAGGCCAGCGAAATCCTCTCCGCGCTCGACGCACAAGCGCTCAAGGACGGACCGCGGGTCTGAGTTCATTAACACCTCATAAACGATAGGAAACTGCCTAGACAAGTAGGAATTGCGTTGGAAAGTAACCCTCCGCCGAGTCGTTTCGACTGTTAGGGACTGTTGTGCATTTGCTCCGAGAAGTAGAAAGATTTTTGCGCCATACTGAAATCGCTCCAACCCGGTTTGGACGAGACGTCGTGGGAGATCCCCGCTTCGTATTCGACTTGCGCAACGGGCGTGATCCTCGTCCGACCACCATCGCCCGTGTCCGCGCCTATCTCGAGGCCGCGCAATGAACCGTCTGCGGATGTCCCCCGCCGCGGCCGCGTTGCTGCGCGCGTTGGTTGCTCGCGCAGCAGTGCCACGCGATAGGATTTTGCTTACCGAAATCCGGTCGACCGATTGGCAATCGCTCACCTTCGTCGGCGAACGCCATCGCTTCGCGCTTCGCGTCATTGAACCACAGTCGAGAGAGGCCGTGGATCGACTGCGCAAGGGATTGGAAGACGCCGAATTCGATATTCCAGGCCACATAGTCGCCGACGTCGCAATCATCGGACAACCAAAGCGAGCGCCTGACGGTTCGATGAGCCTGATCGTCGAGGCCCTGACGATCGAAGAGTGAATCAGCGGAGTGAGCGGCGCAGTTGCGTCAGGGCCTCGAACAGGGCTTCTGACGCATCCACCGGAGCAGCAGGCGTGGACGCCTGACGAAGGTGGCTCTCGATCTGAGCATTGAGCTGCCCGGGCGTCGGCATCGCCGACGGTTCAAACAACCGCACCACACGCGAATCCGAACCGAGCTTCGCGAGGATGTCGTCGAGGATGAGTTCGTTCTCGGCCGACTTCTCGGGTAGCTGGTCGGCCTCGGTCAGGACGAGCTCGGTTTGCTCCGTCAGGAGCAGCTCGTCCCACGGGTCCAGATCCAGCGGCAATAGTTCGAAGGACGGAAGTGCGAACTGCGCGGCGTCGCGGCCAAGCATCCGCAATACCGTCGCTGCCAGTGCATAGCCGACCACGAATGCACCGAGCCAGATGATCGCAAGCCGAAGCCGGTCGAGATCGCTCGCCAGGAAGGCCAACGTGCTGCACCCGATCGCCGCGGCAAAAATTGTTGCCGCGGTTCGCTCGACCGCCTTCTCGACCTTCGTTGCCCTGCCCCCGCGCATGAAAGCGGGTTAGCAGCTAAATCTTGCCAGTCGGTTAGGCTGTCGCTCCCTCGCGACCCATCGCCGCCTCCGTCGACGAATTTTGTTCGATCAGGGCGATCAAAGCATCAGTGAATGCCTCGACATCGTCGGGATTGCGGCTCGTGACGATATTCCCGTCCGTGACCGCCCGTTTGTCGACGACCTCGGCGCCCGCGTTGCGCAGGTCGGTCCGGATCGACGGCCAGGATGTCGCTGTGCGACCCCGCAGGAGATCCGCCTCCACGAGCAGCCAGGGACCGTGGCAAATCGCCGCGATCGGCTTTCCCTGGTCAGCAAAGTCGCGGATCAGCTGGACCGCGCGTGCATTCATCCGCAATTGATCCGGATTGCGGACGCCACCCGGCAGGACCAGCGCGTCGAAATCGCTCGCCCGCGCTTCGTCAACGGTCATGTCCGGCCGGATCGTCTTACCCGGATCGTCGTGCACCGTGGCCTGGATGGGATCGCGCTTGGGCGATGCGAGCGTGACCTCCGCCCCACGGTTCGTCAGGATTTCCCGCGGCCCGAACAGCTCCCACTCCTCGAAGCCATCGGTCGCTACGATCAGCACACGACTCTTCTCAATCTGCGGCATCTCGGCACCTCCTTTGGACTCTGACAGGAACCCGCCCGCCTCCCGCTCGCTTAAGCGCGGCGATGAGACGAATGAAGCAATACGCGACGTGCTGAGGCATAGCAGCGACACCGAGCCGGGGATCAGCCGGAAGCGGCAGGGCCGTTATTGGGCCTATTTCGATTCCGACGGAAAACGCATCACCGATCGGGACGAAATCGACCGGCTGAATGCGGTCGGCCTGCCGCCCGCCTATGAGAAGGCCTGGTTCTGCGCCGATCCCAACGGGCATTTGCAAGCGACAGGGATCGATGCGCGTGGACGCAAGCAATATCGCTACCACGCCGACTTTCGCGCGAAACGCGAGAGTGCCAAGTACGAAGGCCTGCTCGAATTCGGGAAATGCCTTCCCAAGCTTCGACGGCGCGTCGAACGGGACCTGAAGCGCCGAAGCCTCACCCGCGAAGCCGTGCTCGCCGCCGTGGTTCGCCTGCTCGACACCGAGCATATCCGCATCGGCAACGAGGAGTATGCTCGCGCCAACAAGAGCTACGGCGCGACCACCCTGCGCAGCCGACATCTCCGCAAAACCGGCCACGGTCTAATGATGCGCTTCACGGGCAAGCACGGGATCGTTCACGAGGTGAAGGTCACCGACACGAACCTCAAGAGCATCTGTAAGCGCTGCCAGGAACTGCCCGGACAGATGCTCTTTCAATATGTGAATGGCGACGGTGAGCCGAAGCCGGTCACTTCGAACGACGTGAACGACTATATCAAGGAAGCGACCGGGGCCGATTTCACAGCCAAGCATTTCCGCACCTGGAGCGCGAGCGTCATTGCGTTCGATCAGTTGCTGAGGAAATCCGAAAGCAGCCGGATTTCGATCAAGACCGTCGTGGAGCCGGTCGCCGAGGCGCTCGGTAACACCGTCGCGATGAGCCGGAAGTCCTACGTTCATCCCGCCCTGCTCGAAGCCGTGAAGGAGGATTCGCGCGATCCCCTGGATGGAATGGACCGTCCGCGATCCCGCGCGCGCCTGTCGTCCGAGGAAGTGGGCTTGCTCGAGTTTCTCGCCCGAGGCCACAAGCGCACGCGCCGCCGCAAGCCAACGGGCAAGGAACCGCAAGCGCGCGCCACGGCTGCCCGGGAGAAACAAGCCGCCGCTTGATTGCGGCTGTTGCGCCAGCCAAGACCGGGCTGATGGCATTCGACCGAACGATCGATTGGTTCGCGCAGAACCAGGACGGGCTCTTACTCGGCATCGCTGTTGGGCTCGCGCTCGTCGCGGCCATGCTGCTGGCACGGAGCTACGGGCGCCGCGTCGTTGCCCGCGACCCCCTCGGCATGAGCTGGCGCGCGCTGATCGCCCGAGTGCTCGCTAAGACCACCGTCGCCTTCATGGTTCTTGCCGCCGCGGACGCCGTTGCGACCTACGCAGACCTTCCGCGCCGCGCAGCGCGGATCGTCGACATCGGCTTCACCATCGCCTTCGCAATCCAGGGCGCGATCTGGGGCCGGGAGCTGATCCTCGGGCTGATCGGCCGCCGCGTCGCCGAGGAGAGCGGATCGGGAGCGCTGGCCAGCGCAACCGCTATCATCCGCATACTGGTCAGTGTCGCGTTGTTCGCGATCGCCGGCATCCTGATCCTCGACAATCTCGGGGTGAACGTCACCGCACTGATCGCCGGCCTCGGCATCGGCGGCATCGCGATCGGCCTCGCCGCCCAGGGCATCTTCTCGGACTTGTTCGCGGCGCTCGCGATCCTCTTCGACAAGCCGTTCAAGAAGGGCGACACGATCCGCTACGACAACAGCACCGGAACGGTGGAGAGGATCGGCCTCAAGACCACGCGACTCCGTTCGCTGACCGGCGAGCAGCTGGTGATGGCGAACACCAAGCTTCTCGAGCGGGAAATCCACAACCTCGCGGCTGCGAAGCTACGGCGCATGGTGCTGTACTTCGCGGTGGCCATCGACACGCCTGCCGAACTCCTCGCGCGATTGCCCGAAATCACGGGAGAACTGCTGGCGGAGCGGCCCGGCTGCAAGTTGGTGCGCTGCACGGCGACCGGCGTCGGTTCGGAGGCGATCGCGTTCGAGCTGGTCTATGACGACAAGGCGCTCGACAATAATCGCATCGCCGAGAACCGCTCCGCGATCCTGCTCGCGCTGGTTGAGCGGCTGCGGGGCGAGAAGGTCCAGATCATCCGCGTCTCCGAGATCAGCCCGCCGCTGGCGCCTTTCTGATTGCGATTTACCTACAAGGTTGCAAGTAAGGACCGATGCCAGTCGCCACCCTCGACCAGATCCGTTCACGCATTGGCGAGGAGGTGGGCGTATCAGCCTGGCTTACCGTCGACCAAGCGAGAATCGAGGCTTTCGCCGACGCGACCGAGGACCGGCAATTCATCCATGTCGACCCGGCTGCAGCCGCGCAGACGCCCTTTGGCGGCACTATCGCGCATGGCTTCCTGACGTTGTCCCTTCTCTCCCGGATGGGGGCGGAGGCGATGTTGCTTCCCGACGGGCTGAAGATGGCGGTCAACTACGGCTTCGACCGCGTCCGCTTCCTTTCGCCGGTCAAGGCCGGCAAGCGCGTGCGCGGCCGCTTCGTCCTTGACTCGGTCGAGGAGAAAGCGCCCGGACAGATTTTAGTGCGCCACACCGTCACGGTGGAGATAGAGGGCGAGGACAAGCCCGCGCTCACCGCATCGTGGCTCGGACTGATGTTC
>Ga0070672_100003329_pt1 | contig 10415 bp, 10 predicted proteins | sample KBSM13metaG_FD_66151 | JGI IMG/M metagenome (GOLD analysis project Ga0070672, IMG submission 66151) | Miscanthus rhizosphere microbial communities from Kellogg Biological Station, Michigan, USA - KBS M1-3 metaG | ecosystem: Host-associated > Plants > Roots > Rhizosphere > Soil ... | reverse complement strand
TTGTGCGGGCAGCCCGAGCAGAAGTACGGCATGCGCGCGAGGCTGATCCTCGGCCGCGCGAGCGCGTGTTCCTTCTGGCCGATGAAGTCGACGCGCTCGCGGATCTTCTCGGCATGGCGCGGATTCAGTTCCAGTCGCTGAATGCGGTGGGCAATGACACGCGCGATCATCGCGGGCGTGAGCTCGGCGTGCGGCGGCAGTAGCCAGTCGCCATGCGGGCGCACCCATTCGCCCTTTTCGTCGAACTTGCCGACGACGCGCGGACGCACATCGTCGCGCCAGTTGTAGAGCTGTTCCTTGAGCTGGTACTCGACGATCTGGCGCTTCTCCTCGACGACGAGAATTTCGTCGAGGCCCTCGGCGAAATTGCGCACGCCCTCCGGTTCGAGCGGCCAGGGCATCGCGACCTTGAACACCCGGATGCCGATTTCCGCGGCGTCCGCGTCGGTGATTCCGAGATCATCCAGCGCCTGGCGCACGTCGAGGTAGCTCTTGCCGCTGGTGATGATGCCGAGGCGCGCTTTCGGCGAATCGATGACGACGCGGTTGAGGTTGTTCACTCGGCAATAGTGGAGCGCGGCGTAGATCTTGTAGTCCTGCATCCGCGCTTCGGTTGCAAGGAACGGATCCGGCCAGCGTATCGAGACGCCATCGGGCGGCAACGGAAAATCGTCGGGCACGATGATCTCGAGATGATCCGCATCGCCGTTGACCGATGCCGAGCTTTCGACGGTATCCGACACGCACTTGAAGCCGACCCAGCAGCCCGAGTAGCGGCTCATCGCAAAGCCATGGAGGCCGAGGTCGATGATCTCCTGCACCGACGACGGATACAGCACCGGCATCATCGCCGCTGAAAACTGGTGATCCGACTGATGGGGCAGGGTCGAGGACTTCGCGGCGTGATCGTCGCCGGCGAGGACGAGCACGCCGCCGTGCTTGGAGGTGCCCGCGAAGTTCGCGTGCTTGAACACGTCACCGCAGCGGTCGACGCCGGGCCCCTTGCCGTACCACATCGCGAACACCCCGTCGACGTTCGCGCCCTTGTACAAATTGACTTGCTGCGTCCCCCAGACCGCCGTGGCCGCAAGGTCTTCGTTCAGTCCGGGCTGGAACTTGATATGCGCACGGTCGAGGAATTTCTGCGCCTTCCAGAGCGCCTGGTCGAGGCCCCCGAGGGGCGATCCGCGATAGCCGGAAACGAACCCGCCGGTGTTGAGGCCCGCCTGGGTGTCGCGCTGCCGCTGAAGGATCAGCAGCCGGACGAGCGCCTGGACGCCGGTCAGGAAGACGCGGCCGGTACCGAGTTCGAATCTATCGTCGAGGGAAACGTCGCGAAGCGCTGCGGCAGTTGCCGCGCTGGCAGTGGCCATGCATGAAGCTCCAAGAATCGTGTTCCGGATTTTTGCCGCATCGCGTGTGCGCGGCCGTTACGGGCGCCGCGATTGTGTCCCGGGCCCTGATGAGACGCAAATTTTACCCTCATCGTAACGTGGGGCACGACCGGGTGATCTGCAATGGCGCAAGAGGTTTGATGAACGTTGGTCGCTGCAATTGCGCTGCACCGCGTGAGTTTGAACGACCGACAGGTGCCGCTGGAATTGTGACCGCACGGTCGCGGTCGGATCGTAGGCCCCACGTAGAATCGTCCCCTTTTTGGATATGCCTAATTCTCAAATGACCGAATCGCTGCTCGAAGCTATCGAAATCGAAACAGGCCCCAACCCGAAGGCAGCCGTGATCTGGATGCACGGCCTCGGCGACGACGGGCGAGGGTGGTCCGAGGTGGTGCCGGCGCTCGGCCTTCCGCGCGATCTCGCGATTCGCTTCATCTTCCCGCATGCGCCGGTGATGCCGGTAACGATCAACAACGGCATGCGGATGCGGGCGTGGTACGACATTCGCCAGGCGAACCTGAGCGAACGCGCCGATCTCGACGGCGTGCGCAGCTCGCGGTGGCATCTCGAAGCGCTGCTGGCGCGCGAAGCGGCGCGGGGCGTAACGGCCGGCAGGACCGTGCTCGCCGGTTTCTCGCAAGGGGGCGCGATCGCGCTCTACGCCGGACTCCGCTTCAAGGAGCGGCTCGCGGGCATCCTCGCACTTTCTACCTACCTGATCGCCGGAGACCGCCTCGACACCGAAGCGAGTGCCGCCAACCGCGATGTCCCCATTTTCATGGCGCATGGAACGCTCGATCCTGTTGTGCAACTTGCGTGGGCCGAGCGCTCGCGCGACACCCTCGTGCGCGGCGGATGGCCGCTCGAGTGGCACGTGTATCCCATCGAGCACTCGGCGGTCATCGAGGAGATCGTGGCCGCCGGCGCTTTCCTTACGAAGGTCCTGTCAAAAGAGCAACAAAGCCCGCCCAGGCAATGACTTGGGATGAATTCCTCGTGCGAACGCCGATCCTCTAGCAAGACATTGACATGTAGATATAACAACCTGTTTGTTATGGAGTTTTATAGAATTCAAGCGCTGCCGAGTTGATGCAGTATCTCAAGCCTGTGGGAGCGGGCCCGTCGGCGAACACATGCCCAAGGTGCGCGTCGCATGCGGCGCAGACCACCTCCGTGCGCCGCATGAAGAAGCCGTTGTCCGCGACTTCCCGCACGCAGTTCTTGGAGACGGGCGCATAGAACGACGGCCATCCGGTGCCCGACTCGAACTTCGTCGACGACAGGAAGAGCGGCGCGCCACAACAGACGCAGCAGTAGCGACCTTCCTCGTGATGGTCCCAGTACTTTCCGCTGCATGGGCGCTCGGTTCCTTTCCTTCGCGCCACGCGGTATTGCTCGGGCGTGAGCCGCGCTTTCCATTCATCATCCGGTGTGCGTATCGGAGTCCTCATGCTTCGTCCCGTGATCAAAGCGCATCGCCGGTTGTCGAGATGACTACGCTATAGTCGTCGCCTCGAAGCAGCCCGCGCGCTGCGAGATTCATCCCGTTTTGGATAACGTGCCCCCAGAGTCGTTCCGCCGGGACGCCCGCATCATCGGCGTCGTCGGGCTTGCGCACGGCGTTTCGCATTTCCTGCAGCTCGCGCTGCCGCCGCTCTTTCCGCTGCTTCGCGCCGAGTTCGCCGTGTCGTGGACACTGCTCGGCTTCATCGCCGGCACCTTCTACGTTGCAAGTGGCGCCGTGCAGTTCGCTGCCGGGTTCTTCGTCGATCGTCTCGGCGCGCGCCCGGTCCTGCTCGGCGGCATGGCAATGCTGGTGGTCGGCACGCTCGGTGCGTCTCTTGCCCCCGATCCATCGTGGCTCTTCCCGTGCGCGGCCATCATGGGCGCGGGCAATGGGGTGTTCCACCCCTCCGACTTCGCGATCCTGAACGCGAATGTCACGGCGCGACGGCTCGGTCACGCGTATTCGACGCACGGCGTCGGCGGCAATCTCGGCTACGCGCTTGCGCCCGTCGTCAGTTTCGGTCTGGGGGCCGCGTTCGGTTGGCGCATCGCATTGGTGGCGATGGGGCTCGTCGGGTTGGTCATGCTCGGCGTACTCGCCAGTCAGCGGCGCATCCTTACGTCACATCGCGCGCCTGACGCCCATGCGCATACGCTGAAAGGCAGCGTCGTCTTGTTCGTGCAACCGGCGATCGTGCTTTGCTTCCTCTATTTCGTGTTCCAGACGGCGGCGTCGATCGGTTTGCAGACGTTTCTTCCGTCCGCGCTCAACACGGGGCTCGCCGTGCCGCTCGTCGTCGCAACGTCTGCTGTGACCGCGTATCTCCTCGGTGGAACGGCCGGCATCGTCATCGGCGGCTTCCTCGCCGTGCGCACCGAGCGGCACGACCGGGTCGCCGCGACCGGTTTGCTGGTCGGCGCCTCGTTGCTACCGCTCGTTGCCGCCAACTTGGTGCCGCTACCCTGGCTCGTGCCCCTCTTCGTCGTCGTGGGACTGTTCATCGGTGCCACCGGGCCTTCGCGCGATCTCATCGTCCGCAACGCGACGCCGAAGGGCGCCGCGGGTCGTGTCTACGGCTTCGTCTATTCCGGTCTGGACCTCGGGTCGATGCTCGGTCCCGTTCTATTCGGCGTGATGCTCGATCATGGCCTCGCCCGCCAGACGTTCATCGTGATCGGCGTGCTGTTCGTCGTCGCGATCGGCACCGTCGTGCAGGTCCGGCGGGTCGGCGCACCGCAGCCGGCGTGACGTCCGGCAAGGAGGGGACATGGACCTCGGTCTGACCGGCCGGCGCGCACTCGTGTGCGCCGCGAGCAAGGGACTGGGACGCGGCTGCGCAGAGGCGCTCGCACGCGAGGGCGTGGATGTGACGATCTGCGCGCGCACCGAGCACGAGGTCGCGCAAACCGCCGCCGAGATCACCGTGCTCGCGGGTCGCAGCGTCTCCTGGGTTGCATGCGACATCACGACCGTCGAGGGTCGCGAGGCAGCGCTCGCTCGTTGTCCGGCGCCCGACATCCTCATCAATAACGCGGGCGGTCCCCCGCCGGGCGACTTCCGCGAGTGGGATCGAGCCGCGTGGATTCGTGCGCTTGACGCGAACATGCTGACGCCCATCGAGCTCATCAAGGCGACCATCGATTCGATGATTGCGCGCGGCTTTGGCCGCATCGTCAACATTACTTCGAGCGCCGTGAAGGCTCCCATCGACGTGCTCGGGCTCTCGAACGGCGCGCGCTCGGGACTCACTGGATTTGTCGCGGGTCTCGCGCGGAACGTCGTGCGCCACAACGTCACGATCAACAACCTGTTGCCCGGACAGTTCGCGACCGACCGATTGCGAAGCGGGCTCATGGCGCGGGCGAAAGCGTCGGGCAAAACCTTCGACGAGGTTCGCGACGCCGCGATGCGCGCAGCGCCGGCGGGCCGCTTCGGCGAGCCCCGCGAGTTCGGTGAGATCTGCGCGTTTCTTTGCAGCGTCCACGCCGCCTACATTGCCGGGCAGAACGTTCTGGTGGATGGAGGCTCTTACCCCGGAACCTTCTGAACGCGTCGTTCCGCCCCGCCCGCGCCTCACGATACCCTCCCTCGATACGCCCACTCCTCGCCGCCCCGCGCATGATCGATCTCTACTACTGGACGACCCCCAACGGACACAAGCTCACGATGTTTCTCGAAGAGACGGGCATGCCGTACACGGTCAAGCCCGTCAACATTTCGCGTGGGGAGCAGTTCGAGCCGGACTTCCTGGCCATCGCGCCGAACAACCGCGTTCCGGCGATGGTGGATCACGAGCCGGCGTTCGGTGGCGAGCCGGTATCGATGTTCGAATCCGGCGCGATGCTGCTGTACCTCGCGGACAAGAGCGGAAAGTTGATCCCCGCCGATCCCCGTAACCGTTGGCAATGCATCCAGTGGCTGTTCTGGCAAATGGCCGGACTCGGCCCCATGGCCGGTCAGAACCACCATTTCGGAAGCTACTCGATCGAGGCGATTCCCTACGCAATCGACCGCTACGTGAACGAGACGGGGAGGTTGTACGCGGTGCTCGACAAGCAGCTCCGCGGCCGCGCGTTCATTGTCGACGAGTATTCGATCGCCGACATCGCATGCTATCCGTGGATACAGCCCGAACGGCAGCGCCAGAACATCGATGAGTTCCCGGATCTCAAGCGCTGGAAGGCCGCAATCGCCGAACGGCCCGCCACCGAGCGGGCTTATGCGCTCGCGAAGAGTGTCAACGTGAAGCCGTCCATCAGCGACGAGGAGTCGCGACGGATTTTGTTCGGGCAGGGCAAGCACACGGTGAAGCGCTGACCCGCGCAAGGCCTCACTCGAGCATTCTCCAGCCGTCCGGCGGAATCCTCGCGACGATCTGGAATTCCCCATGGCCGGTCGGGCGGATGACCGCCGCTTCACCCTCCGCCAGGTACGGAGGTCCGGCAACGGCCGTGAACGGATTGCCGTGGCTCACGATCGCAACGTTGCTTCCCGCAGGGACAGGCGTCGACATCAGCGTTCGTAGCTCCGAGTAGCGTTCCGGATTGTCCGGTCGTGCGGGTCCGCCGCGCACGCGTGCGTCGACGGTTGCATGCCCGAAGATGAGCTCGGCGGTTTCGCGCGTACGGCAGAACGGGCTCGCGAGGACAGTCGTGACCGGGATGCGCAGGCGACGAATGGCTGCGCCGATTGCGCGTGCATCGCTGCGGCCGCGCTCGGTAAGATTGCGTTGCTGCGCGCAGTCCTCATAGCCGGACATCCGATCGTCGTTCTGCCCGAAGTCGGTCGCGGCGTGCCGGAAGTAGATGACGTAGCCGCCCGCCAGCAATGCGCTGCGCAATCCGGAGCCGGCGAGGGGTTGCTGCGCGCATGCGAGTGCCGTCGCAAGCAACCCGACGAGGAGCGCAGCGAACCGAATCACGGCGTTTCAGCGCGCGTCGATAAGCATGAAGGACGCTGGCGTCTTCGCGCGATCGTCGATGGGGGAGTGTCCGTCGAGCGTCTCGTCGGCGTCGAATGCGCGATCGCCGTCCGCAACGGGCATGCCGGTTGCGCGCACCGCTGCAAAGTCGTGCAGCGTTCGGTCGAGGAGGTGCGTCGGAACGACGTTGCCCATCGCATTGAAGATCGATTCGATACGGCCGGGGAATCGCCTTTCCCATTCGCGCAGCATCGCTGCGACCTGCTTGCGCTGCAGGTTCTCCTGTGATCCGCACAGCGTGCACGGGATCAGCGGGAACGCGCTCGCCTCGGCATAGCGGGCGAGATCGCGCTCGCGGACATACGCAAGCGGGCGGATCACCACGTGCTTGCCATCGTCGGAGACGAGCTTCGGCGGCATCGTCTTCAACTTTCCGCCGTGGAACAGGTTGAGAAAGAACGTCGCCATCATGTCGTCCCGATGATGCCCGAGCGCGATCTTCGTCGCTCCGAGCTCGGTCGCGACGCGATACAGCACGCCGCGGCGCAGGCGCGAGCAGAGCGAGCACATCGTCGCGCCCTCGGGAATCAGTCGCTTGACGACGCTGTAGGTGTCCTGCTCGGCGATGTGAAACGCGACGCCGCGCGACGCGAGATAGCGCGGGAGAACGTCGGCGGGAAAGCCCGGCTGCTTTTGGTCGAGATTGACGGCGACGATGTCGAACGGGGTCGGCGAGCGCTTTTTCAGCGAAAGCAGGACGTCGAGGAGGCCGTAACTGTCCTTGCCGCCCGACAGGCACACCATCACGCGATCGTTCGGGGCGACCATGCCATAGTCGGCAATCGCCTGTCCGACGAGGCGCCGCAGGCGCTTGCGCAGCTTGCCGAGCTCGAACGCGGCCTTGCGAGGATCGCGTCGAACGGTGGTCGCGGAAGAGCAGGTTTCCGCGTGAACGGCTGAATCGGTCATCGACCGATTGTACCGCCGGGAAATCAGCGTTCCGGCAAAGCGTTCGAGCCGGCGTTTTCGCTTTGCGAATCGGGTTCGAGTTCGGGCCCGCTCGCCGTCGTCGGTTCGGCTGCCTGGCTGGTTGCAGGCGGTTTCGACGCCACCGCGGGATCGACGGTTGATGCGTGCGCCGCATCTGCGGATGGCGCGCCTGACGTCTTCGTTGCGCCGCTCCTGGCATCCTTCGCCGACTCTCGCGCGCGATCGCCATCGCCTCGCAGCACACGCGTCGCGATCACGGGTGGCTCCTGCGTTGCGACGGATGGCCCTGGGGCAGTCGTTGCGGCACTTGCGGCGCCCGCGCGCGTACGCGCGTCGGACGACGCGGATGGCGCCGCGCTCACGCGCCATCCGATCCAGATCAGCGCGCATACCGCGCAGGCGATCAGGGCCAGCGGCAGCGCGCGCGCAAGCGGCGAACGATGTCGCGGTGCAAGCGATGCGGCATTCGCGGCAGCGAGCGCCGGATCCGATGCTTCATAGGTGACGAGCCCGGCCCGAGTGAGGCGCGCTGCATCGCGTGTCAGGCGCGTGGTGCTGACCAACGGGCCGAGCGGGAGGTCGCGCAGCCGGCCCGGGCTGTCGAGCAGCGTCAGAATCCGGCGCTGCGTCACCGACAGACCCTTCACTCGCGCCTGGACTTCGGCGTCGCCTGCAGCGGTCCGGCGGAACGGCTTCGAAGCATCCACGTTTGCGGCCGATTGGGAAATCAGGTGGTTGCGACCGGCGCCGCGTTCGGGAGGTGGATCCCGACCTTTGGACGGGAGGCGACGATCGGGCGCAACCGTTCGGGATGGAGCAACGCTTATGCCAATGGCATACTGCGCCGACCAGCGGGGACCGGCCTTCGGCCTCCGATGAGGCGCTCGTGTGCGGCCGCGGAAAACCCGTTTGCGCGCAAAGCGCCGTCGGCTCCTTACTTTTCTTGGCGCGCTTACCCGCTTGTGGCGGCTTCTGGCACCGTCATCGCTGCGCCGCCGGCTCCTTACTTCTTGGCGTCCTTGGCCGCTTGTTTGGCGGCTTCGGTGGCCTTCATCGCCGCGTCGTCGGCTTTCGCTGCGGCGTCCTGAGAGGCGTCGGCAGCCTTGTTGGCAGCGTCCTTGGTCGCGTCCGATGCCTTGGCGGATGCGTCTTTCGCGGCTTCCGATGCCTTCGCCGCGGCATCCTTGGTCGCGTCAGCGGCTTCCTTTGCGGATTCCGCGGCCTTTGCCGTCGCATCCTTGGCTGCCGCGCTTGCAGCGCTCGCTGCGTCTTTCGCGGCGGTCGCAGCCGAATCCGCTGCCTTCGAGGCCGATTCCTTGGCCTTGTCGGCGGCCTGCTGCGATTGCTGGCCGCACGCGGCGAGCAGCACGGTGAACGTCAGCGCCGTCAGTGCAACGAGGGTGGGTCTCATGTCGTTTCTCCCTGTAGGTCAAAGTCGTGAGCGGGTGGCGATCGTGTTTGGTGATCGGGTGCCGGCAGGCGCGCGATTATAGCGATCGATTGAGAATCTCTTGTGTGCAATGCGCGGGCAGCGGTTTCGCTAGATGAGCCGCATGCGCCGCCGCTCCAAGAGTGCAAGCGACAATCCGCTCGCGACGATGATCGCCATTCCGACCGCCGACGTGCGATCGGGATGCTGGCCGAAGATCAGATAGCCGAACGTCGTCGCCCACAGGATCTGCAGATACGTGAACGGCGTCAGCAGCGTCGCCGGCGCAATCAGGTAGGCATGCGTCAGGCACCAATGCCCGAGCCCCGCGAACAGGCCCATCAGCACGAACAGCGGCACGGCGAGCCGGGTCAGATGCGCAACGTCGACGACGAACGGCAGAGCGAGCGACAGCAGGAGCGTGCCCACGCTTGCGCTATAGAACAACGTGGTGTGCGGGCTCTCGTCCAGCAGCTTGCGCGTCAGCAACTGATAGAGCGCGTTGGCGAGCGCTGCACCGATCAGCAGCGCGATAGCGGGATGCATGACGGCCGACCCGGGACGCAGCAGGATGATGATGCCGACGAAGCCCGTGATGGAGGCGACCCAGCGCGCGCGAGTCGCGCGTTCGTGCAGGAGGGGCCACGAGAGCAGCACGACGAAGATCGGCGCCAGGAACGTGATCGCCGATGCTTCGGCGAGCGGCAGGTACCTGAGACCGCCGAAGAATCCGAGCGTCGCGAGCACGAGCATCAGCGAGCGCAGAAGCTGGACGCGCAGCTTGCGCGTGCGCCAGAACCCCGGTCCCGTCCGCTGCCATGCGAAGGGCGTCACGACGACCATCTGGCCGGCGTAGCGAGCCCATACGACGAGGAGCAGCGAGTAGTCGCGTACGAGGGACTTGGCCGTCGCATCGAGCGACGACAGGCAGAGGCCCGCGAGCAGAAAGAGCGGCAGCGCGTGACGCAGCGGATGCGCGGTCCGCTCGCTCACGTGCAGGCGGCGACGGGCCCGCTGCTCAGGCCGCCTGCTGGATCAGCTCGCGCAGGACGAACGGAAGGATGCCGCCGTGCCGGTAGTAATCGACCTCGATCGGCGTATCGATGCGACAAAGCACCGGTATCTCCCGTCGCGTCCCGTCGCGGCGCGTCATCACGATCGTCATCGGTTGCTGCGGCTTGATGTCGCCGGGAACGGCGATGTCGAAAGTCTCGTCGCCGACGATGCCGAGTGAATCGGCACTGTCGCCCGGCGCGAACTGCAACGGCAGGACGCCCATGCCGACGAGGTTGGAGCGGTGGATGCGTTCGAAGCTCTTGGCGATGACGGCCTTGATGCCGAGCAATTGCGTGCCCTTCGCCGCCCAGTCACGGGAGCTGCCCGTGCCGTACTCTTCACCGCCGAACACGACGGTCGGAACACCGAGACGCTGATACTGCATGGCCGCGTCGTAAATCGGCATCCGCTCGGCGGTGACGCCGCCACGACCGTGGTAGAGGGTGAGCCCGCCCTCGACACGCGAGCCATCCGCGTTCGGAGGCAGCATCAGGTTCTTGATGCGCACGTTCGCGAACGTGCCGCGCAGCATGACCTCGTGGTTGCCGCGGCGGGAGCCATAGCTGTTGAAGTTGCCGACGGATACATCCCGCTCCTGCAGATAGAGCCCGGCAG
>Ga0070672_100003328_pt1 | contig 10415 bp, 7 predicted proteins | sample KBSM13metaG_FD_66151 | JGI IMG/M metagenome (GOLD analysis project Ga0070672, IMG submission 66151) | Miscanthus rhizosphere microbial communities from Kellogg Biological Station, Michigan, USA - KBS M1-3 metaG | ecosystem: Host-associated > Plants > Roots > Rhizosphere > Soil ... | reverse complement strand
GCTTGCCGCAATCGAGATCCGAAAGGCCGTCACCATAGTTGGCAAGGAACACCGGTTCGCCGCGCAAGTGCTCGCGCACCCTCATCAAGCGCTGACCCACGTTCGAGTGCAAGCCTGTGTCCACGAAGGTGATGCGCCAGTCTTCGATGTCGCGTTGCAGCAGGTCGAGCTGCTTGCCGCCTTTGGACAGGACGAAGTCATTCGACACGTACTCGCGGTAGTCGACGAAGTAGTCCTTGATGGCGCCTGCGCCATAGCCCAAGCACAGGATGAAATCCTTGAAGCCGAAGTGAGCGTAGTACTTCATCAGATGCCAGAGCAGCGGCCGCGAGCCAATCTCTGCGAGCGGCTTCGGAATCCGATCGGAGTACTCACGCAGGCGCATGCCCAAGCCACCGCAAAATAAGACGACCTTCATGTTCCCTGTGCCAGCACTCTAACCGAGTTCGAGGCAGGGGTTCTAGAGCGGAGCATAGGTATTTCGCTGGCTGCGCGGGGTAGGGCATTTACGGGCCATATCGCACCAAGCAACGGGCATGCCCCAATTGCTGACGTGGGCCTGCCTCTGGTCTACGGCTGCTCGTGCACGACGAGCAGCCCGTGTGTCTGCAATAGCTTTGCCGTGGCCTCGATGCTCGAGAAGGGCATCTGCGAGCGCTCCGCGATGTCGAGCAGCGTGTGCTCCCCGTCCGACAGATTCAACACCCACAACATCGCCAGCTGCATGCCCGGAATCTCGCTGCCGCCCATGGCTCGATACAGCCCGCGACTGCCGAGCTGTGGCTCACCGTAAGGCGCCAGATTGCGATAGCGCAGGTTGCCCTCGAGGACGTCCACGATGCCGCGCAGCACGGTCAGCGATTCGGCCAAGCGCTCGCCGGACACGAACCCCAGGTTGTCGCCAGACGTGTGATACTCGGGAAATTGGCCGTGGCGGCCGCGCATCAACGACCCGACGGGTAGGCGAAAGCCGGGCGAATTGTACTGCCGTTCGTCGTAGCCATAGGGGAAGAAGTCGATCAGTTGGTGCGCCACGGACCCGTGCGAGAGAACGTGCGCGGCTGCGCGATCGATGAGCGCGCGGCCGCCAACGGTGCGCTTGTAAGTGAACTGGTGCGCGTCGCCGAGGCAGGTCAAAGTCAGCCCGTGCTTGATGCGCTGAGCGGTCGCGCGATTTTGCGCCAACCAAGTAATGGCACCAATGGTACCGGGCGCGAACACGAAGCGAAACGTGTGCCGGCGTGTCGCCCGCTGCGCGAGCTCTTCCGCCAAGCGCAGCGCGACGGCGATGCCCGATAGGTTGTCGTCTGCCAGGGACGGGTGACAGACGTGAGCCGAGATCAGGATCTCGTCTTCGCTCGTGCCGGGCAACACCAGCTCGCCGTAGCTCAGCGCTCCGGGCTCCAACGTTGCGTCGATGCACACGTCGTAGTTACCCGGCTGCAGCGCTTCGAGCTGACGTTGGGACAAGCAAAATCCCCAGTTTTCCTCGTAATAGGAGGTACGGTAAGGGATCAGCTCGGGTCGATCCGGCAGTGTGTGCAGATGCGGCTTGAGCTCGTCGAGCGTGAAGCGGCCCTGGACCGGCACACTGAAGTTGACGACATGCAAGTTGTGCTCGCGAAAGTCGATCACGCGCTGCCCCTGCTCGTTCGCCACCCAGGCGTCGCGAATGTTCCACTCACGGGGCACCGTCCAATCCAAAACTGGCGTTCCGGAGGGGACCTCACGAAGCTCCAACGGAAGCCTGCGCCCGAGGTGCGCCAGCGTTTCGCGCACCCCGTTTCCAGTAATGCTTCTACAGATCGGATACAGCTCGCGCACGAGCTCGTACAGGGCGGAGCCGACGTCGTCCGACGCTGGACGTCCCTCGGTCATCCGCCGACCGCTGCCGGTTCGTAGTCCGGGTAGCTCGCGTCGCGTTCAGCGATCGAATTCGGTGGAGCGGGCCACTGAATCGCAAATAATGGGTCATTCCAGCGAAACCCGCGCGCGGCCTCCGGGCGATAAAAATCACCCATGTGGTAGAACACGTCGCTGTCGTCGCTCAGGGTCAGAAAGCCATGTGCGAACCCGGCAGGTACGAACAACGCCCGTCCGGTCTCGCCGCTGAGCTCGACCCCGATCCACGCAAAGCGGGTCGCCGAGCCTGGGCGCAAATCGACGATCACGTCGAAGATCGCGCCCGTGACGCAGCGCACGAGCTTGCTCTCCGCGCTCGGCGTTGCCTCGTAGTGCATGCCCCGCAGCGTGCCCCGTCGGCGATTCCGCGACAGATTGCACTGCGGAAAGCGCGTCGGGAGCCCGTGCTGCTCGAGCTCCCGCTCGCAAAAGGTGCGCGCAAAAAAGCCTCGTTCATCGAGCCGAGGTTCCAGGTCGATGATGAAAGCGCCGGCTAGCTTGGTTTCGGTGAAGCGCATTGGGTCCGGGTCGGCTGACGTTCTAGTGGCTACGTAAGACTGGTTCAGCCCGCATTGCGCCTCCTCCGTCAGCAAGTAGGCAACGGGCCCCAAGACAGCGCCCAGTCTATCTGCAAAGTACGCGCTGGCCGATTGAGAAAAGCTTCGCGCGTGCTCCGCTCTGAACGAACATCTCGTTCCAACGGGCTCTGCTTTCCCGCCTCGGCCGAAAAGCCGGCTCGGCGGGCCCCAGATTACAGACCGTCTGACACCGACCGCTATTGTGGGCTGCGAGTGCGACGAGGAGCTCGAGCATTTTCGCGTGCTGTCGCAGGTCAGTAGCGACTCAAGCCTGCAAAGTCTTTGACGAAGGGCATCAGCCGCTCACCGATCTTTTCTGCTGCGTAATCGGAGGGGTGGTCCGTGTACGCATAATACAGATGCTCGCCGTACATCGATTGGCAAACACGCGCGCCCAGGTCACAGAGAATCGGCAAGGTATCGAACACCGCAAGAACTTCGCGATTGCGCCTTTGCAGCTCCGCGAGGGCCGCGCGATACAGCGCTGAAAGCCGCAGATGTTCGTCGTAGGGGATGGAGCAGGTGCTGGTTCTGGGTGGAAAAACTCGGTTCAACAACTCGGACGGGGATTTGCGCATGATGCAGTCCTCGGGCGGCGGCAGGGTGGGGTTGTCGATCGTGATGACCACCTTCTTGCCCGCCGTTGCAAAGGCCTTGACGACCCGGTCGACTCCTTCGATCACAGTCTGCTGATGAAGGCTTCCGGGTAAGCTTTCCAATGTCCGATCATCGTTCAGTGCATAGAGGTCGCGCGTAGCCATCGTCAATACGACGACTTTGATGTCCGGGTTCTTGGCGACGGCGGTCATCGCAACCTTGATCGAGCGCTGATACTGAGCGTAGGCTGGCTCATCGCTCAGCAGCGGCAGCGGCGCCGCGTCGTCGTGGTTTCCGCCGATGAACAGCACCCGGCTTTGGCGGTCCGAATGATTGAATAGCCCCACCGATAGCGAACGGGCTTTGCTGTCACCCAGCAACGCAACGGTCGGTGTTTCGCGAGTATCGTGCTGGCAACGATCGAATTGCCTCGCGAGCTCTTGATCGTCGATCCCGCAACCGAAGGCGGTGTTCGCGATCGACTCTGCATTGCTGAAGGTCAATTCGACGTTGGCACTGGTGAACGCCCGAGAGGGGATACCCTGGAGCTTGCGCGTCGCGGCGCCGAGGATTGCCACTGCAGCCAGTGCGGCTGCGAGGGCGGAAACCTTTAGCCGGTTGCGGGCACCGAAACGGAGATGTTTTTCGACGAAGCGGTAGGTCAGCCATGAGAGCAGCACAGCTGCTAGAAGCAGGCGCGCGCGAAAGCTCGCCGACGGGGTGCCCGACCCCGCGACGCGAGCAAATACCAACAATGGCCAGTGCCAGAGGTATAGCGGGTAGCTGATGTTGCCGATCCAACGCATGGGGGCGTTGCCCAAGCCCCAGCGGTTGAGCGCGGCGTCCGCGCCTGCTGCAATGATTGCCGCAGCGCCAAGCACCGGCAGCAAGGCAAACCACCCCGGGAAAGGGGTCGTCGGGCTGCCCACGACCAACGCGAGCCCCAGCAGACCAAAACCCGAGCACGAGAGTGCCGTAGCGATAGCGGGCTTTCCAAGCAGCTGGTTACGGCCGGGACTCATCCGGAAAGCCGCCAGCAGACTGCCGGTCAGCAGCTCCCAGAAACGCGACGCGGGTAAATAAAAAGTAGCTACCGGGTTGGACCGGTAAAACAGCGCGTTCACCGTGAAAGAGAGCAGAAGTAAGCTGCCAATCACGAGCTGCTGCTTGATACGGAAGCGATGGGCCAGAAAAAAGATCAGCGGAAAGAGCAGGTAGAATTGCTCCTCGATGCCTAATGACCACAGGTGAAGTAGCGGCTTCATCTCAGCCGCTCTGTCGAAGTAGCCCGCCTCGGTCCACAGTAGGTAGTTGGATGCGAAGCCGGCGCCACTTGCGATGTGCCACGCTAGCCCTGCGAATTCCCACTTGAAGAGCAGCAGCCAGCCAAGCGCGTAGCAGGTCAAGAGCACCACGATCAGGCTGGGGAAAATCCGTCGCGCGCGCCGTGAATAGAAATCGGCGAAGGAAAACTGCCCCTTCTCGAGGTTGTGCAAGATGATCGAGGTGATCAGGTAGCCCGAGATCACGAAGAAGACGTCGACGCCAACGAACCCCCCAGGAATGGCAGTAGGGAACGCGTGAAATAGCGTGACGGCGAGCACAGCAACGGCACGCAGCCCATCGATATCCGGCCTGTACGAGGCAAGCCTTTTCGCTGGGACTGGCTGAATGTCACTCATACTCGTCTCGTGACGCAGAGCTAGAACAGGGGTTGGGGAACCGGACGTGGCTTACACTTGCGTTATAGCCACACGAAAATGGCAACGAAAGCGCGATTGATGATCTCGGCGGTTTCCTGTTGCGAAGTACGAGCCTCGCTCGGGCCTCTGGCCGCGACTCGCGCGCAGCGGCGCCACAGCTTGCCAGGCTCAGCCAGACGTTGAGCTCCCAGGCGCGCTAGACTAAGGTGGACTGCCTCACATGTCGCTGGAACATCAGCCTAGAGTCAGCGTTGTCACGCCGTTCTACAACACTGCCGAGTATCTGGCCGAGTGCATCGAGAGCGTGCTGGCTCAGACGTACACCAACTTCGAATATCTGTTGGTAAACAACAAGAGCACCGATGGTTCACGGGCGATCGCCGAACGCTATCAAGCGCGTGACGCTCGCGTGAGACTGGTGGACAACGAAGTATTCGTGGGCATGCTCGAGAACTACAACGGCGCGCTCGGTCAGATCTCGGACGACAGCAAGTATGTCAAAATAGTTCAGGCGGACGATGCCGCTTTTCCGGAGTGTCTCGAACGCATGGTCGAGCTCGCCGAGCGCGAGCCATCCGTTGGCATCGTCAGTTCGTTCTATCTTTGGGGCACCGACCTCCGCGGAGACATCGGGCTGAACCACAGGACGTCGGTCATCCCGGGCCGCGAAGCATGTCGAAAAACGTTGCTCGAGCGACGGCAATACACGGGCTCGCAAACCACGGTCCTCTACCGTGCCGAGATCGTCCGTAAACGGAGACCTTTCTTCGCGATCACACATCCTTTCGCGGACAGTGACACCGCGTTCGAGCTGATGTTGGAACATGACCTCGGATATGTGCACCAAGTCCTGACGTTCAACCGCAAGGACAACGAGAGCACTCTGAACAACGTGCTCGATTTTCATCCTCTGCTGCTGCATTTCTTTCTGACCATGGAGCGCTACGGGGCGACGGTGCTCACGCCCGACGAGCTCATCAAAGCACGCAGCGAGATGAGACACGATTATTACTCTTACCTTGCGAGCCAGCTCATCAGGATGAAGGGTCCGGCTTTCTGGGCTTACCATCGCAAAGGACTTGCTACGCTCGAGCAAGATATCCCCTGGCCAACCGTGGTGCCTTGCGCGCTCGCCGAGTTGTGCAAGCTCGCCCTCAGTCCCGGGACTACGGCGGAGCGCACCCTGCCGTGGCTCGTGAGCCGTGTCCGCGAGGCGCTCAAGTAGGCGCGAGCGAAGTACAGCCGCTAAACGGACAATCGAGCATCGAAAACACGCTCGAACTTCTCGGTCATCAACGCTTCAGTCAACTCGCTGTTCGCGCGAGCTCGCGCGGCCTCGCCGAGCGCATGTCGCAGGCCCGTGTCACTCCGTAGCCGTTGCAAAGCATTTGCGAGCGCTTCGACATCCTTCACCGGAACCAACAGCCCGGTGGCGCCGTCGATCACCGCATCCGGCACCCCTCCCACTAGAGTCGCCACGCTGGGCAATCCGTGAAACGCCGCTTCCACGTATACCAAGCCGAAACCTTCGAGCTGTGAGGGCAGCGAGAACAGATCGCAACAGGCGAGGAACTCGTCCACGTCCGGCACCCGTCCGAGGAAGCGAACTTTGGCGCCCAAAAGCTGTTTGGCGTTCTCTTCGAGCCGCCGTCGCTCCGGGCCGTCGCCAGCGACCAAGAGCAAGATCTGTCCGTCTGGATCGGGCATGCGCGCGACGGCCGAGATCAAATGGTCGATGCCTTTGTAGGCCTCGTGCCTGCCCATGCAGCCAATGACGAACGCCCCTGCCGGAACCCCGAGTCGCTCTCGAGACTCGGCACGTTCCGGCAAGCGCAACGGCGGACGAACTCCACAATGAATCACGTGCAGCTTGCTCGATGAAACTCCCGCTTCGCGCAAGACCTCCTTGGTCGCGCGCGAGAAGACGATCACGTCGTGTGCGGCCATCGCGGCTGCGCGAGTGAGCCACTTTTTTCGCTGGTTGGTGCTGTCCCAGGGTGATGGATGATGAACGCTCACGACACAGCGGGCACGCGTACTCGCTCGAACCGCAACTACGTCCTTCAAAGAGATCGTGTTGTCGCCGTAGTGCAGGTTCACGACGTCGGGTTGCCAGTCGCGTATGAGCTCCCGCAGTCGCAACATATCGGACAATGAATGAGGGTCCGCTGCATCGCAGAGCTCCGGGGCCGCTTCCGCGGCAACGCCCTGCTCCCTGCACCATTTCAAAAAAGCCTCGTTGCTGGTGCGCTTTGGAAAAGCTGCGCGGACCTGCCAACCGCGTGTCGTGAACTCACGCGCCAACCCACAAGCAATGCGCTCCATCCCACCGATCTGCGCCTTAGTCGTTAGGATCAACAGTTTGCGGCCGACATGCGAAGGTTGCGACATCGAAGCCCCGAGCGTGCGCCAGGAAGGTCCACACTATCAAGGGCGACGCTTTCCTCTTCGCGCTCTCGCGAAAGTGCCGGCCGCGAGACCGACTCTCGCCTCAGTCCCAAGCAAGGCAGCCATGAGCTCCCGTGGGGCACTTCGCCCGCTGCAATCGAGCGACAAAACGACAAAGAGCGCGCTCTCCGTGGGGAAAGCGCGCTCTTCGATAGCCTAGCCGCTAACTACGGCTTCTTGGCTGGCGCTGCGACGGGCTTGGCGGGAGCTGCCTTTTCGGCGGCGGGAGCCTCTGCCTCCGCAGCTTCGCCTGCCGCGTCGTCCGCGTCGTCCGCGTCGTCGTCGTCGTCGTCGTCATCATCGTCGTCGTCGTCGTCGGGCTCGTGCAGAGTCTCTTCTTCGAAGTTGAGATTCTGGGTGGAGTGGACGTCGCCGCGGTCGTCGGGCTTCTTGTCGCGCTGGGCTGCGGCCAAGCGCTGGAACACGACGGGCTTGGGCGCGACGAGCAGCGCCATGGTGCGCGCTTCCATTGCGGGACGCTGTTCGACGTTGGCGATGTCGTCGATCTTGGAGACGATCAGCTCGAGCTGCATCTGCGCGCGTTGCGGATGCATGATTTCGCGGCCACGGAAGCGGCAGGTGACCTTGACCTTGTTGCCAGACTCGATGAAGCGGCGAATCGCGCGAATTTTCACGGCAATGTCGTGGTCATCCGTCTTGGGACGGATCTTGATTTCTTTGACCTCGACGACGGTCTGCTTCCGTTTGGCTTCGCCCTGCTTCTTCTTTTCTTCGTACTTGTACTTGCCGAAGTCGAGGATCTTGCAGACGGGCGGGTTGCTCTTGGGATTGACCTCTACGAGGTCGAGACCGACTTCACGGGCGCGGCGCAAAGCTTGGTCAGTCGTCAAGACTCCCAAATTCGAGCCGTCCTCCGCAACGACGCGTACCTCGGGCACGCGAATCCGGTGGTTGATTCGAATTTGGGGGCCTCGCGGCTCCCTGCTGAAGCGCCGACCGCCGCCTAATGCCATGTATTTTTCACTTTCTCGTGCTCCCTTTGATTTCTTGGTTCGTGCAGAGTCATTGAGCCGCCCGCTGGAGTCGCGGTGGCTTGGCCTCTTCCAGCAAACGCTCGCTGAAGTCTGACACACTCATCGGCCCTAGCTCCCCTTCGGTTGCGGATCGCACGGACACCGTGCTCGCCGCGGCTTCGGCGTCGCCGATCACGCAGATGTAGGGGTAGCGCAGGTTTCGAGCGTTTCGAATCTTGGCGCCCAGTTTGTCGTTGCTCACGTCGACGTGGATACGGAGGCCGCGGGCCTTGAGCTCGGCCTGCAGCTTCTCGACGTATTCGACTTGAGTGTCGTTCACTGCCACCAGAATGGCTTGCTCGGGCGCCAGCCATACCGGGAATTTGCCGGCGCAATGCTCCAGGTAGATGCCATAGAAGCGCTCGACCGAGCCCAGGATGGCGCGGTGCAACATCACTGGACGGTGATTGGCGCCATCCTTGCCGACGTATTCCAGGTCGAACCGTTCCGGCAGGCCGTAATCCAGCTGAATCGTGCCGAGTTGCCAGCTGCGCTTGAGCGCATCGGTGATGTGGAACTCGAGCTTCGGGCCGTAGAAGGCGCCTTCGCCCGGCAGCTCTTCGAACGAGACGTTGCTGGCCACTAGCGCCCGCCGCAGGGCGCCCTCGGCGCGATCCCACAGCTCGTCCGAGCCGATGCGCTTTTCGGGGCGCAGCGCCAGCTTGACGGCCACGTTCTTGAAGTCGAACGCCGCGTACACCTCGAACAGCAGGCGATTGAAATCCAAAATCTCCTGCTCGATTTGGTCCTCGGTGCAGAAGATGTGAGCGTCGTCTTGGCTGAAGCTGCGCACGCGAGCCAGGCCATGAACCACTCCAGCGCGCTCGTGGCGATGCAGGCGACCGAAATCAGCCACGCGCCAGGGCAGCTCCCGGTAGCTGCGCCGGCGATGCCCGAAGATCAGGCAGTGGCTCGGGCAGTTCATCGGCTTGGAGCAGGTGTGCTCCACCTTCTCGTGCACGTCCGCCAGGAAGGAAGCGTGGCTCTGATCGGGCTTGATGGCTTCGATCGTCTCGACGCGATCTTCGGTCGTGGCGAAGAACATGTTCTCGCGATAGTTGGCGAGGTGCCCGCTGGTCTCGAACAAGCGCTTGTCGAAGATCTGCGGAGTGATTACTTCTTCGTAGCCGTACTCGACGTACAGCGTGCGAATGTACTCCACCAGCCGGTGGTAGATGCTCGCGCCGCGCGGCAAGAAGAAGGGCATGGCCGGCGCGTATTCATGGAACATGAATAGCTCGAGCTCTTTGCCGAGCTTCCGGTGGTCGCGCGCCTTGGCTTCTTCGATTGCCTTCAGGTATTCGGCCAGCGCTTCTTCACTCGGGAAGGCCGTGCCGTAGACCCGCTGCAGCATCGGGTTTTTTTCGTCGCCGCGCCAATAAGCGCCGGCCACGCTGGTCAGCTTCACCGCGCCGATCAGCTTGGTGTTGGGCACGTGCGGACCACGACACAGGTCCACCCAGGTGCCCTGAGGGCTCTTGGCGTGGCCGTGACGATAGAGCGTGATCGTGTCCCCGGGCGGCAGTGAATCCAGGATCTGCAGCTTGAAGGTTTCGCCCAGCTTCTCGAACAATTCGTGCGCCTGCTCGCGCGTGACTTCCTCACGGGCGAAGGGCCGCTTGTCCTTGATGATGCGGCGCATCTCCTTCTCGATCGCTTGCAGATCTTTGTCGGAGAAGTGCTCGCCGTCCGGACGGGCGAAGTCGTAGTAGAAGCCCGCTTCGATTGCCGGCCCGATGGTGACTTGCGTGCCGGGGAACAAGCGCTGCACGGCGTCCGCCATGACGTGCGCCGCGGAATGACGCAGCACCGAAAGGCCGTCCGGCTCGCTGGTGCGGATCGCCTCGAGCGGCGCATCCGCCGCGACCGGCGTGAGCAGATCGACGATCTTGCCTCCGCTACGGACGGCAACTACGTCGTCGGCGAGCTCTCCCCGTTGCTTGAGAAGCTCACCCGGCGTCTGGCGCGCGGGCTCCGTCATGCTCATCCGGCCGTCGAGCGGGCGACGCTGGCGGAGAGAGAGATCCGGGAACGGACACCGGAATATGTAGGCGCGGGCGGGATTGAACCGTCGACCCCTACCGTGTCAAGGTAGTGCTCTACCACTGAGCTACGCGCCTCTGGTTCGGCGGAGCGAGCTCCACCTGCAAACT
>Ga0070672_100003308_pt1 | contig 10436 bp, 10 predicted proteins | sample KBSM13metaG_FD_66151 | JGI IMG/M metagenome (GOLD analysis project Ga0070672, IMG submission 66151) | Miscanthus rhizosphere microbial communities from Kellogg Biological Station, Michigan, USA - KBS M1-3 metaG | ecosystem: Host-associated > Plants > Roots > Rhizosphere > Soil ... | reverse complement strand
ATGTCCAAGATGATTTTGGAGAACCTCAAGGTTCTGGCGGCAGGCACGCAGATGGAACGTACGGGAAAAGACGAAGAGGCGAAACCAGTCCAGGTGATCACCGTCGAAGTTGATGTCGAGGAGGCCGAAAAGCTCGCCCTGGCCTCAACAGAAGGCCGTCTCCGGTTGGCGTTACGAAACCCACTCAATGCTGAAAAGTTTTTGACGCACGGAGCGACTGTTGGCTCGTTATTAAGCTCGTACCGACCCAAACCGAAGGCCAATGTTAATGAGGACCGTGACGCGTCGTACAAGGTGGAAGTAATAAAAGGCGATATCCGTAAAGAAATCAAGTTTTAGGAGGATGGATCATGAAGGCATCGCTGCTAGCGAGGGGACGAAACGCACTGTTCATAAGTATTCTGGTAGCCGAGGGAGCCATGACGGGACATGAGTGTTCCTTTGCCTCTTCAGATAATTTGACCTATGCGGCCCAGCAGACTAAAGGGGCGCAACCGCTGAAATTGGTGGTCGGTAAGTCGACGATTGTCGATGTGCCGGTACCCATTAAGCGGGCCTCGTTAGCTAATCCCGACATAGCCGATGCGATCGTCCTGAGTCCCAAACAACTCTATGTCACCGGGAAAGGCTATGGTACGACGAATCTGACGCTATGGGGGAAGGACGATCAGGTCTTTACGATCTTCGATCTGGATGTCGGCGTAGACCTCAGTCGGCTGGAAAGTCAACTGTCTCAGCTCTTGCCGGACGAGTCGAATATTCACGTCAGTGGCTCACATGACCACGTCACCCTGGCAGGTACCGTGTCGAGCCCCGCTAAACTGTCGCAAACGTTAGCCGTGGCGGAAGCGTATGCGCCCAAAAAAGTCATTAATTTTCTCCGAATCTATCCCACTCCTCCGGACCAGGGACCGCCCCCTCAAGAAATTCCCCAAGTGACCGTAGAAGTGATCAGAGGAACTGCGGTCAACGCCGTCAAGTTTTGACCGTGAACGCACCGACATAATTGGAATACCTGGAGGACAGTTACATGACCGCTAAGATCGTCGTCAGGTTCTTCACCCTCCTGCTCGTCATGAGTGCCACGGCTGCTCTGTGGGCAGCCGAAACGCCGGCTCAGCTATTGGTGGAAAATCGGGACATCCAGAGACTGGACCTGGGTGTAGGGAAATCAAAAGTGCTCGACACGCCGATGCCGATTAAGCGGGCGTCTCTCGCCAATCCTGAAATTGCCGACACCGTCGTCCTTTCGCCGACCCAGATTTATTTGACCGGGAAAACGGTCGGGGTGACGAGCCTCACGCTCTGGCAAGACAATGGAAAGATGTTTGCCACGTTCGACGTTGTGGTGAGCCCTGACCTCACCCGTCTGAAAGAAAATCTGTATCGCACCCTCCCTGATGAACAAGGGATCCAGGTGACGGCAAATCATGAACACGTCACGCTTGCAGGAACTGTGTCGAGCACGATGAATTTGACCAGAGCGCTTGGTATCGCGGAAGCGTATGCGCCCAAAAAAGTGACGAATCTGCTTCAAGTCGGCGGCGTGCAACAGGTCATGCTTGAAGTGCGGGTTGCGGAAATGAATCGGGAACTCATCCGGCGACTCGGCGTGAATCTTGGGGCAGTCGCGCGTGATGGTTTTGGCGTGACCGCCTTGAACCAGCTTACCACCCTTTTAGGAGGTGGAAATTTTTTTGGTGCAGGGGGAACCTTTTCAGGGACGTCGTCTCTACAGCAGAACGTGACCTCCAGCGTCACCAGCGCGCTGGGTTTTCGTACGGGCAGCATCACATGGACGGGCTACATCGATGCCCTGAAGGAACAAAACATCGTCAAAGTGCTGGCCAAGCCGACATTGACGGCTCTGAGCGGCCAAGAGGCGGCGTTCTTGGCTGGCGGGGAGTTCCCCATTCCAGTCCCTCAGGCATTTGGCGTCTTAAGTATCCAGTTCAAAAAATTTGGAGTCGGTCTGACCTTCAGTCCGACGGTCCTCAGCAACCGCCATATCAATATTACCGTCGCCCCCGAAGTGTCCGAATTGGATTTTTCGAATGCTTTGACGATATCGGGGTTCACGATTCCTGCTATCACGACACGAAGAGCCTCGACGGTGATTGAGCTGGCCGATGGGCAAAGCTTTGCCATCGGCGGCCTTTTGAAAGATAACGTCCGAGAGAGCGTGAAAAAGTTTCCGGTCCTCGGCGATATTCCGATACTGGGAGCCCTATTCCGCAGCTCATCCTTCCAGAAGAATGAGACCGAACTGGTCATTATCGTGACGCCACATCTCGTCAAGCCATTGGACATGACGGCGCAGACGTTGCCGACGGATTACTATGTCGAGCCAAACGACTTTGAGTTTTTCCTCTTGGGGTATGCCGAACGAGGCGGATTCGGAGGTCGGCCCAATCTGATGTCCCCGACCGCCGAGACAGCAGTTAGGAAAACTAGTGCAAGGCCCGCTTCAATGGATGCCACGGTCGGCCACCTGGCCCCTTAAAACTAACAAGCATGAAGCCGTTAGTACAGGAGCATGTATGAAAAGTCTTTTTCTCTCGGTGATCGGTGCGATCAGCTTAGTCGCCTTGGTGGGAACCGGATGTACGAGACCAACGACCCTCGGTGCCAACACGGGGATGGCGTACGATCTGGCCAAGCAGAATGAAATATTGGATCCCCTGGCCGCTGAAAAGCTTGAACCTGTCGTTGGCCTGGATGGTGGTGCGGCGGCGATTGAAATGAATACGTATCGAAAGGGCTTTGAGGACCCTGATGCCGGATTCCAAAAATCCGCCGTCACGTCGGGTGTGCAGACCAAGTGAGCAGGCAAAGGGAATACATGACACGACTCGATGAACGGGGGGCATCGGCCGTTGAATTTGCCCTTCTGTTGCCCGTGTTAATGCTGATTCTATTCGGTATCATCGAATTCGGCATGGTGATGTATTCTCGAGAAGTCTTGACCAATGCCAGTCGCGAAGGCGCGCGGGCCGGAATCGTTCAGCAGATTCCGAAGCCGACGGCGGGACAGATTCAGACCGTCGTGACGAACTATCTCACGGGAACTGGAATCAATCCGAGCAATGTCACGGTCACCGTAGCGGGAGCGGGCGGCATATTCCCCAATAACCTGACGGTTTCGACGTCATACCCCTATCAGTTCTTTGCGCCGGGTATCCTGGGCTTGGGCACTTCAATCACCCTTACAACCCAGACGGTGATGCGACATGAATAGGGCAAGGCGCGGATGGATGGAACGCGTAACGACTGTCTCGAACCAACGTGGGGCGGTGGCCGTGATGGTGGCCGTCACACTCCCTGTGCTTCTCGGATTTGCGGCGTTGACCATCGACATCGGCCAAGCGTTGGTGGCAAGAAATGAGTTGCAAGATGTCGCCGATGCCGCCGCTCTGGCAGGGGCGAGAAGAATGGGCACGATTTATCAAAGCCTCACGCCGGCCCAGCAAGTGAGTTACACCATGACTAATCCCGCGCCTATTTATTCGGATGTTCAAAACGTCGCGGCCCTAAACCACGGGGCTGGGAGATCAATTACTGTGGATGTAGGCGATATTCAAATCGGCCAGTGGAACGGTACGAGCAAAACGTTTACAGCGATGACTGCGAATCCAGATGCCGTCCGTGTGACAGCCAGGCTAGATGGCACAAGCAATGGTCCCGTGAGCACATTCTTAGCGAGTGTCATGGGCATTAGCAGCGTTGATGTACGCGCAACGGCAACGGCAGCCCTCACCGGGACGAGCACGACCAATCCCGGCGATCTCCAGACCCCCTTTGGACTGTCTGCATTCCGATTCCAGACCCCATTCTGCAATGCGCCCGTTCGCTTCTACCCAACGAACGATCCCCAGGCCTGTGGTGGCTGGCATACCTTTACGGCCTCACCGCCCAATGCGAATACCTTACGTAGTCAAATAAATGGCATCATTCCATCCCCGCCAACCTTTACATCTCCTGGGACGCAAGCGGGAGTCACAGACCTGGAATTCATCGGCGGGAACGTAGCCAACGCTTTAAACAATCTCTATAACCTGTACCTTTCAAAGAGAGACCCGGTCACACATGCCTGGGATGCTTTAGTTCCAGTCTACCAATCGAACAATTGCTCCAATCCTAACAGCGCCATGCTTATCGTCGGGTATGCGTCGATGAGGATTACGAATGTCCTGGCTCCGCCCGCTGGACAATTAGTCGAAGGGACAGTCCAGTGTAATCTCGTGGAGGGCGGTCGAGGCGGAGGGGCAAACTTTGGTACCAAGGGCAGTATACCGGGTCTCGTTCAATAATCTTCTGCACGTCGAATTACCGATAGGAGCTTTGAATGTCGCGTTTGATCACCGTTGGTATTGAGTGCAAAACCGACTCAGTTCGGTACGCTTTTGAAGGAACATTTGCGCGAAAGCCCGGCTACATTGTGACTCAAGCCAAGCAGGCCGGGACCGCTGACATCTTAATTCTCGAACTCGATGAGGCGAATCCGCAGCGGACATTTTCATCCATACGGTCCACTGTAAGCGCGGTTTCACAGACCGAGATCTTTCTGACCGCTGGCCACACGGATACGCAGATCATGCTCGAAGCGTTTCGCCTTGGTGTCAAGGAATTTATCCCACAGCCCATCAATCCCCAAGAGATGGAAGCTGCCTTAGGGCGCTTCGAGGAACGCTTGTGTGCCAGGGTGCCCACTAGGGAGCGCAAAGCGGGAAAGGTGGTCAGCATTATCGGTGCGAAAGGTGGTGTCGGGACCAGTACGGTCGCTACGAATCTCGCCATCAGCGCCAAGCATGTCGTCCCGTCAAAATCCGTCGCACTGATGGATCTCAATCTACAAAACAGCGATCTGACGCTCTTCCTGGATCTTGCGTCATCAGGCGGCATTCGAGACCTTTCTCAAGACCTATCTCGTCTCGATGAAACGATTCTTCACAGTGTGATCATGAAGCATAAGTCAGGCATTGATCTCTTGCCGTCTGGCTATGACGGGCTGAATGGTCTAACGCCCGTCTCAGGGTGCGTCACACATACGCTCGATCTCATGCAGTCACTGTACGACTCCGTCTTCATAGACTGCGGTCATGCGCTTGAGACGAGCAAAGAGGCGCTAGACTTTTCGTCAACCATTATCCTCGTGACGACGCTCAACGTCCCGGCAGTCCGGCGAACGAAACAGTTGTTCGATGTCTTCCGCGATGCTCATTACGAATCGAACAAGATTATGCTTGTCGTTAATCGGTATAGCACTCGCGATGAAGAGTTACTGCGCCATACTGAGGAGACCCTCAAGCACAAGGCTGACGGGCTGATACCAAACGATTACGTCTCGACGAACCGCGCCATCAATGACGGGCAACCATTGACCGTGATGGCTCCTCGTGCCGCGATTACTCAATGGTACCTGCAACAGGGAGCTGTCTTTGGCGGGAATGACCACGAGGACCGGCACGAAGCCACGGATCAGAAGAACACCAAGAGGCGCTCTTTCTTCACACGATATTTGCCCGGCCTTGGGCTTGACGCGAAGGCGAAGTTTCAATCGTCGTGATTGGAACATTGTAACCGAAGCGGACTATCACTCGGGAGGACGGCGTAATGCTCACTGCGAAGCCAATGAATGCTGCCCAACAGAATGCTTACTACCAGGAACTGAAAGGCAAGATCCATCATCGTGTGATCGACCTCATGGATCTTGGCGTAGTCAGCACGATGACTCATGCCGCATTGACGCCTGAGTTGGGCAAACTCATCGAGCAGATACTTCAACAAGAATCCGTCCCCCTGAATCAACGCGAGCGCGCCCAATTGATTCAAGAGATGGTCCATGAGGTCCTTGGCCTTGGCCCCTTAGAGCCCTTGCTGGCCGACCCCACCATCGCAGATATTCTCGTGAATACCCATAAGCAAGTCTTTGTCGAACGCTTCGGAAGGCTCGAGGCCATGTCGGTGCAATTTCGAGATGAGGCGCACCTTCGGAAAATTATCGATAAGATCGTCTCACGTGTCGGCCGGCGCGTTGATGAATCGTCTCCGATGGTCGATGCGCGATTGGCCGATGGCTCGCGCGTCAATGCGATCATCCCGCCGCTTGCCATTGACGGCGCTTGCATGTCGATCAGGAAGTTCAGCCGGGATCCGCTTCAACTCCGGAACTTGATCGAGAAAAAGTCAGTCACCCCTGAGATAGGCGAGCTCATGAAAGGCATTGTCCAGGCCAGGCTCAACACCTTGGTCTCGGGCGGGACGGGAACAGGGAAAACGACTATCTTGAATATTTTGTCGGGATTTATTCCGAGCACGGAACGCATCGTCACCATTGAAGACGCGGCGGAGCTTCAGCTTCGTCAGGAACACGTCGTCCGATTGGAAACCAGGCCGTCCAATATTGAAGGCAAAGGAGAAGTGACCCAGCGGGAGCTCGTGAAGAATGCGCTCCGCATGCGGCCAGATCGTATCATTCTTGGAGAGGTCAGAGGCGCCGAAACGCTGGACATGCTTCAGGCGATGAATACAGGCCACGACGGATCTTTGACCACTATCCATGCCAATTCTTGCCGTGATGCCCTCACTCGCGTGGAAACGCTCGTCGCCATGGCTGGACTGAACCTGTCCACCAAAGCGCTCAGAAACTATATTTCCTCCGCGCTCGACGTGATCATTCAATTGACGCGCCTTTCGGATGGCACCCGAAAGATGACCAGCGTTCAGGAGATCACGGGTATGGAGGGGGACGTCATTACGCTTCAGGAAATCTTTACGTATGAGCAAAAGGGACTGGATCAGCAGGGTAATCTGAAAGGTCGGTTTCGAGCCACCGGTGTACGGCCGAAATTCATGGAACGTTTTGCCGCGCGCGGCGTTACCATCCGTCCGGACCTCTTTGATGCAGGGAAGGTGTACGAATGCTAACCGTGTTGATTGCATTCGGCATCTTTGCGACCGTGGTGCTACTTCTTGAAGGCGTGTACTACGCGTATCAGGTTCTGTCGAGGCGAGGCAAGGAGACCGAGCGGATTAAAGAGCGTATTCAGGAATGGACCGCGAAGCCAGAGCTCCAACAGCTTGGCATCGTCCGTAATCAGTCGCTGAGCGATATTCCATGGCTACACGATTTCCTGGTCCCGATCAGAAAGCTTGACGGCCTGCGGCGGCTACATGAACGAGGCAATAACACATTCCCGTTTGGCACGTTCTTATTGGCCTCATTGCTGATCGCGATCTTAATAAGCGGCGTCTGCCTGCAGTTTCATACGCATTTCATCGTGACGCTGGGGAGTGTCCTCGTCGGTACTTCCCTGCCCTTTGGATATCTCTATTGGAGGAAAGCAAAGCGAATGGCTAAGTTTCAGCGTCAATTACCAGAAGCGCTGGAACTAATAGCCAGAGCCTTGCGAGCAGGCCATGCATTTTTTGTAGGGCTCAAGCTCGTAGGAGAAGAATTCCCGGAACCGATTGGCCCAGAATTCAAGCGGGCTTTTGATGAAGTGTCGATGGGCATCTCGGTTCCCCAAGCTCTTCAAAACCTTGCCGATCGGGTGGATTGCATCGACGTCAAGTTTTTTGTCACGTCCGTCAGTGTTCAACGTGAAACTGGCGGTAATTTAGCGGAAATTATCGAATCGCTTGGGCATGTCATTCGAAAGCGGTTCGAGCTGTACATGAAGATCGCAGCGCTGTCGGCAGAAGGGAGGGTGTCTGCCATCATTTTATTTGCACTACCTCTTGTATTGGGACTGTTTCTGTATCGGATGAATCCGGAATACATAGGGGTTCTGTTTACGGATCCCATAGGACATACCATGCTCATGACCGGCTCAGCCCTCATGATTATCGGAGCCTTTATTACCAGGAAGATGATCAACATCGAGGTGTAAGGACGAAACTATGGATTTTCCAATCATCATTAGCTTGCTCACCTTCGTGATGTGCTTAATAGCCAGCCTTGCCATATATACCTACCTCAATACACGTGAGGCCTCAAAGGTATGGAGCAGACGGGTCGAAGGCAGGGCTGAGATACTCGATGCAACTGAAGACGCTGGGTTGGGACAATCAATTAAGCGGGAGGTTTTAGAGCTGCTTAACAGTCTCGGTAAAACGAATCAACCCGCTGACCAGCAAGAAGTTTTAAATCTTCGGCAAGCACTCATCACAGCCGGATATCGGTCAGCACATGCTCCTGTCATTTTTCTAGGGGCTAAGATTTTATGCGCGCTCTGGGTGTTGCTCAGCTTCGCTCTCATTCCACATAAATGGTTGGGATTTCCAAGTACCACAAATTTGATTATGTATCATGTGCTCGCCGCGGGCGCTGGCTACTACGCGCCTGCCCTCTGGCTACGAAGCACCATTGATCGAAGGCAACAAACAATCATGCGCGCGCTACCCGATGCGCTTGACCTGATGGTGATCTGTGTCGAGGCAGGTCTTGGCCTGGACCAGGCCATCAAGCGCGTGGCCGATGAAATCAAGCTCGCCCACAAGGAACTCAGCGAAGAGTTTCACCTGCTTGGCTTGGAATTGCGAGCGGGAGTCGCTCGAACCGACGCGTTGAAGAATCTCAGTCGGCGGATCGACCTGGACGAAATCAAAAGCCTCATCGCGTTACTTGTCCAGACCGATCGGTTCGGGACGAGCATTGGCCAAGCGCTTCGTGTTCATTCGGACGGCATGAAAGTCAGCAGGCAGATGAAGGCTGAAGAACGGGCTGCCAAAATCCCTGTGAAACTGCTTCTTCCGTTGATATTATTTATTTTCCCTAGTGTGTTTATAGCCATCCTCGGTCCCGGCGCGATCCGAATCATCAGAACGCTGGTGCCCACGTTGGGGCAACACTAGACGACATGCGTTTGAACAGCCTTGCGCTCACGGATGTGGAAGTAGCTCTATTAGCGCGTGTCCGCACCGATGGAGGGTTCAGTCAGCAAAGCGACGAGCCTTACAGGACCGATGCGACAGCATGGGCAATTATCACCCTTTCCTCCATTGATGCGGACAAGGCATGCATTCAACCCGCGATGACGCGACTCATGGCTGATCAACATGAGGATGGGAGCATTAGTATTGCACCGGACCATCCCGCAGCGTTTTGGCCTACGCCGCTGGCTATTCTCGCTTGGTCCTGCTCCTCGGTAGACTCAGAGTCAAAGAGCCGGGCTATCGGCTTTCTGTTGAGTACAACAGGCAAGCACTGGGAGAAGCGATCGGATGAGATCGCTCAACACAATCCCGCTCTCAAAGGATGGCCTTGGATCGCGGCCACACATTCCTGGGTGGAGCCGACAGCTCTATCGGTGATTGCCCTTTCAGTTGCCGGATATCAGATGCATCCACGTGTGAAGGAGGCCGTCAACATGCTGATGGACCGTCAATTACCCCATGGGGGGTGGAACTATGGGAACACCAGCGTGTTTGGGCAGGAATTACGCCCAGCACTGGAAAGTACCAGTGCGGCGCTTCATGCCTTGACCGGTCATGTTGCACGCCAAGACGTTCAACGAAGCCTGGATTACCTCAGCAAAGAGATCACACACCTGCACACACCGATCTCACTTGGCTGGAGTCTTCTCGCGCTGAACTCTTGGGACGTCCCCATCCTCAATGCCCCAAGCTTAATTGCGGCTTGCCTTGAGAGGCAAAAACGATATGGTGCTTATGATACGACGTCACTCTGCTTGTTAGTTCTTCCTTTAGTGAGTCCCAACGGATTGCTAGTCAAGTCTGCCGGGACCATTTAAACAAACTGTCCTAACCACGGAGGGCGAATAATCCTGCCGTCATCAGTTCCTGAGAGTCCAAACAAAGGTTGGAACCGCCGCGACTTCTTGAAGGCGCTTGCTGGCGGCGTGGTCTTGGCGTCAGCCTATCCGCTGGTTCAGAGACTTGCCAGGCCGCATCTTTATGCCGAGACTTTTATCGGGAAGGTTGCCAGTTACGAAGTGGAGATCGGAGATGTCATCGTCCGCGGTGTTCGCGAACTGGGAGTCACCCCGGCTGAAATTAAGGGTAAACGAATCTTGCTCAAGCCCAACCTCGTCGAAACCAGTTCTGGCGCCAATCATATCAATACCCATCCGCTTGTCATGCGAGGAGCCGTAGAAGCGTTCCTGAGGCTGGGCGCCGATACAGTTATGGTTGCCGAAGGCCCCGGTCATCGTCGGGATACCCTTGACGTGCTGGAAGAGTCCGGCCTTGCCGATGTGCTCTGGGAGGATCGAATCAAGTTCCATGACTTGAATTATCTGACCGGCTATACCGTCCAAAATGCCGGCCGAATGACTCGGTTATCTACACTCACCTTCCCCGGAATATTTAAAGAGGTTGACTGGATTGTGTCGATGGCCAAAATGAAAACGCATCATTGGGCAGGGGTGACGCTCTCCATGAAAAACCTATTCGGCGTGATGCCGGGTATTTAC
>Ga0070672_100003297_pt1 | contig 10451 bp, 10 predicted proteins | sample KBSM13metaG_FD_66151 | JGI IMG/M metagenome (GOLD analysis project Ga0070672, IMG submission 66151) | Miscanthus rhizosphere microbial communities from Kellogg Biological Station, Michigan, USA - KBS M1-3 metaG | ecosystem: Host-associated > Plants > Roots > Rhizosphere > Soil ... | reverse complement strand
CATCGAGTTCACTGGTGGCACACTCATGCAGCTGCAGTTCACGAAGGCTACTGACGCGGGCCGCATCCGCTCCACGCTGGACCGCGCCGGCGTCAGCGGCGCGGAGATCCAGCAGTTCGGCTCGGATAGCGAGTTCACCGTGCGCGCGCAGGATCGGCGCGACGTCGCACAACAGGCGAGCGGAGCGGAAAGCGTCGCCCAGCGCGTGCAGGACGCTTTGACGAAAGAATTCGGGGCAAACACCTACCGCGTCGTTCGCACCGAAGCGGTGGGGCCACGCGTCGGCGCCGAGTTGAGGCGAAACGCTGGCATCGCGATGTTGCTCGCGTCGCTCGTGACGCTCGTCTATCTGGCCATACGATTCGAATGGCGGTTCGGCGTCGCGGCCGTGTTGTCGACAGCGCACGACGTCCTCGTGACGCTGGCGTTCATCAAGCTGCTGCACATCGAGGTATCACTCACGATCGTCGCGGCTATCCTCACTCTGCTTGGCTACTCCGGCAACGACACGATCATCATCTTCGATCGCGTCCGTGAGAACTTGAAGAAGGATCGGAAGTCGCCGCTCTACGACGTGCTGAACCGATCCATCAACGAGACGCTGCCGCGTTCGGTGCTGACGCACGCGACGACCCTCGCCGCGACGCTCGCGCTTCTCTTCTTCGCGGGCGAAGTGATCCAGCCGTTCGCCATCGTCATGGCCTTCGGCATCTTCGTCGCGACGTTCAGCTCGATCTATGTCGCGTCGCCGTTGCTGCTGTGGATCGAGCACAAATGGCCGCGCTCCGTCTCCTCCGACAAGGCGAGCGGTAAGGCCACCGTGCGCGCATCCCGCACCGCCGAGTTACCAGCTGGTGAGCGCACGCCTCGTCCTCGTCCGACCGAAGGCGCCGCCACGCGCTAACCCACGCTTGCCGACACCGCCGCGCTACCGCGGCGGTGTTTGCATCTATGCGCTTCATCGATAGTCACGCGCACCTCGCCGATCCTGCGTTCGATGCCGATCGCGAGGAGACCATCGCCCGCGCCCACGACGCCGGCGCAATGGCCGTCGTATCGATTGGAGAGTCCATCGCGGCCGCCGATCGTGCGTTGCTGATAGCTGAATCGCATCGCGGGTTCGTCCATCACACCGCGGGCATTCATCCGCACGACGCGGTTACCTTCGACGCCGCACGAGACATCGAGGCCATCCGTCGGCACATCGCGCGGGGGGCAGTCGCGGTCGGCGAATGTGGTCTCGACTACCACTACGATCACTCTCCGCGCGACGCGCAGATCGCGGCCTTCGAGGCGCAGCTCGTGCTCGCCGCCGAACTGCGGACGCCCGTCGTCGTCCATTCGCGCGAGGCCGACGCTGACATCTCGGCGCTGATCTCGACCGCGGCATCGGGTGGAGTGCGAGGCGTCCTTCATTGCTTCACGGGCCCGCGAACTGTTGCAGAGCTGGCCATTGCAGCCGGCTGGTATGTCTCCTTCAGCGGGATCGTGACGTTCAAGAAATGGGATGACCTCGTCCTTCTGCAACTTGTGCCGGAGGACCGTTTGCTCGTCGAATCGGACGCACCCTATCTCGCGCCGGTCCCGTTCCGTGGCAAACGCAATGAGCCCTCGTTTGTCCCTCGCACGATCGAGCGACTCGCCGTGGTCCGTGGAACCGCGCCCGACGTGCTTGCCGAACGTACAGCGGAGAACACGTCACGTCTCTTCGGGCTGGCGATGCCCGACTCGCGCTCGTAGTATCTGCGCCGCGCGACCGACTTCCACCGGCCGTGACGTGAACGCGCCCTGACGCGCGGACACCGTCCATGACTCACCAGCACGAGCGGAGGATCAGTGGGGAACGTACCGTCCGACATCGAGATCGCACAGCAAGCGACATTGCGGCCGATCGTCGACGTTGCCGCCGAGCTCGGACTCGGCGCCGATGACCTGGATCTCTACGGGAAGTACAAGGCGAAGATCGGCCTCGATGTCGCCGAGCGTCCTGCGCGCGGCAAGCTCGTTCTCGTGACTGGTATCAACCCGACGGTCGCAGGTGAAGGGAAGACGACGACCGCGGTTGGAATGACGCAAGGGCTGCGGCGTATAGGGCAGAATGCAACGTTATGCATCCGTGAGCCCAGCCTCGGGCCCGTGTTCGGCATGAAGGGCGGCGCGGCCGGTGGCGGTTATGCGCAGGTGTTGCCAATGGAGGATATCAATCTCCATTTCACCGGCGACTTCCACGCCATTTCCACTGCGCACGCGTTGCTCGCCGCGATGCTCGATAACCATCTGCACCACGGCAACGCGCTCGGCATCGATTCGCGTCGCATCACATGGCCGCGTACCATCGATATGAACGACCGCGCGCTGCGCGATTGTGTCATCGGACTCGGCGGCGTCGCCAACGGAGTGGCGCGCGAAGAACGGTGGGTGATCATTCCCGCGAGTGAGGTGATGGCGATCGTCGCGCTCGCCACGAGTGCCGCCGATCTCGAACAGCGCCTCGGTCGAATCATCGTCGGGTCCACGGCTGGTTCGAATCGGCGCCCCGTGCGGGCAGCGGATCTCAAGGCGTCCGGCGCGATGGCAATGCTGCTCAAGGATGCGATCCGGCCGAACCTCGTGCAGACGCTGGAAGGCGGTCCCGCCTTCGTGCACGCTGGGCCGTTCGGCAACATCGCGCACGGCTGCAACAGCGTGCTCGCAACGCGATCGGCGCTGTCCCTATCAGACGTCGTCGTAACCGAAGCCGGCTTCGGTTCCGACCTCGGCGCCGAGAAGTTCTTCGACATCAAGTGCCGCTTCGGCGGTCTGGATCCCAGGGCCGCGGTGCTCGTGGCAACCGTCCGCGCGCTCAAGCTTAATGGCGGCGCCGGGAAGAACGCGCTCAAGACGGAGGACCTCGGCGCGCTCGAGCGCGGGCTGCCAAATCTCGAGCGACACATCGAGAACGTTAGGCAATTCGGAGTCCCCGTCGTCGTGGGCGTCAACCGATTCACCGGCGACACCGATCGCGAGCTGCAGATGGTCGCGGAATGTGCGGAGCGTACGGGCGCGCGCGTGGCGCTGAACGAGGTGTGGGAAAAAGGAGGCGAGGGCGGCGTCGAGCTCGCACGTGAGGTCATGGCGGTGCTCGGTGAAGGAGGCAGCCATTTCGCGCCCATCTATTCCGCGGACGCACCCATTCGGGACAAGATCGACACCATCGTGCGGAAGGTGTATGGCGGTGACGGCGCCGATTACGCCCCGAAAGCGGACCGCTCCATCCAGTATCTCGAGTCCATCGGTCTCGGCAACACGCCAGTGTGCATGGCGAAGACGCAGTATTCGCTGACCGACGACCCGACGAAGCTGGGTCGGCCGCGCGGCTTCCGCATTACGGTGAACGAGGTGTACCCCGCTGCAGGCGCGGGTTTCGTTGTCGCGCAGGCTGGCGACATCATGACCATGCCGGGGCTCCCCAAGGAGCCCGCGGCCGAGCGAATGGCCATTCGCCCCGACGGCTCGATCGTCGGGCTGGACTAGGGAGATCACGTGAGCGTTCGCATCGTACACACCGAAAAAGCGCCTGCGGCTATCGGCCCGTATTCGCAGGCGATCGTGGCGGGAAACTTCGTCTACACAGCAGGGCAGATTCCGCTGGACCCGGTCACCGGACAGATCGTGCAGGGCGACGTGACGGTTCAGACCGAGCGGGTCATGCGCAACCTCACTGCGGTGCTCGAAGCCGCCGGCACGAGCTGGGCGCACGTCGTGAAGACGACGGTCTTCCTGCAGGACATGGCCGACTTCCCGCGTGTCAACGAAGTGTACGGGCGCATGATCGGCGACGCCCGGCCTGCACGTTCCACTGTGCAGGTGTCCGCGCTGCCGCGCGGAGTATTGGTGGAGATCGACGCGGTGGCGCTCGTCGGTTAAAGCGATCGGTGCGCACGACGCTCCGCGTCGAAGGTGGCTCGCGCCTTTCGCTGGTCCGACCAGCCACCAGCACGAGCGACCAGCGACTAGCTCGCAGTTGACATGTCCCATTCTCGCTCTGAGATCTTTCGCCTAACGCATTTCTCTCGCTGCGCTGGCTGAGCGTCGAAGATGGGTCCGGGCGACCTGTCTCACGCGCTCGCGCCGCTCGCGCGAAAGTCGGATCCGCGCATTCTCGTCGGTCATGAAACGTTCGACGACGCGGGGGTCTTTCGCGTGTCCGACGACGTCGCAATCGTGCAGACGGTCGACTTCTTCGCGCCTATCGTCGACGACCCATACGAGTTCGGGCAGGTCGCCGCGGCGAATGCGCTGTCGGACATCTACGCCATGGGTGGGACGCCGCTGACCGTCCTGAACATCGCCGCGTTCCCGACCGGCCAACTGCCCATCGAGGTTCTCACGGAGATCCTGCGCGGAGGACAGGACAAGGTCCACGAAGCAGGCGCGCACGTGATCGGCGGACACACCGTCGTCGATGACGAGATCAAGTTCGGGCTCGCCGTCACCGGCCGCATTGACCCGCGGACGATGCTGACCAACGCGGGTGCGCGGCCCGGCGACCGTCTCGTCCTCACGAAGCCGTTAGGCAACGGTATCCTGGCCACATCGTTGAAGAAAGGGACGCTCGACCCCGCCACGACGCTGGCGATGATCACGCTCATGCGCGAGTTGAATGCGGAGCCGAGTCGCGCTGCTCTGGAAGTTGGGTCTCGCTGCGCCACCGACATTACCGGATTTGGGCTACTCGGCCACGCGTCGCACATTGCTCGCGCAAGTGATGTCACGCTCTCCATCAGCGTTAACGATGTGCCGGTCATCCCTGGTGCGCGGGAGGCATGGCTCGGTGGGTCACGACCCGGCGGCGGGAGCAGAAACCTGGATTACGTGCAGCCGCTCGTAACGTGGGGCGTCGCGAGCGAGGCCGACCGTGCGCTGCTGACCGACCCTCAGACGTCGGGCGGGCTGCTCGTGGCGGTGCCCTCGTCGCGCGTGGCTGACTATCTTGCACGCGTCCCGCGTGCCGCTGAGGTCGGAGAGGTGCTGCCGAAAGGTGAGACCGCGATTGTGCTTGGGTGACGCGAGGGGGCGGCTGGGGTCTGGTGGTCTCCTCAGTCTTCAAAACTGATGCGACCCGACGCCGTCGGGTTGGGTGGGTTCGATTCCCACACGCTCCCGCCACACCGCTTTCCGGATTCCTTCGTGCTCGGTATTCTCCGTCGTGTCGTGGCTCGCGTCGTCGTCGCAACGCTGATCGTTGGGGCGCTCGGCGCAGTGCCATACGGGCGGGCCGACGCGCAACAAGTGGATAGCGCCCGCGTCGGCGCGCGTCGGCGGCCAGCCCCTCCGCGCGCCGCGCCGGCACCCGATACGGTGCGCCCACCGATATCGCCCAAGCGAGCGTTCCTCTACTCGTTGGTCGCGCCGGGCTACGGTCAGTCCGTCCTCAATCGTCCCATCGCCGGTGGCCTGTTCTTCACGGCCGAGGTGACGTTCATCGCACTCGCGACGAAATCGGCGTTCGACCTTCGCTTCGCGAAGGCCCATGAAGCCGACAGCCTGATCGTCACGTACGCGACCAACCCTGACGGAACCGTCAAGACTGATTCGCTCGGCCGCCCTGTCGGCACGACCTACGCGACGAATCGTTATGCAACCGAGCGTGTAGAAGCGCGCCGCAAGCATCTCGAGGACTACTACGCGCTGATCATTGTGAACCACCTGTTGGCGGGCGCGGAAGCGTTCGTGTCCGCGCAACTCTGGGACCTGCCCGACCACGTGTCGTTCAGGGCACTGCCGTTTGGTGCCGTCCTCTCCGCTTCGATTCCTTGGTGACGCGCGAGTCGTGGTTGCAGTCAGGTAGTCGTGAGCACACCAGCGTCACCAATCGGGATCTTCGACTCCGGCATCGGCGGACTCACTGTCGTGCGCGAGGTCCTGCGGCAACTGCCGCACGAACGCGTCATCTATTTCGGTGACACCGCTCGTGTCCCATACGGGCCCAAGAGCCCGGATACGGTGCGGCGCTACAGCCGCGAGATCACCGAGTACCTGATGTCGCAGGACGTGAAGGCGATTGTCGTCGCCTGCAACACCGCCACCGCGCACGCACTGCCACAACTGCAGCGCGAGTGCACTGTACCGGTGATCGGCGTCGTCGAGCCAGGCGCGAGAGCCGCCGTCGCCGCATCGCGCCGTTTCGAGCTCGGCGTCATTGGAACGTCGGGCACGATCGGCTCCGGCGCATACGAACGAGCGATCCGCGCCATCGCTCCGGATGCGGACATCGTGGCACGCGCATGTCCGCTCTTCGTTCCGCTCGTCGAGGAGGGCTGGCTCGATACAGAAGCGACGCGGCTCATCGCGCGCGAATACCTAACGCCGCTGCAAGCTGCCGGCATCGACACACTCGTTCTCGGCTGCACGCACTATCCGTTGCTAAAACCGCTGCTCGCTGATGTGCTCGGGCCAGACGTCATCCTCATCGATAGCGCGCACGAAACGGCGACTGAGACGGCACGCATTCTCCAGACACGTGGCCTTCTCGCGGATGAAGCAACGATCGGCCGATCAGCTGTTCGGCGACATCGGTTCATCGCCTCGGATGCGCCCGACCACTTCCTACGCCTTGGTCAGCGCTTCCTCGGCTCGGCGATCGAGTGCGTCGAGACACTCACCCTCGGCTGATCCGCTCCATTCCATGAGTGCCACGCGTTGCGTATCGACACGTAGAAACGTGGGCCTGCTCATCCACGAGCCAGCATTGGCGTAGACACCGCCAGACGGCGCGCGCTCCAGAGCAGCGACGTGCGAGTGACCGTAGATGAGAAGTTCCGTCGCGGGGCTGCTAGCAAGTTCCTTCATCGCCACGTCGCGTAGCCCGCGGCCGCCGTCGCGCGCCTGATAAGTCCGACTGGCGTGCGACGACCCTGCGGCAAGCCGGCTCCCGAAGTCGGGATGCAGGAGATGGCGGAACGCCCAGATGGAAGCGGGATGCCGCAACACCGTGCGCAGTCTCCGATACTTCCGATCCTCGACCTGACGCAGACCGTCGCCGTGCTCGATGCGGCTGTTCCAACCACCGAGCTGTCCCGTCCACGGTCCGACGTGGTAGGTGACTCCCACGTCCTCGCGCAGGACCTCGCCGCCCCAGCAGTCGTGATTCCCGGCGACCCACAACACGGGAATTTGGGCGTCGACGAGATCAGCCAGCGCCGCCAACACGCGGAACGACGCGCGCGGAATCACCGACCGCCACTCGAACCAGAACTCGAACAGATCGCCGTTGATGACGACGGATCGCGCTCTCCCGGGTAGATGCCGGAGAAACGCGAGCAACCGCTGTTCGACCTCGGTGGACGTAGCGCCGAGGTGTGTGTCGGAGAAGACGTAGCACGGCGACGGGAGCACGGGGACAGTCTACTTCGACGCCGCGATCTTTACAAACCGAACGGGAGCACACATTATCGCGGCCGATGCTCCAGCATCGGTGCCACGGCGCCGATCGCGCACTCACTGGTGGTTCCGGAGGACTGATGGCACAGAACGCACTTGGCCTGATCGAGACGAAGGGACTCGTCGGCGCTATCGAGGCAGCCGACGCGATGGTCAAGGCGGCCAACGTCAGGCTCGTTGGAAAAGAGAAGGTCGGTGGAGGCTACGTGACAGTAATGGTGCGAGGCGACGTTGGCGCCGTGAAAGCGGCGACTGATGCCGGTGCCGCGGCGGCGGAGCGCGTTGGCGAGCTCGTGTCGGTTCATGTCATCCCGCGTCCGCACGCGGAGCTCGAAGCACTCCTCCCCCAAGGTCCCTCGGGTGACGCCGGTTGATCCTTGGGCCTACGGCGCGCTCGGCCTCATCGAGACGCGTGGGCTCGTCGGCGCGATCGAAGCCGCTGACGCTGGCCTCAAGGCGGCGGACGTTCGGCTGCTGGGTACCGAAAAGGCGGACGCCGGTCTCGTGACCGTGAAGTTCGTCGGGGAAGTCGCGGCGGTGAAAGCGGCTGTCGACGCGGGGTCGTCCGCTGCCGAACGGGTCGGTCATCTCATTTCCTCCCACGTCATCCCGCGTCCGCACCCAGAGATGACGGTTGCGGTGAACGACAATGACGAGCCGACCGCAACCGTTCCCATGCAGGGTGGCCGCATCGATGTCCTGACGCTCGAGAATGCGCGCGTCGTCGATCTCCGCGCCATGGCGCGCCGCCTGGACAACTTTCCGATCAAGGGCCGCGACGTCGCGCGTGCCGGCCGTGACGAGCTGCTCGCCGCGTTTCGGTCGCTGAACGCCTGAGCGAGTAGCCGTGGACGCTGACCTTCGGAGCATTCAGGAGGCGCGCGACCTCGTCGCGCAGGCCTCCGACGCCCAGCGACGGTTCGCGACGGCGGATCAGCGTCAGGTCGATGCCGTGGTTCGCGCGATGGCTGCTGCCGCGTCGTCGAACGCCGAACGACTCGCGCGACTGGCGCTCGACGAGACCGGGATGGGCGTCTACGAGCACAAAGTCATCAAGAATCGGTTCGCGTCCGACTTTCTGCTCGACTACATCCTGCCGATGCAGACGGTCGGCGTGTTGCGGGAAGACCGAACGCGAAGGGTCCGCGAGCTCGCCGTCCCCATGGGTGTCGTTGCAGCGATCATCCCCACAACGAACCCGACGTCGACCGCGATTTACAAAGCAATGATCTCGGTGAAGGCGCGGAACTCGATCGTGATGTCGCCACATCCGCGCGCGACGAGGAGCGTCGTCGAGACAGCTCGGCTTCTCGAAGCGGCTGCGTTAGGCGCCGGCGCACCGGCGGGGCTCGTCAACGCGATGACCGTGGCTACCATGGACGGGACGAACGCCTTGATGCGCCACAAGCTCACGGCGGTCATTCTCGCCACGGGCGGTTCCGATATGGTGCGCGCGGTGTACGCGGCAGGGAAGCCCGCATACGGCGTCGGACCCGGAAACGTGCCTGCAATCATTGAGCGAACGGCGCGAATCGAGAAGGCTGTTGCAGACGTCGTCGATGGGAAGACGTTCGACGCGGGCGTGCTTTGCTCCGCGGAGAACTCGGTCGTCTGCGATGCGCCCGTCGAGCGCGCAGTGCGCGACGTATTCAAACGCGAGCGGGCACACTTCTGTACAGCGGACGAGAAGCGCGCACTGGAACGTCTGATGATTCCGCCGAGCGGCAAAGGCATCAATCCCGACGTCGTTGGTAAGCAGCCGCAGGAGATCGCGCGAAAGGCCGGCTTCGCTATCGCGCCAGACGCGAAACTGATGATCGTGGATCTGGCGACCGTCGGTCGCGAGGATCCGCTGAGTCGTGAGAAGCTATGCCCGGTCCTGGGGTTTTTCGTCGAGGATGGCTGGGAACGCTGCTGTGAGCGCGCGATCGAGTTGCTCGAGTACGGAGGCCTTGGTCACTCGTTAGGTATCCACAGCCAGGACCAGCACGTCATCGACCGATTCTTCTCCGAGAAGCCGGCGTTCCGCATCATCGTGAATTCGAACGTCGCGATCGGAGCAGTGGGCTACACGACCGGCTTCGCTCCGGCGATGACGCTCGGACCCGGCTCATGGGGCGGCAGCATCACCTCCGACAACGTGACGCCGCTTCACCTGATAAACATCAAGCGGCTGGGCGAAGAGGTTCGGCCGTACGTAGACCCGCTGCGCCAAGCGTCCGGCGGCGCAAACGTGCGGTCGACTTCGGCGCAGCCGTCGCATTCGAATGCAGATAGCGGCACCGCCTTGCGCACCGCATCACTTCCCGCCGGCGATGTCCAACGAATAGTCGACCAGTTCCTCTCCGACTTCCGAGCGTCTCGCCGGTGACGGACGCAGAGCTGGACCGGCTGGCGGAGCTGATCGCTCGCGCACTCCTCGAACAGGTGGGAAACCGCACGTCGGGTGAACGGGCAGCCACATGGCTACCGTCACCCGTGCGCCCCGCGCCGCCGGAGCGGGGTGGTACCCCGCCAGTCTGGTCGGGTGCGGCGCAGGATCTGGCTGGTGTCGCTCCGTCGCGCTCCACGGAGCCGGCTCCGCGCTTTCGGATGTCTACCGCCGAGCTCACGCGTGTGACGCGGGCGGCCGCTGCCGGTAAAGGCCCGCCGCCTGAGCGCAACCCCCGTGCTGCCGAGCCACGCCTAACGCGAACGCGTGCTGCATCAGCTCCGTCGATCGACGTGCGCATCGGCGTGTCCAACCGCCACGTGCACCTGTCGCAGGCCGACGTGCAGACCCTATTCGGCGGAGCCGCATTGACCGTCGGGCGGGAATTGACCCAGCCGGGCCAGTTCGCCGCCACAGAGTCGCTCGACATTGAGGGCCCCAGCGGGAAGCTGGACGCCGTCCGCGTCGTCGGTCCGGCACGAGCCGACACTCAGTTGGAAATCGCGCTATCCGACGCTGGATTGTTAGGCATCGAGGCGCCCGTCGCCGCCAGCGGCTCCCTCGATACCTCGGTGGGTGGAGTGACGCTGGTTGGTCC
>Ga0070672_100003293_pt1 | contig 10457 bp, 7 predicted proteins | sample KBSM13metaG_FD_66151 | JGI IMG/M metagenome (GOLD analysis project Ga0070672, IMG submission 66151) | Miscanthus rhizosphere microbial communities from Kellogg Biological Station, Michigan, USA - KBS M1-3 metaG | ecosystem: Host-associated > Plants > Roots > Rhizosphere > Soil ... | reverse complement strand
TTGCCGGCCGCGATGACTCCGCCCGGGCTCGCCGGGCGAATCTTCGCCACCGCCTCGTAGTTGGTGTCGGCGCGTATGCCTTCGTCGGTGGCCACCGTGACGGCTTTTGTCAGCAGCCGGCCGCTGTCGCGGTCCGCCGCGCCCATGACGACCTCGATTGGCGCGATCTCCGCCTGGAAGCGGCCCGCGGCCAGCGCGGCCGCGGCGCGTTGCTGGCTCTGGACGCCGTAGCGATCCTGGTCATCGCGTGGAATCCCGTAGCGGCGCGCAACGGTTTCGGCGGTCTGGAGCATGTTCCAGTAGATGGCGGGCTTGTGCTCTTCGAGCCAGGTTTCCTTCGCCATGAAGAGGTTCATGCGATCGTTCTGCACACAGGAGATCGATTCGACGCCGCCGGCCACGTAGATATCGCCCTCCCCCGCGGCAATGCGTTGCGCGGCAATGGCGATGGTCTGCAGACCCGAAGAGCAATAGCGATTCACCGTCATGCCCGCGGTGGTCACCGGGCAGCCGGCGCGCAACGCAATCTGACGCGCGATGTTGAAGCCCGTCGCGCCTTCCGGGTTGGCACACCCCATGAGCACGTCTTCGACGGAGGCGGGATCAAGCTTCGCGCGCTCCATTGCGGCACGCACCACGTGCCCGCCGAGCGTAGCGCCGTGGCTCAGGTTGAAGGCGCCGCGCCAGGATTTCGTGAGCGCGGTGCGCGCGGTGGAAACGATGACGGCATCAACCACGACGTTTTCCCCCCGGGCGTTTTCTCGTTCTGGTTCCACGAGGTCCTGCGGCAGGCGCGGAATCATCGAAGCCGCGTCCCGCGGTCGCGAGACGCAGCAGCAGCTTCGCGGGCTTCCAGGACGCCGGCTCGGCGTGCGGGTTCGAAGCGAATTGCTTCATGCGTCGCAGGACCTGTCCCAACCCGACCTGGCTCGCATGGAACATCGGGCCGCCCCGCTGCAGAGGGAAGCCATAACCCGTGAGGTAGACCACGTCGAGGTCGGAAGCTCGCAGCGCGATGCCCTCTTCGAGAATCTTCGCTCCCTCGTTGACGAGCGAGTAAAGCAGTCGGTCGACGATCTCGGCGTCGGGCAGGCGTCGCGCGTTCATTCCGAGCGCCTCGCGTTCCTCGTCGATGATTGCGTCCACCACGGGATCGGGAATGGCATCACGCTTGCCCGCCTCGTAGCGATACCAGCCCATGCCGGTCTTCTGTCCGAAGCGGCCGAGCTCGCAGATGCGGTCCGCAATGCGCATGTGGCGCATCTTCGGATGTTCGGCGTAGTGGCGCTTGCGGATATGCCAGCTGATGTCATTGCCGGCCAGGTCGGACATACGGAACGGCCCCATGGCGAAGCCGAAGCCCTCGATGGCCCTGTCCACCTGCTGCGGTGAGGCGCCCTCCTCCAGCATCAGCAGCGCCTGCTGCGCGTAGGGATCGAGCATGCGATTGCCGATGAATCCGTCGCACACGCCGGATACCACCGCGGTCTTGCCGATGCGCCGCGCCACGGACATGGCGGTCGCAAGCACATCGGGGCGGGTCTTCTTTGCGCGCACGACCTCCAGCAGGCGCATGACATTTGCCGGGCTGAAAAAATGCAGGCCGAGCACATCGCCGGGCCGTTTCGTGAAGCCGGCAATGACATCCACATCCAGCGTCGACGTGTTGCTGGCGAGAATGGCGCCGCGTTTCGCGACGCGATCGAGCTCGCGGAACACCGCCTTCTTGATCTCGATGTCCTCGAACACGGCTTCAATGATGAGATCGGCCTTGGCGGCCGCACCGTAGTCGAGCGATGGCGTAATCAGTTCACCGCGCCGTCTCGCCTCGTCCGCCTTCAGCTTGCCCTTGGCGACAGCGCCCTCGTAGAACTTGCGAATACCGGCAATGCCGCGATCCAGAGCCTCCTGCCTGGCTTCGAGCAGGGTCACTGGCAGGCCGGCGTTTGCGAAGCTCATCGCGATACCGCCGCCCATCGTGCCCGCGCCAACTACCGCGACACGCTCGATCTTGCGTTGCGGCGTCTTGTCGGTGAGACCGGGGACTTTGCTGGCGGCGCGCTCGGCGAAAAACGCATGCCGCAGCGCCTGCGACTCGGAACTCGCCATGAGCTCGCTGAAAATCTTTCGCTCGGTGGCAATGCCGTCGGTGAAGGACTGCGATACCGACGCAGCGACGGCCTCGAGCGCGCGGCCCGGCGCGGCAAGTCCACGCGCTGCCGCGTTGATGCCGCTCCTCGCGAACTGCAGGAAGGCCTCGGCCTGCGGATGCGTGACGGCGAGATCCCGCACGCGACGCACGGGATATCCCTGCTTTCCCAGCTTGCGCGCGAATTCACGGGCGGCATCGGCCGGCGAGTCATTCGTCACGGAATCGAACAGCGGCGTGCCCGCCAGCGTGGTTGCCGTGACGGTGGCGCCCGAGACGATGAGATTGAGCGCCCCCTCGAGACCCACAAGTCGCGGCAGACGTTGCGTGCCCTGGGCGCCGGGAATCAGGCCCAGCTTCACCTCGGGGAAGGCGATCTTCGCGTCGCCGCGCGCCACGCGATAGTGACAACCGAGCGCGAGCTCGAGGCCGCCGCCCATGCACGCGCCACCAATCGCGGCAATGACGGGCTTGGACGCAGCCTCGAACGCCTCGACCAGCGCGGGCAGAAACGGATCGGCGTAAAACGTGCCGTCGGCAAATTCCCTGATGTCGGCACCGCTCGAGAAGGCGCGTTCGCTGCCGGTGACGACGATGGCACGCACTTTGGGGTCCGCGAGGGCACGATCCAGCGCGGCGAGCAGCCCCTGTCGCAGCGCATGCGACAGCGCATTCAGCGGCGGATTGTTCATGGTGAGCCAGGCAATGCCGGACTCGTTCTTGTAGTTCACCGTCATGAATCGATGATAAGCACGATGCCGTTCGCCAGTCGATCAGGCAGGGTCACAACTTGAACCTGCGCCACGCCCCGTGACGCCAGCGCCAGAACATGCTCGAGCCTAACAAGATCACGTAGGCCATCAGCGCAATCCAGCCGCCGCGCGCGCCGAGGCCGTATTGCGGCAGACCGTCGATCCAGCCTTCGCCCGGCGCGAAGATGAGTGTGTGCGCCAGCGGCACGAAAAAAAACCACGACAGCACCAGCGCGGTGGCCGCCGGCACCCGCGTATCACCTGCGCCGCGCAGGCAGAAGCCCGCGCCGCAGTACAGTCCGTCGAAGATCTGGTAAGCCGCGGCGGGCCACAGCAGCACCAGGCCCAGCGCGATGACGCTCTCGGCATCCGCCCCTCCGCTGCTCACGAACAGCGGCAGCACCCACGGCCCCACGATGAGCAGCATGACGGCCACGAACGCCATGAGCGCCGCACACAGCGCGATCACACGATTGCCGAGCCGATTCGCCCAGTCACGGCTGCCCGCACCAATGGACTGGCCGACCAGCGTGGTTCCGCTCAATGCGATGCCGATGGTGGGCATGTAAGCCATCGAGGTCAGCGCCATCACGATCTGCGTGGCGGCGGCGCCGATGGCGCTGGTCTGCGCGATCATCATCTGGGACAGCGCCAGTCCGAGCACGTCCGCGCCGTACATCACACCGATAGGCAAGCCGACCTTGAGCTGCGCGCGAATCATGCGCAGGCTCGGGCGCCAGGTGAGCGCCGATCGATAACGGCGCCCGATGTCGCCGCGCAGGAACAGGATCATCGCCAGGCACACGCCGATGAACTGCGCGACATTGGTACCCCAGGCGGATCCCTTCATGCCCATGCCGAGATCGAACATGAAGACCTGGTTCGCGATGGCATTGGAAATGGTGGTCACCACGACCACCGCCATGGTGTAGCGCACCGCGGAGATGCCATTGAAGAACCCCATCGCCGCCCACGCCATGGAGCCGACGAAGGCGCCACCCATGCGCGGCGCCCAGTACTCCAGCGCCAATGCTTCGATTCGCGGATCCAGGCCGAAGGGATGCAACAGCCAGCGACCCGCAAATGCCAGCGCGAGGAACAACGGCGCCAGCGCGAGCGTCGCCCACAATGCATTCCACAGGGCGCGTGAGGCATGGGCGTAGCGCCGGCCGCCGAAGGCCTGCGCCACGAAGGTCTGAACCGCCAGTCCCACGCCGCCGAACAGCAGCACCGCGCAGGTCAGGATCCAGTAGATAGCGCCCATGGCCGCGACGGCGTCGGTCGAGAGCCGGCCGATGAACCACAGGTCGGTGAGGTTGAGCAGCGCCTGCACCGCATTGGTCGCCATGAGCGGCGCCGCCAGCCGCACGATGGCGCGCAGGTCGACGTGCGTCCGCCCGGCTGCGTCGAAATGTTGGGCCGGCAGCGCGCCTTCCATGGCGCCCGAATTCATGTCGCCCTCGCGGCTTCGGCCGGTTCCTGCTGACGTGCTTCAAAGGCACGGCCCAGCGTCCGGGTGGCGGCGAGCAGCGCCGCGCACAGCGCAACGCATATCCATGACATGCCGGCGACCCCGGCACCTTCCACCAGCTTGTAGATCCACTGGCCGCCGGTATCGGCGCCGCGCTGCAGGACGGTGTCGATCAGACTCTTGCTCTTGAACTTGCTCTCCGGATTCAGCACGGTGAACAGCATTTCGCGGGGTGGCTTGCCGAGACCATAGTCGGCGGAGCGCCGGATGACCTGCGTGATGAGCAACACCGCGCCCGTCGGAATGAGCGCCAGCACGACGAAGCTGGCACCCACCAGCGCCGGCATCGCTGACAGGCTCCATGCCACGCTGCCGCGACGCGTGAGCCAGGTCACCACCACCGCCTGGAACAGCAGCGACAGCAGGTTCACCGCGATCTCGAGATTCGCGAACATCGCAGCGCGTTCGACTTCCGAGGTATAGAGCGAGGCGATGTACTTGCCCTGCTCGTTGTACATGAACGCGCCGATGGTCTGGCCGATGACGATGATGCCGGCGATGCCGAGCAGATAGGGTGTGGTCGCCAGGCGCTGCAGGTCATCGAGGGCGCGGCCACCCACCGGAATCGCGCCGGAGGGTATGCGCTTGCCTTCGGGTGCGCACCGCAGTTCGGCCCGCGCCAGGGTCACCAGCGCGGCGGCGATCACGATGAAAATGCACGCGGTGATGATCAGCGGCGGCAACCCCACCTCCACCACCAGTCCGCGCACCGTGAGGTTCCCGACAATGGCGCCTGCGCTGCCGCCGGCAGCGACGTAGCCATAGAAGCGCTTGGCGAGCTCCGGACGCCACACGTCGGCCATGGCGCTCCAGAACACCGCGATCAACAGCAGGTTCGAAGAGGTCAGCGCCACGAAGTACACGAATGCCAGGGTGCGATCGCGCGGCCAGGCCATCAGTCCCAGCGCCATCCCGGCGAACAGTGCGGCGAACAGGATATTGACGATCCACAGCGCGCGCGTTCGCGGGGTATGGCCCACCAGCCACCAGTACGCGGGCAGCAGCGCCGCGGAGACCGCGAACACCACCGTGAACATCAGGAAGTTGTTGCTGACGCCGACCTCGAGCGCCAGGGCTTCGCGGATCGGGCGCAGCATGTAGTAGCCGCCGAGCAGACAGAAGCAGGCCGAGGCCGCGGCCCACAATGCACGCCGCTCCTCCCGGCCCACCGGGACCGCGGGCGTCACGCCGTTCACCGCAGCGACTTCAGTGTCCCGGCCAGGTGCGGCTTGTCGCCCTGCCCGTCACGCAACGCGAATCCCGAGCCGTTTTCGATCGGCCAGCGCTGCAACATGAGCCAGGACGGCATGTAGATGGGTAGTTTGAAGCTCACGGACAATTCACAACCGCCGTTGAACTGCTCGGCCTCGAAGTCCGATGCCGCGCGGCCCAGCGACCACATCCCGTGGGCGATGGCACGCGGGAAACCGAAGGCGCGCGCCGTGAGGTCGCTCATGTGAATGGGATTGACGTCGCCGGAAATGAATCCGTAGCGACGTCCGAGCCCGGAGGGCGCACGGAAACTGCTCGACTTCACCGCCACGGCGTCGGGCGCACCGTCGACGCTGCGCAATGCCGAGGGCTTGATGGCACCCGATGACGGGCGCTTGCGCGCCAGGAAAGTACAGGTCTCGTCCCATAGCGCCGCCCCGGCCACGACATACTCGGTGTGCAGGTCGAATTCCTGGCCGCGCTCGGTGTCGCGGTGACCTTCGATCCATGTGCGGATCTCGGCGGGCTCCTCGGCCGACAGCGGCTGGCGCATGGCGATACGGTTCTGCACGTGCACCAGGCCGAACAGCTTCACCGGGAAGGCCTCGGCGCCCAGCATGGCCAGGTGCAGCGGGGTGGCGAGTACGTGTGGATAGGCGATCGGCAGGGTCGGCCCCGCCGCTGCGCCGCACACCTCGGAATACGCCGCAAGATGCTTGCGATCGATGGTCACCTTCGCCAGCCGTGCTTCGATGCGCGGCACCGCCCCGCTGTCCGGCACCAGCGTTGGCTTGCGCGACACCATGATCTTCGGATACATCGACCAGACTGCCGGCGCTCGCGCAAATTCGAGCGAATGCTTGGCGTGCATGTTATTCCCGCTTGGGAGCCAGGCCGCTAGGGAGCCAGGCGATCGATGACGATATTCAGCTTGCCGTCCCTGCCGACATGATAGCTAACTTGTCCGAAAGGGTCGCCGCTGGTGGCGGTGGGCGTTCCACCGAGAGCCACGCGCGCCACGACCTCCAGTTGCTGTCCCGCGCTGATGCGCCGCGACTCGAGCATGGCATCCGCACCCGTCAGTTCCACGTCCACCGGAAACTGCGCGGCCATGCGTTTCACCGCGAATGGCGGTCCGGGCGACCTGGGATCACGTGCCGCGACGAACAGCGGCGCGCCCGGCGGCACCCGGCTGGCAAGCTCCGGGGCCAGCGTGACGTGCACTGCGATGCGTGCTGCATCTGTCGCAGGCGCCGCGGAGCCCGCGGGCGCCGACTGTCCGGCAACACGCGTCTCCTGCTCGTTGGCGCTCGCAATGCCATGTTCGATCAGCGCGCGCACGTCCGGATCCTGTTCCTGTGCCAGCAACTGGTTGAACCGGGTCCGCGCCAGGACGGTTTCGCCACGCCCCAACGCGGCAAATGCGCTGTAGAAGAGAGCCCGGCGCGAAGTCGGGTCGAGTTCGAGTGCGCGCTCGAACATTCGGCCGCCACGCCCGCGCAGTTCCTCGACGTCCTGCTGAACCAGGGTTTCGGCCATGCCCATGAGGGCCTCCGCGTTCTGGCCCTTCGCCATCTGGTCGGCCCGCTGGTAGGCCCGCAGCGCCAGCGGATACTGTTCGAGTACACCGTAGGATCGTCCCAGCTGCAGCCAGTCCTCCTGGCTGCCCCCTTCGCGCGCCAGCCGGCTCGCGAGACGCGCGGTCATGGCCGCCGGTGAGTCGGCGACCGTGGACGTGTCATTCCACTTGTAGTTGCTGAACGCGGCGTACAGCCCGGCGCCACCTAACAACACCGCCAGCAGCACCGCGATCGCTGCAATGGCGGCCGCCGGTCGCGCGTCGTCGCGCCGACGCAGCAGCGGCGTCAGCAGCAGCAGCGCCGCGGCGGTGGCCAGGGTCCCCGCGATGAGCACGAATGCGACGATCATCGTGAGGCTTCTTCCGGCTCGATGATGCTGTCGTCGGTGGCGACCAGCCTGGAACGGCGACGCACGATGACGACTCCGATAATGGCGCCGGCGAATACCGCCAGCACGGGAAACATCCACACCCAGGCCGTCGAGGCGACCAGTGGCGGAGTGAACAGGATCACATTGCCGTAACGCTGCACCATGTAGGCCCGGATCTCGTCATCACTCTTGCCGGCGGTCAACAGCTCGGCCACGTCGCGACGCAGATCGGACGCCAGCCCCACCGGCGAATCGGCGATGGTGTTGTTCTGGCATGTCATGCAACGGAACTCATGGGTCAGCGCCTGGTAGCGGCGCTGCAGTTCTTCATTGGGCAGCACGGTGATGTCGATGGCGAAGGCGCGCAGCGAAAACGCCAGCACGCACATCGCGAACACCGCCCGTGTCGCGTGGCGGGCGCTCACGGCATTCCTCCATGAGGCAGGCGAGATGCGAACTCGCGTTCCCAGACTTCGGCTGTCATGGCGCCGACGTGCCGGTACTGGACCAGTCCGTTCGCATCGACGAAGAAAGTCTCGGGCGCACCGTAGACGCCGTAGTCGATGGCCGTGCGGCCGTCGCCGTCCACGGCGACCACGGTGTACGGATTGCCGAGCTGGGACAACCATTCGAGCGCCGCCGCATCCTCATCTCTCCAGTTGAGGCCGACGATGGGTACGCGGTCCTGGTGTGCGATGGCCAGCAGGGCCTCGTGTTCGATGCGGCATTCGACACACCAGGTGCCCCAGACGTTCATGACCCAGGGTCGGCCTGCCAGCTGGCGGCTGCTGAATTTTCGGGACGCATCACCGAGCACGGGCAACTCGAACGCCGGCGCCGGTTTTCCCAGCAGCACCGAGACCATGGTGCTCTTGTCGGGAGAATGCTTCACGCCCACGTACAGGACGCCGGCCAGCGCCGCAAACACCAGGATTGGCAGCAGGAAACGGTTCAATCAAGTTGCCTCGGCGGCCGAGGCCGGCACTGTTGCGGCGTCAGCGACATCGCGACGCGCCCGATAGCGTCGGTCACTCGCCGCCAGGGCGCCGCCGAGTGCCATGAGGCCCGCCGCCAGCCAGACGTAGTCGATGAGCGGTCGCAATTGCGCGCGGATGCTCCAGCGCCCGCCGCCGAGATCCTCGCCCAGCGCGACGAACAGGTCCATGTTCCAGCGGGTCGCGATCCCCGCCTCGGTCATGGTCGATCTCTGCACCCAGTAATTGCGCTTCTCCGGATGCAGCACGACGACCGGCAACCCATCCCGCAGCACGGTGATCTGGGCGCGAACTCCGTCGTAGTTAGGTCCTTCGATCGGCTCGATCCGGTCGAAACGATAGGCGTGGCGTCCGAACGCCACGGTCTCGCCCGGCCCGAGAGCCACGTCGCGCTCGATGGTGTATGCCTCGACGGTCGACACCGCGATCACGCCGACGCCGAGTCCGATGTGCGCGATCGTCATGCCAATGATGGCCCGCGGCAGCGACAGCTTGCGACGCCACCGTGCGATCGGGTCGAACAGCGACGAGACGATGATCCAGGAGCCGAGCACGATGCCGAGGCTGGAGCGCCAGTTGCCGGCGCCGTAGAAACCGAACACCACCACGATGCCGATGAACAGCGCGATGCCGGCGCCCAGCGCCAGGCGCCGTCGCTGCTCGCCGAGTTGCCCGCGCTTCCAGGCCGCGTGGATGCCGATGGCCACGAGTACCGCGAGTCCCAGCACCAGGAACGGAAACGACCGGGTGAACCATCCCGGTCCGACAGAAATGGCGGGCATGCCGAGCGCATCATTGACCAGCGGCGCCAACGTGCCGATGAAAACGACCAGCGCCGCGATCACCAGCAGGATGTTGTTGTAGAGCAGGAAGGCTTCCCGCGCGGTCGCCTCGAATCCCGCGGTCGATCGGAGCAGTGGAGCCCGCCAGCTATAAAGCGTGAGCGCACCGCCGATCATGATCACCAGGAAAGCCAGGATGAACATGCCGCGCGAGGGGTCGGCGGCGAAGGAATGCACCGACACCAGCACACCTGAACGCACCAGGAAGGTCCCTAACAAACTCAGGCTGAAGGCGATGATGGCCAGCAACAGCGTCCAGCTCTTGAACAGGCCGCGCTTCTCGGTGACCGCCAGTGAATGGATCAGCGCGGTGCCCGCCAGCCAGGGCATGAACGACGCGTTCTCGACCGGATCCCAGAACCAGTAGCCACCCCACCCCAGCTCGTAGTAGGCCCACCAGCTGCCGAGCGCAATGCCGACGGAGAGAAAGCACCATGCGAGCGTCGTCCACGGCCGGGTCCAGCGCGCCCAGGTCTGATCGAGCTTGCCTTCAAGCATCGCCGCGCAAGCGAACGCGAACGCCACGGCGAAGCCCACGTACCCCATGTAGAGGATCGGTGGATGAATCGCCAGCGCCGGGTCCTGCAGCACCGGATTGAGATCCCGGCCATCGGCCGGCGCCGGCAGGACGCGCTCGAAGGGATTCGAGGTGAACAGCGTGAACAGCAGGAATCCGAAACTCACGACGCCCAGCACGCCCAGCACGCGGCTGGCGAAGCTGGCCGGCAGGTGGCGGCTGAATGTCGCGACCGCCAGCGTCCACAGCACCAGGATCCAGGCCCAAAGCAATAGCGAACCTTCGTGCGCGCCCCACATCGCGGCCACGCGATAGAACGTGGGCAGTGCCGAGTTAGAATTGCTGGCCACGTACAGCACCGAAAAGTCGAAGCTCACGAACGCGTGAATCAACACGCCAATGGCGGCGCTGACCAGCACGAACTGGCCCGCCACCGCGGGTCGGACGGCTGCCATCCAGCGCGGATCACCGCGATGCGCGCCTGCCAGGCCGAACACCGCCTGCGCGGC
>Ga0070672_100003286_pt1 | contig 10471 bp, 10 predicted proteins | sample KBSM13metaG_FD_66151 | JGI IMG/M metagenome (GOLD analysis project Ga0070672, IMG submission 66151) | Miscanthus rhizosphere microbial communities from Kellogg Biological Station, Michigan, USA - KBS M1-3 metaG | ecosystem: Host-associated > Plants > Roots > Rhizosphere > Soil ... | reverse complement strand
TGGCCTGGATCGCGAGCACGATCGACGTGCCGGTGTACGTCTTCGCCGTGGGCGAGCTCAATCCGCTGGTTTCGTCGGGCACACCAAGCGGACACGAGCAGCGCAATGCCCTGTTCGAGCTGGCACGCGCCACCGGCGGTGACTACTTCTTCGCCTCCAGCCCGTCCCTCGTAAGCCAGTCAACGAGCCGGTTGCTCGAGGAGCTCCGGCATCAGTACCTGATTGCCTTCGAGCCCGGCACCTCGACCGGGCTGCGCCGCATCGAGATTCGCGCGCGGAACAACGACTTCAAGGTCCGCTCGCGCAAGTGGTATTCCGCCGGCGGCGACTAAGCGATCTGCGCTAAGTTCAAAGCGCAAAGTTCAAAGTTGAGCAGTGAGTTCGAAGTGCAGCTGGCTCGGTTAGCCAGCTCAGTGGACTTTGTACTTAGTACCTACGTTTGACCTTTGACTTTTGACCTTTGACCTTTTTATGTTCTGGCACGGCTGCAACTACCCCTGGTCGACGGACGGCAGCACGGTCTTCTACGGGATGGACTTCGGCGCGAACGTGTGGGGCTCACACGTAGGCGCTTCGACCCGCCGCCACGAGGTCGCTCGCGACTTCCTCGAGATGGCCAGGCTTGGCTTCACGGTCGTTCGCTGGTTCGTCTTCTGCGATGGGCGAGCCGGGATCGAGTACGACGATCGCGGCCTGCCGGCTGGACCTGATGCGCACCTCTTCACGGACCTCGACGCGGCGCTCGACATCGCGCGCGGCGTCGACATCCGCCTCGTGTTGGTCCTGCTCGATCATCGATGGATGCTCGATGGAGTCCCAGACGTGATTGCGGATCCGTCGACGGGCACCCTCCTCGAAGCCCGCCTACCTGACGGGCGCTCCCACGTGCTCAACACGTACGTCGGCCGTGACGCACTCCTCGGGAAGGTGGTCGAGCCGCTCGTGCGCCGATACGGACGGGGCGGCGTGCGAGCGGACCTCGCCAGTCAGATCCTGGCGTTCGAGTTCATGAACGAGCCTGACTTCGTTGTGGAGGAATGGGAACGCGATCTCAGCCCGCGCGTGCATCGTCCGCTTCGCTTCGAGGCGCTCGCCGATCTCGTCGCTCGAACCAGCACGCTCGTTCACCGGCATACCGATGCACTCACGACGATGGCTGCCGCGCGGTTGCACAACCTGTGGGCGTGGGACGACGAGTCACTCGGGATCGACGTCGTGCAGGTGCATACATATCCCAACGTGAATCAACCAGCCACTGACGCGGACGTTTTCGGGATGCATGCGGATTCGCTCGGTATCTCGACACCCGTCGTGCTTGGTGAATTCCCGGGCGATGGACCACAACAACATCCGGCTGGTACGTCCCCACCGCCCACGACGCTCGGTGAGTACCTCGAGTTTGCACTCACGTCCGGGTACGCCGGCGCGTGGGCGTGGAGCTTCAGCGGAACCGACGCTTACGGCCGTCTCCCGGAGGCGCCTCTCAAGGAATTCGCCCGCCGCCATCCTGGGCTGGTAAACCGGAACGCACGGTAGGGAACAGAGTGGTTACGATCCATCGTCATACTGGGGTGGCTAGGTGACTGGGTAGCTGGGTAGCTGGGTAGCTGGGTAGCTGGGGTAGGGCGGATGGACCTGATCACTCTCGGTCGGACGCTTGGCTTTTCGTTCGCCGCCGGCGTGAACCTTTATGCCACGGTGGCAATCCTGGGACTCGCCGCGCGCTACGGCTGGGTCGACCTGCCCGCGCAGTTTCAATCGTTCAACCACCCCGTCGTGATCGGCGCCGCGATCGTGATGTATCTGATCGAGTTCTTCGCGGACAAGATTCCCTATGTCGATACCGTGTGGGATCTGATTCACACGGCGATACGGCCGGTAGGTGGCGCGCTCATCGCCGTGGCCACGCTCGGCGACGCATCCGCGCCGGTCGAGGGCTTGATTGCGCTGCTCGGGGGCACCGTAGCGGCGAGCAGTCATCTCACCAAGACCAGCACTCGCGCGGTCGCCAACACGAGCCCTGAACCGGTGTCGAACTGGATCCTCAGCGTCGGCGAGGATTTCTTCGTCGTCGGCCTGGCCTACCTGGCGTTGCAGCATCCGATCGCTGCCCTGGTCATCTCCGGGATCCTGCTTACGTTCATTGTCGCCTTTGCCACGGTGATCATCCGGACCGTGCGGCGATGGTTCGCGCGACGCCTCGCGCCAGCGTAAGGCGTCTGAGGGTTCAACGCGTCAACACCCAAATTCCAACTCCCAACTCCCAAAAGTATCGGCTTCTTGGGAGTTGGGTCTTGAGAGTTGGGAATTGACAAGATCTCACTTCAAAACCGAACTCCGAATCCGAAGCGCAGTTCATTGCTGCTCAGCGAATCGCCGAGAGCAAGCGCATTCACCCACGCGTCGGAGAACACGCGCCGATGGCGGTAGCCGATATCGGCGATGAATGATCCGCCTTGAAACGTCACGCCGCCGCCCACGGTCGCGATCGGCGATGTGGTATTCAGGAACGCGAGGCCGGCGTTGGCGATCACACTTGGCAGCCCTGAACCAATGCCAGTCAGCTCCGGATGCAGGCGGGCGATGCCAGCCGATGCTTCCGCGTACGGGCGCAGTGCGGACGAACCGCCCGTGAACCGCACACCGCCTTCCCCGTACCAGGCCGACACGCCGAAGTCGACGGAACTCAGTCCGACCAGCGTCTGCGTCATCGATGGCAATACATTCCCGAGCCGGCCGACCTCGCCGACGACCTGAATGTTCGGCGTCAAGTCTCCAGTGACGGCGCCGCCGAAGTTCGTATTCGTCGTCGTGAAGCTTCCTACGCCAAGACCACCGAATGCCTGCACCGCGGCGTGCGGCTCCTGGGCTAAAGCCGGCGACGTGACACAGAAAGCGGCGGCGAGTACCGCCACGAACGGTAGAGTGCGCATGGTCGACAACCTCACTGACGCTGGCACACTCACTCTCGGCAAGAGATGTACCCGCAGCGAGGCCGCAAATTCTTTTGATAAATGGGCAGCGGGCGCGCACGCGGGCCGCACTGTCACCGGTCGACGACAGTCGCGGCTTCTCGACCGTAGTACCATCTCGCGTCGACTTTCTGCTGGAGATGCCTGATGAAGATGCGCGTGAGTCTCGTCGCTGTGCTGTCGCTCGCCATGCTTGGTGCATACGTCCGCGCACAGTTCGGCCAGGAGGCGGCCAAGCTTGACCTGGTGAAAGTAAAGGACGACCTGTTCGTCATTCACAACGACTACGTCCCCGGCAACACCACGGCGCTCATCACGAACGAGGGCGTCGTCCTCGTGGACGACAAGTTCGAGATCGACCACGCGAACATCATGGCGCAGCTCAAGAAGGTGACGAACCAGCCGGTGAAGTACGTGATCAACACGCACTTTCACGGCGACCACAGCGGCGGAAACGCCAAGCTGCAGGCGCTCAACGCGCAGGTCGTTGCCTCAGAGGCTGCGCGCCAGAAAATGGTCGAGACCAAGATGCCTGGCTTGCCGAACGTGACGCTCGAAAATCGACTGCGCCTGTACGTCGGTGGCAAGCGCATCGAGGTGCACTACCTGGGACGCTCACATACCAACGGGGATGTCGTGGTCCTCTTCCCCGATCACCGAGTCATCGCGATGGGCGACATGTTTACGTTCGGCGATGCCACGCCGCAGTTGGTCGACTACGCTGGCGGTGGAAGCGCTGTCGAGTGGACGAAGACGGTGGACGGCGCGCTGCAACTCGAGTTCGACACCGTCGTCCCCGGGCACGGTGTGGTGACCACGAGACAGGAGTTGCAGAAGTTCCGCACGAGCACGATGACGCTACGCACGCGCGTGCACGACATGATGACGAAGAAGAGCAGCCCCGCGGAGGTCGAGAAGATGCTGCGCAGCGAGTTTCACTTCGCCGATCTCCACGTGAAGGTCAGCCTGGATGGTCTGATGAAAGAGTTGCAGTAGGCCGACTACCGGCAGATGAACGGCTGCACGGGACGAATCGTGTAAGTCGTCGGATTCTTCAGTTTCTCCGGGTCGTCCTTCTGTCCGATCTTCGGGTCGACATAAGGATTCCCGGGGATCAATGTCATCCCGCATACCACGCGCGGCTTCAGACTCCGCAGATTCTGCAAGGTCTCCAGAAGCAGGGCAGGAGGAGCGGGTGCAGCCGGGTCGCGCTGCTGCGGAGGCAGCTGCGGCGCCTTGGGCGCTTCGAACGGTTGCAGCGGAAACAATGGCTCTCGCGGCTCTTGCCGAGGCGTGACCTGAGGCTGCGGAAACGGCGCTGTTGGCGTGAATCGAGATTGCGCCGCGACCACACCCAGGCTGGTGACGATCATCAACGCCGTAAGCGGCAGAGTGGCGCGTCGCGCGTTCAGAGTCGCCTCCGTGGCTACATATCCTCAGTCACTCTGTAGGACGTTCGGGCCGCCAGACCGGTTGGCCGGCCGCGGTCCCGAGACGCGCCGACGAAGCACGGCCAGGTACATTCCCGCGTTCACCCCCAAAACGAACGCGCCCAGCAGCCACTGAGTCTCGCGTGAAAGCGCCGGTGGATACAGGACCGGGAGCACGTATCGGTCAACGAAACTAGCGGTGGAGACCGCCTGCCCGGCTTGCTGGCGAAGCCAGTTCTCCATCGGCGTGAGCGGGCAGACCCAACCTGAGAACTCGACCCAGGCCCCCCAGACGACCGCTGGAATATGAGCCCATGCGAGACGGGGCCACCCGATCACAAGGAGTCCCCCAGCCACGACGAACAGCACGAAGGCCAGATGCAGAGCGACCGTCGCATCCGCGAGCAGCCGGAACATCATCGTCAGGAACAACCCGTCCGCCTAAGGGCGGACACTCCGATGGCTTAGCGAGATCGTTCGTCCGCTCGCGAACCCGAGAGGGTGTTCCGCATCGCGTAGTTCCCCTCATGGCACGCGTACTCGAAGATCTGGTAGTCGGCATCACGCTTCAGTGGGAACGACACCTTCCCTGGCGCGCTCCACGTCTTCGCGTCGTCGATGTCGACTTCATACTGCAGGGCGTTGGCCGATATCGGCGTGAAGCGTTCCTCGAGGACGAGTGAATCACTCGGGATGAGCATCATCCCGTTGCCCTGCATACCGGTTTTCCCATTGAGATTCGTCGTGCGCACCACGAGCGTGTTTCCCTCGAAGTGACCTCGCGACGACCCCATGTACGACTTCATGCTTGCGGGCAACGGCTGGCGTCCGTCGAGCGGAATGATTCGAACCTCGTGAATCATCTCGTTGCGGAAGGCGACGAACCCGGGAGCTTGCACGATCTCGTTTCCGTTGTTGTAGACGACCGGCATCATCGATCCGACGACGCCACGGGAGATGCAGCGATCGTACGGCCCGAGCTCTGGGGCACTGGCAAAGCGGTCTGCTTTGCGTACGTGCCGCCGGCCGACTTCTGACGCGCGGTTCCCTCCGGTGTCATCGCCGGCATTCGGCCATTTGCCGGTTGAACGATGAGCGACGATAGCCGTGACGGCACGCCGCGCTCGAGCCAGTGCGGGGGAGGTGACGTGACACCACCTACATCGCCCAGCGCGACGATCTCAGCCGGAGGCTTCTGCAGATCGAAATCGAGAACGTCCAGTTCCTCCTGCTTCTTCGCCTGCTGCTCTCGCTCCTGGAGCTCTGCGTCAGTCAGATACAGGCGCGTGCCAAATCGCTCCGGTCGCTCGAAGGGCACGCCGACCATGTCCGTGCCAGGCCAAATGCCATGCAAATCGGGATCGCCCCACGGCGTCTTGGGCGGCGTGTAACCCGGCTGCGCTGAGGGTGACGATTGTCCTTGCGACGACACGACGGCCGAAGCCAACCCGACGGCAAGGAGCACGCCGAGACTATTTGCGAACCAACGTTTATTGAGTCCTCCGCCGCGGGCCACGATATTGCACGGCATAACTCATCATAACGAGATTGGCTTTTTGAGCGCGAGCGCGCTAGCTCATGGTGATCACACGGTGACATCCACGGCGGGTGCCCCAATCCGGCGCTCGCCGATCTGTTGCCGCCACATCGCGTAGTAGAGCCCTGTGTTCTCGAGGAGTGCCGCGTGGGTCCCCGACTCGACAATGCGCCCCCGCTCGAGAACGAAAATCCGGTCCGCATGAAGAATCGTAGAGAGCCGGTGCGCAATCATGATGGTGATGACGCGCTGGCTCGCCGCAACCTCGCGAATCGTCTGACTGATTGCCTCCTCGGTGATCGAGTCGAGCGACGAGGTCGCCTCATCGAACACCAGCAGATGCGGCCTGCGAAGCAAGGCGCGAGCAATCGAGAGCCGCTGTCTCTCGCCACCCGATACCTTCACGCCTCCTTCCCCGATCACCGTGTCGAGGCCGCGATTGGCGCGGGCGAGCAGTCCGTCACACGCCGCCTGCCGCAGCGCATCGGTGCACTCGTCGTCGGAAGCGAGTGGATTCACAAACAGCAAGTTCTCGCGGATCGTCCCGGCGAAGAGCTGCGTATCCTGCGTGACGAGGCCGATCTGCTCCCGGATCGAGTTGAGATCGACGGCGTCACCGGCGATGCCGTTGTACAGGATGCGTCCAGACTGCGGCGCGTATAACCCCACCAGCAACTTGACGAGCGTTGTCTTGCCGGAGCCGGAGGGGCCAACGAACGCGATGGTGTCGCCGCGGCCGGCGTGGAACGAAACGTCGGTCAATGCGGCAGATGCAGCGGACCGATGCGTGAAGCCGACCCGTTCGAACGTGAGCCGCTGCAGTGTGTCAATAGAGGTCGGGGCCGCGGGCCGAGGTTCCATGGGCATCCGCAACACGTCCTCGAAAGCGTTCAACGACACTTCTGCCTCGCGATAGATGCCGATCACGTTCCCCAGTTCCTGCAGCGGACCGAAGATGAACAGCGAGTAGAGAAACAGCGAGAAGAACTGGCCAACCGTGATCTCACGTGAGTAGATCAGGTACAGCATCAGGAACATGATGCCGGTTCGCACGAAGTTGACCACAGTGCCCTGCACGAAACTCAAGCTGCGGAGATAGCGGACCTTGTTCAACTCGAGTTTCAGAATTCTCTCGGTGGTGGCATTGAGCCGTGCGATCTCCTGCTGCGCAAGACCGAGGCTCTTCACCAACTCGATGTTGCGAAGCGATTCGGTCGTCGAACCTGCCAGCGCAGTCGTTTCTGCGACGATCGCTTTCTGAACGACCTTGATCTTGCGGCTGAGAACGGAGCTGACGATGCTCAGCACCGGAACAGTGAGGAAGAACGCGGGCGCAACGATCCAATGCACCGACCAGGCGTAGATCATCACAAAAACCACGCCGACGACCGAGATGAACAGGACGTTGATCGACGCCGCGACGAGCTTCTCGACGTCAGTCCTCACCTTCTGCAACCGGCCCAGTGTTTCGCCGCTCCGCTGATCTTCGAGCAGCCCGTAGGGAAGCTCGAGCGAGTGGCGGATCCCATCCGCGTACATCTGCGCCCCGACGCGCTGCGTGATCACGTTGACGAAATAATCCTGAAAATTCTTGGCCAGGCGCGACACGAACGCGACTCCCACAGCTGCGGTGACCAGGAGACCGACGCCGCGCACGAACTCTGATGGCGTGTACTCCTGGAACCTGGTCGCGTACTCGTCGATGACATAACGGAAGATGAGTGGATCGAGAAACGAGAAGATCTGGTTGACGGCAGCGAGCGTCAGCGCGAGCCCCACGACACGCCAATGACGCTGCAGGTAGGAGAGGAGCAGTCTCATCGCTGGCAGATCCGTCCGCGAGTCGATGTGCGTGGGGCGTCAGCGCACAAGAGTTACACCGGCCGAATTCGTACTGCCGTGCACTCGCGTTCGAGACGCGCCAGCAACTGCTGGAAACCTTCGTGCGGGTTGAGGGACTCGAGATGAGGATCGATCCGGAAGAAAGGCCAGCATTGATTGCCGGTATCGGCGCTTCGCTGGAGCCAGGCAACCGCCTTGTCGATGTTCCCGAGCACGGCGTACACGCAGGCGACCTGATAGTACGTATGATGCGCGTGGCCGAGTGATAACGGCACATCGAGCGCTTGCTGGACACACGCCAGCGCCGCGTCGCGTCGACCTCGCTTCGCCTCCAGCATTCCCTGGAGGCTGACGACAAGCGGTTCAGTGGTGTTCTTCCCCTGCGACTGCGCCAGATGTCGCTCGGCAACGTCGAGGTGTCCGAGCATCAGTGCCGGTTGCGGTCCATACCACTGGGCGCTCCAGTTGGACGGCGCGTCACGAAGCCACGCGTCGGCAGCGGCCTCCGCCTCGACGAACTGTCCCGTATACAACAGCAACCATTCGCGATTGCGGCTGGGATTGGCTGGATTGGACCTGACGGCATGCTCGTGGGCACGGCGCGCCTCTTCGAAGCGGCCGATGTGCATGCAGATCGTCGCCAGCCGGTTGTAGGCGCGATCGAAGTTCGGCCGGCTGTCGAGGGCGCGCTCGAGCGCCACGATGGCGTCGGCATGGCGAAAATTGTGCGCCGGGCTCCATACAATCGCCGCCCGGGCCCAATGCCCTTCGGCCAGCGTCTGATCCAATGTGAGCGCGCGATGGCAGTGGTGTTCTGCGCGCTCGAGCCAGCCGCGCCCGGCGTCGAAGTAGTAGCAAATCTGCATGCAGACATGCGACAGCCAGGCATGGGCGAGGGCGAAATCGGCATCGCGCGCGACCGCGCGACCGAGATGATCCGCGGCCCGCTGCAGGGCGTCGGGAGAGTCCTCGTAGCTATCGCGGAGACCGGCCATGAACTCCGCATAGGCCTCCGGATCGCTGCTGTACCGATCGCGAGACTTGGGCGCAACCGCCGAGAAGCGCGCCGCGAGCGCCGCCGCGACGCGGCGGCCGATCTCGTCCTGCACCTCGAACACATCCTCCATTCGAAAATCGTGCTTCTCGGAGAACGTGATGCGCTGAGTCGCTGCGTCGAAGATCTGGATCGAGACGCGCCACTGGGCGCCCAGTTTCTGTACGTACCCCTGGAGCGCCTGCGCAACGCCGAGCTCCAGACACACGCGGCGAGGGTCCGCGCCGGGCGCGTAGCGAAGAATGGCTGATGTCGGCGCGACAATGAGATCCTCAACGTTGCCAAGCGTCGTAATCAGCGCATCAGCGAACCCGAGCGACAGTGCCTGCCGCTCCTCGACGTCATTGAGAAATGCGAATGGCAGCACCGCGAGCGATCGCGAGGGCTCACACCTCACCCCTGCCCGCTCGAGGCTCTCGAGCTGGACACGCAGCAGTCGGAGTTCACCGGTCCGGTAGTCCACGTTCTTTTCGAGAGCGCCCATGAGGATGCGGCGCAACGTTGGTGGCGCAGTCGACGGTAGACGGTGCCAGTCCGGGTCCTGTGTCAGGATGCTCACCAGCACGTCTGCGATCGACTCACCCTTGAACGGAGGCACACAGGTAAGCATTTCGTAAAGCACACAACCCAGCGCCCAGACGTCGGCACGATGATCGACCGGCTTGCCCCTGGCCTGCTCGGGACTCATATAGGCTGCCGTTCCCAGGATCACCCCCGCATTACTCAACATCATGGGCGAGGTGAGCGTCGGCGAATTCGTCAGATCGGATTGCGACGCGGCGTCGTCCGGGGCTTTCGCCAGCCCGAAATCGAGGACCTTCACTTGCCCCTTCGTCGTGAGCGCGACGTTCGCCGGCTTGAGGTCGCGGTGCACAACCCCTTTCTCGTGCGCCGTCTCGAGGGCATCGGCAATCTGCCCCGCGATCCGAACTGCGTCATCAAGCGGCAGCGGGCCTTGTTTGAGCCGCTCGGCGAGCGTCGCGCCTTCGACGAGCTCGAGCACGAGAAAGCACGCGCCCTGCTCCTCCTCGAGTCCATGGATCTGCGCGATGTGCGGATGATTGAGTGAAGCGAGCACCTGCGCCTCGCGATAAAAGCGCGCGAGACGGGTTGGGTCGGCCATGAACGTTTGCGGCAGGAGCTTCAGCGCGACATCGCGCCCAAGCTTCCGGTCGCGCGCCCGGTAGACCTCACCCATGCCGCCTTGTCCGAGTGGCGACACAATTTCGTAAGAGCTCACACGGGTGCCGGGCAGGAACGGCATGTCAGGGGGATGGCCGCGGCAATGATACCCGAGGATCGAAGCCCTGTTTACGGCTTTACCATGCTCCACGTGGTCATGCACCGCTTGCCCTGAACGTTCGTCGTCTTGATCGGATCGACGAGGCGCCCGCCGAGCCGAACGGTCGATCGAACCAGCATCTGCTCGTCCACCACGAAGCGATCCGTCCCGTCAGGCAACCGTAACTGTCGGCCGGCCGGACCGACAACATCCTCGAATCCGATGTTGGACACGAGCCTCGCAAAGAGCAGTCCGCGCGGCGCGAGCACCCGCCATATCTCGCTCACCATCGCGTCGAAGTGCCCCTCATCGGCTGCGAAGTGCAGCACTGCGCAACAGATCACAACGTCCATC
>Ga0070672_100003273_pt1 | contig 10486 bp, 9 predicted proteins | sample KBSM13metaG_FD_66151 | JGI IMG/M metagenome (GOLD analysis project Ga0070672, IMG submission 66151) | Miscanthus rhizosphere microbial communities from Kellogg Biological Station, Michigan, USA - KBS M1-3 metaG | ecosystem: Host-associated > Plants > Roots > Rhizosphere > Soil ... | reverse complement strand
CGCTCTCAGCCGGCCGAAGGCGAACGGCGGCTTCAGCCTTGAGTCGATACAAGGTAGAAAGCCCGCAGTCGCCCCCCTTGCTGACGATCCCTGCCACGCCAGACATGTCGGCTCTGCAGCGGTTGCTGACGGCGACAGCTGCCCCGCGTACTCACGCTGACCGGCACCAAGCAGTCACTCGATCCGACGATCGGAGCTAGCTTGAATGGCGGCTGTGGGCGGTACTGCAGCCGTTGGATGTTCGAAAGGCTGCCCTGCCGGGCAGCGACCGCTTCCCGACCGCTCGAACTGGCGGTACCACCCATCTGAGACGTTCAGCTCACTGAGCTGCAGTCCTCAAACCAGACGTCCAGGTGTTCGTTAGCGTCGTGCTCAGCGTCGCCGCGCAATGCGACGAATCGAGATCGAACGACAACGACTCACTGAATCACCTCATCGGCAAGCAGCAGCAGCGATTGGGGAAACGTCAGCCCCATCGCCTTCGCAGCCTTCAGGTTGATCACCAACTCGAATCGCGCCGGCTGCTCGATGGCTAGCTCGCCGGGTCGGGCCCCTCTGAGGATCCTGTCGACATAGCTGGCGGCGCGGCGGTACATCTCCACGCGGACGGGGCCGTAGGTCATCAGCCCGCCTTCGTCGGCGAAGCGGCGGAATGCCGAGATGCCTGGCAAGCGCTGCTGGGCCACGAACCCGGCGCTTGGCTTCGAGAGCTGGCTGATCAGCGGCGACGACAGCTGCATCATCGCGCGCATACCGGCCTTCAAGCCTGCGGCCAGAGCGGCCTCGAGGCCTTCGAGGCTTCGGATTTCCATCACGATCAGCTCGACGCCGATGTCCTTGGCGGCGGCCTTCGCGGCGTCCAGCTGCTCGGTGCCGGTGGTCGAGTCCCACAGCACGCCCACGCGCTGGGCGCGTGGCGCCGCCTCGCGCAAAAGCTGCAGCCATTTGCCGGCGATGGCCGGCAGGTCCAGGAACAGGCCCGTCAGGTTACCGCCGGGCAGCGCCAGGGTCTGCGCCCAGCCGGCGCGAACCGGCTCGGTCTCCAAGTCGAGCGCCACGATGGGGATGGTGCGCGTAGCCGCCAGCACCGCGCGGATCGGCGCCGGGCCGGTGACGAAGATGACGTCGACCTGGCGCTGCACCAGCTCGGCGGCAATGCCCGGTAGGGCTTGCGGTTTGCCGCTGGTCGAGCGAACGTGAAGGGTTATGTTCTTGCCGTCGACGTAGCCCAGTTCCTGCAGACCTTGCAGGAACGCAGGCAAGGTGAAGGTGGACATCGCGTTGACGCCATCGGTCAGCATCACGCCCACCACCGGCCGGCGCGGGCTCGCCTGGGGCCAGGCGGCGCTGCAAGCTGTGAACAGGCCGCCCAGCAGCAGCGCGTGGACTCGTCGTCGATGCGTCATTGAATCACGTCGTCGGCGCGCTGCAGCAGCGCCTGCGGGATCCTGAGGCCGATACCTTCGCGGTCTTCATGTTGATGACCAGGGTGAACTTTCGTCGGCTGCCCTACCGGCAGATCGGCGGGTTTGACACCCTTCAAGATGTTGTCGACGAAGACTGCCGCGCGCCGCCAGATCACATCGAGCGACCTGCGCGATTCTGCCAGTTCGATCCCGCATCGATGGGAGCACCTGACGTGGGGCGCTTGTTCTTGAGCGGCAAGCAGGACCGCTCGCGCGCCGCGCTTGCTTCGCTGGTCGAAGATGGCACGCCACTGTCTGCATAGCGTCGGCGCTACACCTTGCGGATCTTCACCCCAACGCCTTCGCCCACCGTTGCGGGAGGGTAGACGATGACCGAAGCTCCGGGCGCCAGACCGCTCTGCAGCCATGCTTCTGAGCCGTTGCGGGCGCCGACCCGCACGGGCACAAGACGCGCGCGCCCATCCTTGACGACGAACACCGCCATCCCTGCGCCATCGTCCCCGTTCGTCACCGGGAAGACGGCGCTCACCGGAACCTTGACGACCTTTTCGAGCGAGACGGTCACGATGCGCACGCCCACGCGAAAGCCGTCGCCGAGGGCACGCCAGCGCTCGGCCGGGCTGACGATGTCGATCAGCACGCGGACGCGCTGTTCCTCGACGCCGAGCGCAGACACCTTGGTGAACGCGGCCGGCTCGATCCGGCGCACCCGGCCTTCGAGCGTGCCTGCTCCGCCCCAGCGCTCGATCCGCACGGCGCTTCCGGGCTTGGCCTGCAGCGCGTCGGTCGTGAGCAGCTCGGCCACAACCTCCATGGCGCGCACGTCGCCGAGCTCGACGATCGGGGTGCCGATCGCGACTGCGGTCTCGCTCGACTGCAGGACGCGCAGAACGCTTCCGGCGACCGGTGCGCGGACGACAAAGGCACGCGGTCCGAGCCGGTCCGGCTTCTGCACCGCGACGAGGGCGGCGCGCGCCTGCTCGACCTCGTGGCCAGCCACATGGCGTTCCTGCAGCGCAGCGTCGGCTTCCTTCTGAGCCGCGAGCGCGTTCAAGCGATCGGTCTCGAGCTTGGTCGAAGCGACGAAGCCCTGCGCCGCGAGCTGTTCGCTGCGCCGCACTTCGTTGGCGGCCTGCAGCACCGCCACCTTAGCGCGTTCGATGCGCGCGTCGACGCGCTCCACCTGCGCCTCGGCGATCTCGACGCGCAGCCGCTGCTCGCGCATGGTGCGCTCGTCCAGCATCGGCGAGAGCACCGACGTCAGCGTTGCGACCACCGCGTTGGCCTCGACCGGATCGCCCTCGCGCAGGTCGACGCGCGAGAGCAGCCCGGCGAGCGGCGCCGAGACGACGTAGCGGTCGCGCAGGCGCGTCTTGGCGTCCTCGTCGATCGTCGTCTCGAATGGGCCGCTCGTGGCGGTCGCTACCTCGACTTCGACCGGCCGCGGCGCAAACGCCCAAACGACCAATGCGAGCGCAGCGACCGCGGCGGCGGTGGCATAGAACCAGGTCCGCTTCTTCATCTTTCAGTCTCTCGTCTTCAGGGCCGACACCATGTCGAGCCGGTCGATGTGGCGGCGCACGACCAGCGCGCTCGCCGCACCGGCGGCGAGCACGCACAATGCCGCCCAGGCGTACGTGCGCGCGCGAACCACCACCGGGAAATAGAACTGGTCCGACTTCATCAGCTCGGTGATCGTCGTGGTCAGAACCCAGCCGAGCAGCATGCCGATCGGCAGCGCGATCGCGATCACGAGCGCCAGCTCGCCGAGCAGCAAGGCCGAGACCTCGGCACGCGTGAAGCCCAGGACACGCAGGCTGGCCAGCTCCCAGGCGCGCTCGGCGAGCGCGATCCGCGCGTTGTTGTAGACGACGCCGACGGCGATGATCGCTGCGAAGGTCGTCAGCACCGTGCTCATGATGCGCATGTTGCGCGCCGTGATCTCCTCCATGTTGCGCAGCATCGTCGCCTTGCTCCACGCGCCGGCGACGCGCGGCAGATTCTTGCTTGCCTCGAGCACCTCCGCCTCGACACCGCGGTCGACGGCGAGCACGTATCCGTTCGACACGTCGCCATCGCCAAGGGCGCGATCTAGTGCGCGCCGGTCCATGTAGGCGTTGAGCCCCATCATCTCGCGCACGGTGGCGCCGACGCGCAGCTCGAGCGTCCGCTCGCCGCCTTCGATCACCTCCGCGCGCACCGTGTCGCCGACGCGCACGCCGAGCTTCTCCGCGAGCCGGTCGGTGAGGACGAGGTCGCGGCCCTCGAGCAAGGTCTCGCGCAGGTCGACGTCGATCACCCGGTAGAGCTCGGCGCGGCCCGCGTAGCCGCGGATCAGACCCCGCTCGCGCCGATGACCATGCGTGAAGACCACCGGCACGAAGCGGGTCGCTTCCAGCGCCGTCACGCCCCTCAGCCGGGCCAGCTCGTGACGCACGCTGTCGTCGACCGGATCGGCGGTCCAGAGCGAGATGTCGGCGCGCAGGCCGACACGCAGCTGCGTGTCGACGACGACCTCGATCGCGTCGCGAACGAAGTTGCCCATGATGACGATCGCCACCGCCGCGGCGACACCGACGATCGCCAGGCCGGTGCGTAGCGGCCTTCGCTCCATCGTCCGCACGATCATGCGCAGCGCCGGCGGCATCGCCTGGATGCCGAGGCGCTCGAGTAGCGTCGCCCGGTAGCGGCCGGGCGCCGGGGGCCGCATCGCCTCTGCGGGTGGCAGGCGCACGGTGGCGAGGATTGCGTTGAGCGTGCCGACCAGCGCGGTGGTCAGCGTGATGCCGCCGCTCGTGACCAGGAGCCAGGGCGCGATGCGGTGCTCGAAGCTCGGGAAGTGGAAGAACTCGGTGTAGAGACCCGTGAACATCGCCCCGAGACGGTCGCCGACGACGATCCCGAGCGCGAAGCCGAAGGCGACGATGACGAGCACCAGCTTTAGATAGTGGGCGGCGATCGAACTGTTCGGATAGCCGAGCGCCTTCAACGCCGCGATCTGCTCGCGCTGGGTCGCGACCAGGCGCGAGACGACGACGTTCAGAAGGAAGGCGGCGACCGCCAGGAAGATCGCCGGCAGCACGGTGCCGATCACGCGTTGCTCCTTGATCTCGTTGTCGAGCATTGCGTGCGACGGCTGCTCCGTGCGGCCATGCACGTCACGGCCGCCGTATGGCCCAATCAGCCGCACCAGACCGGCAGTGGCTGCCTCGGCCGATGCACCGGGCGCCAGCCTGATGGCAACGCGGTTGAACGCGCCCTGCATGGCGTAGGCGGCGCCGAGCGCCTCGCGGTCGATCCAGAAGATGCCGTAGCCGCGCGTGTCGGGCATGCCGAAGAGGCCCGCGAAGATGAACTCGGGCGACAGCGCCGTGCCCGTGACGACGAGCGTCCGCTGCTTGCCGTTGATCAGTGCGAGGAGTCTGGAGTCGGGCTTGAGCGCGCGTCCCTGCGCGAATCCTTCCGACACCAGCGCCTCGATGCTGCCGTCGCTGCGGATCCCGTCGTTGGCCGGGTCCGGCGCCCGGCCGCTGGCGACGCTGACCCGGTTCATCCGCTGCGGGTGGCGGCGGTCGATGCCGATCACCTGGCCGATGATCGGGTCGGGCGAGCCCGGGATCTGGACGCGGACGATCTGCTCGAGCGTCGTCTGCACGTCGGCGACCCCCTCGACCTCGCGCAACGTTTCGGCGAGCGAATTCGGCGCTCGTTTCATGATCGCGAACAGGTCCGCGAATCGACCGTCGGTGTAGTAGCGGTCGCGCGCCAGAGACAACGAATCGACCGCCGACAGGCTGGTGACAAAGCCGCCGACGCCGCTCGCAACGACCAGCGCGATCGTCAGCGCCTGGCTCCACATCCGGCGCAGGTCGCGCAGCAGCTTGCGGTCGAGCGCCTTCACCAGGCGAGCTCCGAGGGCGAGAGCTTGTGCGAGTTGCTCTCGACGCGCTGGATCGTGCCGTCACCGAGATAGACGACGCGATCGGCCATGGCGGCGATCGCCGCGTTGTGCGTGATCACGATCGCGGTCGTGCCGAGCTCGCTGTTGATGCGCGCGATGACCTCGAGCACGAGCTTGCCGGTCTGGTAGTCGAGCGCGCCCGTCGGCTCGTCGCAGAGGAGCACGGCCGGCCGCTTGACGATCGCGCGTGCGATCGCCACGCGTTGCTGCTCCCCTCCCGAAAGCTGGGCCGGAAAGTGATCGCGCCGCGGCGTCAGCCCGACACGATCGACCGCTTCGTCGACCGGCATCGCCCCCTCGACGATGTCGGTCACCAGTGCGACGTTCTCGCGCACCGTCAGGCTCGGGATCAGGTTGTAGAACTGGAACACGAAGCCGACGTGGCGGCGTCGGTACTCGGTGAGCTCGGCTTCGCTTGCGGCGCTGAGGTCGTGGCCGTCGAAGACGACCTGGCCGGTGCTCGGTACGTCGAGCCCACCCAGAATGTTGAGAAGGGTCGACTTACCGCTGCCCGACGGGCCGAGCAGGACGATGAACTCGCCGCGCCCGACCTCCAGATTCACGTCATGCAGGGCGCGGACCTCGACCTCGCCGGTGCGGTAGGTCTTGCCGAGGTTGCGGGCGATAAAGACGATCTCACCGGGCCCGTCGGCTTTCATGACGGTGTTCCCGGTGATCACGGCACCTTCACCGCTCGTGGACGTAGCGTCCAGGGGCAGCATCGAGAGGCCTCAGGCCGCGAGCGCGCGACCCCATCGACGGCGGCGCGACCCGCCGGCTGGAGTGGTCCTGCAGCCAATGGCGCCACGCCGTCCACCACGTGTCCGCGACGGAGTGCGTGGCCTGAAGCCACTCATCGGGAGTCAGCAGACGGTCGCCGTGGTGCCAGGTGCGCATGCGGTAGCTCGACTTGGCTTGGCCCGGCGGGTTGACGATGCCGACGTTGTGCCCGCCCGCGGTGAGCACGAAGGTCTGCTCGGCATCGGTCAGCGCCTGCAGCTTGAAGACGGAGCGCCAGGGAGCGACGTGGTCCTGTACCGTGCCGACGTTGAAGATCGGCACTCGGATGTCGTTCAGGTTCACGGGCTCACCGTCGACACTCCACTCGCCGCGAGCCAGCGCGTTCTCGAGGAACATGCCGCGCAGGTATTCGGAATGCATGCGCTCGGGCAGACGCGTGCCGTCCGCGTTCCAGGCCATGAGGTCGCTCATCGGGCGGGCCTCGCCGAGCAGCTGGCGGTTCACCCGGTAGGACCAGATCAGGTCGTTCGAGCGCAGCATCTGGAAGGTGCTCTGCATCTGCTTCTTGTCCAGATAGCCTCGCCGGGCCATCAGGTTCTCGAGAAAGGCCACCTGACTTTCGTCGATGAACAGCCCCAACTCCCCCGGTGTCGTGAAGTCGGTCTGGGCGGCCAGCAGCGTCAAGGTTGCCAGCCGCTTCTCGCCGCGGCGACCGATCGCTGCGGCGGCGATGGACAGCAGGGTTCCGCCGAGGCAGTAGCCCGTGGCGTGCACACGCGCGCGCGGGACGATGCGGCCGATCGAATCGAGCGCCGCCTCGACGCCGAGCTTCTCGTAGTCGTTCATGCCAAGGTCGCGTTCGTCGCCGGTCGGGTTCTTCCACGAGATTGCGAAGACCGTGAATCCGTGGTCTACGAGGTGGCGGATGAGCGAGTTGCCCGGGGAAAGATCGAGCACGTAGTACTTCATGATCCAGGCCGGGACGATGAGCACCGGTTCCGCCTGGACCTGCCGGGTTGTCGGCGCGTACTGGATCAGCTCCATCAGTCGATTGCGCAGGACGACGCGGCCCGGAGTGACGGCGACATCGCGCCCGACCTGAAACGCTTCCGCGCCGGGCGGCGGCAGGTCGGCCGTATCGGCCGAGAGGTCGCGGAGCACCTCGGTCGCGCCGCGCACAAGGTTTAGCCCGGACTCCGCGAACGTGCGCTGCTGCACGACAGGATTGGTCGAGACGAAATTGGACGGCGCGAGCATGTCGAGCCACTGTCGGGCCGCGAAGCTAACCATCTCCTCGTGGTGGCGCGCGACGCCAGGAACATCTTCGGTCGCTCGTTGCCACCACTGCTCCTGAAGCAGGAAGCGCTGGGCGAGTTGACGGTACGGTGGAAGCTGCCATGCCGGGTCGGCGAAGCGCTTGTCCTGCGGCAGGGGATGAACCGCTACGCCGTCGGCCGCGGCCTTCCATGCGAGCAACGACTGTTCGAGGGCGAAATGCGCGAGCTCGAGCTGTTTTGCCGGCGAAGAAGCCAAGTGGACCGCCCAGTCGAGGCCCGCCCCGAGAGCGGTTGCCGGCGCGACCGCAATGCTAGGCCACAGACCCCAGGGCACCAGCTGCCGTTCTGCGCTCTGGAAAATGCGAAAGGTCTCCGACGGCCCGCTCGGAGCCGAGAGCCACGGGCTTGCCGCGCGCTCGCGCGAGCCGGGGCGCTCGCGCGAGCCGGGGCGCTCGCGTGGCGCGAGGGGCAAAGGGAGCGGTGCGACCTCCTCGAGCTCGTTGCGGCGGGTGAGTCGGCGACTGCGCGAACCGTGACTGACGGTCGCCGGTTCGGAGTGGTTCATGCAGGCTCGCTCCCTCCGCGTGCGGGCGGTCTCAGGCGAGGTACTTGCCGCCGTTGATCGACAGCGTGGTCCCGCTGATGAAGCCCGCGTCCTCAGCGACGAGGAACACCACGCCGCGCGCGATTTCCGCCGGGGTGGCCAGCCTGCCCGCGGGAACGGACTTGAGGATCTGCTCGAGGACTTCGGCCCGGACCGCGCTCACCATCGCCGTGTCCGCATAGCCGGGTGCGACGACGTTCGCCGTGATGTTCCGAGAAGCGCCTTCGAGTGCGAGCGACTTGGTGAAGCCGATCATCCCGGCCTTCGCTGCGGCGTAATTGGTCTGGCCGGTCTGGCCCGACTGGCCGTTCACCGAGCCGATATTGACGATGCGCCCGAACCGGCGTTCGCGCATGCCCTCGATGACGGTCCGGCACATGTTGAAGCAGCCGCCGAGGTCGACGTCGATCACCTCGCGCCATTGCGCGGCGCTCATCTTGTGGAGCATCGCGTCGCGCGTGATGCCGGCGTTGTTCACCAGGATCTCGACCGGCCCGAGAGCCGCTTGCACCCGCTCCACGCCTTCCTGGCACGCCGCAAGCTCGGCGACGTTCCAGGCGAAGACGGGTATTCCCGTGCGCGTTGAAAAGGCATCGGCCAGAGCGTGCTGGCTCGCGTAGTTGGCAGCGACTCGATAGCCGGCGGCGAGCAGCGCTTCGCAGATCGCCGCGCCGATTCCCTCGGTGCCGCCGGTCACCAGGGCCAACCGAACGCTCTTTGTTTGGGCTTCGCTCATGGTTCGTGCCTATCGATTCGCGATGCAGACGTGCACCACAACTGCACGTTTCACGATAAGACCGCTCCCACGGCACGAATTGATCTTCGTCAATTCGTAGATCGGCGCAAATTCCACTCCAGGCCAGAAGTGTTGAATGACCCGGCGAACCTGACTCGGCCCCAGTTTTCGTTACTTGGCGTCTTTGGCGTGATCGTGCTTCGTCTTGTCCTCTTGGTCGAAGCAGAAGCGACTGGAGCGCAACCCGCGGACTTGGAAGCATTGGCCGGGTTCCCCTTTTCGGTAGCGTGGCTGTGCTTGGCCATGGGCTGAGCACAGTCATGCGGCATCGAAGCGCTTCCGCTTGCGGGCGCTACGGCAGCGGACTGTGCCTGCGCGACGCCCACAAAGGCGAAAGAGGCGATAAGAAGTGAGGCAGGAGGAGGAACATCTTCATGGCCGTGAACCCTGTTGAGTGAGCGCGAATCGCGCGCCGATTGATGGCGCAAGACGAGCGTAGAGCTGGGGAGGCTCTGACCTCTTGCGTTGCATCAAGTTGATTCGAAGCGGAACTACACAGCCGCTCGCGCCCGCGCTGGAAACTCACCCCGCGCAAAGCAAACTATTGGAGGCACACGATGTCGAACGGCTGGACACCGGAGCGCAGGGCGCGCCAGGCGGAACTAATACGAAGTTGGCGGCCGTGGGAGCGGTCAACCGGTCCAAGGAGCGCGACCGGTAAGGTGCTCGTAGCGCGCAATCCATGGAAAGGCGGAATCAGGGCGCTGCTCCGGGAGCTTTCGTGGGAACTGAGAAAGCAGCAGGAAGCGCTCGATGGGCAGAAACAGAGTCCGGCTCGCCGCGTCAGATGAGCGCTTCCATTGCCTCCACCAGCCGAGAGTTGACGTCAAAACGTCATCCATGCCCAAACGAGTTCAGGAGAGCAAGTGTGGTTTGAGTCCTCATTGCCTGCTACGCAACTCGCTGACGAGCTTCGGGCTTCCGCATTGGAAGGTCTAGCGCAAGTACCTTCTCGGCCCACGGGAGCGCTTGGACGTACAGCCCGCCCTGGGCATAGAAGAGGGCCAGCGCATAGCAAGCCTCAGGATCGCGCGGATCGAGCTTGGCCGCCTGCAGGGCCGCTTCGGCCGGCTGGCGACGAGGGGTCGTGCACGTGAAGTCGGGGCTGGCTTTGATGAGAGACGACACGCGCATGCCTGATGTCGCTAAGTTCGTCGAGGAGCTTGTGCCCGTGCGAGAGGAGGCGATTCGCCTCGAAGGACCGACCGCCCGTGCTGCGGAGGAAGTCGGGTTGATCGCTGACGAAATTCCAGAGTGACCACTCCGACCGAATTCTTCCGCTGGTGGATCACTGACGAGCGCACCGGCAAGCGCCGGCTGACGATGCGAATACTTATGATCTGCGCTTGGGCGCAGTTTGCGCGCGATTTCTGCGCTGCAACAGCCCCCTGCTCCTGCGATCCCTATTCTGTGGAAGGCGCGATAGTTATGAACTCAGCGAAGATTGCTATGTTCGGCGCGATCGTCGGTTTGGTCGTTGCCGCGCACGCACCGGCGGTGCATGCCGAGACCATATCGTATTCTTGGTCGGGCACGTGCCGCGACGCGCCTTATCCAGCAGGTTGCGGCACTGGGAGGGCTTATGCCTTTCTTGAGTTGCAGGACTACACGCCCGGGACGGAATTTCATACCAACAACGTTCTGTCCTTCTCGTACCTTTCCGACTTGTACGACATTACC
>Ga0070672_100003268_pt1 | contig 10492 bp, 8 predicted proteins | sample KBSM13metaG_FD_66151 | JGI IMG/M metagenome (GOLD analysis project Ga0070672, IMG submission 66151) | Miscanthus rhizosphere microbial communities from Kellogg Biological Station, Michigan, USA - KBS M1-3 metaG | ecosystem: Host-associated > Plants > Roots > Rhizosphere > Soil ... | reverse complement strand
TTATTTTTTTTTTACATCAACTACTATTTCTTCCTTTTCTTGTGTTGCAATAATGGCGATTGGAAGATTGGGGATAACAAGATCAATATCCGGCTCTTTTTGATCGTCTAATGATAACTTATCAAAATAAGCATCCAGCGCTGTAATAATTTCTGATGTGTTTTTTTTCTGTTCTTTATCTATAGTTTTCTGTTGTTTGTTTATAGCTTCCCGTTTTTTATTTAAAAAAGGAAATAGTATTTGCTCACATTTTCTTTTATTTTTATGCCCTCTTGTGCTCCGAGATCCTTCTTCAGACCCTATTAGTGAAATTGATGAAAAAATAACACACACAACAACTAATAAAATACAATTCTTTTTATTCATATTCATCCTTTTTTGTAATCTCTCATATCGTTACGCAAAAAAAATTAAAAATCAATAGTCGTTTTTTTTAAATTAGTAAGAATATTAACATGGAGCTTTAATTTTGGTACTATATGCACAGTCTGTTAGCTTTTGGAGTGTCTAAACGCTAATGGACTGTACATATAGTACCAATAAGGAATTGTTTATGATTATAAAAAGACCATTTTGGCAAGATTTAATTGAAAAAGCATGGCAAGAAAGAAATATAATTTGGCTTATGGGGGTGCGCCGCGCCGGAAAAACAACACTATGCAAAAGTATTAATGATATTGAATATTTCGACTGCGAAAAACCGAGCGTAATCCAGCTATTGAATAATCCAGAGGGTTTTTTGCAAGAAAACCAACATAAAAAAATAGTTCTTGACGAAATTCATCGCTTAGATAATCCTTCGCAAATCTTAAAAATTGCAGCTGATTACTATAAAAATATCAACATTATAGCAACAGGATCATCGACACTTGGCGCATCAAAAAAATTCAAAGACACTTTAACCGGTAGAAAAAGAGAAATCTGGCTTACACCGCTCCTTTTGGAAGAAATTGAAAGTTTTGGTAACTCTTCTTTGTCACATCGGTTTTTGTTTGGCGGCCTGCCCGCTTTTTTTGCTTGCAGAGAATTACCAGAAAAAGATTTTAAAGAGTGGATTGATGCATTTTGGGCCAAAGATATTCAAGATTATTTTAGCGTTCATAAAAGATATTCTTTTCAAAAATTTGCTGAATTATTGCTTGCGCAAAGTGGTGGTATTTTTGAAAGCAATAAATTTGCAATAGCATGTGAAGTTAACAGACAAACTATTGTTAATTATTTAGGAATTTTAGAGGCGACGTTTGTTGTTCATATCGTACGTCCATACTCAACACATAAAGCGACGGAAATTGTTGCCGCACCAAAAGTTTATAGTTTTGATACCGGTTTTGCATGTTACGCTAAAGGTTGGGGAGAAATAAGGAATGAGGATAAAGGTATTTTGTGGGAACATTGCGTTCTTAATGAATTACATGCAAAATTACAAACGCAGGATATTCACTATTGGCGCGATAAAAAAGGCCATGAAATTGATTTTGTACTTATTGATAAGAAAAATAAATTAATTAACATCATTGAATGCAAGTTAAATAGTGCAAACTTAAACAATATTGATTCACTTACTAAAAACATTCAAGCATTTCGTCATCATTATCCAAACGGTACTAATTTTATTGTCGCTCAAGATGTGACGGATGTATACAGAATGAATATAAAAAATACTACCATAACATTTGTAACCCCCATGCAGTTAATAAAAGAATTAAAGAAATAATCTTAGAAAAATAAAAAATAAATATTCATCGCACATTAATCTTGAAACTCAATAGTGTAATTGCTGCCGGCGTCATGCCCGGAATTAATTCTGCATCTGCTATTGTTGCCGGTTTGTATCTCATTAATTTTTGCTGTAATTCTTTGGAAAGCCCGGGCATATCTTTATAACAAAAATCAACAGGGATTTTTAATTTTTTATACTGTTCTCTTTTTTTAACTTCCTGTAACTCTCGCGCAATATAAGGTTCATAGCGAATTTCTGCATGAATACATAAGAGCGCGCGCAGCGAAAGAATTTCGATATTAACTAAATCGAGATGTTCCAGCAAATATTCTTTGAGCGCTGGAATATCATCCTCCGATTGTCCAAATTTTTTCATCAACATTGAAACATTAAATTTTTTACGCAACAAAGAAAGCGAATCTAAAATTACCTTTTTTTCTTTACAAAAATCTTCGTATATTTTTTCATGCACAATACCTAAAGAAAATCCTTTATCCATTAATCGCATAAAAACATTATCCTGGCGTAAAATCAATCTTCGTTCAGCGCGAGAAGTAAACATTCTATATGGTTCATCAATACCAACTGAAATTAAATCGTCAATCATGATACCAATATAACTTTCTGATCGATCAAGAATAAATGCTTCTTTTTTCTGTGCTTTTTGGTGTGCATTAATTCCTGCAACAATTCCTTGGCCTGCCGCTTCTTCATATCCAGTTGTTCCATTAATTTGCCCTGCTAAAAACAAACCAGAAACTGATGCGACTTCCAGCGTTGCTTTAAGTTGATTTGGATGTACAAAATCGTATTCAACCGCATAACCTACTTTTTTAATTTTTGCGTTTTCAAAACCGGAAATACTTTGAATATATTTTTCCTGTGTGTCAGCGGGCAGTGATGTAGAGAGTCCGTTTGGATACATCTCCTCAAATGATTCACTTTCTGCATGTTCCGTTTCCGGTTCCACAAAAACTAAGTGCGCTTCTTTTCCGGAAAATCTACTAATTTTATCCTCAATTGAAGGACAATAGCGTGGACCAATGCCTTTAATGTTTCCATTATACATTGCCGACTGATGTAAATTTTCTCGAATTATTTCATGTGTTTTTACATTGGTATATGTCATGTAGCACGGAGATTTTTGCTTAACCTCTTGTGGATAAAACTCAAAAAGATATGAGACTTTTTCTTCTTCCTGTATTTTCATTTTAGAAAAATCTAGTGATTTTTTACATAATCGGGGTGGCGTTCCGGTCTTTAATCTCCCAAGTTTTAATCCAATTTTTTTTAATTCATCCGATAAGGTATAGACTGCTTCTTCGCCGCGACGCCCCGCTTTTTCATTATACGTACCAATATGAATTAAACCTTGTAAAAAAGTTCCGGTTGTAACTACGACTGTTTTTGATCTAATTTCCCCATTTTTTTGACATTTGACGCCAAAAATAGCTTTCGTGTTTTCATCAAATAAAAATCCATCAACTTTATCTTCTAAAATTGTTAAATTTTTTGTATGTTCTAATAATTTTTGACACTCTTGTGCGTATACATATTTATCAATCTGTAGACGAAGCCCCTGGACCGCTGGCCCCTTTTTTGTGTTTAATATTCGTGCTTGTAAATAACTTTTTGAACAAATGTTCGGCATTGCCCCACCCAGTGCAGAAATTTCATACACAATGTGACCTTTCCCAATACCACCAACGGCTGGATTACATGGCATATGCCCAATTTTTTCCTTTTTTAAGGTGATTAACAATACCGAAGATCCCGCCCGCGCAGCCGCATACGCAGCCTCAACGCCTGCATGTCCCCCGCCAATAACAATAACATCAAATAATGTGTTCATAATTAAAAAAATTAAGAGATTAAAAAAATTAAATATAATTTTATTTTAGCAAATAAAAGAAATTTATCAAAATAATGATGAAAATTAATTAATATCAACAAAGATTGTTTTTTTAGGGTTATTAGGATTATTATGAGTATTATTCATGTAATTATATTCATATTTAATATTTTCTTCTTTCACTTCTTCCGCTTCATCACATGCTATTATTTTTTTCCCATCTTTTTCTACAAAACTTAGTGAACCTGGACAAACCGGACACACATCTACCCCTATACAATCACTACACAGAAATTTTTTATGTGGCTCCAGGGGTCGCATGAACGAACTTCCTTCGAATAATTTACAGCGCACACATACTTGCACATCTTTTATAAAATCTTTATGCAAAGAAAAATCTTCCTCAAATTCAGATTGATTGTTGGAGGCAGTATAAATAAAAAAATCGAAATTCCGCATCTTTTTATCTTTTTTTTCATTATAATAACCAGCAGCCCATTCAACGCATTTATAAAATTTTTTTCGTGGATTTGCAAGGACAAACTTATTTTGATCATATTTTTTAAATACTTCTTTAGCTTCTTCTAGCCATTGGACAAAATTAGGGCCTTTTTCATTATCTTGCACCTCTTTTTCATTGTCTTTAGACGCTTCTCCAACTTCATTATTAACAGGAGATTTTCCCGCTTTTCCATAATTTTTAAGAACAGAATAAGCAAATAAGAAAAATACAACACAGCCCGAAGTAATAAACAACCTGTTTTTTTTAACAAAATCAATAATATAATTCTTCTTTGTTTCACTACAAAATAAAGAAGAACAAAACAATATACAAAAAACAAACTTTTTAAAATTCATATTTGTATCTTTTCGCTTTATAATAAAAAAATTAAAATATAATTCATTTTGGGTTTCTATTTTCACTGTATTAGAACAATTGGGTTTTGATCCTTATCAAGCACAAGAATCTCATTTGTATTTACAACAAAAATATTACCTTTTTCTTCTTGAACAATGCCCTTTTTGCTATCGATTTTTTTCGGTTTTGCTTCTTCTATTTGATCACATTCTATTATTTCTTTCCCATCCTCATACGTAGTATTTAACGATCCCCGACACACAGGGCATATAGCTAAAGGATCTGTACAGCGACATGGAAAACATATAAATTTTTTATGAGGGTTTAACACCACCATCGACGAACTTCCTTCCCATTTTTTACACTGTAAACATGTTTGCATATCTTTTATAGAGTCTTTCATCATTTCAAAAGACTCATAAAAAACTTGTGGCCAAGAACCAATTTTATCTTCAAAGGAATCTATAAAAACAGTCCCATAAATTTCATTGTCTTCTATTTTTTTTTGTTTGAACAAGTCTATTCTAGCTTTATAAAACTCGATAGAAGACTCAACTTTGCTATAGAAGATTTTTTTTGAATTCGGTAAAACAAATTTTTCTGATTCATATTTTTTAAATAGTTCTTGAGCATCTTTTAACCAGCAGACAAAATTTTGGTATTGCTTGAGCAGCTTAGAATAATTAGGAAATTCCTTCCACGCAATATCTTTTTTTATAGGTCTTTCTTGGTTAAGCAAATCCCATTCAACATCCCTTCTTGCTTCCTTAATCTTATCAAAATCTTCATTTAAATTATCATATTGCTTTTTAAAATCTTCAATTATATTCACATCATCTTGACTCAAATATACCATTTTTTCATTATTTTCTTGATATTTCTTAAGATTTAGAAGAAAATCTTGATACGCTTGGTCAAAATTTTTAACTTTATTTGTAAATTTGCTATTGTCATAATAATTATTTGATTGAGCATTTTTCACGAATTCTTCAAACAAACCATTACTTTTGAAGTTAAAAAGCCACACAATAGTACTATCTTTATATTTTTTGTAATACTTCTTTTCAATAAAGTATATCACCGTCCTGATCCTTGCATACAACATCGAATCATTACATATAAATGGAAACAAATTGTTCTTAGCGGGTAACAATTTTCTGTTCGACTGTCTTACATCCCTATAAAGTATTTCAACATTTTTAAGCAAATCCTCTATTGTATTTTTACCAAAACATTTATCAGATGCGGGAACCTTAATTTTAAGGATATCTTTATATAAAACCTGAATCATATTTGGCAAATAATTAAGCCAGCCTTTAAGTATAAAAAATTTACGGTATAACATAAGCTCACGATCCCAAGCCCCTTGATCTTTTCCGTGTGGAGACGGGGGATCATATGACAAGCCATTTTTTTTGTCAGATGAATAAACAAGTTGTGTAAATTCTAATGATTTTTGATCTGAAATTGATAAATTATTTAATGACGTCGAATCTTCACTCGCGCAGAATTCGTTATAATCCATTCCAAACTTTTTTCTTAATTCTTCATCAACAACAAAAACATTATCGCTGGCATTGGTTTGATTGATAGGATTATTTTGACGTTCAGTTTGATTTTCTAATGTATTTCGAACCTCTTTATCACTTTTTTTATCTTCAACAGGAGATTTTCCTGCTTTTCCATAATTTTTAAACATATAATAAGCAAATAGAAACAACACAGCACAGGACGGTGCGATAAAAATTTTATTCTTTTTGACAAAATCAATAACATAATTCTTCTTTACTTCGCCACAAAATAAAGAAGAACAAAGCAATATACAAAAAATAAATTTTCTGAAATGCATAAAATAACCCAAAACAACTTCGCCCAAAACAATAATTTTTAAAAATTTCTCATATGTTTTTTTATTTTGCAGCGAAGCTTACATATCATATTTTTATTTACAGCTCATACGATGCCTTAAACTGTCAAGATAATCTTTCGGCACCTTGCCTTCCCATTGCTTTGCAATTGATTGCAAGAATGTAATAAGCTTTGATTGCAAATCAACCAATTGCTTGTCTTTTGTATTATTCTCGTGTCCTTGAAGTCTTTGCAATTTACCAACAATATCATTAAATATCTTTTGTAAGTCGATTGCTTTTTTCAACTCTCCAGCAAACATAATTGATTTACCAGCCGGTTGTCCTTCAAATTTTTCTGTAGTGACTACAAAAATAATAAAATGTTTTAATAAATCTCTAGCACAAGAAACCCACTCTTTTAACACCTCGTTCTTGCCAAACCTTATCTCTAAGTCGCCGAGATCCTTTTCGATTTTTTCCAGTAATTTCCTAAATTGCACCAAATGCACGCTAATAGAGTCATTATTTTTTAATGACAAGAAATCGTGAAAAACTTTATTTACACTTTTTACTACCTGAGTAAATAATGTGAAAAATGTATCATATTCATTTTTCGTTATTTCCGCCCCAGCAATAAGGCTCCCGGTGACAAATACAGTCGATATTAATTTCAAATTATATTTTTGCATGTATAACTCCCAGCATTATTTCGTTTTTTTAATTTTATCACATACGCAATAAGAGTCAAAAAAGACTTCCACTTCAATATAAAAATTACAAATAGAAAGTATTAAAAGTATTATTTTATTGAAAATAGCTACTTTTTTACTTTTTATTACGCTTCGATATTAGCAAAATAACGATGCCAAACAATAAAAGACAAGCAAATAAGATAAAACCGTAGCTATTTGTTTTTATAAGGGAATACAGGGAAGCAATTATAAAAATAAAACAATTAATGAGGCCCAAAAAGGGTAAAAGAGGAGACTGGCGATTTTTCAAATATCTTATCAATAAAGACAAAACGCTTATAGTAAACGTTAAACTAATAGCAAGCGCGCTACATTGCTGTAAGAGTATGATATTTGCTTGCGAAATCAAAATTAAGAAAAGCGAAACGATACCTTCAATAAATAAACAAAAAACAGGGATTCCACATATATTTAAAGAAGTACAATGGTTTTTTAAGGGAATATCATTATTTTTTGCTAGTGTATATAAATTCCACATGTTGCTATAAAGTATGCCAAATGCGCTGCCAATACCTGAAATAGCAACACCCCCATACAAAAGTGCCCAGATTTCATTTTCAAGAGAAATTGAACTAAAAAATTTTGCAATATACTTAAACACATCTTGATATTCATGAAAAAGAGGAATAAATGGGATTAAAGTGATTGATGCAAAAAATTGATATAATGCAGCAATAAAAATTACCATGAGGTATGAAGTAAAAATAGCGATTGGGGCATTTTTTTTTGCATTTTCTATTGTAAGACTTAACACGCAAGCCGTTTCAAATCCCATTGTGGCATATAAAACAATAGGAATTGTCATAATGAGCGAGTATAAATTAAATTCTATGCTTGGTAATGATTGTGTTGAAAAGTACCAAATGCCAACGCCAATAATGATCAAGATGGGAACAAATTTTGCACAAACAATTATTTTTTGCACAAAGGACCCAAATCTCATGCCGTACGTATTTACCACAATAACTATCATCAAAAAAAATATGAAAAGCACAAAGGGATTAGCGATACGCAACAGAGGTACAAGATCACGAACAATAAGTGTAACTGCATATAAAATTAAAGTTGCTGACGCTGTCTTTCCTATAAAATAACTCCAGGAAGATATAAAACCACATGATGGATTTAGTTCTTGTGTAGCATAGGTGTAAAAACCACCCTCCGGATGTAAAAAAACTAGACGGATCATGGAAAGAATAAGGGGCAATAATAAAATACCCACGACGAGATAATTGACGAAAGAAAAAACACCAACTTGTTTTATGAGGGGATATGTGTTAACAAATATCCCCATGCCAATCATAACATTAATATTAACAAATATTGCTTCCACCAATGATAAACGATATTGAGATTGCATTTTTTACCTTCTTGTACAAAAAACATGTGATTTTTTATTTTTCCTTTTTTTAGTGTAGCAGGTTTCTTAGACTCTATAAGTTTTTATTTTTCTTTAAATAAAGCTCTTTCGGATAAACGATGTGTAATTTGTTGAATTTCAAAAGAGATTCATTTTTATTTTTTATTTTTGACATTCATGAGATATTATTCTAGAATTTTACCTATTAGTGGGGGCGGTTAGCTCAGTTGGTAGAGCATCAGTCTTACAAACTGGAGGTCATAGGTTCGAGCCCTGTACCGCCCACCAGTCTTCGTTCATTAACATGAACTACGCCTGGCGGGCCAGCTATTTTAAAGGAATATTAAATTAAAAATGGCCGGAAGCTATCTCGGTGTAACTTTAGTGAAGACTGACAAAAAAATTAGTTCTTTCACATAAAATATTAAAAATTTAAATTTTTGACTTTAGTATTGAAAAATTTTCTAATTTTGTTATCTTTCAAATAAGATCGTAAAAAAATTGTTCCTTGGTAGCTCAGCGGTAGAGCAAACGACTGTTAATCGTTAGGTCGCAGGTTCGAATCCTGCCCAAGGAGCCAGTCTCGGCGTATATCTATCGTAGACGGATTTTTTTAGCTGAAATAAAAAATTAATTTTTTTTGTTTTATAAGTTAAAAAATTAAATAAAGTCAGATGACATAAAAATTTAATTTTAAAAAAAATTAAATTTTTATTTTTAAATTTGGGGCTGTAGCTCAGTTGGTTAGAGCGTCCGCCTGTCACGCGGAAGGTCGCGAGTTCGAGTCTCGTCAGCCCCGCCAGTCTTTTTTAAAAAAATTAATTTTTTAATTAATTTTTTATTAAAAAGCCTGGCAGGCCAGCCTGTCTCGGCGAAGATTTATCGTAGACGGAAGCCTTAGCGAAGACGGACTTTTTTTTGTGAATAAATACGGATTTTTTAAAGGAATCTATTTATAAAATATGAATTATTTATCTGCGTTTTTAACCACCATAAGCCTTTTAACACTCTCTAATCTTTTTATGACTTTTGCGTGGTACGGACATCTTAAATATGAAGGTTATCCCTTATATTTCGTTATACTAGCAAGTTGGGCAATAGCATTTTTTGAATATTGTTTTCAAGTTCCTGCCAACCGTTTAGGACATATCCATTTTTCTGCTTTTGAACTGAAAATTATGCAAGAAATTATCACTATGGTTATCTTTGTACTCTTTTCTTTCTTGTACCTCGAAGAAAGTATAGGATGGAATCATTATGTGGGATTTTTATGCATTATAGTCGGTTCGCTTATTATTTTTTATAAATAAATCATATCATCTTCCAATATATGCTCGCGTTCCCGGCTGTTTTATTATTTTCTCAAGTGCGTCAACAAGTTGTTTTATCTCTTTTTGAACCGTTCTTTCAGATTTTTCAATATCCTTTGATAATATTCCTGTTGATGCTTTAGGAATAATTTGCACATGAACAGTTTTAAGCACAGAAATAAATGAAGCGAGAATTGTTCTTACAGCCATAACTTCATCTCTATAATACAGGTCGCCTGGTATCAATCTTTTCTTATAAAATAAGGCTAATAAATCAACAAACTTTTCATGATATTTTATTTCGTATTTTGCATTTACAATATCAATAAAAAACTGGCTTAGAGTTTCCAACAACCTTTTTTCATTTATCTTTGTTTTTAAAAGAATATTGTGAAAAATATTATCAAAAATTTTCTTTATATTTTGTGTGAAATTATAGCTTGCTGCGATTTTTCTGATGTCCTCGCCCGGCGTCGTATCATAGGTGATTCGAAATATACTTTTTTCTACAATTTTTTCAGGAACATGTTGTAGAAAAATATGGTCAAACAAAGCCCTATTTTTTACTTCTCTTTGTTGTTCAATAAACGGGCCTTTTATAAACATGCTCGTCGTAGCCCCAATATGTTCAACGGTATGCAATGATGTTTTAGTTATTGCGTTCAAAAAATTATTTTCATAAAAATCATGGAGCGCTTCTTCCATAAATGTAATAATTTGTTGTTTTTCAATGTCATTTAATACGGGCGTATTTAAGGATGCGAGCTTTGTTCTTGCAGATTTGTTTGC
>Ga0070672_100003267_pt1 | contig 10495 bp, 10 predicted proteins | sample KBSM13metaG_FD_66151 | JGI IMG/M metagenome (GOLD analysis project Ga0070672, IMG submission 66151) | Miscanthus rhizosphere microbial communities from Kellogg Biological Station, Michigan, USA - KBS M1-3 metaG | ecosystem: Host-associated > Plants > Roots > Rhizosphere > Soil ... | reverse complement strand
TGCCCGCGCCGTCGCGCGGGGGTACGGTGTTCGGTTGCGTGGGCATGAATGCCTCCTCAAGCGTCTCCTACGTTCGTCGTGACGGTCCCCGTGCCCTCACAGTCCGGGCAGCGCTTGCCGCCGGCGATTCCCGTGCCGCCGCACCGACTGCACACGTTCTCGGCCGAGCCCGGGGTTCCTTCGGGAACTTCGTCGCCGATTTGCGCGGGTGCTGGGACGGGACGGTCGGCATGGCGGCAAAACAACGTTCTCGCGTCTAGTAAACGATCGCGCCGAACCGGGATGGTTCCACCGCGCGCTTGCGTAATGATTGGTGCCCGACTGTACAAATGGGTGGGCGCCGTGCCCCGCGCGGTATCATGGGCACGCAGGCAATCAGTTCGCGATGCGGAGGAGCGATGTACGCGCAGCTTGTCGAGACCGGTCTCAAGCAGGTCCAGGACGTCGCGGACATGACGCCGGAGGAACGCGCGTTCCAGGCGCGTATCGACGCCGACGTCAAGATCGAGCCCAAGGACTGGATGCCCGAAGCGTATCGGCGAACGCTCATCCGCCAGATCCAGCAGCACGCGCATTCGGAAGTCGTCGGGATGCTGCCGGAGGGAAACTGGATCACGCGTGCGCCGTCGCTGCAGCGCAAGGCAATCCTGATGGCGAAGGTGCAGGACGAGGCGGGGCACGGCCTGTATCTCTACTGTGCTGCCGAGACCCTCGGCGTTTCCCGCGACCAGATGATCGGCGACCTGCACGCCGGCAAGGTCAAGTACTCGTCGATCTTCAATTACCCGACGCTCACCTGGGCCGACATCGGTGCGATCGGCTGGCTCGTGGACGGTGCGGCGATCATGAATCAGATCCCGCTGTGCCGCTGCAGCTTCGGGCCGTATGCGCGCGCGATGATCCGCGTTTGCAAGGAGGAATCGTTCCATCAGCGGCAGGGCTTCGACATCATGCTGACGCTCTGCCGCGGCACGCAGAGCCAGAAGGCGATGGCGCAGGACGCGCTCGATCGCTGGTGGTGGCCGTCGCTGATGATGTTCGGCCCCTCCGACGCGGCGAGCGTGCACAGTGCGCAGTCGGCGCGGTGGAAGATCAAGCTGCTCTCCAACGACGAGTTGCGCCAGCGCTTCGTCGACCAAACGGTGCCGCAGGCCGACTACCTGGGCCTGCGCATTCCTGACGACAAGCTTGCATTCGACGAAATCACCGGCCACTACGCGTTCGGCGAGATCGACTGGCAGGAATTCCACGACGTCATCAAGGGCCACGGACCGTGCAATCGCGACCGGATGCGAACGCGGGTCGGTGCGTGGGAGGAAGGCGCATGGGTACGCGACGCGGCGTCCGCGCATGCCGAGAGGCGCGCCGCACGTGCGGCGCGGCACGCTGCATGACGGAGGCGCAATGAACGCGGAATGGCCGTTGTGGGAAGTGTTCATCCGCTCTCAGCACGGGCTCGCTCACAAGCACGTCGGCAGCCTGCACGCACCCGATGCGGAAATGGCGATCAAGAATGCCCGCGACGTCTACACGCGGCGCAACGAGGGCATTTCCATCTGGGTTGCCCGGTCGGCCGACATTCATGCGTCGGCCCCGGGCGATCGCGCAGCGCTGTTCGATCCGGCGAACGACAAGGTGTATCGGCATCCGACGTTCTTTCCGATGCCCGAAGAGGTCAAGCACATCTGACATGTCTGGACGCTATGGACGTGCATGCCAACGCCACTGACGCTCGCCTCTTCGATTACCTCCTGCGGCTCGGCGACAACGCGCTTGTGCTGTGTCAGCGCCTGGGGGAATGGGTCGGCAAGGGCCCGGTGCTCGAGGAGGACATCGCGTCGACCAACGTCGGCCTGGACTTGCTCGGGCAGGCGCGACTGTGGCTGACGTATGCCGGCGAGGTCGAGGCGCGAAACGGGGGCCAGGGCCGCACCGAGGACCAGCTCGCGTATTTCCGCGAGAGCAACGAATTTCGCAACCTGCTGCTCGTCGAGCAGCCCAACGGCAACTACGCGGACACGATTGCACGCCAGTTCCTGTTCGATCAATGGCACGTCCTCCTGCTCGGGCAATTGACGCTGTCGCGCGACGAGCGCGTCGCGGGCATAGCCGCGAAGGCCGTCAAGGAGGTCCGATATCACGTCGAGCGCTCGTCGGGCTGGGTGATCCGGCTCGGCGACGGCACGGATGTGTCACACGCGCGCATGCAGTCGGCGATCGAGAACCTGTGGATGTACACGGGTGAGATGTTCGCGGCCGACGATACCGAGCGGTTCCTGATTGACGCGGGGATTGCGGCGGATACGCGGGCGCTCGAGCCGCACTGGCAGTCGTCGGTCAACACCGTGCTGGAAGAGGCGACGCTCGCCCCGCCGGCCGATCGTTGGATGCAAGGCGCAAAGGGGCGCGGAGGCAAGCAGGGCGTACACACCGAGCACCTCTCTCACCTGCTCGCCGACATGCAGACATTGCCGCGCTCGTACCCGGACGCGCGCTGGTGATGGACACCACGCCCGCGCACGACCTTTCGACGCGATCGACCGGTATCCGAGGCAGCGATGCTTCGTCTTCGATGGCCGCCGTATGGCGCGCGCTCGGAACTGTCGTCGATCCGGAAATCCCGTTCGTGTCGATCGTCGAGCTCGGCATTGTCCGCGATGTCGCGCGCCAGGCGAACCAATGGGTGATAACCGTCACGCCGACGTACTCGGGGTGCCCGGCGACCCGCGTGATCGAAGCGGACATCCGACAGGCGGTGACGGCGAGCGTCGGGGAAGTCCCGCACGTCGTGACCGTCCTTGCGCCGGCGTGGACGACCGACTGGATCGCGCCGGAAGCGCTCCGCAAGCTGCACGACGCGGGGATCGCACCACCCGGTCGCGCCGAGGCTTCGGCCGCTGACGCGCGGCCACTCCGATTCACACGCGCAAAGCCCTCGGTGAAGTGTCCGAACTGCGGCTCGTTTCGCACCGCCGAGCTCGCGCGCTTCGGGTCGACGGCCTGCAAGGCGCAATATCGATGCAATGACTGCCTCGAGCCGTTCGACTACTTCAAGCCGCACTGACGGCGTCACGCCGACGTGAGCAAATTCCATTCGCTGCCCGTTGCCAAGGTCGAGCGCGAGACGAGGGATGCCATCTGCGTCACGTTCGACGTACCCGATGCGCTCCGCGACCTGTTTCGGTTCGAGCCCGGCCAACACCTGACGCTGCGGACGCGCCTCGCGGACGAGGACATCCGGCGGTCGTATTCGATTTGCTCGCCGGCAGGGGGCCCGCTGCGGATCGCCGTCAAGCGCACGCCGGGCGGCCTCTTCTCGATGTGGGCGAACGATGCGTTGCGCGAGGGCGCAACGCTCGACGTCATGCCGCCGATGGGTCACTTCAATGTCGTCGCCGACGCGAGCGTTTCCCGGCATTACCTGGGAATCGCGGCGGGCAGTGGAATCACTCCGCTGCTTTCGATCGTCGCGACGGCGCTGATGGGCGAGCCGCGTTCGAGGTTCACGCTGATCTACGGCAACCGGGCGTCCTCGACCGTGATGTTTCGTGACGAGCTCGGCGCGCTGAAGGACCGGTATCTCGATCGGCTGAACCTCGTTCACGTGCTGTCGCGGGAGCCGCAGGACATCGAGCTTCTGCATGGACGGATCGATCGCGCGAAGGCCGATGCGCTGTTCGAGACCTGGGTGCCGATCGCGAACGTCGACTACGCGTTCATCTGCGGGCCCGAAGGGATGATGGACGCTGTGCGCGAGTCGCTGCTTGCCCACGGACTCGCCGCCGAGCAGATCAGGATCGAGCGGTTCGCGGCGAGCATCCCGAAGCACACGCATGTGCCCCGCCCATTGCCGCAGGCCGCGCACAGCGAATGCGAGGTGAACGTCATCATCGACGGCTCGCAGCGCATGTTCCTGGTCGAAAAGAGCGTCGAGAACATCATCGACGGAGGACTGCGGAACGGGATCGAGCTCCCTTATTCATGCAAGGGCGGCGTATGCTCGACGTGCCGCTGCAAGCTGGTCGATGGCGAGGTCGACATGGACGTCAACTTCGCACTCGAGGACTACGAGGTCGCACGGGGTTTCATCCTGGCGTGCCAGAGCTATCCGGTCACGGATAAGGTAACGATCGACTTTGACCAGATCGGCACCGGGTAGCGGCGTAAAGCTGCCGCACGCGCCGATTGCTTTGTCGTTACTTTGTCGTGTCCTGACCAAGAGCAGCGGCGCGTTGCGTGCTAGAGTAACCGCTCGCGTTCCAGAGCCCAAGGTTTCAACCGTGTCGCACCCATTCTTCGAGCGCCACCGCGCCACCCTCGATCGCGCTGTCGAGGCGATTGCGAGCCGCGGATATTGGACACCGTTTCCCGAATCGCCGAGCCCCAAGGTGTACGGCGAAGGCGCGGCGGAAGCGGGAAAGAAGAAATTCGACGCGCTCCTCAATCAGCGTTTTCCGCTGACGCAGCCCGCAACTCTCGGCCAGGTGGGCAACGAGCGCTCGCCGTACGGAATGCGCCTTGGCGTGACGTACCCGAAGCCGGACATCGAAGGGCTCATGGTCGCGGTCGAGGCCGCGGAAGCCGGATGGCGCAAGGCGGGTCCCGAAGCATGGGTCGGCGTCAGTCTCGAAATCCTCGACCGGATCAACAAGTCGAGCTTCGAGATCGCCAACGCGATCATGCACACGACGGGCCAGGCCTTCGTGATGTCGTTCCAGGCCGGCGGACCGCATGCGCAGGATCGCGGACTCGAGGCCGTTGCTTATGCCTGGGACCAGATGCGCCGCGTGCCTGCGCAAGCCGCGTGGGAGAAGCCGCAAGGCAAGAACGAGCCGGTGCGCATGGAGAAGCATTTCCGCATCGTGCCGCGCGGCATTGCGCTCGTGATCGGCTGCAGCACCTTTCCGACGTGGAACGGATATCCGGGCCTCTTCGCGAGCCTCGCGACGGGGAATTCCGTCATCGTCAAGCCGCATCCCAATGCGATCCTGCCGCTCGCGATCACCGTGCGGATCGCGCGCGAGGTGCTTGCCGAGGCCGGGTTCGATCCAAACGTCGTCACCCTCGTCGCACATGACGCCGCCGACAACATCGCGCAGACGCTTGCGCTGCGACCCGAGATCAAGATCGTCGACTTCACGGGCAGCACCGCGAACGGCCGCTGGCTGGAGGAGCATGCGCGCCAGGCGCAGGTTTACACCGAGAAGGCCGGCGTCAATCAGGTGATTGTCGACTCGACTTCGGATTTCAAGGGACTCGTTCGCAACCTCGCGTTTTCGATTGCGCTCTACACCGGACAGATGTGCACGGCGCCGCAGAACATCTACGTCCCAAAGGACGGCATCGACACGGCGGAGGGTCACCTGACATTCGATCAGGTCGCCGCCGGTCTCGCGGAAGGCGTCGCCAGGCTCGTGGCCGATCCCGCGAAAGCGGTGGAGGTGCTCGGCGCCGTCGTGAACGAAGGCGTATTGCGGCGCCTCGAGGCTGCACGATCACTGGGCGAGATCGCGCTCGATACACGCACGCTTGCGCATCCGCAGTTCCCCGAAGCCACGATTCGCACGCCGCTGATCGTCAAGTTGCGCAAGGGCGACCGCGCGACGTACATGAACGAGTGGTTCGGACCGATTGTGTTCGTCATAGCGACGGACGATACGGCCGACAGTCTTGCGATCGCGCGCGACGCGGTGGCCGGTCACGGGGCGCTGACGATGGCCGTGTACTCGACGCGCGAAGACGTGATCGATCGTGCGATCGACGTCGCCGAGGACGTCGGCGTCGCATTGTCGATCAACCTCACGGGCACCATATTCGTCAATCAGTCGGCGGCATTTTCCGATTTCCACGGGACGGGCGCGAACCCTGCTGCGAACGCGGCGCTCACGGACGCCGCGTATGTCGCCAATCGCTTTCGCGTCGTCCAGCACCGAGCGCACGTCGCCGCCTGACGGGACACTCGATGCGCTCGAAGGAGGCGGCTCGATGAGCGAGGAACAGATCCGGTATGAATCGTCCGGCGGCATCGCCCGCATCACGCTCAACCGTCCGGAGCGGCTGAACAGCTTCACCACGCGGATGCACGCCGAGCTCCGCGAGGCGCTCGCGCGGGTTGCGAGCGGCGGTGAAGCGCGCGTCCTCCTGGTCACCGGCCAGGGACGCGCGTTTTGCGCAGGCCAGGACCTGTCCGATCGCGCGGTTGCCCCAGGCGAGGCGCCCGTCGACCTCGGCACGTCGATCGAGGAGAACTATCGGCCGCTCGTGCTGACTTTGAGAGAATTGCCGATCCCCGTCGTGTGCGCGGTGAACGGCGTTGCAGCGGGCGCCGGCGCGAACATCGCGCTCGCCTGCGACATCGTGATCGCCGCGCGTTCCGCGAGCTTCATCCAGGCGTTCTGCAAGATCGGCCTCGTCCCTGACTCCGGGGGAACGTTCTTCCTGCCGCGCCTCGTTGGAACCGCGCGTGCAATGGGCCTTGCGATGCTCGGCGACAAGGTTACCGCGGAGCAGGCGGTCTCGTGGGGCCTGATCTGGAAATGCGTCGATGACGTCGATTTCGCGTCGACTACGGAGGGACTGCTCGCGCAACTCGCGCAAGCGCCGACGCGCGGTCTGGCGGCCATCAAGCGCGCACTCTACGCGTCGTCCGGCAACACGCTCGCCCAGCAGCTCGACCTCGAGCGCGATCTGCAGCGCGAGCTCGGCTACAGCGCCGACTATCGGGAAGGCGTCGCGGCGTTTCTCGAAAAGCGCGCGCCCCGTTTCGCCGGGCGATAGGTCCGTCTACGCAATAGCGACGCGCATGCCGACCGCGGGCGCACTGCCGCGCGATGCGACGATCGCGATCATCGGGGCCGGCGCGATGGGCTCGGGCATCGCGCAGATCGCCGCACAAGCGGGTCATCCGGTGCATCTGTTCGACACGCGAATGGGCGCTGCCGAGCGCGCATGCAAGTCCATTCGGGAAACACTGCGAGGCCTGGCGGCCAAAGGCAAGCTCGACGCGAACGAGGCCGAGGCGAGCGGTGCGCGCATCGTCGCCGTGCACGCGCTCGGCGACTGCGTGAGCGCGAAGCTCGTCATCGAAGCGATCATCGAGGACATCGGCGAGAAGCGCTCGCTCTTCCGCGAGCTCGAAAAGATCGTTCCCTCGTCGACGCTCATGGCATCGAATACGTCCTCATTGTCGATCACCGCGCTCGCCGCGGGCCTCCGCCATCCCGGCCGCGTGGTTGGAATGCATTTCTTCAATCCGGTCCCGCTGATGAAGCTCGTCGAAGTGGTGAGCGGACTCGCGACCGATCCGCGAGCGGCGGATGTCGTTGCAGCGACCGCCGCGGCCTGGGGCAAGGACGCGGTGCGCACGATGTCGACACCCGGCTTCATCGTCAATCGCTGCGCGCGGCCGTTCTATGGCGAAGCGCTGCGCCTGCTGTCGGAGCGGGCGACCGACGCAGCGACGCTCGACGCGCTGCTCCGCGAAGCGGGCGGATTTCGGATGGGACCGTTCGAGCTGATGGATCTGATCGGCAACGACGTCAACTTCGCGGTCACGCGGAGCGTATGGGAGGCGTACTACCACGATCCCCGTTATGCGCCATCGGTGCTGCAGCAGGAACGCGTCGCGGCAGGCTTCCTTGGACGCAAGAGCGGTCGCGGGTACTTCGATTACGCGCCCGACGCCGCACCGCCGAGCGCAGCGACGCTGCCCGCGGAAGAGGCGCCGGCGCGGATCATCGTGCAAGGGGATTTGGGCATCGCCCGTGAACTCGTCGCGCGCCTCGCTGGCGGGAAGGTGAACGTCGACGAGCGCGAGGCGGATCCGGCGTTTCCCGACGGCGCCATTCGCGTCGGCACCGCCGTGCTTGCACTGTCCGATGGCCGCACCGCCACGCTGCGCGCCGCGGCCACCGGCACGCCCGATCTCGTGCTGTTCGATCTCGCGCGCGATTTCGCGTCCTGCACGCGCCTCGCGCTCGCACACGCCGACAGCTGTGCGGACACGGCCTTTCGCGGCGCCGCGGGCCTCGTCCAGTCCGTAGGGATCGCCGTCTCGCACGTCGACGATGTCGCCGGCCTCGTCGTGCTGCGCACCGTGGCAACGCTTGCAAACGAGGCCGCGGATGCGGTGACGCACGGCATCGCTTCGGCACGCGATGTCGATGTCGCGATGCAGAAGGGCGTCAACTACCCGCGAGGACCCCTGGCGTGGGCGGACGACGTCGGCGTGGGCCGGATCCTCGACGTGTTGCACCATCTCGCCGCGCACTACGGCGAGGACCGGTACCGCATCTCTCCGCTGATCGCTCGACGGCACGCCGTCGGACGCCGTCTGTCCGCATAGCCGATGATGTGCGGATCTGCCTGGAGCGTCTGTTCGACGCAAGCGCCGAAGGCTCCGCATAGGCCGATGATGCGCGGATCTGACGGGATCGTGTGTTCGACGCCAGCACCGAAGCCTCCGCACCCCCAATGACCGATCAGCAGCCAGGCAAACCCGCCGCCGCTTTGGCGGGGGCGTCGTCCGCGGCGGATGGCCAGGCGCTCGCGGAGCGGGTTGCCCGCGGCATGTATGCGAGCGATCGGGCCTCGCGCGCGCTCGGCATGGAGATCGCGAGCGTCGGCCCGGGTCGCGCGGAGATGACGATGGCGGTTCGCGACGACATGCTGAACGGTCACGCGATCTGCCATGGCGGCTTCATTTTCCTGCTCGCCGACAGCACGTTCGCCTTCGCCTGCAACAGCTACAACCGCAACACGGTTGCGCAGGGCTGCTCGATCGACTATCTGGCGCCCGCGCATTCGGGCGACGTTCTGCACGCCGTCGGGGTCGAGCGCAGCCGCAGCGGCCGCACCGGCGTCTACGACATCGAGGTGCGCAACCAGCACGGCAGGATCGTGGCGCTGTTTCGCGGCAAGAGCTATCGGATCGACGGTCACGTCGTCGACGAGACGTAGGTTTCGTACGTCCTTCCTTAGAGGAGCGCGCATGCCGACCCGGACACCGCGACCCGTCACGCTCGAGCCGATAGAAACGGCGAGCCGCGACGAGCTCTCGTCGCTGCAACTCGAGCGTCTGCGCCGGTCGCTTCGCCACGCATACGAGAATGTCGCGCACTATCGTCGCGCGTTCGACGAAGCCGGCGTTCACCCGGACGACGTGCGCACGCTCGGCGATCTCGCGCGCTTTCCGTTCACGACGAAAGCCGATCTTCGCGACAACTATCCTTTCGGCATGTTCGCCGTGCCGCGCGAGCGCGTGGTGCGGATACACGCTTCGTCGGGCACGACGGGCAAGCCCACCGTCGTCGGCTATACGACCAGCGACATCGACACCTGGGCGACGGTGATGGCGCGCTCGATCCGCGCAGCCGGCGGCCGCGCCGGAGACATCTGTCACATCGCATACGGTTACGGTCTCTTCACCGGCGGCCTCGGCGCGCATTATGGCGCGGAGAAGCTCGGATGCACCGTCGTGCCCATGTCGGGAGGCCAGACGGAGCGGCAGGTGCAGTTGATCCGCGACTTCCGGCCCGACATCATCATGGTGACGCCGTCGTACATGCTCGCGATCGCCGAAGAAATGCAGCGCCAGGGGATCGACCCCCGAAGCTCGTCGCTGTCGATCGGCATCTTCGGCGCGGAGCCGTGGACCCCAACGATGCGGAGCGCGATCGAATCCGTCATGGACATCGACGCGATCGATATCTATGGATTGTCCGAAGTGATTGGTCCCGGTGTCGCGCAGGAATGCATCGAGACGAAGGACGGCCTCACCATCTGGGAAGACCACTTCTATCCCGAGGTCGTCGATCCGCTGACCGGTCGGGTGTTGCCGGAAGGCGAGAAGGGCGAGCTCGTCTTCACGTCGCTCACCAAGGAGGCGATGCCGATCGTCCGATATCGGACGCGGGATCTGACGCGCCTTCTGCCCGGCACCGCGCGAACGATGCGGCGCATGGAAAAGATCACCGGTCGTTCCGACGACATGATGATCATTCGCGGCGTCAATGTGTTTCCGACCCAGATCGAGGAATTGATCCTGCGCGACGCGATGCTCGCGCCGCACTATCAGGTGGAGATCACGCGGCCGCATGCGCTCGATGAGATGACGGTGCTCGTCGAGCGCGCGGCGGCGGCCGGTGCGGTCGACGCCGAGGCGGCGGGCGCGCGACTCGCGCAGCGCATCAAGGACCTGATCGGCGTGACGGCAACGGTGCGCGTGCTGCAGCCCTCCGGCATCGAACGTTCGCTCGGCAAGGCGAAGCGCGTCGTGGATCGACGAACGCTCTAGGGCCGCTTCGCCTTTGCGCCTTGCGTTGTCGGTCTTCGGCCCTGCAACGCTTCGCGTTCATCGCGTTGACAGGCGCTGGCCGTCAGACGAATGGCGAAGGGAGCTTCTCTGTCGCAAACGCTGGCCGTCACACGAATGGCGAAGGAAGCTTCTCCGTCGCAAACGCGCGCTGCACCGCGGGCCGCGCCAGCACGCGCTGCA
>Ga0070672_100003261_pt1 | contig 10504 bp, 5 predicted proteins | sample KBSM13metaG_FD_66151 | JGI IMG/M metagenome (GOLD analysis project Ga0070672, IMG submission 66151) | Miscanthus rhizosphere microbial communities from Kellogg Biological Station, Michigan, USA - KBS M1-3 metaG | ecosystem: Host-associated > Plants > Roots > Rhizosphere > Soil ... | reverse complement strand
CCGCCGCTCAGCGTGCAGCGCTACAGCCTCGAGGAAGGTCTTTCGCAGCAGGCCGTCAATGCCATCGCGCAGGACGCCGAAGGCTTCATGTGGTTCGGCACCGAGGACGGCCTCAACCGTTTCGACGGCTACGAATTCCGCCAGCTGCGCCACGATCGTGCCGATGAGCAGTCCCTGCCCAACGGCTTCATCTCGGCGCTGGTGCCGAGCGAAGACGGCTTGTGGATCGGCACCGATGGCGGTGGCGTCATCTTCCGCAGCGTGCAGACCGGCAAGCTTTCGTCGCCCGCTGCATTGCGTGACACTCCCGATCTGCAACGCGTGCGCGCCCTGTCGCGCGACAGTCTCGGCCGGCTCTGGATCGCCACGCGCGAGTCCGGCATCGCCATCTTCGATCCGCGCACGGGTGAACTGAAGCGCCTGCGCCATTCGCCCACCGAACCGCAGTCACTGTCCGACAACTCGGTGTTCACCATCCTGGCGCTGCGCAACGGCAACAAGCTGATCGCCACCGCGACCGGGCTCGACAAACTCTCGGCGGCGAATCTCGAGATCAGTCGCGCCACGTTGCCCGCGGAGCTCGCGCCCGCCGGGCAGCCGCTGCGGGTGCGCGCGTTGACCGAGTCGGCCGACGGCATGGTCTGGGTCGGCACCGACAACGGTCTGGGCCGCTACGATCCGCGCACCGAACGTTGGCGCGTGTATCGGCAGGATGCGTCGAACGCCAGTGGTCTGCCTGACAACCGCGTGCAGACACTGCTCATCGACGGCCAGGGCCGGCTGTGGGTCGGCACGATCCAGGGGCTGGCATGGTTCGATGCCGCCAATGAATCGTTCTCGAGTTATCACCGCGATCCCGTCGATGGCCGTTCGCTGCCGGACGACTACATCGTCTCGCTATATGAGGACCGTGGTGGTTCGCTGTGGATCGGCACCAAGTCCGGGGGCCTCGCCAAGTGGAATCCGCGCACCTGGTCATTCGGCCACATGCGCGCCAGCAGCGAAGAAGGCTTCAGCGATCGCAACATCACCTCGTTTGCCGAAGACCGGCTCGGCCGCCTGTGGATTGGCACCTTTGGCGGCGGCATCAACCTGCTGGATCGCAGCAGCTCGAAGGTCAGCACGGTGCGCCACGTCGCCGGCATCCGCGGTTCACTCAGCGATGACCGCGTCATGGCGATGCTCGAGAGCAGCGCGGGCGACATCTGGGTCGGCACCATGGGTGGCGGCCTGGATCGCATCGATCCGGCCACGCTGAGTGCCGAAGTGTTCCAGCATGATCCCGCGGTGCCCACGACCCTCGCGGCCACCGGCGTCATGAGCCTGCTCGAGGTCGACAGCCAGGTCTGGGTCGGCACCTTCGGCGGCGGTATCTCGCGTTACGACGCGCATACCCGGCGCTTCGAGAACCTGCGTCCCGGTCCCGAGGACGGCCTGCACCTGTCGAGTGGCCGCGTGACCGCGCTGGCGCGCGATCGCACCGGGCACGTGTGGATCGGAACCGATGGCGGTGGCCTCAACGTCTGGGACGTCAGGACGCGCCGGCTCTCCTATTACAAGCGCGACGCCAAGCAGCTCGACTCACTGAGCGACGACACTATCTACTCGATCCTGGTGGACGACAGCGGCAGCGTCTGGATCGGCACGCGGGGCGGCGGCCTCGACCGCGTGATCAATCCCTCCGAAGCGCCGACGCACCTGCGCTTCACCAACATTTCCGAGGCGCAGGGCTTGCCGAACAACGCCATCTACGGCCTGCGCGCCGATGGCATGGGCAACATCTGGGTGAGCACCAACTTCGGCCTGGCGCGCATCGACCCGCGCACGCTCGATGCCGAACACCCGGTGATCCAGCGCTTCCACAGGCTGCACGGCCTGCAGGGTGAGGAATTCAACTTCGGCGCGCATTACCGCGATCGCAGCGGCAAGCTGTTCTTCGGCGGCGCTTCGGGGTTCAACGCCTTCTACCCGGAGGTGCTCGAATTCAACGAGCGGCCGCCGCGCGTGGTGCTCACGCAGTTCCTCAAGCTCAACGAGCCCGGGGTCAGCGGCGTTCCCGAGGAGCGCATCGAGAACGTCTCGCTGAGCCACAAGGAAGACGTGATCACGCTGCAGTTCGCCGCACTGGATTTTGCGGATCCGCGCGCGAATCGCTACGAGTACAAGCTCGAGGGATTCGATCACGACTGGGTGCACGCCGATGAGCGCCGCGCCGCGACCTACACAAATCTGCCGGGCGGCCATTACGTGTTCCGCGTGCGCGCCACCAACAGTGACGGCGTGTGGAGCACGCAGGATCTCGCCCTGGTCATCGACGTGGCGCCGTCACCATGGCTCTCGACCTGGGCGTACATCGCCTATTGCATGCTGGCGCTGCTCATCCTGCTGGGCGTCTGGTATGCCCAGCAGCGCCGCATCGCGCGCGCCGCGGCACATCGCGCCGAGCTCGAGCAGCAGGTGAATGATCGCACCTACGAGCTCGCCGAGCGCAACCGCGAACTGCAGGAAGCGAATCGGCGCCTGGAAATGGCCAGCTACAAGGACACGCTCACGGGCCTGGACAACCGCCGCTACCTGATGCAGCAGTTCCCGCAGCTGCTCGCCGAGCACAAGGGAACCCAGGGCCTGGCCATCATGATCATCGATCTCGATGCGCTCAAGCCCATCAACGACCAGCACGGTCACGCCGCCGGCGACGAACTCATCGTCGAAGTGGCGCGCACGCTGAAGCAGGCCATCCGGCCGGACGACTTGCTGGTGCGCTGGGGCGGCGACGAATTCGTGGTGGTCGCACATGCGCAGCATGTCGAACACGCCATCATGCTGGCCGAGCGCATGCGCGAACGCGTGGCGAAGATGAAATGCGTGCTGCCGCGCGGCGCGGTGGTGCGTACCAGCTGCTCCATCGGTCTCACCTGTCTGCCCTTCGTGCCCGGCAATGACGATGCCGTGAGCTGGGAACATGCCATCAAGATCGCCGACCTGGCGCTGTACCGCGCCAAGCGCGGCCGCAATGCGTGGCATGGCTGGTTCGGCACCGAGTCGGTGGCCACGCTGCAATCGGTCATCTCGGCGGTCGAATCCAACGTCGACGGCCTGATCGCCAACGGCATCATCATCGAACATTCATCCACGCGCGGCAGCGACGATACCGTCAATACGCTGCGCGTCTTGCGCGAGGCGCGTTAGCGCCAGGGAACTTCGACCGGTATGGATACTGAGATTCGCGACGCACTGGCCCGCTCGCTTCCGGACCTGGCAATGATCGTGCGCCGCGACGGAGTCATCCTCTCCTGTGTCGGCGGCAATGCGGTTCGCGGCCTCAACAGCGCCGAGGAAGAAATCCCCGGCCGCTCCATCCAGGACCTGTGGCCCGAGGCGATGGCCTCGCACATGCTGCAGACCATGCGGCGCATCCTCAAGACGCGCAAGCCCGCGCAGCAGCGCTACCAGGACGGCGAGCAGAAATACGAGATGCGCTTCCAGGTGCAGGGCTTCGATCGCGTGCTGGTGTTGTGCCGCGACCTCGGCGCCGGCACGACGTCCAACGATTCGGGCCTGTATGAAAAGAGCGGCGGCCTCATGCTGTCGCATCGCGATGCCTTCGAAAAGTCCCTGCGCATGGCGCTCGACATGGCCGCGCTGCGCGAGGACACGGTGGGTGTGGCCCTGATTCATCTCGGCGGCTACGACACCTACCAGCGCGTGTTCGATTCCGCGCTCGCCAATCGCCTCATCGAGGCGGCGGCCAAAGTGATTCTCGACAACCTCAAAGAGAGTCGCTCCAGCCTGCCCCGCATTGCGCGCGTGTCGGATGACGTCATCGGAGTGGTACTCACGGATATCCGCTCGCGCGCCGATGCCGACGCCGTCATGGGTACCATGTTGAAAGCGTTGCGGCACCCCGTGGATCTCGACGGACAAATCTTCCAGCTCGCGCCGCAGGCCGGCGTGACGCTCTCGGGATCCGACGGCTCCCGTGCTTCCGAGCTCATCGACCGTGCGCTGACGACCCTGGACGCCGGCCGCCACCACGGGCCGGCCCGCTTCGTCACCTTCTATTCCGACACCCTGCGTCTCGCCTCGCTCACGCGGCTGGACTGGCAGGAAGAACTCACGCAGGCCATCCGCAAGGACGAACTGGAACTGCACTACCAGCCGCGCCTGACGCTCGCGACGCGTGAAATCGTGGCCGTCGAAGCCTTCCTGCGCTGGCCGCACAAGATTCGCGGGCTGGTGCCCACCTCCGAGTTCCTGCCCATCGCCGAGCTTTCCGGGCTTTCCGTGCAGCTCGGCCGCTGGGTGCTGCGGCGTGCCTGCCGCGACGTCGCCACGCTGGCGCAGCGCGGCTTTCCCTCGCTGCGCGTCTCCGTGAACGTGGCGCGCCAGTACCTCTCCGCCGAAAGCCTTGCCGAAGACGTCGCCAGTGCGGCACGCGAGGCAGGCATCCAGCCGTCGCGCCTCGACCTCGAGATCACGGAGCAGATGCTGTCCACGGGCCGCGGCGGGCTTGCCGCCCTGCACCAGTTGCGCGGCCAGGGCGTGCGCGTGCTCGTCGATGACTTTGGCACCGGCTACGTGTCGCTCGGTCGCCTGCGCAACAGTCCGCTCGACGGCATCATGATCGACCGCTCCTTCGTCGAGGAAGTCGGGCACGACCATGAGGCACGCGCCGTGTGCCGCGCGGCCATCGCGCTGGGCCGTGCCTTCGGATTATGTATCGTGGCCGAGGGCATCGAGACCGAGGCGCAGGCGCAGTTCCTGGTCACCGAGCAATGCCACGAGGGACAGGGGCACCTGTTCGCCACAGCCATGCCTCTCGCGCAGCTCATCGAGAAGATTCTCCCCGCCTCGAAAACCGCACCCGCTTCGGTCGCGAAGCTCGCTCAGCGATGAGCAATTGTTGACATAGGTCACGATTTAACGGGCTCTTATTTGCGGTCCGTCGCACTTTTCCCGAGAACCGGATCACACACGCACGCTCGGAAATTGCCGCTCCCACCTCTAATGGGGCCGTTCGCACCCGCGAATTGGGGCCACCACCAGAGGCGATTCCGAAGATGACGATCACCGCTCGCAAAGCCGCCGTTCTGGTCCTGGGAGCGGCAATCTCGGCGCTTCTGCTGTCGTGTTCCACCGCGACCTCGAGCCCGCCCGAGGCCGCGGCGATCCCCATGAATCAGCCCGTGGCGCAGGCGCGCAGCTATATCGTCGAAGGCAAGAGCTCCGACGTCGCCGCCAGGGCCGTGACCGACGCCGGGGGCCAGGTTGTCTCGCGGCTCAACATCATCGACGCCGTGGAGGCGACCCTCACCGACGCGCAGCACGCGCAGGTGCTCGCCGACGCAGGCGTCAAGCAGATCACCGAGAACGCGCAGGTGAGCACGCAGGCAGCCGCGTACGTGCGCGACAATTTCGAAACCGGATCCTTCGCCAACAACGACGGCACGCACCGCTGGTACGGCGACTGGGTCGAGCAGAACGACGACAACAACCCGCACGGCGGCAAGAGCGTCATCGGCTGGAGCGATCGCGGCAGCGGCCGGCTGATCCTCACGCAGAATGGCCAGATCTATCGCAAGGCAGCCACGCCGTCGAGTTCGCCGTCGGTGACACTCAAGTTCAAGTCGCTGCGCAATGGCCTCGAAACGGGCGAATACGTTTCGGTGCAGGCCAGCGGCAACGGCGGCGTGACCTGGAGCGAGCTCGGCCGCATTTCCGGCCCGGCCAATGACACGCAGTTCACCACCCAGACCTACAACATGACCGCGTATCGCGGCCGCAATACTGCCGTGCGCTTCGTCGCCTCGATGAGCGGCCAGTTTGGCGACGACAACGTCGACATCGACGATCTGGAGATCGACTACACCACCACCTACGGTGATGGCGATCCCGTACCCGTCGACGTGAACACGCGCGATCTGCACGCCAGCGGCATCCGCGGCCGAGACGTCGGCGTCGCGATCATCGATACGGGTTACTGGAAACTCGACTCGCTCGACAAGGACAGCGCCGGCAATGGCCGCGTCGCCGTCCAGTACGACGCAGTGACCAACGTGGCGCAAGCCGCCTGGACATCGAGCTCCACCGACAGCAACGGCCATGGCACTCATATCACCAGCCTGATCGCCAGCAGTCGCAAGGACCCGACCGGCAACTACTTCGGCGTGGCGCCCGATGCACGCATCATCTCGATCAAGGCGTTCAGCGAAGACGGCTCGAGCAGCTATGCCACGGTGATCCGCGGCATCGACTGGGTCGTCAGCCACAAGCAGTCGTACAACATTCGTGTTCTCAACATGTCGCTAGGGGCCCCGGCGCATTCGCGCTATTGGGACGATCCGCTCAACAAAGCCGTGATGCGCGCCTGGCAATCCGGCATCGTCGTCGTCGTATCAGCGGGCAATAGCGGACCGCTGCCGCAGACCGTGGGTGTACCGGGCAACGTGCCCTATGTCATCACGGTCGGCGCGATGACCGACAATTACACCAGCAGCAAGACCGACGACCGGCTCGCCTCGTTCTCGGCCGCCGGCCCGACCTTCGAAGGCTTCGTGAAGCCCGACTTGGTCGCCCCCGGCGGCCATGTCTGGGGCTTCATGGCGACGTACCAGAAGATCGCGGTGGATCATCCCACCTTCATGAACAACGGCGACTTCTTCACCATGTCGGGCACCTCGCAGTCGGCGGCCGTGGTCTCCGGCGTCGCGGCTCTGGTCCTCTACGCCAATCCCGGGCTGACGCCCGACCAGGTCAAGTGCCGCATCATCGCCAGCGGTCAGCCGGCCGTGAACAGCGATGGCAGCCTCGCCTACTCGGTACTGCAACAGGGTACCGGCCTGGTCGATGCCAAGGCCGCGGTATATGGAACGCAGAGCAATTGCGCTAACCAGGGCCTCAACATCGCCGCCGATCTTGCCGGCACACAGCATTTCAAGGGCCGCGTCACGCAGCTCGCCGACGGCACATTCCAGGTGACGAGCCCGAACGGCCAGCTCTCCGACCATGGCTACCTCTGGAGCTCGGGCTACCTCTGGTCGAATGGCTACCTGTGGAGCTCAGGCTACCTCTGGGCGAACGGCTACCTGTGGAGCTCGGGGCTGAACTACAGCGGCGACATTCCGTGGGTCTCGGGCTATCCGTCATCGATCGACAACACGGTGGGCAGCGCCTCGGCGATGTCGATCAACTCCTGGGTGTCGCAGGAATAGTTAGAGGCGCGGCCCGGCGGCGCAAAGCTACGGCTTCTTCCCTGGTGCCTTGTCGAGCGGCCGCGCGCGTATCAGCGCCAGTTCCTGCGCGAAATGCGCTTCCAGGTCAAAGCTCGGAGTCGTGAAGTAGCCGGGCAATAGCTCGCATTCGTGCTTCGCCTCTGCCTGGGGTGCGCTGGCGAGCTGGGCATCGTAACGGGCAGCGCCACGTTTCAACACGTCCGCCTTGTGCGTCGCCAGTTCCTCGGCGCTGAAGGCACCACTGGAATTCATCACTCGATCGATGCGCGCGTCGATCTCGGCGATCAACGGCGCGAACCTCGTCTTCCAGTCTCGATAGGCTGTTTCGACGGGCTTCTTTGTTTTGGAAACATTTTTCGTGCACCAGCGGACTACGTTTTCGGTGCTGGTGATGCTTCCCCACACCAGCGCCACCGCCTTGTTGTATTCAACGGAGTCCGACGCAGACTTGTCTACGGTCTGTGCAGCCGCCTGCTGGGCGAACGTCAAACCCAGGCTAACAATCAACGCCGATGCCAGACCGCGCATGATGACTCCTACATTGACGTCCGTACGTGCCACAGCTCCGGGAAGAACTTGAGTTCCAGGGCCTTGGCCAGGTAGGACACGCCGCCCGTGCCACCGGTGCCCGGCTTGTAGCCGATCACCCGCTCCACGGTCTTCAGATGGTGGAAGCGCCAGAGCTGGAACTTCTGGTCGAGATCGGTGAGGCGCTCGGCCAGCTCGTAGAGATCCCAGTCCTTCTCCGCGTTGTGATACACGGCCAGCCAGGCCGCGGTCACCGCCTTCGATGGCGTGTAGGGTTCACTGAAATCGCGTTCGACGATTTCTTCGGGAATGCCGTAGCCACGGCGTGACAGCAGGCGCAGCACTTCGTCGTAGATGGACGGCGCCTCGAGGGCACGCTCCAGCCTTTCGTGCGCGGCCGGATCGCGCTTCTGCACGGCGATCATGTCGCGATTCTTGTTGCCCAGCATGAACTCGAGCACCCGGTACTGTACCGACTGGAAACCCGAGGACCTTCCAAGGGTATTGCGGAACGAGGAATACTCGAAGGGCGTCAGCGTCGACAGCACGCTCCAGGCGCCAATCAATTCCTCCTGCAGGCGCGAGATGCGCGCCAGCATCTTGAACGAGGGATCGAGATTGTCCCGACGCACGCATTCGAACACGGCGCCGAGCTCGTGCAGGAACAGCCGCATCCACAACTCCGAGACCTGGTGGACGATGATGAACAGCATCTCGTCCTGCTCGATGGAGTTGGGCTTTTGCGCGTTCAACACCTTGTCGAGCTGCAGGTACTCGCTGTACGACTGCGATTCACCGAGGTCCCAGTGCACGCCTTCGCTGCGCAGGTCGATGCGCCGCGGCGCGGGTTTGTCTTCGTTGGTCATTCTGTAAACACCCAGCGCGGCACGTGACGCCAGCCCTCGACGAGCTCGCGGTCGAGCGCGCGCCATCCGGGACAATGCTGCTCGACCGCGTGCCAGAAGCGCGCCGAGTGGTTCATGTGCCTGACATGCGTGAGCTCGTGCACGATGAGGTAGTCGACCACCTCGGGGCGCTGGAACAGCAGGCAGGCATTGAGGCTGATGGTACCGCGCACCGAACAACTTCCCCAGCGCGAGCGCTGGCGGCGGATGGATACCCGCGAAAACCGGGTACTCATGGTCTGCGCCAATGTCGCCACGCGCGGAGTCAGCCGCGCCAGTGCCGCGCGCAGCAGCCAGGCACGCAATGCGGCACGCAGTCCGACCGGTGTCACCCGCCCGCTCACATTGAGGATGCGACCGCCGGCAGACTCCACCTCCGCGATCCGCAACCGGCCCTCACCTCCCGCCAGGTGCAGCCGCCAGGATTCGCCGGTGACGGCGAAGTGCAGGTTCGCGGGAGGAAATGGCTGCGGCGCCGGGCGGCTGCGCAGCGCCGCGGCACGTTTGTCGTCGATCCACTGCCGATTGGCGGCGAGAAAGTGCTCCACCTCGCGCGCGCGGGCGCGCGCCGGCACGACCACTTCGACGCGCGCATCGGGATAGACGCGCACCGACAGGCGCCGCGCCTTGCGACTCACGCGGATTCGGGGGGGACTGTCCCCATTTTCACCGGGAACCTCGACGCTCAGCAGATCCATCTGAAAATGGGGACTGTCCCCATTCCTGTCCCCATTCTTGAGAGTCACACTCATATCCTTGCCGCCAGCTCCGTAGCCTCGCGAATGGCACGCTCGGCGTCCAGCTCAGCCGCCAGCAGCGCGCCGCCGATCACGTGCACCGGCTTGCCGGTTGTGACCAGCGCGGACGCGAGTTCGTTCACCGACTCCTGGCCGGCACAGACGATGACATGATCGACTTCGAGCAATTCCGGTCCCTGCTCGCTATTGATTCGCAGGCCCTGATCGTCTATGCGCTCGTAAGTCACGCCGCCGCGCATGACCACGCCGCGGTGCTTGAGCGCGGTGCGATGAATCCAGCCGGTGGTCTTGGCCAGCGATGCGCCCAGCCGCCCGGGCTTGCGCTGCAGTAGATAGACCTGGCGCAGCGGCGCGACGGTGCACTGCGGCACGACCCCGCCGCGCGCCGTGAGCGTGCGATCGATGCCCCACTCCGCGAAATAGTCATCGCCGTGCCGATGCGTGAGGAAGGTCGCGACGTCGAAGCCGATACCACCGGCCCCGATAATGGCGACCCGCTCGCCCGCCTGGCGCGCGCCGGACAGCAGCTCCGGATAGGTGATGGCCTTGGCATGGTCGATACCCTCGATCTGCGGCACGCGCGCCCGCACGCCGCTGGATACCACGATCTCGTCGAACTCGCCGTTGCCGAGCGTGGCGGCATCGGCGGTCCGGTTGAGCTCGAGGCGCACGCCGGTGAGCTCGATGCGCCGCGCGAAGTAACGCAGCGTGTCGCGAAAATCTTCCTTGCCCGGTATCTCGCGTGCGTAGCGGAACTGTCCGCCAATTTCGTGCGCGCCCTCAAAAAGCGTCACACGATGACCGCGTTCTGCCAGTGCCGTCGCGCACGCCAGTCCCGCGGGTCCGGCGCCCACCACCGCGATGCTCCGGGGTCTGGCCGCCGGCGCCAGGATCAATTCCGTTTCGTATGCCGCGCGCGGATTCACCAGGCAGGTGGCGCGCTTGTTCTCGAACACCCGGTCGAGGCAACCCTGGTTGCAGGCGATGCAGGTGTTGATTTCCGATTCGCGGCCTTCGCGCGCCTTGCGTGGCAGCTCCGCGTCCGCGAGCAGCGGCCGTGCCATGGAAATGAGATCGGCGG